>Ga0308157_10008868_pt1 | contig 11325 bp, 8 predicted proteins | sample PhyBR1_FD_201035 | JGI IMG/M metagenome (GOLD analysis project Ga0308157, IMG submission 201035) | Phyllosphere microbial communities from UC Gill Tract Community Farm, Albany, California, United States - DLSLB.R1 | ecosystem: Host-associated > Plants > Phyllosphere > Unclassified | place: USA...
GCACAGTCGTGCGCGCTGACGACAGGATCGCATCGTGCTTCGCGCGGCGCGCTGGGGCCGCGATCTCCTGGCCGTCCGGGACGTCGATACGGATTGCGCGGCCCGTCGTCGACAGGGCCACGACCGTGGGTGCGTCGGCGATCTGCAGATCCTGCTCGGTGATCTTGGCCGACTTCTTCGGCTGCGGCTTCGCGTTCATCAGCACGGTGCGCCGGGGAGTGCCGAGCTCGTCGGAGACCGTTTCGAGTTCGAGCGCGACCTGGCGACGGATCAGCTCGTCGGACCCGAGGAGCTCCTCGAGCTTCGCGATCTCGGCCAGCAGCTCGTCGCGCTCGGACTCGAGCTCGATGCGCGAGAACTTCGTCAGCCGTCGCAGGCGCAGCTCGAGGATGTACTCGGCCTGCACCTCGTCAAGGTCGAACACCTGGCACAGGCGTCCGCGCGCCTCCTCGCTCGTCTCGGACGAACGGATGACCTGGATCACCTCATCGATATCGAGGATCGCGACGAGCAGGCCCTGCACGAGGTGCAGACGCTCACGGCGACGCGCCAGGCGGTACGTCGTGCGGCGTGTGACGACCTCGATGCGGTGGTTCACATACACGACGAGCATGTCGCGCAGTCCGAGCGTCGACGGCTGGCCGTCGACGAGCGCGACGTTGTTGAAGCCGAAGGAGTCTTCGAGCGGGGTGAGGCGGTACAGCCGCTCGAGCACGGCCTCGGCGTCGAAGCCCGTCTTCACGCCGATCACGAGGCGCAGGCCGTGCTTGCGGTCGGAGAGGTCGTTGACGTCGCTGATGCCCTGCAGCTTCTTCGACTGAACGGCGTCCTTGAGCTTCTCGATCACGCGCTCGGGGCCGACCATGTACGGCAGCTCGGTGATGATGATGCCCGTGCGGCGGGGACCGATCTGCTCGATCTGCGCCTTCGCCCGCACCTTGACGGATCCGCGGCCGGTCTCATACGCGTCTCGCACACCGTCGAGGCCCATGATGATGCCGCCCTCGGGGAAGTCGGGCCCGGGCACGAACTGCATGAGGTCGGCGGTCGTCGCATCAGGATGGTCGAGCAGGTGCGTCGCCGCGTTCACGACCTCGATCAGGTTGTGGGGCGCCATGTTGGTCGCCATGCCCACCGCGATGCCCGTCGTGCCGTTGACGAGCAGGTTCGGGTACGCCGCGGGCAGCACCTCGGGCTGCTGATACTGGCCGTCGTAGTTCGGCACGAAGTTTACGACGTCTTCGCCGAGGTCTTCGGTCATGCGCATGGCCGCGCGGTCGAGCCGCGCCTCCGTATACCGGCTGGCGGCGGGGCCGTCGTCGAGGGAACCGAAGTTGCCGTGGCCGTCGACGAGGGTGAGCCGCATCGCGAAGTCCTGCGCGAGGCGTACGAGCGCATCGTAGATCGCGGAATCGCCGTGCGGGTGCAGCTTTCCCATGACGTCGCCGACCACGCGTGCGCTCTTGACGTGGCCGCGGTCGGGCCGAAGGCCCATCTCGGACATCTGGTAGAGGATCCGTCGCTGCACGGGCTTCAGCCCGTCGCGCGCATCGGGGAGGGCTCGCGCGTAGATGACCGAATAGGCGTACTCGAGGTACGAACCCTGCATCTCTTTCTCGAGCGCGATGTCTTCGATGCGCTCACCGGCCGGGGCGGCCTCATCCTGCTTGCGCGCCATGTGGCCCTTTCTGGTTCGCGTGGGGAATGTCGGGCAGAAAGCGCCTGTGCGAGACTGACCCTGATGCAGAAAATCGTACCCGCGGCGGCCGGTTCGGCCCGGAATCTCGCCGGAGTGGCGGCCGAGATGCTTCGTTCACTGCGCGGCGAGGGGGAGTGGCTCCCGCCCGTGTCCTCCGCCATCGCGTTCGTCGTCGACGGGCTGGGCGCGATTCAGCTGCGCGCACACCGTGCGCACGCGCGAGGGCTCGCGCAGGCGATGCCGAAGAGGCACGTCGCGCAGACGGTCTGTCCGTCGACGACTGCGGCCGCGCTGGCGTCGTTCCTCACGGGGGAACAGCCCGGGGTGCACGGACTCGTCGGGTATCGCGCGCTGGATCCGGAGCGCGATGCGGTCGCGAACCAGATCAGCGGTTACGGCGATGGGGGGCTCGACCCCGTCACCTGGCAGCGCAGCGACACGGTGTTCGAGCGCGCCGCGGCGGCTGGGCTGCACCCCTATTCCGTGGGTTCTCCCGAGTATCGAGGGAGCGGCTTCACCGCTGCGCTGCACCGCGGCGCGGAGTTCGCCGCCGAGGGCGACCTCGCACAGCGCGTGCGCGTCGCCTGCGCCCTCGCCGAGCAGCAAGACGGAGCGTTCGTGTACTGCTACATTCCCGAGCTCGACAAGGCCGGCCATAAGCACGGTGTCGACTCGGACCGGTGGCGGGATGTGCTCGAGCAGATCGATCTGGCGCTGCGGCCCGCCCTCGAGCTCCGGGGCGACATCGGCGGCATCGTGACGGCGGACCACGGAATGATCGATGCGCCGCGCTCACGACACGTGCTTCTGCGCGACGGGGATCCCCGACTCGACGGCGTGCGCCACCTCGGCGGCGAGCCGCGGTTCCTGCACGTCTACGCCGAGCCCGGCGTCGACGTCGACGCCCTCGCGGAGCGGTGGCGCGATTTCTCAGGAACAACCGCGGACGTCTCGACGCGCGCCGAGGCGATCGCGGACGGACTGTTCGGCCCCAATGTGCTCGAGCACGTCACGAACCGCATCGGCGACGTGCTCGTGGCCGCGCGCGGACTGTGGGCGTTCTACGACGACCGGTTGGCGGATAAGCGGCCGCAGGCGATGATCGGCCAGCACGGATCGCTGACGCCCGAAGAGATGACCGTGCCGCTCATCCGTACGGGAGCGTACGCCGCCTGACGTCAGTCGTCGCCACGCGAACCGAAGACGATCTCGTCCCAGGACGGCATGGTCGGTCGGCCTCTGCGCCGTGACGACGGCTTGTCGCCGTCGGTGCGCGATGCGTCCTCGGAGTCGTCTTCGGCGGGCGGCGTCTCCTCCAGGTGCGGATCCATGCCGCCGAGCACTGCGACGGGCCGCGAGGGCTCGTCATTCAGATCGTCGTCGAACGCGGGAGGTGCCTCGCGCTGACCGCGCTTGCGGCGGAGCGCCTCAAGCAGATCAGCGGTGTCGGCCGGCCGCTCGGGCTCGACGGGCGCAGGCGGCTGCTCCTCGTGGAACGCCTGGTCGTCGAACGTCGAGGAGTCCTTGGCGCCGCCCGAGACATCGAGCGCGCGCAGGCGCGGGATCAGCCCGTCGTCGGGCAGCTTGCCCTGTCGAGACAGCTGCGCGGCATCGTCGTTGGCGGGAGCGAGGGCGCTGCGGCGCGGATCGAAAGACCAGCGCGCGTCGCGCTCGATGCCGCCTGCGGTGAAGCCGAGCTTGACGATCCAACCGTCATCGCTCTTCCAGCTCGACCAGCGCTCCTGCGCGGCCGAGACATCCGCGAGCTTCTGGCGGATCACAGTGCCGAACGTGGGGGTTTCGTCCAGATCGACTTGTACCCCGGTGAGCACCGGCATCGCGAGCGCGCGATCGACGATGTGCTCGCGCTCGGCGAGCACGGGACCCTCGAAGAGGCGTACGCGCTCGATGTCGCACGACAGCAGTTCGGCAACGTCCTCGGCCGACATGCCTGAGCGAATATGCGCTTGGATCTCGCGCGGGCCGGGCCCGGTCTCTCGCGGCTTCGGCTCGGCCTCGGCGCGGGCGCGACGCATCGCAGTGCGCAGCATGTCGTCGATGTCGAGGGTGAAGCGCTGTCCGTGCTCCGTGGCGAGGACGAGCGTCTGCCCCTCCGTACCCACGATGGTCAGCTGTTCCATCCTGCTCCTTCCGCTTGGCGCGAGCGGATCGCGTCGCACACATGTTGTCACGCGGGGGCGCGGATGACGGGAATACAGCGGGCGCGCCGCGGGTTTGACATCTCGCACGCCGCACGACGCAGCTTCGACACCCCGCATTTGCGAATTCAGGTTTCGTCGTGCAAACTAACGCCGCCCCGCGTACAGCGCGTGATATGCGTCAGATGTCGAAATTCGCACGGCTCCGCCGCACGCGACTGAACAGCAGGGCTACCCGCACCTTGACCACAGACCCCCGAAAGAAGTGACGCCCGGCGATGGCAACAGACTACGACGCTCCGCGTAACAAGAACGAAGACGAAGGCAACGAGTCGATCGAGGCCCTCAAGGCGGCGCGATCGAACCAGAGCACGGCGGTCGAGAACGAAGACGCCGATAACCCCAGTTTCGTGCTGGGCGGCAACGACCTCTCGAACGTCGAGCTCGACGTCGTCGTGCTGCCCCCGCAGCAGGACGAGTTCACCTGCATGGAGTGCTTCCTCGTGAAGCACCGCTCGCAGATCGACAGCATCGGAGATGCCGGCCCGATCTGCAAGGACTGCGCCTAGACCGCCTCGAGCTTCGCGCGCATGATGGCCGCCGCAAGGCGGTCGGGCGTGCGGGACGAGATCGTCCAGGAACTGACGGGATCGTCGGGATCCGTGTTCTTCACGAGCACGATCCCGTCGATCCCTCCGCGTATCAGGTACCAGCCGCGCGGGTCGAGCCTCGTGCCGCGCGCGCTCCTCGCGTCGTCGCCCGTCAGAGCGACCGCCTCGTCGAGGTGCGCGACATCGATATGAGCTCGTCCAGCACGCACTTCGCGCCCCGAGACCGATACGACGGGCGCGAGCAGGATCAGGAGCGCGACGAGCAGGGCAGCGGCCGCGACGCCGAGCACAAGCGACACGACGTCATTGATGCGCACGAATACGAGCGAGATCATCGGCGCGATGATGGCCGCGGCGCACAGAATTTTGAGCGACGGCGCGAGTCTCTCGCGGTAGGCCGGTCGAGGCGAACGAATGCGGGCGGGGGAGGAGGCGGTTTTCTGCATTACTCTCGATGCGTGAGTGATTCCGTGGACCTTCCCATTGTCGCACCGGTGATGCCGGCCTACGCCCACCCCGGAGACGCCGGCGCCGACCTCGTGTCGACGATCGATATCCGCCTCGCGCCGGGACAGCGCGCGCTCGTTCCGACGGGAGTGCGGATCGCGCTTCCCGACGGCTACGCGGGATTCGTCGTGCCGCGCAGCGGGCTCGCCGCGAAGCATGGGATCACGATCGTCAACGCTCCCGGCACGATCGATGCGGGATACCGTGGCGAGATCCGGGTCGCGCTGCTCAACACCGACCGCGAGGCTGCCTACGATGTGGCCGCGGGCGACAGGATCGCGCAGCTGATCGTCGCCCCGGTGGCGCGAGCGAGGTTCATCCCCGTCGAAGACCTGGACGAGAGCGTTCGAGGCGATGGTGGGTTCGGCTCGTCCGGGTACGCCGCAGAGAAGACCAACGAAGAGAGTTCACGATGACTGACCCCCAGGACACGTCTGAGGCCGGCGAGCAGGAGACGACGTCGACCGAGAAATCTGCTCCCGCGGACCGCGCGGAGAACGGACCGTTCGATGCGAGCGAGGCGAACCCGATTCGTCCGTACATCGACATCGGCGGCATCAAGGTGCTGCCGCGAGAAGGGCTGAACCTGCGCCTCGAGGTCGAGGAGAACACGCAGCGCATCGTCGCCGTCGGCCTCGACTACGCCGGGTCGACGCTGCAGGTGCAGCCGTTCGCCTCGCCGCGCTCGAGCGGACTGTGGCATGAGACGCGCGAGCAGATCCGCGCTCAGGTCTCGCAGCAGGGCGGACGCGTGGAAGAGCGCGAGGGCCCGCTGGGGCCGGAGCTGCTCGCCGAGGTTCCCGCGGCCGCTGACGCGACTGCGGGTCGGCGCGTTGTGCGCTTCGTCGGAATCGACGGACCCAGGTGGTTCCTGCGGGGCGTCATCGGCGGGGAGGGAGCGAGCAGCGCGGAGGCCGCGGCGAAGGTCGAGGATCTCTTCCGCTCGATCGTCGTGGTGCGCGGTGCTGCACCGATGCCGCCGCGCGATCTGATCCCGCTCACGATGCCGCAGACGCCAGGATCTTGATGAGCGCCGACGAGTCAGGGAAGGGCGAGGCGACCCCGCTGACGCCGCCGGAGCCCGAAGAGCAGGGTGCGTCGCACGCGATCGGACAGGCGCTCAGCGACGCCGCTCGGCGCGCGGGCATGGATCCGTCTGACGACGCGACGACCGGGAAGATCGTCTGGAAGGCGATCGGTGGGGTGCGCGGCGTCATCGAGTCGGTGCTGCCGCTCGTCGTGTTCCTGGTGAGCCTCTCGCTCTGGCCCGATCGGCTCGTCATCGCGGTGATCGCCTCGATCGGGGCCGCAGCGGTCTTCACGGTCGCTCGTCTGATCCAGCGGCAGCCGCCGTCGGCCGCTCTCGGCGGCCTCGTCGCCGTCGGCGTCGCCGGCGCCCTCGTGCTGTTCACCGGGCGCGCTGAGGACAATTTCATCCCGGGCTTCATCACGAATGTCGCCTACGGGTCGGCGTTCCTCATCTCGGCGCTCGTGGGTTGGTCGCTGATCGGGCTCGCGGCAGGATTCCTCATGGACGACGGTGTGGCGTGGCGTGCGGACAAGCGCAAGCGACGCGCCTTCTTCTGGCTTGCGATCATGTGGGCGGCGCTGTTCTTCGTACGCCTGGGCGTGCAGCTGCCGATGTGGCTCGCGGACGTCGACGTGCAGGTTCTCGGGACCGTCAAGCTCGTCATGGGCATCCCGCTTTTCGCCCCGCTCGTCGCCGTGACGTGGCTCGTCGTGCGCGCCGCATATCCGCGGAAGACGTCGTGACGCGTGCTATATTTATCTTGACATCAAGATAAATTGCACGACATTAGGTCGACCTTCCTAGCCTCGTTCGCGCGGGGGGAGGAAAATGGGAGCGCAATGCTGCGGTCGACCAGAAGGAGACGCCCGTGTCCACGGTGAACAGCTTCGGTGCGAAGAGCACCCTGAAGGTCGGTAGCACCGACTATGAGATCTACCGACTCGATGCGGTGGAAGGCCACGACAAGCTTCCGTACAGCCTCAAGGTGCTGCTCGAGAACCTGCTTCGCACGGAGGACGGCGCGAACGTCACCCACGAGCAGATTTCCGCCCTCGGCAGTTGGGATGCCGACGCGCACCCCAGCACCGAGATCCAGTTCACGCCGGCGCGCGTGGTGATGCAGGACTTCACCGGAGTCCCCTGCATCGTCGACCTCGCGACCATGCGCGAAGCGGTGACCACCCTCGGCGGCGACCCCGACAAGATCAACCCGCTCTCGCCCGCAGAGCTCGTGATCGACCACTCGGTCATCGCCGATCTGTTCGGCCGCGACGACGCTCTCGAGCGCAACGTCGAGATCGAGTACGAGCGCAACGGCGAGCGCTACCAGTTCCTGCGCTGGGGGCAGACGGCATTCGACGACTTCAAGGTCGTCCCCCCGGGAACCGGCATCGTGCACCAGGTGAACATCGAGCACCTGGCGAAGGTCGTCTACGACCGCACGGCCGACGGCGTGCTGCGGGCCTACCCCGACACCTGCGTCGGCACCGACTCGCACACGACGATGGTCAACGGCCTCGGCGTGCTCGGCTGGGGCGTCGGCGGTATCGAGGCAGAGGCGGCCATGCTCGGCCAGCCCGTGTCGATGCTCATCCCGCGCGTCGTCGGCTTCAAGCTCACGGGCGAGATCCCCGCCGGCGTGACGGCGACCGATGTCGTGCTCACGATCACCGACATGCTGCGCAAGCACGGTGTCGTCGGCAAGTTCGTCGAGTTCTACGGTGCGGGCGTCGGATCCGTTCCGCTCGCGAACCGCGCCACGATCGGAAACATGAGCCCGGAGTTCGGCTCCACGGCGGCGATCTTCCCGGTCGACGACGTGACGCTCGACTACCTGCGCCTCACGGGCCGCGACGACCAGGCGGTCGACCTCGTCGAGCAGTATGCGAAGGAGCAGGGCCTCTGGCACGACCCCTCGAACGAGTCGAAGTACAGCGAGTACCTCGAGCTCGACCTCGGCACGGTCGTCCCCTCGATCGCCGGCCCGAAGCGTCCGCAGGACCGCATCCTGCTCTCGGAGGCGAAGGAGCAGTTCGAGAAGGACGTCGTGGGCTACGCCGAGCCGTCGACGACCGACGACGTCGTCGACCTCGAGTCGAAGCACTCCTTCCCCGCTTCCGACCCGGGCTCCGTCCCCGGCGAGGAAGAGTCGGACACGCGACCGGTGCACATCTCGAGCGGCGCGACCGGCGTCTCGAAGCCGGTCAAGGTCACCTCGGAAGCGGGCGAGCGCTACGTGCTCGATCACGGCGCGGTGACGCTCGCGGCGATCACGTCGTGCACCAACACGTCGAACCCGTCGGTCATGATCGCGGCCGGTCTCCTGGCGCGCAAGGCGCGCGAGAAGGGGCTGAAGCAGAAGCCGTGGGTCAAGACGACGCTCGGCCCGGGCTCCAAGGTCGTCACCGACTACTACGAGAAGTCGGGCCTCGACAAAGACCTCGAGGGCCTCGGCTTCTACACCGTCGGCTACGGCTGCACGATCTGCATCGGCAACTCGGGTCCGCTGATCACCGAGGTGTCCGAGGCGATCAACGACAACGACCTCGCCGTGACGGCGGTGCTCTCGGGCAACCGCAACTTCGAGGGCCGTATCAGCCCCGACGTCAAGATGAACTACCTCGCGTCGCCGCCCCTTGTCGTCGCATACGCTCTCGCCGGGTCGATGCACTTCGACTTCGAGAACGATGCCCTGGGCAAGGACGCGGAGGGCAACGAGGTGTTCCTCAAGGACATCTGGCCGTCGCCGACCGAAGTCCAGGAGATCGTCGACACGTCGATCTCGCGCGAGCAGTTCATCAAGCAGTACAAGACGGTGTTCGACGGCGACGAGCGCTGGCGCAACCTGCCGACCCCCGAAGGCTCGACCTTCGAGTGGAACGACGACTCGACGTACGTGCGCAAGCCCCCGTACTTCGACGGCATGACGCGCGAGACGTCACCGGTCACCGACATCACGGGCGCTCGCGTGCTCGCGAAGCTCGGCGACTCGGTCACGACTGACCACATCTCGCCGGCCGGCGCGATCAAGGCCGACACCCCGGCGGGTCAGTACCTCACCGAGCACGGCATCGACCGCAAGAACTTCAACTCCTACGGTTCGCGCCGCGGAAACCACGAAGTGATGATCCGCGGCACGTTCGCGAACATCCGTCTGCGGAACCAGCTCCTCGACGGCGTCGAGGGCGGTTACACGCGCGACTTCACGAAGGAGGGCGCCCCGCAGGCGTTCATCTACGACGCGTCGGTGAACTACCAGGCACAGGACACGCCGCTCGTCGTGCTCGGCGGCAAGGAGTACGGCTCGGGATCTTCGCGCGACTGGGCCGCGAAGGGCACCAGCCTTCTCGGCGTGAGCGCGGTCATCACCGAGAGCTTCGAGCGCATCCACCGCTCGAACCTCATCGGCATGGGCGTCGTGCCTCTTCAGTTCCCCGAGGGTGAGTCGGCCGACTCGCTGGGCCTCGACGGCACCGAGGTTTTCTCGATCGAGGGACTCACGGAGCTGAACAACGGCGTGACCCCGAAGACGGTGCGCGTGTCTGCACAGCCGAGCGAGCACTCGCCGGCCGGTAAGCAGACCGTTGAATTCGATGCGGTCGTGCGCATCGACACCCCCGGTGAGGCCGACTACTACCGCAACGGCGGCATTCTGCAGTACGTGCTCCGGAGTCTCGTCTGATCCGGTGCTGAGCATCGAGGCCCCTCGCATCCGTCCGGGTGCGAGGGGCCTCGTCGCGTCCCGCGAGATTTCCAGCACGGAGGCGTAGTGTCGAAATCATGAGTCTGCTTGCTTCGATCTCGAACCCACGGGATCTCGATCGCCTGTCGAAGCGCGAGCTCGTCGAGCTCGCGGGCGAGGTGCGGGAGTTCCTCGTAGAGAACGTCTCGCAGACCGGCGGGCACCTCGGGCCCAACCTCGGCGTGGTCGAGCTCACGATCGCCCTTCACCGCGTGTTCGAGTCTCCCGCGGACCCGATCGTCTGGGACACCGGGCACCAGTCGTACGTGCACAAGCTGTTGACCGGCCGTCAGGACTTTCACGACCTGCGTTCGCGCGGCGGTCTCGCGGGCTACCCTCAGCGGTCGGAGAGCCCGCACGACGTCGTCGAGTCGTCGCACGCGTCGAGTTCGTTGAGCTGGGCCGACGGCATCTCGCGCGCCTTCGCGCGTACGGGCCGCGATGATCGGCACGTCGTCGCGGTGGTGGGCGACGGAGCGCTCACCGGCGGCATGACGTGGGAAGCGCTCAATAACATCACCGACGACAACGACCGCAACCTTGTGATCGTCGTCAACGACAACGGCCGCAGCTATGCGCCGACGATCGGCGGCATGGCCCGCTACTTGAACCGCGTTCGCACGGGAAGCACCTACCGCGATCTTCACAAGAAGTCGGATAACATCGCGCGAAGGCTGGGCAAGGTCGGTCGGGCGTTCTACCGCGGCGTGCGCGGCGGAACGCACGGCTTCCTCTCGCGGTTCGTCAACAACTCCGCGCTCTACGCGCAGCTCGACATCAAGTACCTCGGGCCCGTCGACGGGCATGACCTGCCCGCGCTCATGGAGACGCTCGAGCTGGCGAAGAGCCACAGCGCACCGGTCCTCGTGCACGTGATCACAGAGAAGGGGCGAGGGTACGAACCCGCCCGCAATGACGAGGCCGACCAGTTCCACGCGGTCGGGAAGATCGATCCTGAGACAGGTCGTCCGGTCGCAAGCGGATCCGGAGAGTCGTGGACGAGCATCTTCGCCGACAGCCTGGTGAAGGTGGGCGAACGACGCGACGACGTGATCGCCATGACGGCGGCGATGCTGCGGCCGACCGGACTCGCACCATTCGCTGAGCGATTCCCCGACCGCGTGTACGACGTGGGCATCGCCGAGCAGCACGCGGTCACGAGCGCGGCCGGCCTCGCTTACGGCGGGCTGCACCCCGTTGTGGCCCTGTACGCGACCTTCGTCAACCGCGCCTTCGACCAGGTGCTGATGGACGTCGCGCTGCACAGGGCCGGCGTGACCTTCGTGTTCGACCGCTCGGGTGTGACCGGTCCCGACGGCCCGAGCCACCACGGCATGTGGGACCTCGCGCTGCTGAACATCGTGCCGAACATCCGGATCGCCGCCCCTCGCGATGCGGAGCGTCTGCGAGAGGAGCTCGATGAGGCCGTCGCGGTCGAGGATGCGCCCACGGTGATCCGCTTCCCAAAGGGCGACGTCGGCGACGAGATTCCGGCGATCGAGCGACTGGACGACGGCGTCGACGTGCTGTTCCGCGAGGGCGACGAGGACGTGCTGCTGGTCGGCATCGGACCGTTC
>Ga0308157_10008870_pt1 | contig 11323 bp, 11 predicted proteins | sample PhyBR1_FD_201035 | JGI IMG/M metagenome (GOLD analysis project Ga0308157, IMG submission 201035) | Phyllosphere microbial communities from UC Gill Tract Community Farm, Albany, California, United States - DLSLB.R1 | ecosystem: Host-associated > Plants > Phyllosphere > Unclassified | place: USA...
CCCTCGCGCTGCGCGCCCGTCGGGCGCAGGGCGAGCACGCTCGCGGGCTGAGAGATGCCGCGCGTCCGCGCGGAGATCAGCTCGTCGGCGACGAGCCCGTGGGCGATGCGCCAGCGCAGCATCATCTGCTCGACGCCGTGCGTGCTCGGATCCGCGAGCGCGACGTGATCCGGGTCTCCGGGCCGGAACAGCACGGGCAGCATGCCGCCCGGCTGCACGTGGATGACCTCGGGCGCCGACAGGACCTGCCTGAAGCTCGACACGAACGCTTCGCCCTCCACCGGCTGCACGTCGAGGAAGATCTCGTACTGCGGCACCTCGTTGATCGTCATGCCCGTGCGACGCGTCTCGATGACGGTCGCGGGGGCGAGCTGCTGCGGGCCTCGCGCTGACCTGCGACGGCGGGGCCTCCCGGCGCCCACGAGGACCCCGAACGTCAGAAGTATTCCCCAGGCGACTCCGCCCACGATGAAGAAGACATCGACCGATCCCGTGATGGACGGGATCGGAAGGATCGACGTCGTCTGATCGACGCCGAAGAGCGACTCTGCGATCCGCACGAGGAGCAACGCGCTGAGGACGAGCCAGACGATGCGTATGATCCACGTGAACATGACTTGATCATACGGCGGCCGGATCGGCTCCCGGTCGCGGGTTCTCGCCGTCGTTCCAGGTTCTGCGGGGTCGCCCGGGTAGCGTAGAGCGCATGCCTGCTGAGGAGCTCCCCGAAGTCGTGCGCCTCGCGCGCGACCTGATCCGCATCGACACCACCAACTACGGCGGCGGTCGCGCGAACGGCGAGCGCGAAGCCGCCCGGTACGTCGGGGCGTTCCTCGAAGGCCTCGGGCTCGAGCCCGAATACTACGAACCGGTGGAGCGCCGGACGAACGTCATGGCGCGCGTCGAGGGCGCCGACCCGTCGAAGCCCGCCCTCGTGCTGCACGGACACCTCGACGTCGTGCCCGCCGTTGCCGCCGACTGGTCGGTGGATCCGTTCGCGGGCGAGATCAGGGACGGCCTGCTCTGGGGCCGCGGCGCGGTCGACATGAAGGACATGGACGCGATGATCCTCGCGTCGGTCGCCGACCTGATCCGCTCGGGCGAGAAGCCAGCGCGCGATCTGATCCTCGTCTTCTTCAGCGACGAGGAGAACGGCGGCGTCGAGGGGTCGGCGCGCGTGGTCAAGGAGCGTCCCGAGTGGTTCCGCGGCGCGACCGAGGCCATCAGCGAGGTCGGCGGCTACTCGATCCCGGTCGGCGACAAGAGCGCCTACCTGCTGCAGGTGGGGGAGAAGGCGCTCATGTGGATCACGCTGCGCGCCCGCGGCCGTGCCGGTCACGGCAGCCGCGTGCACCCCGACAACGCGATCACGCGGCTCGCGCGCGCCGTGGAGAAGATCGGATCCGCGACGTGGCCCGTCGAGCTCACCGACACGACGCGCGCGCTGCTCGACGGGATGACGGGCGTGTGCGGATCCGACAGCGACGACCCGGACGAGATCGCGCGGCTCGCGGGGCCGGCCGAGGCGTTCCTCGCCTCGACGTGGCGCACGACGGCGAACCCGACCGGGCTGACCGCCGGGTACAAGCACAATGTCATCCCCGACGCGGCGAGCGCGACGCTCGACGTGCGGGTTCTGCCGGGCACCGAGGACCGCGTGCTCGCGGAGCTTTCCGAGCTCGTCGGCGACGACGTCGAGATCGAGATCTTCCACCGCGACATCGGGCTCGAGGCGCCGTTCGAGGGCGCCCTCGTCGAGGCGATGGTCGGCGCGCTCGGCGCGCACGACCCCGGGGTTCCCGTGCTGCCGTACCTGCTCGGCGCCGGGACCGACAACAAGGCCCTGTCGACGATCGGCATCACCGGATACGGTTTCGCGCCGCTGCAGCTGCCGCGCGACCTCGACTTCACGGGAATGTTCCACGGCGTCGACGAGCGCGTGCCGACGGCCGCCCTCGAGTTCGGGCAGAAGGTCCTCACGGACCTCATTCGCACCTACTGACCACCAGAAGGATCACGCATGAACATCATCGAGGCGATCATCCTCGGCCTCGTGCAGGGACTCACGGAGTTCCTGCCGATCTCGTCGAGCGCCCACCTCCGCATCGTCGGCGTGTTCTTGCCGTCGCAGTCGGATCCCGGCGCGACGTTCACGGCGATCACGCAGATCGGCACCGAGATCGCCGTTCTCGTCTACTTCTGGGCGAAGATCGTGCGCATCGTCAAGCGCTGGGCGCTGTCGCTCGCGGGGAAGGTGCCCCGCGACGATCCGGATGCGCGCATGGGCTGGCTCGTGATCGTCGCGTCCGTGCCGATCGGCATCCTCGGCTTCACGCTGCAGGACTACATCCGCGACGTGTTCCGGAACCTCTGGCTCGTTGCGGCCGTGCTGATCATCTTCGGCCTGATCCTCGGGGCGGCCGACCGGTACGGGGCGCGCAAGCGCGAGATGGACGAGGTGACGTACCCGCAGGGCATCACGATCGGTGTCGCGCAGGCCCTCGCGCTCGTGCCCGGCGTCTCGCGCTCCGGGGCGACCACGACGGCGGCGCGCCTGTTCGGGTTCAAGCGCACGACGGCGGCCGAGTTCTCGTTCCTGATGGCGATCCCGGCGGTCATGGGATCCGGGCTGTTCGAGGTCGTGCACGGGCTCGAGCACAACGACCCCGGCCCCTACGGGTGGAGCGGCGTGATCGTCGCGACGGTCGTCGCGTTCCTCGTCGGCTGGGTCGTCGTGGCCTACCTCATGCGCTACCTCGAGCGCGGCAGCTTCATGCCGTTCGTGATCTACCGGATCCTGCTCGGCGTCGCCATCATGGTGATGCTCGGCTTCGGGGTCCTCACGCCGTTCGCCAATTCCTGACGCGGATCAGCCGCGGCGGCCCTTGCCCGGGCCGCCGTCGCCGCGCAGGTAGCGCTCGAACGCCTGCGCGATCGCGTCGCCGGACGCCTCGGGGGAGTCCCACGTGTCGCGCGTCTCCTCGAGCTGGTGGATGTAGTCGGTCATCTCGTCGTCGTCGGCCGCGGCCGCATCGACGGTGGCCTCCCACGTCGCCGCATCCTTCGGGAGCGATCCGAGGTCGAGCTCGCGGCCCGTCAGATCGCCGAGCTTCTCGAGCAGCGCCAGCGACGCCTTGGGCGACGGCGTCGCGCCCGCGACGTAGTGCGGCACGCTCGCCCAGAGCGAGAGGGTCGGGATCCCCGCGCGCTCCGCGCCGTCGGCGAGCACGCCGAGGATGCCGGTCGGGCCCTCGTAGCGGCTGCGGTCGAGGTCGAGCCCGCCGCGGATCAGCTCGTTCTCACTCGACGCGTGCACCGCGATCGGCCGCGTGTGCGGCACGTCGCTCATCATCGCCCCGACGGTGACGAACGAGGTCACGTCCTCGGCGAGCAGCCCGTCGATGAACTCCGCGGTGAAGCTGCGCCACGCGCGCGCCGGCTCGACGCCGTGCAGCGTCCAGAAGCCCGAGGCGTCGGCCGGGCGCTGGAGGGTCGCCTCCGGCCATTCGAGCTCGCGACGGCCCTCGCCGTCCATGCGCATGAACGGCCGGGTGTACTGATAGTCGAAGAACAGCTCGGGGTCGACCGAGACGACCTCGGTGCTCGGCTGAAGCTGCCTCAGCACGCGCACGCACTGGGACGCGGCCTCTCCGGCGTCGTTCCAGCCGTCGAACGCGGCGACCGCCACGCGCGGTCCGAGAAGCTGCTGTGACTGCTCGTCCATCGGGATCCCTCCTGAAGGTCTTCTTCCAGGCTATCGCTCCGGCGCACAACACTAGGCTGGTGCGGTGACTCTCACCGACTTCGCCCTGCCCAAGGCCGTCCTCTGGGACATGGACGGCACGCTCGTCGATACCGAGCCGTACTGGATCGCCGGCGAGAAGACGCTCGTCGCTCGCTTCGGCCGGATCTGGACCGACGAGGACTCGCTGCAGCTCGTGGGCAACGACCTCGAGGGGTCCGCCGCGGTCCTGCAGTCGGCCGGCGTCGACATGCCCGTGCCCGAGATCGTCGAGCACCTGACCGATCAGGTGCTCGCGCAACTGACCGAGCACGGCGTGCCGTTCCGCCCCGGCGCCAAGGAACTGCTCCTCGCCCTTCGAGACGCCGGCGTGAAGACGGCGATCGTGACGATGTCGCGGCACCGCATGGCCGAGCAGGTCGTCAGCAGCATCGACTTCGACGCGTTCGACGCGATCCTCGGCGGCGACGACGTCGCGCGCCCGAAGCCCTTCCCGGATCCGTACCTCGCCGGCGCCGAGGCGCTCGGCGTCGACATCCGCGACTGCGTCGCGCTCGAAGACTCGCCGACGGGCCTGCGAGCCGCGGTTGCGTCGGGCGCGACGAGCATCGGCATCGAGCACTTCGTGTCGCTGGAGGGCCTCGGTGCGGCGGACGTCTGGAAGACCCTCGCGGGTCGCGGACCGGACGACCTGGCGCGGCTCTGGAATTCAGGCCGCGCGGAGGGCGGCGCGTGAGCGCGGTGAGGGGTCCGTTCGTCTACGGCGACCGCGTGCAGCTGACCGGCCCGAAGGGCAAGCTGCAGACGATCACCCTCGTCGAGGACGGCGAGCTGCACACTCACCTGGGCGTCCTGCGCCACAGCGCGATCGCGGGCGAGCCCGACGGATCCGTTGTGACCAACAGCGAGGGCCACGAGTACCTGTGCCTGCGCCCGCTGCTGCGCGACTTCGTCATGTCGATGCCGCGCGGGGCCGCGATCGTGTACCCGAAGGACGCGGCGCAGATCGTCGCCCAGGCCGACATCTTCCCGGGCGCGGTCGTCGTGGAGGCGGGCGTCGGATCCGGCGCGCTGTCGATGTCGCTCCTGCGAGCGGTCGGCGAGCGCGGCGAGCTGCACTCGTTCGAGCGCCGCGCGGAGTTCGCCGAGGTGGCGCGCGCGAACATCACGACCTTCTTCGGCGGGGTGCCGGATCAGTGGGAGATCCATTTCGGCGACCTCGCGGAGGCGCTCCCGCGCGACATGGCGGACGGATCCGTCGATCGCGTCGTGCTCGACATGCTCGCCCCGTGGGAGGTGCTGCCGGCCGTCAGTGACGCCCTCGCGCCGGGCGGCGTGGTCACCTGCTACGTCGCCACGGCGACCCAGCTCAGCCGCGTCGCGGAGTTCATCCGGGGCCTCGGCTGCTTCACCGAGCCCGAGTCGAGCGAGACGATGGTGCGCGGCTGGCACGTCGACGGGCTCGCGGTGCGGCCCGATCACCGCATGGTCGGACACACGGGCTTCCTGATCTCATCGCGCCGGCTGGCGCCCGGATCCCTCGCCCCCGAGGTGAAGCGCCGGGCGTCGAAGCGCAGCTACGGCGACGCCGACGAGAACGAGTGGACCCCGGGATCGGTCGGAGATCGCGAGATCACCGACAAGAACCTGCGCAAGCGCGTGCGCGACGCGGAGAAGGCCGCGGCGGGCGCAGAACGCGCCGCTGCGCTGCGCGGCGACGACCAGGTGGGCGGATCCTCATCCGCATCGGTTTAGACTGTGCCGGTGCGCAAGACGACAGCCGTAGCCAGTGTTCTGGGCCTCGCCGCCCTCGCCCTCGTAGGATGCTCCGCCGCTCCTGAGACTCCGGAGACGTGCGGTCGCGCCGACGACAGCGCGCTGGCGTCGATCGACGTCTCGGGCGACTTCGGCGCCGACATGACGGTCGACGCCCCCGCGGGCTTCCGCTCCGCCGACGTCGCCGTCGGCGACATCGTGGTGGGCGATGGCCCCGTCATCGAGTCGATGAACCAGGGCGTCGCGTTCGACGTCCTCTTCGTCGACCCCGCAACCGGGGCGAAGATTCCGCTGTGGGACGGCCCCGGCAGCATGATGCGCGTCGCGACCCCGACGGCGGTCTCGCAGCAGATGCTCCCCGCCATCGAGGACGCGCTCGCCTGCGCGAGCGAGGGCTCGCGCATCGTCGCATCGCTCGGCGAGGACGGCGTGACCGAGGAATTCGGTGCGCAGCTGCAGAGCGTGCTGCAGCAGGTCGGTCAAGCGGCGGGTGCGGGGGACGCCGAGGCGCCGGATCTTGACAGCGTGCTGCTCGTCATCGACGTGAACCGCGTGCTTCCGGCCGCGGCCGACGGCACCCCCGTGTACAACTCGGCGTTCGGCATGCCGAGCGTCGTGCGCGACACGAACGGCGTTCCCGGAATCACGGTGCCGATCGCGGATGCGCCCACCGAGCAGACGACGCAGACCCTGCTCAAGGGCGACGGCGCGGTGCTCGGTGAGTCCGACGCCGTCACGGTGCAGTACACGAACGTCAGCTGGACGTCGCGTTCGGTCACCACCTCGACATGGGAGAGCGGCGCGCCCGAGACGAGCGCGCTCGCCGACCTTCCCGAGGGCTTCGCGGAGGCGCTCAAGGGCGCCACGGTCGGATCCCAGGTGCTCACGGTCGTGCCGGGCGAGTCCGGCGAGGCGACCGTGTCGGTCATCGACGTGCTCGGAGCGGTCCCCGCCGCCTGAGCCGCACCGTAAGATTGCCGCGTGGCACAGCGGATCCCGCCCGAAGAGCGGCTCATGAATCTCACGGTCGCCCTCCTGGGCACCGAGATCGGGCTGACGCGCGCCGAGATCTTCTCGTCGGTGACCGGCTACGTCGAGCAGGTGAGCGCGGGCTCCGATGAGGCGGCGATGGGCCGCATGTTCGAGCGCGACAAGGAGACGCTCGTCGAGCTCGGCACGCGCATCGAGGTGATCGGCGACGTCGTCAACCCGCGCAACATGCGCGACGCGCGCTATCGCATCCCCCGGGAGGACAACTCCCTGCCCGACGATCTCGAGTTCACACCCGGCGAGCTCGCCGTGCTGAGCCTCGCGGCCGACGCGTGGAGCGAGGCCGCGATGTCGCGCGAGGCGCGCTCGGGGCTGCGCAAGATCCGCGCGCTGGGCTACGACGTCGACGAGCCGATCCTCGGGTTCACGCCGCGCCTCGACGCGCGCGACGAATCGTTCGCCCCGCTCGAGGACGCGATCGCGCGCGGGGCCGAAGTGACGTTCGACTACCTGCGGCCGGGCTCTCAGCGGGTTCGGACCCGGCGCGTGCGCCCGCGCGCGCTCGTGATGTTCGAGTCGCGCTGGCACCTGCGCGGGCGCGACGAGGCGCTGGGGGAGGACCGCACGTTCCTGCTCAGCCGCATCGTGTCGGACGTCCGGACGACCGGCGTGCGGTTCGACCCGGACGACGGCGACCAGAGCGCGGAGCAGACGCTCGAGGGGCTCCGCGCGCTCGCGGATGGGCAGCGCGCGAGGATCGCGGCGGTTCCGGGATCCGAAGCCGCGCTGCGACTCGGCCGGCGATCCCTTGCGGGTCGCGACGCCGACGAGCTCGTGGTGCCGTACGTCGACGCGTACGTGCTCGCCGACGAGATCGCCTCGTACGGGCCCGAGGCGCGCGTGATCGAGCCCCACGAACTGCGCGAACTCGTGCGCGACCGGCTCCGCGCGGTGCGGATCCTGCACTCGCGCCCGGCGGATCTGCGCGACGCAGACGAGGCCGTCGCCGTGCGGCCCGCGCGCCGCCGCAGCACTGACGGGGCCGAGCGAGTGCGCATCTATCTGACCCTCGTGCCGTGGCTGCTGGAGCGCGCGGACGTGACGGTCGCCGACGCGGCCGCGGAGTTCGGCGTCACGCCCGCCGAGCTGCGCAAGATGCTCGCCACGCTGTCGATGGTGGGCGAGCCGACCGCTGGGTTCTACTCGGGCGAGATGTTCGACATCGACTGGGACGCGCTCGACGGGCACGACACCATCCGTTTGACGCACACGGTCGGCGTCGAGCGCGTGCAGCGGTTCACGACGCGCGAGGTCGCCGCCCTCGTCGCCGGCCTGCAGCTCGTCGCCGCCGTGCCGGGAGTCGCGGACGCCGGAACCCTGCGCGACCTGCGGGCGAAGCTCGCGCGCGGCGCGGGGACCGCCGACCGGGCCGATCAGGTGCTCGTCGACGAACCGGTCGACGCCGCGCGCGCCGAGCTCGCCCGTGCCGTTCAGGAGCGCGTCGAGGTGACGTTCGAGTACCGCCGCCCGGGCGGGGAGACCACGACGCGCACGGTGGATCCGTCGGGCCTCCTGATCGCGGGCGGCCAGTGGTACCTGCGGGGCTGGTGCCACCTGCGCGAGGCGACCCGCACGTTCCTCATCGAACGGATCGACGGCCTCGTGGTCACGTCGGTGCCGGCGCGGCACTCGGCCGAACCGCAACCGGGCCTGTTCACGCCGGGAGACGACGACATCGTCGCGACCCTGCGGTTCCCGACGCACGTGCGGCCGCTGATCGCGGGCTTCCTCGAACACGCCGAGCTCGCCGAGCGCGATCACGAGACGTTCGCGCGGATCCCGGTCGCCGATGTCGCGACGCTCCGCCGCCTGGCGGCGCGCGGGGGAGGCGATATCGAGGTGCTCTCGCCGCGCGACGCGAGGGACGCCGCGCGCGACTGGGCGCGATCCGGAGAAGAACATCTCGACGAGTCGCCGGTGTAACGGCCGATCGGCGTTAGACTGACCGAAACGTTCCCCAGAGCTTGGAGTACCTCGTGCACCTCCCCGGTGGAGTTCAGATCCTTCTGATACTCGTCGTCATCCTGCTGATCTTCGGCGCGTCGCGTCTGCCCGCCCTCGCGAAGAGCATGGGACAGTCCGCGCGCGTCTTCAAGAGCGAGATCAAGCAGATGAAGGACGACGGCACGGCGCAGAACGAGGCGGCGGACGAGACGGATGGTTCGTCGACCGCGGCAACATCGACACCGCCCTCTTCCGAGGGCGCGTCTCCTGACACGCCAAAGCAGTAGCTGAGGATGGCAGGCTCCCTCCCGAGCGAGGGTGCCGCAGGCGAGCGCGGCTTGCCGAAGGAACGACGGATGACGCTTGCGGGGCATCTCCGCGAACTTCGGCGTCGGCTCATCATCGCGGCGCTCGCGCTCCTCGCGGGCATGATCGCGTCGGCGTTCCTGACCGACTGGATCATCACCTGGCTCACCTTCCCGATCCAGAAGGTGGCCGAGAACATCGGCGATTCCGACTTCACGCGGCTGACGTTCACGACGGTCACCGGGCCGTTCGACATGCGCTTCCGCATCGCACTGATCGCGGGAATCGTGATCTCCTCGCCCGTGTGGCTCTGGCAGATCTGGCGGTTCATCACCCCCGGTCTCACGCGCCGCGAGTTCTGGTATGCGATCGGGTTCGTCGGCGCGGCGATCCCTTTGTTCCTCGGCGGCGTCGTGCTGGCGCTGTTCCTGCTGCCGAACATCATCACGGTGATGTCGTCGTTCTTCCCGGACGACATCGCTCAGGTCGGCCAGCTGTTCACCGCGATCGAGTACTACAACTTCGTCTTCCGCACGCTCGTGATCGTCGGCATCGGGTTCGTCACTCCGGTGTTCATCGTCGCGCTCAACCTCGCCGGCGTGATCCGCGGCAAGCAGGTCATCCTGGCGTGGCGCTGGGTGCTGATCGTGTGCCTCGTCTTCGGCATGCTCGTCTCGCCGCCGGCCGACGTCATCACCATGGTGCTCGTGGCGAGCATCCTGTTCGTGCTCTACATGCTGGCCGCGCTGCTGTGCGTGCTGTTCGACTGGCGCCGGCGCAAGAAGAACCCCGACCTGTTCGTCGACGTCGACTGAAGAGGGACGCCCGCTCGCGCGGGCGTCCCTCGATCGTCGGTCTCAGTGCTTGTGGGGCTCGCCGAGCTTGAACGCGAGGCGGCCGTGGGCGTACGCGCCGCCGGCCTTGAGCGCCGAGGCGACCCACGCGGCCTCCGCGATCTCGGCCTCGGTCGCGCCCGCCTTCATCGCATTGGCGGTGTGGCCGTCGATGCAGTAGACGCACTGCGTCGTGATCGCCACGGCCACCGCGATCAGCTCGCGGTACTTCAGCGGAACCTCGCGGCCCTCGGGCGCGAACACGGCGCTGTTGAAGTCGTTGAACGCCTTCAGCACGTCGGGCGTGTGCTCCTTGTAGGTCGAGACGTACTGCTTGTCGGACGGGTCGAGATAGTGATCGCTCATGTGGCGATCGTATCGGTGCGCCCGCGGGCCGCGGCGATTCTGCGGGCATCTTTCGCTATGTGACGGACGGTTTCCCCCGCACGGCGGTGCGCGGATAGCGTCGCCGACGAAGGACGAGAATCCGATTGCGAAAGGGGGTGGCGCCGTGACCGAAGAGGGTATCCGGCTTCACTGGTATCTGCCGACAGCGGGAGAATCGCGCGACGTGCAGCGCGGCGGCACGAACGTGCGCACCGTCGATGACGCCGCCCCGCGCTCGCCGTTCCGCGCGCCGACGCTGTCGTACCTGACGCAGGTCGCCCTCGCCGTGGAGGAGGCCGGTTTCGACTCCGTGCTCGTGCCGACGGGCTCGTACTGCGAGGATCCGTGGGTCGTCGCTTCCGCCCTCGCGGCGGTGACGAGGCGCCTGCGCCTGCTCGTCGCGCTGCACCCGCGCACCGCGACCGCCGTCTCGTTCGCGCACCGCGCCGCCAGCCTGCAGCGGCTCAGCGGCGGGCGCCTCGCCCTCAACGTGGTCACGGGCGAGCCCGGCGCGGAGGCCGAACAGCACGGCGACTTCGGCGACAAGGCCGATCAGTACCTGCGCACGGGCGAGTTCCTCGACGCCTACCGTGCGCTCTTCCGCGGCGAGCGGATCGACCGCGACGGCACGCACGTCGCGCTGCGGGGCGCGGACCTCGACCAGGTGCCGTCCGTTGAGATCCCCGAACGGCCCGAGGTGTGGTTCGGCGGCTCGTCGAGCTACGCCGGCGACGTCGCCGCGCGCTACGCGGACGTCTACCTGTCGTGGCTCGAGCCGCTCGACCAGCTGCGCGAGAAGGTCGAGTGGATCCGCTCGCTCGCGGCCGCCCAGGGGCGTGAGGTGCGCTTCGGCGTGCGCGGGTGGATCCTGGCGCGCGACACGCACGAGCAGGCGGAGCGCGACGCGCTCGCTCTGCTCGACGGCATCGACCACGAGCGCCAGGCGGCGCTGCGCGAGCAGCTCCTCGCCCGGCAGTCGGTCGGACAGCAGCGCGGCCAGGCGCTCATCGCGAACGCGAACGTCGACGACCCGACCTCGCTGTGGGTCGCGCCCGGCATCTGGGGCGGCTTCGGGCTGCTCGCGGGCGGCGCCGCGACGGGATTCGTCGGCAGCCACGCCGCCATCGCCGATCGCTTGACGGAACTCGCCGACATCGGCATCCACGACGTGATCGTGTCGGGCTTCCCCAACCTCGAAGAGACGCGGTGGATGGCCGACGGGCTCGCGCCCGAGCTCGCCCGCCGCGGGCTGCTCGACCGCGGCGGCCGTCGGACGTAAGGCCCT
>Ga0308157_10008874_pt1 | contig 11321 bp, 9 predicted proteins | sample PhyBR1_FD_201035 | JGI IMG/M metagenome (GOLD analysis project Ga0308157, IMG submission 201035) | Phyllosphere microbial communities from UC Gill Tract Community Farm, Albany, California, United States - DLSLB.R1 | ecosystem: Host-associated > Plants > Phyllosphere > Unclassified | place: USA...
GGGTACCGATGCCGTGGCCAAGGCGGCGCCGGACGGCTACACGCTGCTGGTGTCGCTGAGCACCTCGATGCTGATCAACCAGTTCCTCTACGCCAAGCTGCCCTACAACCCGCAGAAGGACATCACGCCCATCACGCAGATCGCGGCCGCGCCGGTCACGCTGGTGGTGCACCCCTCGGTGCCGGCCAGCAACATGAAGGAACTGTTGGCGTACGTGAAAGCCAACAAGGCCAAGCTCTCCTATGGGTCCTGGGGAGTGGGGTCTTACGCCCATCTGGCAGGCGCCTACATGAGCAAGACGCTGAACGCCGACATGACCCACGTCGCCTACAAGGGCGAGGCTCCCATGATCCAGGACCTGATCGGTGGGCAGCTGCAGCTGTGTTTCTCCAGCGCGCTGAACACCAAGCCTTTCATCGAAGCCGGCCGCCTCAAGGCCATCGGCGTGACGGGCAGGCAGCGCATGGACATCCTGCCCCAGCTGCCCTCCATCTATGAGCAGGGCGTGCCGGACGACGCCTACTCCATCTTCGGCTGGGTGGCGATGGGCGCGCCTGCGGGCATGCCCAAGGAGCTTGTCGATGTGCTCTACGGCCATCTGCGCGAGATCGCCAAGGACCCGAAGGTGCTGGAGCGCACCGTGGGTGCCGGCTTCATGCCGTTGATGAACAGCCCCGACGCCTTCCGCGAGAACTACCAGCGCGACATGCCCGTCTGGAAAGCCCTGGTCGACGAGGCCGGCGCCAAGCTCGACTGATCCCATGCGGCACGCAGGCGGCACAGCCGCCGCGGAGCCGCCTCATGCCTTGATTGAACTGACTGAATCACCGGAGACCTGATGCCTTTGAACCGCGCTTCCCTTTGGACCCACACCCGCCGCAGCGCCCTCGCGGCCATGGCCGTGTCGCCCTGGCTGATCGGTGCCGTGCATGCACAGCAACCGGCGCCCGCCTGGCCCGCCAAGATGATCAAGCTGGTGGTGCCTTTCCCGGCGGGAGGGCCGACGGATACGGCGTCGCGCATCGTCGGGCAGAAGCTGGGGGACCGACTGAAGCAGCCGGTGGTGGTGGACAACCGCCCCGGCGCGTCCGGTTCCATCGCTGCGGCGCAAGTGGCCAAGGCCGACCCCGATGGCTACACCTTCATGATGCTGGCCACGCCCACTTTGCTGGCCCCGCACCTGTACAAGAAGCTGAGCTACGACACGGTGAAGGACTTCACGCCCGTCGCCACGGTGTACGACCTGCCCATCGTCGTCGTGGTCAACCCGGCGCTGTTGCCCGACGTGACCGACCTGCGCAAGCTCATCGTCCACGCCAAGGCAGAGAAGGCGCCGCTCAACTACACCAGCTCGGGTGCCGGCAGTTTCGGCCACCTGAGCATGGAACTGCTCAAGCAGATGGGCGGCTTCGACATGCAGCACGTGCCCTACAAGGGCGGCGTGCCCGCCATCACCGACACCATCGGCGGCCAGGTCCCCATCATGTACGCCGACCTGGTCGCTGCGCTGCCGCACATCCAGGCCGGCAAGCTGCGTGCCATCGCTGTGGGGTCACCCCAGCGCGTGAGCATGTTGCCCAATGTGCCCACCATTGCCGAGCAGGGTTTCAAGGGCTATGACGCCGTGTCGTGGGGCGGGCTGCTCGCCCCGCCCGGCACCCCCAAGGCCGTGGTGGACCGCGTGGCGAACGAGGTCAAGCAGATCCTGGCTGAAAAGGAAACGCAGGAGAAGCTGCTGAATGCCGGCGCCATTGCGCGCTTCGAGGACCCCGCCCAGATGGGCCGGCATGTGCAGCAGGACTACGCCAAATGGGGCCAGCTGATCCGCGACAAGGGCATCGCCTCGGAGTGACCTGCCATGCAGACACGCATCACTGAACTCTTCGGTATTGAGCACCCCATCCTCCAGGGCGGCATGCACCATGTGGGGCTGGCGGAGCTGGCTTCGGCCGTCTCCAACGCGGGCGGGCTGGGGCTCATCACCGGGCTGACGCAGCGCACGCCCGAACTGCTGGCACGTGAGATCGCGCGCTGCCGCGAGATGACCGACAAGCCCTTCGGTGTGAACCTCACGTTCCTGCCGTCGGTCAACCCGCCCGACTACCCGGGCTATGTCCAGGCCATCATCGACGGCGGCGTGAAGGTCGTTGAGACCGCAGGCAACAACCCGCAGAAGTGGTTGCCGGCACTCAAGGGGGCGGGCATCAAGGTCATCCACAAGTGCACTTCGGTACGCCACGCACTCAAGGCCGAGGCCATCGGTTGCGACGCCATCAGCGTGGACGGCTTCGAGTGCGGTGGCCACCCGGGCGAGGACGACGTGCCCAACTTCATCCTGCTGCCGCGCGCTGCCGAATCGCTGAGGATTCCCTTCGTCGCCTCGGGCGGCATGGCGGATGGGCGCTCGCTGGTGGCAGCCCTCGCGCTGGGCGCCGAAGGCATCAACATGGGCACGCGCTTCATTGCCACGCAAGAGGCGCCTGTGCACGAAAACGTCAAGCAGGCCATCGTCGCGGCGAGCGAACTGGACACCCGCCTGGTCATGCGCCCGCTGCGCAACACCGAGCGCGTGCTGAGCAACACCGCCGTCGAACGGCTGCTGCAGAAAGAGCGCGAGCTGGGTGCGGCCATCACTTTCGAAGACATCCTGCCCGAGGTCGCGGGCGTGTATCCCCGCATCATGCAAAGCGGCGAGATGGACGCTGGTGCCTGGTCCTGCGGCATGGTGGCCGGGTTGATCCACGACGTGCCGACCGTGCAGCAGCTCATCGATCGCATCATGGGCGAAGCCCATGCCCTCATTCGCGAGCGCCTGGCCGGCCTGGCCCGCTGAGCGCCTCGCGACTTCCTTCATTGAATCAACTAACCAACCATCAGCACAGAGGAAAGCACCTTTCATGAAAATTCTGGTACCCGTCAAACGCGTGGTGGACTACAACGTGAAGGTCCGCGTGAAGTCGGACAACACGGGGGTGGACATCGCCAACGTGAAGATGAGCATGAACCCGTTCGACGAAATCGCGGTGGAAGAGGCGGTGCGCCTGAAGGAAAAGGGCGTGGTCACCGAGGTCATCGCCGTCTCCTGCGGTGTCACGCAATGCCAGGAAACGCTGCGCACTGCCATGGCCATCGGCGCGGACCGTGCCATCCTGGTGGAGACCGCTGAAGAGCTGCAGCCCCTGGCCGTGGCCAAGCTGCTCAAAGCCCTGGTGGACAAGGAACAACCCCAGCTCATCATCCTGGGCAAGCAGGCCATCGACGACGACAGCAACCAGACCGGCCAGATGCTGGCGGCCCTGGCCGACCTGCCGCAGGCCACCTTCGCCTCCAAGGTCGAAGTCAATGGCGACAAAGTCAACGTGACGCGTGAAGTGGACGGCGGTCTGGAAACCATCGCCCTGAGCCTGCCCGCCGTGATCACCACCGACCTGCGCCTGAACGAGCCGCGCTACGTCACCTTGCCCAACATCATGAAGGCCAAGAAGAAGCAGCTCGACACCGTCAAGCCGGAAGACCTGGGCGTGGACGTGAAGCCGCGTCTGAAGACCCTGAAGGTCGTCGAGCCCGCCAAGCGCGGCGCCGGCGTCAAGGTTGCCGATGTGGCCGCGCTGGTCGACAAGCTGAAAAACGAAGCCAAAGTGATCTAAGAAGACAGAGACAAGGAAAACCGACATGACCGCACTCGTCATTGCAGAACACGACAACGCCAGCATCAAGCCCGCCACCCTGAACACCGTCACCGCCGCCATCGCCTGCGGCGGCGACGTGCACGTGCTGGTGGCCGGCAACGGCGCAGAAGCCGCAGCCCAGGCAGCCGCCCAGATCGCAGGCGTGGCCAAGGTCATCCTGGCCGACGGCGCGAGCCTGAAGGACGGCCTGGCCGAAAACGTCGCCGCCCAGGTGCTTGCACTCCAGGGCAATGGGGCGTCCAACTACAGCCACATCCTGTTCCCCGCCACCGCCGGCGGCAAGAACGTGGCCCCCCGCGTGGCGGCCAAGCTGGACGTTGCCCAGATCTCGGACATCACCAAGGTCGACAGCCCCGACACCTTCGAGCGCCCGATCTACGCCGGCAACGCCATCGCCACCGTGCAAAGCGCCGACGCCACCAAGGTGATCACCGTGCGCACCACGGGCTTCGACGCCGCAGCCGCCACGGGTGGCAGTGCTGCCGTGGAAAAGGCCGATGTGGCCGCAGACTCCGGCAAGAGCAGCTTCGTGGGCCGCGAAGTCACCAAGAGCGACCGCCCCGAACTGACCGCCGCCAAGATCATCGTCTCCGGTGGCCGCGCTTTGGGCAGCAGCGAGAAATTCAACGAAGTGATCACGCCCCTGGCCGACAAGCTGGGTGCCGCCATCGGCGCCAGTCGCGCAGCAGTGGATGCGGGCTACGCCCCCAACGACCTGCAGGTGGGCCAGACCGGCAAGATCGTGGCGCCCCAGCTGTACATCGCAGCGGGCATCTCGGGCGCCATCCAGCACTTGGCGGGCATGAAGGACTCCAAGGTGATCGTGGCGATCAACAAGGACCCCGAGGCGCCGATCTTCAGCGTGGCCGACTACGGGCTGGAGGCTGATTTGTTCACGGCGGTGCCGGAACTGGTCAAGGCACTCTGATCGCTGCACCACCGAGCGATAGAAAGGCATCGTTCGCGATGCCTTTTTTTTGAGATTTTTTGGAACCGGAGACACAACAATGAGCTACACCGCCCCCATCAAGGACATGCTGTTCGCCATCGAGCACCTCGCTCGCATCGAACAGGTCGCGCAACTACCCGGCTTTGAAGACGCCGGCCTCGACACTGCACAGGCGGTGCTGGAGGAAAGCGCCAAGTTCACCGAGGGCGTGGTGGCTCCGCTCAATGTCGAGGGCGACCGCAATCCGTCGAGCTGGAAAGACGGCATGGTCACCACCACACCAGGCTTCAAGGATGCGTTTCGCCAGTACGCCGAAGGCGGCTGGCAGGGCCTGCAGCACCCGGTGGACTTCGGCGGCCAGGGCCTGCCCAAGACCATCGGCGCAGCCTGCAGCGAGATGCTCAACAGCGCCAACATGAGCTTCGCGCTGTGTCCCCTGCTGACCGACGGTGCCATCGAGGCGCTGATCACTGCAGGCAGCGACGACCTCAAGGCGACGTACCTGGAAAAGTTGGTGACCGGCCAGTGGACCGGCACCATGAACCTGACCGAGCCGCAGGCCGGCTCTGATCTGGCGCTGGTGCGTACCAAGGCCGACCCGCAGCCGGACGGTACGTACAAGGTTTTCGGCACCAAGATATTCATCACCTACGGTGAGCACGACATGGCCGAGAACATCGTGCACCTGGTGCTGGCCCGCGTGGCGGGTGCGCCTGAAGGTGTGAAGGGCATCAGCCTGTTCGTGGTGCCCAAGTTTTTGGTGAATGCCGATGGTTCGCTGGGTGCGCGCAACGATGCGCACTGCGTCTCCATCGAGCACAAGCTGGGCATCAAGGCCTCGCCCACGGCCGTGCTGCAGTTCGGTGACCACGGAGGCGCCGTGGGTTACCTGGTCGGCGAAGAGAACCGCGGCCTCGAATACATGTTCATCATGATGAACGCCGCGCGCTACGCCGTGGGTGTGCAGGGCATCGCCATCGCCGAGCGCGCGTACCAGAAGGCCGTGCAGTACGCGCGTGACCGCGTACAGAGCCGGCCGGTGGACGGCAGCGTGGCCGGCAGCGCCGCGATCATCCACCACCCGGACGTGCGCCGCATGCTGATGACCATGCGCGCCTACACCGAAGGCTGTCGCGCCATGGCGACCACGGCGGCTGCGGCCTACGACGCATCGCACCACCACGCCGATGCGCAGGTGCGCAAGGACAACGCCACGTTCTACGAATTCATGGTGCCGCTGGTGAAGGGCTACAGCACCGAGATGAGCCTGGAAGTGACCAGCCTGGGCGTGCAGGTGCACGGCGGCATGGGCTTCATCGAAGAGACGGGCGCTGCGCAGTACTACCGCGACGCGAAGATTCTGACCATCTACGAAGGCACGACGGCCATCCAGGCCAACGACCTGGTGGGCCGCAAGACCGCGCGGGACGGCGGCCAAACCGCCAAAGCCGTGGCCGCACAGATCGAGAAGACCGAAGCCGAATTGCAAGCCAGCGGCAGCGAAGCGGCACTGGCGATGGCGCAGCGCCTGGCCGCGGCGCGGCAGGCGTTCGTTGAGGTGGTGGACTTCGTCGCAGGCGGTGCGAAGGCGAACCCCAACGCCGTGTTCGCCGGCAGCGTGCCGTACCTGATGCTTGCGGGCAACCTGGTGGCCGGCTGGCAGATGGCGCGCGCGTTGCTGGTGGCGCAGGCGCTGTTGCCTCAGGGACAGGATCAGGCCTTCCTGCAGGCCAAGATCGCCACCGCGCGCTTCTATGCGGAGCACATCCTGGTGAAGGCCGGCGGCTTGCGCGACGCCATCGTCGATGGCGCCGACAGCGTGACCGCTTTGCCGCTCGACAGTTTCTGATGACGTCACCCTTGAGCGATTGCGCCGCTTGCTTATGCACTTGCAGCGCTGCGGGTGCGGCAGGCGGGTGACGGCCTCGCTGCGGGGTGGCCCGAGCTGGCCGTTCGCAGGCGTGGGTCGCGTGGATACATACGCCGTGGGCCGTGGAACGCAGCGATGCGGTGTGATTGCTATTGAAGTAGGAGCTGTTAGCGCTTTCTGAATAAGCGCTGCAGCCAGTTTTTATTCGAATTCATAACAGGAGACCCGCTATGGCCCAATTGCCGCCCGCCCTTCAGAAACTGTCGCTGCCCGTCATCGGCTCGCCGCTGTTCATCATCAGCAACCCCAAGCTGGTGATCGAGCAATGCAAGGCCGGCATCGTCGGCTCGATGCCATCACTGAATGCGCGCCCGGCCGAACTGCTGGATGAATGGCTGGCCGAGATCACCGAGACGCTGGCGGCTTGGGACAAGGCGAACCCCGACCGGCCTTCGGCGCCGTTCGCCATCAACCAGATCGTGCACAAGAGCAACGACCGGCTGGAGCACGACATGCAGGTGTGCGCGAAGTACAAGGTGCCGATCGTCATTACCAGCCTGGGCGCGCGCGAGGACGTGAACCAGGCCGTGCATGCCTGGGGCGGCATCGTGCTGCACGACATCATCAATAACAAGTTCGCCCGCAAGGCGATCGAGAAGGGCGCCGACGGCCTTATCGCCGTGGCGGCTGGCGCGGGCGGCCACGCGGGCGTGAAGAGCCCGTTCGCGCTGATCCAGGAGATCCGCCAGTGGTTCGACGGCCCGGTGGCGCTGTCGGGCTCCATCGCTTCGGGTGGCGCGGTGCTGGCGGCACAGGCCATGGGCGCCGACTTCGCCTACATCGGCTCGGCCTTCATCGCCACACACGAGGCGCGCGCGCAGGAGGCCTACAAGCAGGCCATCGTGGACAGCAACTCCGACGACATCGTCTACAGCAACCTGTTCACTGGCGTGCATGGCAATTACCTGGCTCCGTCGATTCGCGCGGCCGGCCTGGACCCGGACAACCTGCCCGTGTCCGACCCGAGCGCTATGAATTTCGGCAGCGGGTCGCAGAAGGCCTGGAAGGACATCTGGGGCTGCGGCCAGGGGATCGGTGCGATCAACGAGATCATGGGCGCGGGTGAACTGGTGGAGCGCCTGCGGCGGGAATACGAGGCGGCCCGTGCGCGCTTGTCTCTGAGTTGAAGCCAAATCGGCATCCAGCGCTTATGAATCAAGCGCTGGATGCTATTGATTTGTGAGTTGTGGCTTGCGCCGTTGTTTGCCTCGCCACGCGCGGTGAGGTCGAACACCGGCCGCCACAACCGGGCATCACCTCGCCAACCATCTTGATCGCGCCGTATTGCGGCGTTGCGGCAATGGTTGGCGCAATCACCTTGCGCCAACGGTGTTATGGACGCGTGGGTATGCTGCGCATCGGTTTGGCCCGAGCCCTGTCGAAAGATTTTCGACACGTGCGCTGAGTGGGTCGGACCGTGTTCCATGCGCAGCAGGCAGGTAGCGCCGTGGCCCAGCCCTTCATGCGGTCCGGCGCGGTTTGCAGAGACCCCACTGGCCCGCACATGCGGTACGCACTCCGGCCCCTGGCTACGGGGCCGCGCCACCGCTGCACGGCGTCCCCATTGTCATCCAAAGGATCGCCATGCGGCATGCGGCCTCGCCATGGGCAGACGGGCGTGTGCGCCTGAGCGGGCAGACTGCTTTTCCCATTGCTGTTTCTAAATGGAAAGACATTTCGACATGACCAATCGACGCGACCTGTTCAAGCTGGCGGGCGCCAGCGCGGTGGCCGCCGCTACCACTTCTGCCGTGGCACAAGCCGTGGCGCCGGCGGCTCCGCCCAAGAACCCGTACGAGCGCCCTGCGCTGACAGACCCGGTGGACCGCAAGCTCGACGTGGCCAACATCGACTACCTGGAAGCCGAAGCGCGCAAGGTGTGGGGCGAGGGCGTGTACGCCTTCGTGGCCCATGGTGCGGGCGAGCAGTGGACGCTGCGCGAAAACCGGCGCGCGTTCACCGACCACGCGTTCACGCCGCACCGCCTCACAGGCACCGTGGCCAGCGGCATCGACACCTCGATCGAGCTGCTGGGCGTGAAGTCCCCGCACCCGATCATCGTCACGCCCATGGGCAGCCATGCGATTTCGCACCCGCTGGGCGAAGTGGCCACGGTGCGGGGTGCGGCGGCAGCGGGCGGCATCTTCACGCTGTCAGGCGCGTCCACGCGGTCGATGGAAGACGTGGCAGCCGCGGCCGACAACGCCAAGTGGTTCCAGGTGTACCTGCACCCTGACATGGGCATCTCGCGTGCGCAGCTGCAGCGCGCCAAGGCTGCAGGCTACAAGGCCGTGGTGTTCACGGTGGACGCGATCGGCCAGGGCCAGTCCGACGCCTACATCCACATGGGCAAGCCACGCCCACCGCTGCCTTATGGAAACTATGCGAACACCTCCGTGCAGTTCAAGACCGACCTGAGCTGGAAGGACATCGACTTTATCCGCGAGAACAGCGGCCTGCCGGTAATCGTCAAGGGCATCACGCGGGCCGACGACGCGCTGGCGGCGCTGGACCACGGTGCATCGGCCATCCAGGTCTCCAACCACGGGGGCCGTGCGCTGGACGGCACGCCCGCCGCATTGACCGTGCTGCCGCAGGTGGCCGCCGCTGTGAAGGGCCGCGCACCCATCATGGACAGCGGCATCCGCCGTGGCACCGACATCGCCAAGGCGCTGGCGCTGGGCGCCAACGCGGTCGCCATCGGCCGCCCCGTGCACTATGGGCTGGTGCTGGGCGGCGCCAGCGGCGTGCAGAGCGTGATCGAATTCATGCGTCGCGAACTGGTCAATACCATGCTGCACCTGGGCGTGCGCCGCATCGCGGACCTGAGGCCCGAACTGCTTCTGCCTGCAGCCCGGGGCTGACCCACAGACTGTGGCGGCCGCCGCACACTGGTGCGCGCGGCGCGCCAAGCAGGCGCACAATAGCGGGTTTTGCGAGCCCGGCGTACCCACTATGGTGCGCCGGGCTCTTGTGTTGTCACCCACCGCCGCCCGCATGTCCTCCCCGTCCCGCAATGCCCTGATCGATTCGATGAAGGGCATGGCTTGCGCCACCATCGTCTTCCACCACCTTGCGTTCTACGGGCCCATGTCGGACGTGGCGCAGCCGCTGATGCCGTCGCTGATGGCATGGTTCAGCACCTATGGGCGTATGGCGGTGCAGGTGTTTCTGGTGATCGGGGGCTATCTGGCGGCGTCCAGCTTGGCGCCAGGCGGTGTGGCGCGTTTCGACAGTGCATCGCAGCAGATCGGACGGCGCTTCGTGCGGCTCGTGGTGCCCTATGCCGTGGCGCTAGTGGTCGCCATACTGGCATCGGCCGCCGTGCGGCCCTGGATGGCGCACCCGTCGGTGCCGGCCGATCCTGAACTGTCGCAACTGGTGGCGAATGCCTTGCTTATTCAGGACATCGTGGGCGAAGAGGCCTTGTCCGCCGGGGTCTGGTACGTGGCCATCGACTTTCAGCTCTTCGCGCTGGCCGTGCTGCTGTTCGCGGCCGTGCGCCTGTGGCCAGGGTTGCCGGCAGCGCGCGCCGCACGCCTGGGCCAGATGCTGGTGGTGGCCGGCACGGCGGCGTCGCTGCTGTTCTTCAATCGCCAGGCCGACCTGGACATGTGGGCCGTTTACTTTTGGGGCGCCTATGGCCTGGGCATGATGGCGTGTTGGGCCGTGCGCTCACCCCGGCCGTGGGCGTGGCTGGCGTTGATGGTGCTGCTGGGCGCCGCCTCCTTGGCGCTGGATTTTCGCGGCCGCATCGCGGTGGCGCTGTGCACGGCCTTGGCCCTGGTCGTGCTGCTGCGTCTGCGCCAGCCCGCATGGGAATGGCCGGTGGGGAGCGACCGCCTGCAGCAGCTGGGCCGCATGTCGTACTCCGTGTTCCTGGTGCACTTTCCGGTGTGCCTGCTGATGAATGCATTGGTCAGCCACTGGTGGCCCGATACCCCGGCGCTGAACGCGCTGGGCATGGTCACGGCATTCCTGCTGTCGCTGACCGCCGGCCGGTTGCTGTACCAGCGCGTGGAGCGGCATGTGCCGTCCTGGACGGTCGCCTTGCGCTGGCAGGCCGGCCTGGTGGGCACCGGGCTGGCTGTGGCGCTGGCAGGCAGCCTGCTGGGCTGACCTTCCCGCCGCCTTCAGCGGTGCAGGTCGCCTGCGCTTTCCGGTTGGTAGACGATCTGCTTGACCTGCACGGTCATGGGCTTGCCGCCTGGGCCGGGCCACGCCAGTTCGGCGCCGACCGACAGGCCCAGCAGTGCGCTGCCTACGGGCGCGAAGATGGAAATGCGGTCCGCGCTGCCATCCATGTCGCGCGGGTAGACCAGGCTCAGGCAGAAGTCCTTGCCGGTTTCGCGGATGGCGAACTGCACGGTGGAATTCATCGTCACCACGTCGGCAGGCATTTGTTCAGGCGCCAGCACATCGGCGCGATCCAGCTCTGCTTGCAGGTCCGCCTTGCCCGGGAAGGCGCTGGCCGGAATGCCGGCCATGAGGGCTTCAATGCGGTCGACGTCGAGCGACGACAGAGTGATGGAGGGCTTGCGCGCCATGGTGTTCACCTCGTGATGCAATGGATGGAGAAAAGTCCGTTGGAAAGGGCGGGACTGTAGCCCAGCGGGAATCTCGCACTGCGCCGGCGGGGCAAAGCGCGCGTAGAGGGCCGCACACACAGGGCGACAAGCTTTGGCAGAATGCTGTATATTTAAACAGCATCAGCTGCCACTGCCATGTCCGACATCCACATTCCCGTCCACGC
>Ga0308157_10008875_pt1 | contig 11320 bp, 10 predicted proteins | sample PhyBR1_FD_201035 | JGI IMG/M metagenome (GOLD analysis project Ga0308157, IMG submission 201035) | Phyllosphere microbial communities from UC Gill Tract Community Farm, Albany, California, United States - DLSLB.R1 | ecosystem: Host-associated > Plants > Phyllosphere > Unclassified | place: USA...
GGGCGTTGCAGGGAGTCGGCCGGATTCCACAGGGCGGGGAACCCGGGGAACTCGGTGGAACGGATGCCTGGGACCGGCTCCTGACGATGCTGGATGGCACTGCGGCGGCCGGCGCTGCAACCGCGGGTGGAGTGCCGTTGGGCGTCCTGCCGGACCTGGTCCGGGGACTGGAGTTGTCCGTGGTGCGGCTTATCGTTGCAAGCCTCGACCTTTCGCCGCATCCGGCACCGGCAGTGGAAGGGCCGGCACGATGACTCCGGGCGTGGTGCAGCAGCTTCCTGCTTGGGGTCCACTGGTGGCCCTGGCGGCGCTGGCGGTGGTGGCCTTGTCCGGGGCGATGGTCAATGGAGTTCTCGCTGCACGCTTTAGTGGGCGCCGTGGCGGCGGTTTCGCTCCAATTGCGGAGGCGGCCCGGCTGCTCCGGCAGCGAAGGCGGTCCACTGTGGCCGCCGATGAGCTGCTGCGCAGGGTGGGCGTGGCCGGCTTGACGGTGGCCGCGGCGCTGAAGGTGGCCGTGCTGCCGGTAGGCGCCTGGGTGGTGTCTGACCTCGCTGTGGGGCTGGTCTGGTTCAATGCGATGGACGTCCTGGTGTGGGCCTTCGTGTGGCTGGCCGGCTGGGGGCAGAACAGCGTGTTTCCGTTGGTGGGCGGTTACCGGTTCCTTGCCTTGGCCTTGGCCTATGAACTGCCGTTGATGTTTGCGTTGACTGCTCCTGCCGTGGCGGCGGGCAGCCTGCGGATGGGTGACATCGTGGCCGCCCAGGAGGGCCTGTGGTTCGTGGTGTGGATGCCGGTCGCCTTCGTGGTGTTCCTGGCCGCGGTGCTGGCATTTTCCCTCCAGCGGCCCTTCACCGCCCCCATGTCCGCAGACATCACAGGCGGGGTGACGGGAGAGCTCTCCGGTGTGGACCGGTTACTACTCCTCACTGGCCGCTATTCACTGCTGTCGGCAGGCGCCGGCTTCGCCGTGGCATTGTTCCTGGGGGGAGGATCAGGCCCGTTGCTGCCGGACTGGCTCTGGTTCCTTGGCAAGACCGTCGTCCTGCTGTGGCTGCTCGTGGCCCTGCGCCGCCGCATCCCGCAACTGCGTCCGGAGCAACTGATGGCCCCGGCCTGGGTGGTGGGGCTGCCCGTTATCCTCCTGCAGGTCCTTGTTGTCGCCGTCGTCACCATTAACGGAAGGAGCAGCTGATGCCCGAGGCAATACTTTTTGTCGTCCTTGCCGTAATCGCCGTTGCCGCCGGCGTGGCGGTGTTCCGCACTGATTCAATGGCGCGCGCAAGTTACGCGTTGGCTGTGTCCTTCGTGGCCGTGGGTTTAATGCTGCTGCAGTTCAGGCTGGAGTACATCGGAGTGATCACTGTCCTGATGATGGTCATGGAGATGGCGGTCATGGCCATCTTCATGATCATGTTCATGGGCATGAACCCGGCGCTGATGCCCATGGACATGGTGCACAGCAAGAAGCTGTCAGCGGGGAGCGCCATCGGGCTGTTCCTGCTGCTGACGGCAGGGATCCTACTCGCGGACTGGCCGGAGAGCAGAGGCCCGGCAGGCGGTGACCTCACCGCGTCCCTGGGCGAGGCCATCATGGAACCCAAAATGCTCGTGATGCTCGTCATCAGCCCGGTGCTGTTCGCCACACTGGTGTCGGCGCTGGTTCTGGCAAACCCGCGTGGGAGGTACAGCACCTACCCGCTGGTCCCCGTCGAAGATGCCGACGACGACGGACAGGGCAAGGGACAGGACCACTCAGGGGATTCCGCTGGACATGCGGCCCACAGCGCGCACGGGATGGACCACGGCGCCGGGAACAGCGACGGCCACGGGCAGCACCACGGCGGCGGTGGGCACCAATGACACTGGAACTGGCGTTGATTGCCGCGGCCGCCTTGTTCTGCGTGGGACTGTACGGCGCACTGTCGCAGCAGGTGGTGGTCATGGTCATGATGGGCCTGGAGCTGATGCTCAACGGCGTCATCCTGGCAGCAGCCGCGTTCTGGTGGTTCCTCGCCCCGGCACCGGACGGCCAGGTGCTGCTGCTGGTGGTGATTGCCGCCATGACGGTGGAAATGGCCATGGGCTTTGCCGTTGCGATCCTGCTGCACCGCTCCCGTCAGACCGATATGACCGAGATGGCATCGGACCTGGCCGGATGAGCTGGCTGCTGATCCTGCTCATCGGGCTTCCGGCTGCCGCCGGAGCAGCGCTTGCCGTGGCCGGGGCGAAGGTGGACCGTTTCGCGGCGGTGCTCTCCGTCGTCGTCTGTGCCCTGGTGCTGGCTACCGCCTCCGCAGCCTCAGCCCTGCGCCCCTCCCTGGCCGCGCCCTTCCTGGCGGGCAGCGAGTTCGGCCTGAGCGTCGATGCCCTCAGCGCGCTGCTGCTCCCAGCCGTTGCCGGGGTGGCTTTCCTGGTCCTGCTGTACGCTGCCGCGTCCGGCATCGGCACACCCGCCCGGTTCCATGGCCTCATGCTGATCTTCATCGCCTCGGTGCTGGTCACCGTGACTGCCACCACGTTGTCCGCGCTGCTCTTTGCATGGGAGATCATGGGAGCGGCTTCCTACGCCCTTATCGGGTTCCACTGGAGGGAGTCACGGCGCGTCTCGTCCGGGTTGACTGCGTTCGTGGCCACCCGCACCGCGGACCTTGGACTGTACCTCGCGGCGGGGGCGGCGATGGCCGCAGGCGCCTGGTCACGGGATGCCATGTCCCTGGCCAGCCTGGACAGCCTTCCCGGGCCCTGGCGGGACATTGCTGCCGCCGGGATACTGGTGGCCGCGCTGGGCAAGGCGGCGCAGCTGCCGTTCAGTTTCTGGATCTCCCGGGCCATGGACGGACCCAGCGCGGTCAGCGCCCTGCTGCATTCGGCCGCGATGGTGGCCATGGGCGGGTACCTGCTGCTGCGGGTCCAACCCCTCCTGGCCGCTACCGGGTGGGCTGCGGATGCGGCGGCGGGGGCGGGTGCGGCTACCGCCGTGGTCCTGGGCTTCATCGCGATTGGCCAGCAGGACCTCAAGCAACTGCTGGCGGCGTCGACGGCGGCTCAGCTCGGGTTTGTGGTGATGGCCGCCGGAGTGGGTGATGCCGCGGGCGGTGCCGCGCACCTGATGGCCCACGCGGCTACGAAGAGCGCGTTGTTCCTGGCGGCGGGCGCCTGGTTGGCGGCACTCGGGACCAAGAAACTGGCCGACCTTCGCGGGGCCGGGCGCCGCTGGCCCCTGCTGGGTGGCGCGTTCACCGTCGCGGTGCTCAGCCTCGCCGGGATTCCTCCGCTGGCGCTGTGGGCCACCAAGGACAACATCCTCACCGCAGCGCGCGAACACTCGTTTCCCCTGTATATCACCGGGCTGGCCGGCGCTGTTCTCGCCGCCGCCTACGCCGCCAAGGCCGTGGCACTGATCTGGAAACCGGTGCTCCGTGAAACTGAGTCCGGCTACGACACGGAGGAGACGGGCAGCCGGAAGGTCACCCCGTGGCAACTGGTCCCCATAGGTGTCCTCGCCGCCGGCGCCGCTGTTTCCGGCCTCCTGGTGCTGGGCACAACAGGTGACACTGTCCGCGGAGTGCTGGGCAGCAAGGCCGAGTCCTCCCCGCTCGAACTCGCCATGTCAGGACTGCTCGCCGTGGCGGTCCTGGTTCCGGTGTGGGTACTTGGCGGCAAACTTCCACCCCTGCCGGGGGCGCTGTCCTGGCTCCACATGGAACGTGCAGCCCACATCGTCCTGGTACGCCCGGTCCTTGCAACCGCCCGCTCCCTGGCCCGGTTCGACGATGCTGTCCTCTCCCGCGGCGTGGAGCACGCCGCCGAAAAGGTCCTGCACGGCGCACGAAGCCTCGACCGCACCGACGCCGCGTTGGATCACGGCACCGATGCAGCGGCCGCTGCCACTTCCCGACTGGCCGGCCGCTCCGCCATCACGGACCACACCATCGACGGCGCGGTGAGCAGCCTTGCCCGCAGCGTCCGTCGCGCAGGTGCAGCCGCCCGCCGCCCGCAGACCGGCCAATTGCACCACTACTACGTCCAGGCCGCCGCAGTGATCGTGGTGGCCGCCGTCCTTCTGATCGTCGTGAGGTAACTTTGCTCAGTCTCGCCATCCTCTTCCCCCTGGCCGCAGCGGTGGCAGTCCTGCTGTCCGCCCGACGCGGCGGCATGGCCCGCGCCCTCTTCCTCGGGGCGACCGCCGTCGAGGTGGTACTCACCGCGGTTCTGTGGGCCGGGTACCGGACTCCGGGACCGGATGGCCTGGCCTACGAGGAACGGCTGCGGTGGATCCCGAACGTGGGAAGCAGCTACCACGTAGGGGTGGACGGGCTTTCACTGCCCCTGATCAGCCTCACTGCCGTCATCTTCCTTGCCTGCGCCGTCTACGACTGGGGCGCCAGGGACCGGCCCGCCCCCAGGGCAGCACTGTTCCTGTTCCTCGAAGCCACCAGCGTGGGACTGTTCGCCGCCCAGGACCTCATCCTGTTCTTCCTGTTCTTCGATCTGTCCATCGTTGGGATGTATTTCGTGATCGCAGGATGGGGCCACGGGGACAAGGCACGGTCGGCCTTGAAATTCTTCCTTTACACCTTCCTTGGCTCGCTGGCGCTGCTGCTGGGCTTCATCGGCCTCTACCTCGGCGCCGCGCCGCACACGTTCGATATTCCGGAACTGCTCCGGGCCCAGCCACTGCGTGACAATCCGGCCGGCCTGTGGGTGCTCGGCGCCGTCGTCGTCGGCCTGGCCATCAAGACCCCCACCGTGCCGTTCCACACCTGGCTGCCCCCGGCACACACCGATGCGCCCGCCACCGGATCAGCCGTCCTTGCCGGCGTCCTGCTGAAAATGGGAACCTACGGCTTCGTCCGGATTGCGATGCCGCTGCTTCCCGACGCATGGCGGGCGTGGGTCCCCGCACTTGTGGCCGTGGGCGTGGTGTCTGTTCTGTACGGGGCCCTGGTGGCCCTGGCCCAAAGCGACCTGAAACGCATGATCGCCTACACCTCCGTCAACCACATGGGCTACATCGTCCTTGCCCTGGCCGCAGCCGGTGCCGGCGGCAGCCCCGCAGCCCGGGAAACAGCAGTTACCGGCGCCGTCACGCAGATGGTCAGCCATGGCCTGATTACCGGCGCCCTCTTCCTGCTGGCCGGAGTGCTGCACAGCCGTGCCGGGACCTACGACATGGGCGCCTTCGGCGGCCTGGCCTCACCCGCACCACGTTTCGCGGCCTTCTTCGCCGTAGCCGCCTTCGCCTCGCTCGGCCTGCCCGGGTTCAGCGGCTTCATCGCCGAATTCCAGATCTTCGCCGGCAGCATCGGCGCCGTCCCCCTGACCGCCCTGGCACTTCCCGGAATCCTCATCACCGCAGCGCTCTTCCTGCGCGCGCTCCAGCGCGTGTTCACCGGGGAGCCACGGGGAAAGTCTCCGGGGCTGGCCGACCTTCGTACAGCTGAGGCATGGTCGGCAGGGGGCCTGCTGGTGCTCTCGGTGCTGATCGGCCTCGTCCCGGTGCCCTTGCTGGACACCATCAGCCCGGCCTCGGCGTCGCTGGTCAGCCTGCTGGGAGGTTAGGCGCCAGTGGAATCGATGAATCCCGGCACTGACGCCCTCGCGCTGCTCCCGGAAATCCTGATGCTGGCCGGTGCCATCGCCGCCCTGCTGGCAGGCTCATTCCTTGCCAAGGAAAAGCAGTGGATCAGCCGGGTCATTGCACTGGGCGCGCTGGCAGCCAGCGCAACCGTGGCTGCTGCCGCCCTGGCTGGAGCGGCAACATCCGCTTACTCCGGAAGCTACACGATCGATGCCGGCACCGGCGCCGGGCGGCTGGTGGTGGCAATATCGGCCCTGTTGGTCACCGTGCTGGGCACCGACGAACTCCGCGGGACCGAGCGCGAAAGCGAAACCTACACCCTGATCCTGCTGGCCTCCCTGGGCGCGACCGTGCTTACGGGTGCGGCCGACCTCCTGGTACTCATCGCCGGATTCCTCCTTGCCAGCATCCCCCTGTATGCCCTGATTGGCATCGGGAGAACCAAGAGTGGTGCGGAGGCCACCCTCAAGACCTACCTGCAGGGCGCATTCTTCGGCATCCTGCTCATGCTCGGCGTCGCCGTGCTCTACGCCGCTGCAGGAACCACGTCCTACTCCGGGCTCCGGCCGGGACTCGAACATGCCACCGGCGCGATTACCGGCGTAGGGCTGGTGGGCATCCTGGCGGGGCTGATGTTCAAGGCAGGAGCCGTTCCCGCCCACTTCTGGGTGCCGGATGCCGCCGAAGGGGCCGGGACCGCAGCTGCCGCTTTCGCCACCACAGTCCCCAAAATCGGCGGAATCCTCGCCGCCTACCGTCTGCTGGAACAGATGCCCGGCACCGTTGCGTGGCCACTGCTGGTTGCCCTGCTCGCGGCGGTCACCATGACACTGGGGAATCTCGCCGCCTTCGCCCAGACAAATCCCCGGCGCCTGCTGGGCTGGTCTACCGTCAGCCAGGCCGGATACTTGCTCATGCCCCTTGCCGTGGCCGGGGCTGTCCCGCTGGCGCTGCCCTCCGCGCTGGTCTACCTTGCCGGCTACGCAGTCAGCAACCTCACAGCGTTCGCCATCATCGGGGCCTACCCGGACCGCGCCGAGCTCCGCGGCTACGAAGGGTTATCCACCGCCCGGCCGTGGCACGCCGTGGCACTTGTCGTGGCACTCCTCAGCCTGGTCGGAACCCCACCCACCGGAGTCTTCCTCGGAAAACTGGCCGTCTTTACTGCAGCCTGGGATGGAGGCTTCTGGTGGCTCGCCGCCCTCGCAGCCCTCAACACCGTGGCCAGCCTCTTCTACTATCTCCGCTGGCTCGCCCCCGCCTTCCGCACCGCATCACCCGATTCACCCGGAGCGGGCGACTTCACCCCCCGCGCCTGGCCCGCCCGGGCGGCTATTACCGGAGCGTTCCTGACCTTGGCCGTGGGAGTCGCCGGCGGCTTTGCCTGGGCATAACGGTAAAGGAACAATCCCGGTCTTAGGGGGAGAATCCCCCATCAGGTACCGGTGACGCTGCTAGCGTGAATTCATGCAGTAACACATATGATGCCCACCGTTATGGCTTTGCGGAGCGTGACCGCTGGGTCCGGCCGGGTCCGCAGAACGTCTTGGCAGCTGCCGCGGCTGCGCCGGGAGTACAGACACGAAAAGGAAGGTAAGTTCCTGTTACTGAAGTCGAGGATGTTCCTGGGAAAACTGTTTCTCTTCACCGTTGTCAGCGCACTGGCCGGGGTCCTGGTGACCGCGCTGGCGCTCCCCTTCGCTGCAGCCGGCGCCTCCGCTGCCGGGTTCTCGAACAAGCTGCTCAGCAGCTTTCCCGATGAACTGGAGATCGGCAGGCAGGCCCAGGCCAGCACGGTCCTGGCCAGCGACGGGTCCCTGATCGCCACCTTCTTCAGCCAGAACCGCGACAGCGTCCCGCTGGACAGCATGGCGCAGTCCATGCAGGACGCCATCATCGCAATTGAAGATGCCCGCTTCTATGACCACGGCGGCACTGACCCGGTAGGCATTCTTCGGGCCCTTGCAGCCACCGCCGGCGGCGCACGCCAGGGGGCCTCGACAATTACGCAGCAATACGTCAACAACGTCATCATCCAGTCGCACATCGCCGCAGGACACCCCGACGACGTAAGACTGGGAGCCGAAAAAACCCTGCGCGACAAGCTCCGGGAGATGAAACTGGCGGTCTCGCTCGAAAAGACCCATACCAAGGACCAGATCCTTCAGGGCTACTTGAACATCATCTATTTCGGCAACAATGCCTACGGCATCGAGGCGGCCTCCAAGTACTATTTCGGGGTCCATGCCAAGGACTTGAACCTGTACCAGGCGGCCACGCTGGCCGGAGTCATCAACAATCCGTCCTTTTATGACCCGGTGACCCAGCCCGACCATGCCCTCGCACGGCGGAACCTGGTGCTGGACAAGATGCTTGAGCAGGGACGGATCACCGCCGCGGCCCACTCCAAAAGCGTGGGCAGCCCCATCGGCCTTGACCTCCACCCCACACAGCAAGGCTGCGTGGCGGCCCGGACCGCACCATACTTTTGCGACTACGTCCAAAGGCTTATCCTGAACAACCCCGCCTACGGGGCCGACGAAAACGCACGCCGCGCCCTCCTGTACAGCGGCGGCCTGACCATCCGGACCACCCTCGATCCTGCCCTGCAGCAAAAAGCCCAGGACCTTGTCACTGCCACCATGGCCGCCGGTGACCCCCTGCAGCGGGGAACAGCACTGGTCAGCATCCAGCCCGGCACCGGAAACATCCTGACCATGGCACAGAACACGCACTACGATCCGGCCCCTGCCCCGGGCAACTACATGGGCAACTTCGCCCTCCCCGCACATGACAGGAACGGCAGGGCCCTGAACGGAGCCGGCGGCTTCCAGGTGGGATCCACCATCAAGCCCTTCATCTTCGCCCAGTGGCTCAACGCCGGGAAGTCAATGAACACCATCCTCAACGGCGCAGCCCGGAAGTACCCGCGCGGATATCCGTGGAAGAACAGCTGCGGCACTACATCGGGGGCGTACGACCCCGCCGCCGGCACCCACCTGCTCCCCAACGACGATCCGAACCATTACTACAAGATGAGCGTCCTGCAGGGCCTGTACCAGTCCATCAACACCATCACATTCCAGTCCGCCAGCCAGCTCGATCTCTGCAATGTCCAGAAAATGACCACAGCGGCCGGCATCAGGAACGGGCACACCAACGCTCCGTACGATTTCTCCAAAATCTCGAACCTCATCGGCTCCGTTGACGTCGCACCACTGACCATGGCCAACGCCTACGCCACATTCGCCAGCGGCGGCACCTACTGCAGCCCGACAGCAATCACCGGCATCACGGACAGCCGCGGCAACCAACTCCCCGTCCGCTCAGCCGACTGCCACCAGACCATCGAACCCGCCGTGGCGGCAGGGGTCACGTACGCACTCAAGAACGTCCTGACCAAAGGATCCGGATACAAACTGCCGGCCGACAAGACCAGCTACGACATCTTCGCCAAGACCGGGACAACCGACGGGAACATCAACACCTGGACGGTTGGGGCCACCGCCGGCGTCGCCACCGCCTCCTGGTTCGGCAGCTACAAAGGCACCGGACCGGAATGGATAAACCAGGACATCACCATCAACGGCCGCTACTACAGCGTTGTCAACGGCGCGGACCTCGCCGGGAATCAATGGGCACACTTCATGAACCAGGCAGCCCCGAAGTTCACTACCGAGGACTTCCCGCCTCCCGCCCCCTCCATGCTGCGCAGGCCCCACCAGGCGGCACCGAAACAGCTGCCCACAGCCCAACCCACCCGTCGAACCAAAGACGCGGCGTCCATGGGAGGACAGGCGGTACGCTGAATAACCGATGAACCAACAGCCTATGGTTCCCCCAAAGCGAGAATCCACAGCCAACGAAGGTCCCTGTCGGCCTTATGGACAGCTGTAGCCCGGAGTGAAGCATGAACGAGCAAACAAAGCCAGGTGACGTCCGGGCACTGGAACCTACGCTGACCGCATCACGCGCCTTGCTGGGGGTGGTTGCCCGCTCGCTGACAGGGACCTTGGATTCCGTGTCCCTTCCGCAGTTTCGGGCCCTGGTGCTCCTGTCTTCCCGGGGACCCGCCCGAATGGGCGACCTCGCACACCTGCTTGGCGTCCATCAATCCAGTTTCAGCCGGACCGCGGACCGCATGGAGCTGGCCGGACTGATTGTTCGTGGGCAAAGTCCGGAGAGCCGGCGGGAAGTGCTGGTCTCACCGACCGAAAAAGGACTTCGGATCGTGGACGAGGTCACGGAGGCGCGGCGGCGGGAAATTGCCGCCATTCTCGCCCGGCTGAGTCCCGGGGACCAGGAGAAAATTGCCGTTGGATTCACGCTTTTTGCGCAGGCCGCTGAAGAGCCTTCATCCGCAGACAATCTGCTGTTGGGTATCTAGGCAGCCAAGGCCTCCAGCCCGGGACGGCCGAGCCCCGCGAGAGGCCCGGCGAACACCATCAGCTACTTTTCCCCGCCTAAACTGGCAAGTGCCTTGCGCAGGCGGGTGCCGGCGTCGTCTGCCACTTCTTTCACCGAAGGCGCGCTGCTGAGCTGCACCATGGTCTGCGGGTCGATCGCCTCCACCGTGGTCGCTTCGGCAGAGCTGTTGCGGCGGACCACGACATTGCAGGGCAGCAGGGCACCCATTTCCGGTTCGGCGGCGAGGGCACGGCTGGCAAGGGCCGGATTGCAGGCACCAAGGATGACATAATCCCCGACGGCGTCCGCGGCCTCAGCGCCAAGCTTGGCTTCGAAAGTGGACCGGACGTTGATTTCCGTCAGGATTCCGAACCCCTGCGCGGCAAGGGCTTCGCGGGTGCGTTCCACGGCTTCTGCCCAGGGAAGCGAAACGGTGGTGGCCAGAGTGTAGGTCATGATGCTCCTTGAGGTTGTTGCCGGTGGACTGACGGGAGGTGGGCTTAGGCCAGGGAGAGGAAAAGCTTCTCCAGGTCCTTCCGGTCCATGGTTTCGTCTTTTTGGACGATGCACTGCTCCAGCCCGGTGGCGATGATGGCGAAGCCGGCCCGGTCGAGGGCCTTGGATACGGCAGCCAGCTGGGTGACGACGTCCTTGCAGTCGCGGCCTTCCTCGAGCATCCGGGTGACGGCGGCGAGCTGGCCCTGGGCACGCTTGAGGCGGTTGATCACGGGCGTGAGTTCGGTGGGGTTCAGTTCCATTAGGGGTCTCCATTGATAAGGGGCTTGGCCTTAACTGTATACCCCCGCGGGTGTTTTGACTACCCCCCAGGGTATCTGCAATACTCGGTGGGGTATCCACCCGACCCCTTCCGAGAGGCCACTTATGACTTCCCCTTCCAAAGCCACCGCCGTCACCGCACTCGCCCCCGAAGCACTCCAGTCCTGGATCAAGGAGCACCAGGACCTCATGGTGATCGACGTTCGCTCTGCCGCAGAGTTCGAGTCCATGCACATCCGCGGCTCCTACAACGTTCCGCTGCCCCTGCTCTCCGAGCACACCGATGAACTCGCCGCCCGGCTGGGCTCGCGGGTGGTCCTGGTCTGCCAGTCCGGCGTCCGCGCCGAGCAGGCCCGCCAGCGCATGGCCAAGTCCGGAATCGAGACCGCCTACGTCCTCACCGGCGGGGTTCCCGGCTTCGCTGCCGCCGGCGGCGACGTGGTCAAGGGCAAGGACCGCTGGGACCTCGAACGGCAGGTCCGCCTGGCCGCCGGCTCCCTGGTGATGCTTGGCCTGGCCGGCGGCAAGTTCGTCTCCCCCAAGGTCCGCATGCTG
>Ga0308157_10008878_pt1 | contig 11319 bp, 8 predicted proteins | sample PhyBR1_FD_201035 | JGI IMG/M metagenome (GOLD analysis project Ga0308157, IMG submission 201035) | Phyllosphere microbial communities from UC Gill Tract Community Farm, Albany, California, United States - DLSLB.R1 | ecosystem: Host-associated > Plants > Phyllosphere > Unclassified | place: USA...
CCGAGCAGCAGCTTATTGACCATGCCGATATCCGTGGACAGCAGCGAAAAAGCGAGTCCCACCACCACGACCCAGGAAATGAAATGCGGCAAATAGCTGATCGTTTGCACGACCCGTTTGAACCCGTTGTTTTTGACTTCGTTCAGCAGAACGGCCAACAGAATCGGAGCCGGAAACGTGAACAGCACTTTGAGCAGGCTGAGCGCGATGGTGTTTCTGACGATCATGCCGAACTGGTAATCGCGAAAAAATTCGTCGAAATGGCGAAAGCCTACCCACTCGCTGGTGAAGATTCCCCGGATGCCGTCCGAAATGGAATAATCCTTGAACGCCATCAGGATGCCGAACATCGGCGTGTATGCGAAAACCAATAAAAACGCGATACCCATTCCGACGAAAACATGCAGTGTTGCTTGTTTCTTAAAGCGCTTCCACAACCGCGATCCCGATTTTTCGGCGACGCCCGATCCGGCAGCTTGCGTATTCAAGTTCATGCGCTCTCCTCCCTTGTCTCAAGCTTACTACCGGGAAAAGGCCCAACATAAGCCGACATTCTTAAGAAAGCGTTATCATTTTTTAACATCGAAGGCTTTTTCCCTTAAAAAAGCTCCTTCCCCGAAGGAAAGGAGCCGGGAATGCCGTTTATTCGAGCGTGAACGAAGCAAGGCTTGGACCGCCGGTGCCGACGTAGGCGAAGTACAGCGCCTGCACGCCGTCCGGGATCGCGATCTCCGCTTCCGATTCGACCCACACATTCGTCGACCGCACGGGAATGCTTCCCAAAACCGGGCCGTCCCAAGACGTTTTCACCCCGAACGCGCCTTGGCAGTAGCCGCGGGTCTTGATCTTAACCTTGCGAACGCCTTCGCAGCGGAAATATTTGAATCCCGCCGTCGACGATTCGGTCATGTTGGCGATATAGCCGATCTCTTCGTCCCCGTCCCGGCCGTCCTGCGTAATTTTCGGAAAACGGGCGTCCATCCATGCGCCTTCCGGACCGAAACCGCCGGTATACATCGCGTCTTCGCGGCGGAACAGATGGCAGGCCAGATAAGCCGGATATTCGCCGCGTCCTTCCAGCGGGCCGCCGTTCGGACCGCTGGTCGTGATCTCGACCTGATGAATGCGGCCTTCGCCGTCAAACTTCACCGGCTCGAAGCAGCCTTGGCGGCAGAACGCGGTCCCGTTCGTGTGACGGTGGTAAAAGACGTGCCAACGCCCGTCGATTTCGACCAGGCTGCCGTGGTTGTTGCCGCCGTAATAGATCGGTTTGTCCGCCGGTTTGTACGTTCCCACATGCAGGTCGCAGTTGCTGACGATCACGCCGCCGTACGTAAAATCGCGGGTCGGATGCAAACTGGTGGCGTAACACAATTCGTGCATGGATATCGACGAATAGATCAAATAATAGATTTCGCCCCGTTTACGGATAGACGGCGCCTCGAAAAATTCGTATCCTTCGAATCCGCTGCCTTCGCTGTATGGCTGGCTGGGCAGCACGAATTTCGGTTCTTCGAGAATCGTCAGCATATCCGTCCCGAGTACCGTGGCCATCGCTCCGTGCCTCGACTTGTCTCCCGCGGAACAAAATCCGGTATACAGATAAGTCCGATCTCCTTCCGTAAGGACGCCGGGATCGAATTGCGGTTCGTCTCCTTCCCGCTCGCCCAACCGGATGCCGGCAGAATCCCGCACGTATCCGTAAAACGCATACCGGCCTCCCGGCGTATCGCTCACCGCGACCGACACGACCGACACTTTGTCCAAAACGTAATACAGATAATAACGACCGTCCGGCCCGACCGTGACGTCCGGAGCGTACAAACACATCTTTCCGCCCGGATCGAGCGGGTCGTCGGTACTCCGATAAATCACGCCTTCGCAGCGCCAATCGGTCAAATCGTTTTCGGGAGCCGACCAGCACACGTAATCGTTCAAGCAAAATACGTGACCGTTGAAGCGGTCGTGCGAACCGTAGACGTACACGCGACCTTCAAAAACGTACGGCTCCCCGTCGGGAACATACTCCCAAGAAGGAAGATACGGATTGAATCCTTGCTTGTTGGCCATGTTCGTTCATCCTCGTCTGTATGGAATCGCCGAAAACACAAACAGTAAGCGCTTTCCGCATTCAAAGAATAAAGACACGTTCTCCCGCCTGTCAATGGAAAATTTGTAAACGCACCTCTTTTCGACGCCGATTTTTGCAGCAAACAGGGCGTCAAACCTTCATGAAAGAATGAAAGTTTGACGCCCTGTTCGAACGTTTCGGTCGATGAAATTTCTTTTACAATACCAACGCGTCTCCCGGCAAAACGCCTGTCCGACGCAGCTTGCCGCGCAGCTCTTCGCCGATCTCGACCATCGGAAGCCTGAGCGTGCCGTGCGCGATTTTTCCCATCTCCGCGAGCAGCCATTTTACCGGTGCCGGATTCGGCTCCTCGAACATCAAGTTCATCAGCGGAATCAGTTCGTCGAACATGGCATGCGCTTCTTCCACGCTGCCTTCGCGGAAACGACGGTAAATGGTCAAAAGAGCTTCCGTGCATACATGGGCCGATACGAGCATCCCGCCTGCCGCGCCCGCTTCCATAAACTCCAGCAGCCGGGTATCGTCGCCGCAAAGGACAGGCTTGTGATGACCGGATGCTTGCAGCGCCCGGAACAGTTCGAGACTGCCCGAGCAGTCTTTGATGCCGGCGATGCCGTCGATCTCCAAAATCGCGCGTACCGTGTCCGCTTCCATGCGAACCCCAGTACGAGCCGGAATCTCATAGACGATGACCGGAAGGCCGACTTCGGCAATCTTGCGAAAATGAGCCGCGATTCCCTGCTGCGAAGGCTTGTTGTAGTAAGGAACAACGGCAAGCACGGCATCGGCGCCCAATTTGCCGGCAAGTTCGGTTTTTTTGACCGATGCCCGGGTATCGTTCGTGCCCGTTCCGAGGACGAGCGGAACGTTTGCGGCTCCGATCGCGGATTTGGCGGCGGCGGACAGCAGGCTTAATTCCTCGCAGTTTACGGTCGGCGACTCGCCGGTCGTGCCGTTTACGACCAAGCCGTTGATTCCCTGCGAGACAAGCGACGCGGACAGCTTGTGGAACGATTCCAGATCAAGCTCTCCTCCCGGCAGAAACGGAGTCACGACGGGCAGATAGATACCATGCAGCTGTTGTTCGGTTAACATTGGGTTTCCTCCCAGCAGACTTTATTAGCTCTACTTTATCATGGAAAAACCCATCAGCGTTAGCTATAATAAATGATACATCACATCAAAGTTTTTGATAATTCAACAAAAAGGAGCTTGTTCCATGGAACTCACCTACCTCCGGACATTCCGGGAAGTGGCTCGCCGCCAGAGCTTTACGAAAGCGGCCGAAGAGCTCGGCTACGCCCAATCCAGCGTAACGATGCAAATGCAGAAGCTGGAACGGGAGTACGGCGTGGCGTTGTTCGAACGCTTCGGCCGCCAGCTTCGGCTGACTCCTCCCGGCGAGGCGCTGCTGAAGCTGGCCGTGCAAATGCTGGAGCTGTACGACGAATCCAAAGAAGCGATCGGCAAGCAGCTCGACGGAGCCGTCACGATCGGAACGATCGATTCCCTCGCCGCCTACTATCTGCCTCCGTACCTGCAGCAGCTTCGGCTCAAACATCCCGGAATCGGCATCCAAATGCTGCCCGACAGCGAAAGCAATTTGGTAAACAAACTCAAAGAAGGCGAATACGATCTGGCTCTGCTGCTCGACCGCAAGCCTGCCGATTCTTCGCTGCGCTGCATCGTCATCCGCGAAGAACCGTTGGTGCTCGTCGCGCCGCCGGGCCATGCGCTGACGGTCGAAGAAACCATTCGCCTGAACGATCTCAACGGCTGCGAGCTGATTGTCTCGGAAGGAAGCTGCCTGTACCGAAGCACTTTTGAAAAGGTACTGCGCGAACATGAGGTCAGCTACAAGATCGGCTTCGAATTGGGCAGCCTTGAGGCAATCAAGCACTGCGTCATGAACGGCCTGGGCATCGCTTTGCTGCCGCAAATCGCGGTCGAGGAAGAAATTCAGCGCGGAACGCTTGCGAGCATTCCGTTCGAGCATCCGGATTTGAAATTCCATCTGCAGCTGCTTTTGCACCCGAAAAAATGGATGTCGCAGATGCTGCTCACGTTGATCGGACTGATGACGGACGAAGATGCCGAGCAGGTGAACCGACGCTTGAGCGAAGCGCTTTGAACTGTTTGTTTGGACGGAAAATCCTGTTCGCTCGGAGTTTGCAAAAGGCTGCGGGAGACGTTCGTTCAAGACGCTGTCTCACTCGGAAAATCGATTAAACGTTTAGCGGAATTTTTCCGAGTTCAAAGGCGCCTTTCTCTGAATGCCTCCCTCCGCCCGCGTCGCTTTGCCTCGAACAAAACTGCTCTCAACGAAAAAAACGCCCTGTTTAAGGACGTCAACGTGTCTAGAAAATCCGGCGTAACTGGAAGCGAGAAGACGGAAAGAGGAATTCAGTGTAGGAGCGATAGCGTTCGCCTTTGAAATTGAGAAAATTCCGCTAAACATGTAATCCTTTTTCTCGATTTCAACACGCGACCGGAACGAATTTCTCTTGGAGTCGGCTTGCTTCCCACGCACAAGTGACTTTCTCGACAGCCTGACGCCCTGTTTAAGGGCGTTTTTTTATCAGGAATCAATCGGAAACATCGGCTGTCTCTAAAGAGCGCTTCGGCATCGGCCAGCGAATGACCGCTTTGAACAAGTCGCCGTCAAGCTGAAGATCGAATGTCCCGCCTTGCAGCTCGACCAGGCTTTTTACGATCGCAAGGCCCAGACCCGAACCTTCCGTGTGACGGGAGCGATCTCCTCGAACGAAACGTTCCGTGATCTCGTCGGCTTTGAAATCCAGTTCGGCGGCGGACACGTTTTTGAACGAAATGACGACTTCATGCTCCTGCTCCGTCAACTCGACATGGGCGCGGGATCCCGGTGCTGCGTATTTGGCGATATTCAGGTACAGATTTTCGAATACGCGGAACGTCTTTTCGCTGTCCAACGGTACAATCACTTTGTGATCCGGCAGACGGAACCGCAACTGAACGCCTGCTTCAGATAACTTGTCTTCCAATTCAATATGCGCCTGCTTCAGCAGCTCCGCCAAATCGACGCTGACGGGCGCGATTTCCGTATTGCCGCTGGATGCCCGGGTATACTCGAACAAATCTTCGATCAGCCGGCTCAAGCGTTGAGACTTGCCGCTTAGTACCTCGATATAAGCCTTGCGGTCTTCTTCCGTGAGATCCGCCTGCTGGAGCAAATTGACGTACGTCAGGATCGCCGTCACCGGAGTCTTCAGATCATGCGAGACGTTGGTTACCAGTTCGCTTTTGCTTCGCTGGCTTTTCGTTTCTTCGTCGACGGCATGTTTGAAGCCTTCGCGAACTTTTTGGAGTTCTTGCTTCATCGGATCGAACATTCCCATGCGGCCGTCGATTTCGATGCCTAGGTCGCCTTGCGCCATAGCGCGGACGGAATCGAAAAGACGAGCGTAATCCTGACGCAGCCGGTCTTTTTGCTTTTTGAATAAATAAAGCAGAACCAGCAAATACACCGTCAACGGAATCAGCGCGTAAAACCCTATCCATACGGCCGACGAGACGATCGCGGCCAACATCAAGAAATGCGCGGCCGTCAGCTTGATTAACGAACGGTCGCTTCGATCGGCCGGGTCGAAGGCATGCAGCCACTTAAAGCCGCGCACAGATAAGCTTCCCTGCGCCAACGTCGATCCGAATCCTCGACGCAAAGCCATCATCAAAAACCACGCCGATCCGCACCAGAAAATCAAAGTCCATATCCATGCGCCGATCGCCAGCGTGATCGGAACGATGCTTTCCGCCGATCGAAAAGCTTCTGCGGCCGCGTAAGAATATCTGGCGAATTCGATATGGAAAAGGACAGGAAGCACGGCTCCGAACAGCCAAAACTCCAAAGGCAAGCGCGGCATGGCAAGATTTGAAAAGCGCGCGTCCGCCTCTTGGCTTTCAAGTAACCGGCCGTCTTTGCGCGGAGCACGCCACTTTCTCTCCAGCGGCAGCAAACCGATCAGAATCGCGCAGCCCAGCGCCAAAAGCGCTGCCTGCCTGAAGCCGGCTTCCTCCATCGCATAACCGTGATAAGAATCGAGACTCGATAAAGAAGAATGGGAACCGCGCGGCAGCGCGTAAACCATCGTGAATTCGGATGGAGCTTCGATCCGCTTGATATAAGGTTCGATTGCGGAAAGTTCCTGCATGGCAGGTTCGACCCTGCCAAGTCCCGACACGAAATCTTGACGGTTCAGTTGATTCACCGTCATCCGATCTTTCCAACTGTCCGGAAGTCCATACCAAACGGGTATGGTCATCGCTCCGTTCCAATCAAAACGAATTACGGCATAAAAGGCGTAATCTTCGGACATCTTCGTTTTCAATTCAGCATTGTAAACGGTATCCAAAACCCCTAACCAGTCGGAGCCGTTGATCAGCTGCTGTCCGGTTGGTTCATGTTTCGCCATGTACTGCATATCCGATAAGGCGGTGCCTCCGCCCATCATTTTGGACTGCCAACCCGTAACCAGCGCATCGAACCGATTTTTGAAACTTTCGGGAATCGGCGCTCCCGAAGGATAGGGATTGTAAGTGTTCCAACCGCCCGGCAGCAGGATATCGGCGGGCACGACGCCGACCGCTTGATCTTTTCGCCAATTTTGCTGCGCCAGCGTAAAAGGCAGTACGTAGTTGGCTTTTTGCATATATTCGATCCATTCTCTCGGCTCGCTCAAATTCAGCGAAATATCGGACGTTTCTTGCTGTGTCCAATCCGCTGCCCGGTATTGCATGGACGGATACTGCAGGATCACGAACGCGACGACGATTCCGAGCAGGACCGATCGAATAAGCCAAGGACGCACCGAAGGAAATTTCATTTTCGGCTTCGTTTTTGTCTTTTTTTCCGGATCGGACGCTTTTGTTTCGGCTTCCAGCTTTTCCGACAGCGGCGTTTTATTGTTTCTCAATTTTATACCCGACCCCCCATACGACTTTCAGATATTTCGGATTTTTGGGATTGATCTCGATTTTCTCGCGAATATTGCGGATATGCACCATGATCGTCTCGGTCGAGACGGCGCGGTCGTTCCACACCCGTTCGTAAATCTCTTCCGCCGGGAAAACGCGACCTGGATGCCGAATGAGCAGGTTTAATATTTTGAACTCCAACGGCGTCAGGCGAATCGGCACATCATCCACGCAAACCGTAACCGCTTCTTCATCCAACTCTAATCCGCCGACCGCGTAATGACCGGCTTTCGCTTCGCGCGTAGACAGCACGGACAGATATCTCGAATACCGCCGCAGCTGCGAGTTCACCCGGGCCAACAATTCCATCGGGGCAAAAGGCTTGGCGACATAATCGTCCCCTCCGATGTTAAGCCCCGCGATTTTGTCGATTTCTTCGGACTTGGCGCTGAGGAAAATGACCGGAAAATCATACTTCTCCCGCAAACGCATCGTCATCGCGATTCCGTCCATTCTCGGCATCATGACATCCACGACGGCCAAATGGACTTCTTCCCGTTCCAGTTGCTCCAGTCCTTCTACGCCGTCCGCCGCTTGCAGCACTTCGTATCCCTGCGTGCGCAGGTAAATGCATACCCCCTCCAAAATTTCTTTGTCGTCTTCTACTACCAATATCCGATACGTCATAAAGACTCCTTTCTTCCGTGCGATCCCTCTTGCTTGCTTATGTATGATTCCCTCGAACGCCAAAACCTTCCTGTTCGATTATGCCTTTTGACGGCAGGAAGCGCAATCGGAAGACGCGAGAATCAAGCAGCTTCGGCAAGGCGATATTCGCTCTTCGCCTTTTTATCGTACGTCGGGCTTCTTAATGAACACAGGGTGAAAAACGAAAGAAATTCGAAAGAAAACGAAAGAACGAAAAAAAGCCGCTCCATGGTCAAATCGGGCGGGGGAGATTTGACCATGGAGCGTGGTGGCGCTGCGGGGGAAATTGCCAGCATATGCTTCCGAAGTGCATTTCTTCGAAATGCTTCACAAGCCGCTGTCTCACTCATAAAGCCGTCGGCTTTATGAGTTCAAAGGCGTCTTTCACTGAATTTCTCCCTCCGCTTGGACGCTTGGGACAAGATCTTGTTTGGGGGTAAAAACAAGGGAGGGTCGAAACGTTTCAAAACGTATCGTCTTTATTCGTTCGATATAAAGAAGCTCAAGAAAACATGCGGGTAGGATCATGGAGCGTTTATAGGCCGACTTGGGCTGCGGTTTGGCCGTCGGCGAAGACGATGCTGCCTTGGACGGATTTGCAGCGTTTTTTGATGCGGGCGGATTCTTCGACGACTTCGTCGATGGTGTCGTAGCGGCGGCTTCGGTTGGTGACGACTGCGATGGAGAGGGAAACGAGAGGGATAAGGCCGCGGCTGCCGAAGCGGTTTTCGCCGGTTATGGAACCGCGCATCAGGTCTTCGCTGCGGTAAAAGTCGCGTTTCAACTTTTCGAACTCGTCGACGGCGCGACTGCATGCTTCTTCGTAGTCATGGCTGTGCAGAATTGCCACGTAGTCGTCGCCGCCGATATGACCGAAGAAGCCGTCTTGTTGACCGAAAATCTCGCTTAGAATGTTCGCTGTCGCTTGAAGGAGCAGGTCTCCTTGTTTGAAGCCGTAACCGTCGTTATAAGACTTGAATTGATCGAGATCGATATAGAGCACGCTGAACTTTTCCAAGCCGAGCGTCTGGTTCAAGCGATCTTCGATGATGCGGTTGCCGGGAAGTCCGGTCAGCGGGTTCATGAAGGTGGCGATTTGCGTGCGAACATCGGCGACGGAGAGCAGCAAATGCCGCACGCTCACCGCACCGCGCAAGCTTCCTCCGCCGCTGACCAGCACCAGATCATACAGCTCTTGCTCGGGACGGTTCATCGCTTGGATACTCACATCCGTGATCAATTCGGCTTCGTCCACCATGAGCGGACGAGAGTTCGACATGACGCCGACCGGACGATTCATAAACAGGGTAAATCCGTATCTTGTACCGATTTGCTGATAGAACTGGACTCGCATCATCAATGCCGTCGTCCCGTCGTCGCAGGCGATCGCCAAGCCTTCGAGCTTCGGGTTATGTTTGAATAAGTCATCTACCGCCTCGCACTTCGCGCGTTCGTCGACGACCGGAATCGTTTCCGCAATCTCTCCGATTTTTGTAAGCAACCGCTGCGTCCCCTCTCTTTTCTTTATTCAGCAAAACGACCCAAAAGCAGCTTCAGGCGAAGCGGCCTCTGGGCTTGATATCCGCTTTTGGAATCGGCTTCTTGCCCGTTTCTGTCCAAACGACCGCCCGGTCTTCTTCAGGAAAAGCGGCCGGTTTCAGTTCGGCATCAGGGCGGCCGAGCGCGTAACCTTGCCCGTACTCGATCCCTTCCGCGCGTAAAAATTCCGCTTCGGCGCGGCTTTCGATGCCTTCGGCAATAATCGACGTACCCGAGCCTTGCGCGAATTCTTGAAGCAATTTCACGATACGTCGCCGATCTTCGTGCTTATGCAGGTCACGAATCAACGACTTGTCGAGCTTGATGAACTCCGGCTTCAAATTCACGATGGTTTTCAGGCTGCTGTAACCTGATCCGGCATCGTCCACGGCGATTCGGAAGCCTTGTGCGCGATAGTGCGAGAGCACGCGTTCAAATTCCGCATAATCCGTCACCGCTTGCTTTTCCGTCAATTCAAAGACTACGCGTTCCGGCGGCAGGCCGTACCTTTTCAACAATCGCACGGTCTCTCCGCTCCGATAAGCCGAGTCGGTCAGCACGAGCGGATGCACATTGATAAATACGACATCCTCCTGAATATCCTCCGGCTGCCGAGCCCGTCTTCTGGCGGCTTCAAAGCGTTCGAACGAAGTTTCCCGACAGTAACGTTCAAACGCGAAGACCCGGTTTGTTTGTCCGATGTAATCGTAGAATATCTCCGTATTCGGAAAACTGCCGGAGACGGGCGGACGATTCAACACTTCGTAACCGAGGCATTCTCCGCTCTGCAAGTTCAGAATAGGTTGGAAAAACGTGGACAGCTTCCGGCCCTGAACAATCCGGTGCAGCTCCCTGGATCTTCCATACGCCCGGGCCGAGGAATGAATGCTTTCCAAAAGATCTCCCCAGGCCGCGGCCATCCCGGGCATTAATAGCGGAAGTTTCATGTTCATTCACCTTATATCTTAGGAATCGAGGCTGAAGTTGGAATTCGAGCATCTCTATGCGCCTATCGTACCACTTGGATACCAAGCAAGCGTCAAGCCTGTGTAAAATCCGTGTAAACCGCTAAAAACCCGTTTCGGCCTTTTGCCCCTGATCGGGAAGGCCAAAACGGGTATAAGGAACGATATCGCGCTAGCGGCTGACGGTTTTCGCATTCAGTTCGTTCAGGCGTCCGGCAATCTGCTTCAGCAAATCTCCGCGGCTGATGACTCCGACCACTTCTTTTTTCCCATTGACGACAGGGAGCTTCTTGAAATGATGTTTCGCCAGAATGCCCAGCGCTTCCTCCAAATCCTGCTCGGGTGAAACGGACTGCACACTCTTTTTCATGATCTTCTTCGCCGGCGTCTCCACCTTGTACGCCAGTGCTTCGGCCAATTCTTCCGGCGGGCTGACGAATACATAGCTGAACATGTCATAGACCGTCTGCCTAGTAGGGTTGATGTAACGCAAAATATCTCCGTCGCTGACCATGCCCGTAAGTTTCCCGTCCGCGTCCACTACAGGTGCGCCGTTAATCCGTTTGGCTACGAAAAGTTGCAGCACTTCGGACAACGGAGCGTTCTGGTTCACCGTAAGAACATCTTTGATCATAAAGTCGCGTACCTTCATCTCTTCTCCTTCTTTCTGTCGTGAAGATGAATGCTTTATGCCTTCATTTTACTCCTGAGCCTATTGATTGTAAACGCTCTCTTAATTAAGTTACACAAAAAAACCCGGGAAGGTCCCCCCTCCCGGAATCGCTTAAATTTGCAGATTATCGGTCAATGACAATGTCAGCTCCGCCTCGCTTCCGTCGCGGTAGATCGTCAATCGCAGATCGTCTCCCACCTGTTTTTCGGTAAACAGATACTGTCTGAGCTGCTGGGTGTTTTCGATCGGCTGACCGTCGGCGGCTGTGATGACGTCAAGCGATCGCAGGCCTCCGCGCGAAGCTGCGGAGTTTTCCAATACGCGATCCACGATAACGCCCGATTCGAGATTTTGCGGCAATCCCAATTCGGCGCGGTACGCGGAACGGATCG
>Ga0308157_10008879_pt1 | contig 11319 bp, 7 predicted proteins | sample PhyBR1_FD_201035 | JGI IMG/M metagenome (GOLD analysis project Ga0308157, IMG submission 201035) | Phyllosphere microbial communities from UC Gill Tract Community Farm, Albany, California, United States - DLSLB.R1 | ecosystem: Host-associated > Plants > Phyllosphere > Unclassified | place: USA...
GCCCCAGGCGCAGCCAGGCCTCGATACCGCCGTCCTCGCCTGGCGCACCGTCATGGTCGAGCAGGCGCTGGATCCACTCGCGACGCACCTCGCGGTCCGGGCAGTTGGCCAGGATCGCGGCGTCCTTGAGCGGAATGTTCACCTGGTAGTAGAACCGGTTGGCCACCCAGCCCTGGATCTGCTCGCGGCTGGCGCGGCCTTCGTACATCGCCACATGGTAAGGATGATGGATGTGGTAGTAGTCGCCCTTGGCGCGCAGGGCCTGCTCGAATTCGGCAGGGGACATCGGTGTGGTGTCGCTCATGGGGCCTCCTACAGCTCGATGCTCATGCCGTCATAGGCGACTTCGACGCCCCGACGCTGGACCTCGGCCCGCTCCGGCGACGCTTCGTCGAGGATCGGGTTGGTGTTGTTGATGTGGATCAGCACCTTGCGCTGGCGCTCGAACCCGTCGAGCACCTCGAGCATGCCGCCCGGGCCGTTCTGGGCCAGGTGGCCCATCTCGCGGCCGGTGCGGGTGCCGACGCCGCGGCGCTGCATCTCATCATCCTCCCACAGCGTGCCGTCGACCAGCAGGCAGTCGGCGCCGTGCATCATGCGCAGCAGCGCGTCATCGACCTGGCCCAGGCCGGGCGCGTAGAACAGCGTGCCGCCGGTGCGCAGGTCCTCGACCAGCAGGCCCAGGTTGTCGCCGGGGTGCGGGTCGAAGCGGTGGGGCGAATAGGGTGGCGCGGCGCTGCGCAGGGGGAAGGGCGTGAAGCGCAGGTTCGGGCAGGCCGGGATGACGAAGCTGCCCTGCAGCTCGATGCGGTTCCAGTGCAGGCCGCCGTTCCAGTGGCTGAGCATGCTGAACAGCGGGAAACCCGTGCTCAGGTCCTGGTGCACCATGTCGGTACACCAGACCTGGTGCGGGCAGCCTTCACGCAGGCTCAGCAGGCCGGTGGTGTGGTCGATCTGGCTGTCGAGCAGCACGATGGCGTCGATGCCGGTGTCGCGCAAGGCTCGCGCCGGCTGCATCGGCGCGAAGGCCTGCAGTTGTGCACGGATGTCCGGCGAGGCGTTGCAGAGGATCCAGTGCTCGCCGTCGTCGGACAGGGCGATCGACGATTGGGTACGGGCGCTGGCGCGCAGCGTGCCGTCGCGAAAGCCCTTGCAGTTGACGCAGTTGCAGTTCCACTGCGGGAAGCCACCGCCTGCGGCGGAGCCAAGGATCTGGATGTACATGGAGACTCCGTGACCAAAAATGAAAACGCCCCGGCAAAGCCGAGGCGCCCTGACGCGTGGGGCATCAACGGCTGGCGAAGTACATGGTCACTTCGAAGCCGATGCGCAGGTCGGTGTAAGCAGGTTTGGTCCACATAGGAAAACTCCTTCCGGGGGGAATCAGGGGGATGCCAGGTATTGGGCGTCGTTTCAGGGGCGAGGTTCCCTCGGGGCAGGCGCCTACGTATTACAAGATGCGATAAAAGGCATCGGCGTATCCGCAGGTGCCATGCCGCAAGAGAGATCGGCTCGGCCAAGGTGGAATGATAGCGTGCTAATGAACGAAGTGCGATCTCTGCGCCAGCCAGCCCGGCGGCATCGGACCATTGGCCAGGCACTGCCACCCCTCGTCAGGCATGCGCAGACTGGACAGCGTACGGTCCAGGTCCGCCTGGGTCACGTCGCCGAGCCGCTGGCGAAGGTCGCCCAGACCGTCCGGTCGAGCGGCCAGGTGCGCCTGCCAGTACCAGGCCGCCGTCTCATGGTCCTCCAGAGTCGACGGCGCGAGCTGGTCGAGCAGCGCGCGCTGCCGTTCAGGGGTCAGCGTTACCGGGGCGTCCAGCACCTCTCGCACATGCTCCAGCAGGCGGTGCGGGTCGGTGCCGGGCGACTGCACGCCGAACAGCAGGCCGTGTCGGCCTTCGACCGTGCGGAATCCGCTGAAGACGGCATAGCCCAGTTGCAGCTCCACCCGCAGACGCTGGTAGAACGGGCCTTGCAGCGCATGCGCCAGCAGGCGGCCTTCTGCCTCGCGCGGCGCAGGCACGGGGCAGAACAGCAGCAAGGCGTGTTCGCGGCTGGCGGTGGTGACGGTGTGCCAATGCGCGGCTTCGAGGGGCGGGCGTGGCGCAGGCCGCGCCGCCTGGCCTGGAAGCGACTGCAAGACCGCGCCCAGTACCGCCAGCGCCTGCGGGTCGAACCCCAGGGCCATACCGTGCCAGCGGGCCTGCCGCCACTGCCGGTCGAGCGTGGGCTGCCCAGCTTGCTCGTCGGCCCGTGCTTCAGGTGCCGTGTCGAGGGCCAGGCATGCAGGCAATTGCTTGAGCAATGCCCGGATCGGCATCAAGGGAGGCTCAAGGTCGGAGAGGTCGCACGCGTCGTCGTCCAAGGGGGCCTGGAGTGCGGCAAGGATATCTGGCAGGGCATGGAGCACGGCCGCCGGTCGACCTGTGCAGTGCAGTTGCCACTGGGCGCCCAGGTCCTCGCCCTGGAGGGTGAGCGCGGCAAGCCGGGCGCGTGTCTGCAAGGCGCTCAGCCGACGGGCGAGGCAGGTGACGTCATGGGTCTGGAGCGGCCAGGGGAAGTGCCAGCGCAGGTAGAGGACGGCCAGGCCCTGCGAGGCAGATAGCGCGTCGCAGGTGACCATCTGTGACGGCACGGGGTGGGGGGGCAGCGCCGGCAGGGCAGGGTCGAGCCAGGCATCGACCGGGGGTAGATGCCAGACACCTCGTTCAGCGGTGGGGCATTGCCCAAGCAGCGTATGCAAGGCTTGTCGAGCCTGGGCATCGAGCCCCTGGAAAGGCCGTCCGCAGCTGTCGCGGCGGGCCAGGTCGAGCGCGCTCGCCCGTTCACCCTGCGCCTGCTGCATGCGTCCGAATTCATCATGTAGCGGCGCCAGGTCGTGGGTCGCGAGAAAGCCCAGCCAGCCCTGCAGCAGCCGTTGCACCTCGTCGGCGTGCACCGGGTCGTCGAGCTGCACATGCAGGGACCACAGGGCCTGGCCGGCATGGCTGTACAAGACCTCGGTACTCACCTCGCGCACCCAGCCGCGCTGTTCGAGCAGGCCTCGCCAGGTGCCTTCCCGGTCATCGGTCAGCCAGCCCAGCAGGGCTTCCAGCGCGGCATCGGCACCTGCGGGAAGCGCTTCATGGGCGAACAGCAAATCCAGGCGCGTGCCGTCCTGACGGGGTAGCAGAAGCGTCTCGAGCAGCGGTGGTGGCGTCTGCCGGAGCGCGGGCGTGCCTGGGCGCAACAGCCGGCCGAAGGTATCGCCCAAGGCCTGCAGCGTCTCCAGCGGCTGTGGCCCGCACAGGCTTAAGGTGATGTGCGCGCCCTGGTAGAAGCGCCGGTGAAACCCGTGCAAGGCTTGCTGGAACGCCGGATCATGTATGGGCAGGGTGTAGCGGTTGCCGGCCTGGAACCCGCTCAGCGGATGCCGTGGCGATACCCGTTGCAGGCGTGCGAAAGCCTGCTGCGCCTGGGCATCCCGCGACCAGGCGATGAACTCGGCGTGGATCACCTCGCGCTCGCGGCACTGCCTGGCCAGGCCCAGGTCCGGCTCGGCGAGCATCTGACACAACCGCTCGAGGCTGCCGGCCAAGGCCGACGGCGGCACCTCGAAGAAGAAATCGGTGGTGCGCTCACGGGTGCTGGCGTTGACCTGGCCTCCGTGGCGCTGCACGTGCCGCATCAGCCCGCCCTCGAGCGGAAACCGGGCGGTACCGAGAAACAGCAGGTGCTCGAGAAAGTGCGCCAGCCCTGGCCAAGCCGCCGGTGCGTCATGGCTGCCGGCCTGGACGCGCAGGGCCGCGGCGCTGCGTTTGAGGTGCGGCGCATGGCGCAGGGTCAGGTGCAGGCCGTTGTCCAGCACGAGGTGGCGGGTGAGATCAGGCATGGGGGCTCCCGTGAAACGAGCCTCCATGCTAGCGGATATCAGCGGCGAGGCGCAGCGCCGTGCAGGTCGTGGCGCACATCGCTCAGGTAGGGGAAGTCGGCGCGGCTCGCGGTCAGGTGATCGCGGTTCAGGTCCGCCAGCAACAGGCACGCCTCCTGCCCCGCCATGGCCAGCAGGCTGCCGTCTGGCGCGACGATGCTGCTCTGGCCGCAATAGACCAGCGTCGCTTCGGCGCCACAGTAGTTGGCGTAGACCAGATAGCACTGGTTTTCCTGGGCCCGTACACGCACGGTGAACTGGCAGACGAAGTCGTAGGGTTCCATGTTGGCGGTGGGCACCACGATCAGCTCGGCGCCGGCCAGCGCCAGGCGCCGGGTGTTTTCCGGAAACTCGACGTCGTAGCAGATCAGCAGCCCGAGCTTCCAACCTTCCAGCTCGACCACCGGGAAGTGGTCGTCACCTGGGCTGAACAGGCTGCGGTCCAAGGCGCCGAACAAGTGCGTCTTGCGGTAGTTGCACAGACGGCGGCCATCGGCGTCGATCAGCTGCACGCTGTTGTAGCACGCCCCCTCTTGCCCTTGCTCGGGATAGCCGTAGACGATCGCCAGACCCTGCTGCCGGGCGATGGCCGCCACGGCCTGCGCCGAAGCGCCGTCCACGGGCTCGGCCAGGCGGGTGACGGCCTCGAGACCGATGTCGTAGCCGGTCAGGAACATCTCCGGGCACACCAGCAGGCGCGCCCCTTGGGCTGCCGCCTGCTCGGCCTGCTGGCGCAGGCGCTCGAGGTTGCCGGCGACGTCGAGCGGGCCAGGATGGCCTTGAAACAGGGCGATGCGCATCGAAGGGCTCCAGGTGTCAGTCGGGCAGGGCGATCGGGCCGATCTCGTCGAACACGTCGCCGGGGCCCGGGTTGTCCGGGTGGGTCCGGCCACCGAAGTGGGTCATGATACCCCACACCGCATTGAGCGATGTCTGCACCGCGCCTTCGACCCAGGCCGGCGTCCATGACACGTCGTCGCCGGCCAGGAAGATGCCGCGGTGTTCGGCCGGCATCTCCTGCTGCATGAAGTGGGCGTACATGCGCTGGTTGTAGCGATAGTGGCCAGGCAGGGCGCCCTTGAAGGCACCGAGGAAATACGGGTCGGCCTCCCAGGAAATGGTGATGGGGTCGCCGATGATGTGCCCGGCGATGTCGGTCTTGGGGTAGATCTTCTTCAGCGCGTCGAGCGCCAGCTGCACGCGTCGCTCCACCGGGTGCGGCAGCATCTTCAGCGCATCGCTCATCCAGGCGTAGGACAGGCAGATCACCCCCGGCCGGTCGTCACCGTTGTCGAACAGGTAGGTGCCCCGGGTCAGCCGGTCGGTGAGGGTCATGCTCAGCAGGTCGCGGCCGGTTTCCGGGTCCTTGTCCTTCCAGAACGGCCGGTCGACCATGACGAAGGTCTTGGACGACTGCATGTAGCGGGTGCGGTCCAGCGCCATCCACAGCTTCTGCGAGAACAGCGATTCCTCGCAATCGATCTGGGTGGTCAGCAGCCAGCTCTGGCAGGTGACCAGCACGGCGGCGTACTCGCGGGTGTCGCCCCAGCTGTCGGTCACCGCCAGGCGCTCGTCGGCCCCTCGGGCGATACGCCGTACGCCACTGCGCGGCGCACCCCCATGCAGCGAGCGCAGGCTGGTGCCGGCCGGCCAGTGCACGCAGCGCTCCGGCACGTGTCGCCAGATGCCCTGCGGCACCTGCTCCACGCCCCCGACCACCAGGTGCTGGTGCTCGTCGCAGTTGGTCATCACCACCCGGAAAATCTCCAGCATCGAGTTGGGGAAGTCCGAGTCCCAGCCACCAGTGCCGAAACCGACCTGACCGAACACCTCGCGGTGCAGGAAGCTCAGCTTGGCGAAGGCCTGCGAGGTGGCGACGAAATCGTAGAAGGTACGGTCGTCCCACAGCGGCACCAAGGTGTTCCACAACGCTTTGAGGCGCGGCACGTCGCGTTCGCGGATGGCCTGCTGGATGTCGCTGAACTGGGCACGGTCTTCCAGGGCATCGGCCCAGGCTTCGGCCACTTCATGGAACAAGGCGGGCAGGTCTGCCGGCGACTCGGCATAGAAAGTCTGCCCCTCCAAGTCGATCACCGTGCTGCTGGAGGCCGCGCTCAGGGGATTGGGAAAGGGTTTGGTCTCCAGGCCCAGCTTGTCGACGTAGTGATAGAACGCCGTGGACGACACCGGAAAGCGCATCCCGCCCAGCTCGGCGACGATGCCGTCGGTGCCGTTGAAGGCCTGCGAACGCAGCCGCCCACCCAGCTTGGACGCTTCGTAGACCACCGGCTTGAGGCCCAGCTTCATCAACTCGTAGGCCGCCACCAGCCCGGCGATCCCCGCGCCGACGATGGCGACTTCCTCGCCGTGCCGGTCCGCCGGCACGCTGCCCAAGCCGGCGGGGTGCTCGAGCCAGTCGTCGAAGGCGAAGGGAAAATCCGGGCCGAACAGGGTGACCGGGGGTTTGCCATCGGCGGGGTGACGGTTTTTCTTATTCATGTCGTGGCCTTGGGCGGGGTAGCGGGATGGAATGAGTATAGGTAGGGCTGAGTGACAGGTTAGAGGGGGAGGGCGTGGGAAGTAAGACGAAAGGTGATAGCGGATTGTTTGGGTTTTTAGCGTTGTGACGAGGTGGTGGGTGAAAGTGACGAAGCGCTTTGGTTTTGCAGGGGAAGCGGGGGCTAATCTTGGGTGATGAACCTGGAGGAAATGAGAGCGCTGGTTTTACGGGCCCTGTGGGCCCGATCACGGCACTGGGGCCGCTCCCACAGGTGACCGCAATAGCCTGCAACCCCGCGGTGGTGCTACGGGTGTAGAGCGGCCCCTGTGCCGCGATCAGGCCCGGCAGGGCCTGCAAATCCAACACCACCAATCAGGCACACCCATCCAGCGCAGCCAAAACGCTCCGCCACCCAACGACTTCACACCGGCTCCCCCCGATCCACCTTGTGACTCAGGATGATCGACGTGGTCGTCCGCTCCACCCCCTCGACCATGCCGATCTGGTCCAGCAGCTCATCCAGCGCCTCGGGCGAATCGCTGCGCAGCCATGCCACATAGTCATACTCCCCGCTGACCGCACACAGCTGCCGCACCTGCCCCATGGCGCTCAGGCGGCGCACCACCTCCTTGCCCGACCGCGGCCTGACACTGATCCCGACGTAAGCCTGCAAGCTTCCCTCGCTCATGCGCCGACCAAGCCGCACCCCATACCCCGTGATGACCTTGGCCCGTTCCAGCCGTGTCAGGCGCGCGTCCACCGTGGTCCGGGCGATACCGAGCTGTCGGGCGAGGTTGGCGACGGTCTCGCGGGCGTCGAGTTGCAGGAGATCGATCAGCTTGCGGTCGATGTCGTCCAGGGGGATAGCGTGCAGGTCGGACATGGGAAGGCTCGAGGGAGGAAGGCGATACCGTACGGCGTACTGGTTCGGATCGGCAAGTGTCTGGGCGTGTGGTGCCCAAAGAGACTCGACCGTGAGCCGATTAGCGCGGCTATTCGGCTCACCGGATGAGCCGAATACAATGACTGGCTTGTTCCATCGCGTGAGAACACGTCATGAGTGCGCCTTTGTGGATATGGCAGCAACCTGAATGGCCTGGTTTTCGAGTATGTCCTGAACGATTGGGCGCGCTGCTGAGTGCCTGCGGGCAAGCGCAAGAGCGTTTGCGGCAGAGGCTGGCGGGTTTGGACGAGACTACGGCAGTGTCGGCCAGCCTCGATGCGCTGTTGCAAAACATCGTCACGTCTTCTGCCATCGAGGGCGAGCGCCTGAACGTAGGTTCGGTACGCGCCTCCCTGGCCAGACGTCTGGGCCTGAACGAAACCGGCCGTACCACGCCGCGCTCCGAAGGCCTGGCCGAATTATTGGTCGATGCAACACGTGAATGCCAATCGCCTTTGGACCTGCAGCGCCTCCTCGACTGGCACCGATGGCTGTTCCCGACCGAAGACAGCATGTCCTCCTGTCCACTGCGCGTCGGTACGTTACGTGGCGAAGAACCCATGCAGGTAGTCTCGGGCCGTCTGGACCGACCCACCGTCCATTTCGAAGCGCCGCCACGTGAAGGGCTGGAGCACCAGCTGGCAGCATTTCTGACCTGGTTCGAGCGCAGCCGTAGCGATGCAAGCCTCGATCCGGTGTTGCGTGCAGGCATCGCGCACTTCTGGTTCGTGACGCTCCACCCTTTCGATGACGGCAACGGTCGCCTGACACGTGCCATCACCGACAGAGCGCTTGCCCAAGGCAAAGGACGGACCATTCGTTTCTACGCCATGTCGGCGAGCATTCTGGAGGACCGCGCCGGTTATTACCGCGTGCTCGAAGCCAGCCAGAAAGGCGGCCTCGACATTACCGCCTGGCTGCAGTGGTTCTTGAGCACACTGCTGAACAGCCTGGAGCAGGCGCTAGGTCGTATCGAAAGGGTGTTGATGAAAGCCCGGTTCTGGCACGTGTACCGTGGGCAGGTGCTTTCAGCGGAGCAGATCAAGGTCCTCAACCGTCTGCTCGATGGCGGAGAACGGGGCTTCGAGGAAGGCCTCAACGCCGCGCAGTACCAGGCGGTGGCGAAGGTCTCGAAAGCGACGGCGACACGGCATCTGAGCGATCTGGTGCAGAAGGGGTGTCTGGTGAAGCTGCCGGGGGGAGGGCGTAGTACGCGGTACAGGGTGGCGCAGGTGTGAAAACGAGAATGTGTGCGCTGGGTGTGCGCCGAGAGCGCCCATGCGATGAGTGCGGTATCGACATCAGGCTGGACATCGACAACGGATAGGCCGAGCGAGCGATCCTCCCCGAAGTTACCTCTCGCGTTTGGCCTCTTTCCTACAGCGATCCATACCCTTCGGACCTATCCCACGTCCACTGTCTCCAAGGTCTGGCTGCCAGGACAGGCGTTCATCGCTAAAGTCTTCCCGCCGCCGCAACCTCGGCGATCGGGCGTGAGGCCCCGCCGATTCTGTTAGGAGGCATGCTGTCATGGCAGCTGTGCGCGAGCAGGCATTGCCTGGCCGGAGTCAGCCTCCTGTATCGCCGGTTCTCACCCCGCGTACGGCTGCCACCCGTTGCGTCGTAAAGTACGATCATTGGATATGACACAACTTTGATTTTTCATAAAGTCTTGTATACCGTACATATCCAACCAAATGTCACGTATTCAGAACATGGACTACGAACTGATCGCTACTCGTCTTGGTACCCAGATTCGACAACGACGAGTCAACCGTGGGCTGACGCAAGCCAGGCTTGCTGCCTTGGCCTGCGTCACACGGCAGAAAATCGTCGCCATCGAAAAAGGTGACCTTTCGGTAGGGATGGCAACCTATGCGCGTGCGCTAGGGGCTTTGGGTTGTGAGTTCACCGTCACCCCTGCGGTCCTGCCTACTCTCGACGAAATTCATGGAATCTTCGACTGATGGACACTGCGCTTCAGGTGATGACGCCACAAGGCGAGAGCGGGAGAGTCTTCGTCAGATCAGGCGACTATCTGTTTCGCTATCATGATGACGCTAGGGCGCAGGCGGCGATCAGCCTGCTCATGCCTGTACGTCTGGACGACTACCACCACCGCGAACTGCATCCGATCTTTCAGATGAACCTGCCGGAAGGTTACGTTCTGGAGCAGTTGCGCAACCGCCTGGCCAAGGTGACGCCTGTTGACCCTATGTTGCTTCTGGCATTGTCCGGCAGCAGTTCGCCCATAGGACGAGTCGCGGTCAGCTCGTTAGAAGTCGATGCATTGTTGCAGCGGCAGCAGTTTCCGGGAGAACGGCTGGATGAAATCCTTGCCTGGGACGGGGCTGAGGATATCTTTGCCGGTTTAGTGGACCGCTATATCCTGCGCGCCGGGATTTCGGGCGTGCAGCCAAAGGTGCTGGTGCCAGAGCACCAGGACTCGATGCCGCAGCGCTTCACGTCGAAGACGTCTGACCTCATCATCAAAAGCGGCAGGGACGAATTCCCAGGCCTGGCGATCAACGAGTTCCTCTGCATGTCCGCAGCCCGGGAGGCCGGAATCGCAGTGCCCGAATTCTACTTGTCCGATAACGCCAAGCTGTTCGTGATGCGCCGCTTCGACCGAGACGAAGAGCTCAACCCCCTTGGCTTCGAGGATATGGCTGTTCTGATGGGGCTGACGACCGGACAGAAATACAGCAAGAGCTACTCAGCCATCGCGAAGGCGATACGTATGTTCTGCAGTGCTGACCATGTGAGCGAGTCGCTGGAGCAATTGTTCGCTATCGTGAGCTTGAGCTGCATCGTCGGCAATGGTGATGCCCATTTGAAGAACTTTGGATTGCTGTACACCGAGCCGACCCAGCACACGGCCCGGCTCGCGCCTGCCTACGACATCGTCAACACCACCGCCTACCTTCCACAGGATGTGCTGGCGCTCGATCTGGTGGGCAACAAGTCGCTGTTTGCTTCACGCCAGGGGCTACTGGATTTTGCCCAAGCCTGTAATGTGGAGTATCCAAAAGAGGTGATTCGAGGGCAGTTGGCTGCGTTGGAACGGATACTGAATCGATCACCCGAGCTGCGCGAGCAGGCGCCTGATGTGGTCGCTGCGATCAAACGCTGTGCCGAACCGTTCTTGCAGACGTTTGGTTGATGCCTATCGCGTCGTAAGACAGCATGTTGCTGTGATCGATAGCGCTGCCTGTGGCCAGGAACAATCAACGTGATCAGAGGGATCTGAAACGTATGAAGCCGCGCAAGGCGCGGCTTCAAAGATGGTGGGCCCACACGGACTCGAACCGTGGACCAAAGGATTATGAGTCCTCTGCTCTAACCAACTGAGCTATAGGCCCCAGTGGTCGGCCGATTATAACGGCGGTTGAGGGTAGGTGCCATCCGAAAGATCGGAAAATGCTATGCGTAGAAACGTCTGGGCGAATTCTTCCGCTGGCATCGGCAGCCCGACGATGTACCCCTGGATCTGCTCGCACCCTTCATCCGCCAGGAATTGCTGCTGGGCCGGGTTCTCCACACCTTCAGCAATGATGGTCAGCTGCATGCTCCGGCCCAGGGCGATGATGGCCCGGGCGATGGCTGCGTCGTGGGGGTCGTCCGGCAGGCCGCGGATGAACGATTGGTCGATCTTGAGGATGTCCAGCGGCAGGCGCTTGAGGTAGCTGAGCGAGGAGTAGCCGGTGCCGAAGTCGTCGATGGCCAGCTGCACGCCCAGGTCCTTGAGCTGGTACAGGATCGCCAAGGCTTCCTCGGCCTGGCTCATGATGAAGTTCTCGGTGATTTCCAGCTGCAGATCGCCTGCATTCAGCTGATAGCGCTCGAGCAGGTGCTCGATGCGTGCGGTCAGTTGGGTCTGGCGCAATTGCGCACCGGCCAGGTTGATCGAGAGCGGGCCGAAGGGCTGGTAATGCTGTTTCCAGGCCTGCATCTGCTGGC
>Ga0308157_10008882_pt1 | contig 11313 bp, 11 predicted proteins | sample PhyBR1_FD_201035 | JGI IMG/M metagenome (GOLD analysis project Ga0308157, IMG submission 201035) | Phyllosphere microbial communities from UC Gill Tract Community Farm, Albany, California, United States - DLSLB.R1 | ecosystem: Host-associated > Plants > Phyllosphere > Unclassified | place: USA...
GCCCGCGAGCAAGATCGGGACCACGCCCTTCTCCTGACAGCGTCGCGCGACCGTGACGAACGCGTCGACGATGCGCTCGACCTTCGTTCCCGGCCGCAGCATGTCATTGCCGCCGCCGTTGAAGCTCAGATGCGTCGGCCCGAGAGCGAGCGCGACCTCGAGCTGCTCGTCGACGACCGGCCACGCAAGACGCCCGCGGATCGCGAGATTGGCGTACTCGATCGGTTCGCCGAGTCCGGCGGCCCAGCCCTGTGCGGCGAGATCCGCCCATCCGCGCGGCGTACCGTCCGGTCGTTCGTCACCGACGCCCTCCGTGAAACTGTCTCCGATTGCCACAAAGCGCACGTTCGTCACGCGACAAGTCTAGGGCGGGTCCGTACGAGCAGAGGCGAATTGCCGCCCGCCACGGAATACCGCCTCGCGTCAGGCATAGAGAATCGGGACGAGTCAGGAATGATCCCCATTACATGTTGTTGAATGGAAGTATGAACAAGATCGGATTCCTCTCGTTCGGGCACTGGACGCCGCACCCGCAGTCCCAGACACGGTCCGCAAGCGACGTGTTGCACCAGTCCATCGATCTCGCGCAGGCAGCGGAGGACCTCGGTATCGACGGCGCGTACTTCCGGGTGCACCACTTCGCCCGCCAGCTGTCTTCCCCGTTCCCGCTCCTCGCCGCGGCGGGTGCGCGAACGAGCCGCATCGAGCTCGGAACCGGCGTCATCGACATGCGCTACGAGAACCCGATGTACATGGTGGAAGACTCGAGCGCCGCCGATCTGATATCCGACGGACGCCTGCAACTCGGGATTTCGCGCGGCTCACCCGAGCAGGTCATCGACGGATGGAAATACTTCGGCTACGGGTCGGAGGAAGACGATCCCTCGGGCGCGGAGGCCGCGCGTCGCAAGACCGAGCTGTACCTGCAGCTCCTCGAAGGCGAGGGATTCGCGGAGCCGAACCCGCGCCCGATGTTCCCGAATCCGCCCGGCATGCTGCGGCTCGAGCCGACGAGCGAGGGTCTGCGCCAGAGAATCTGGTGGGGCGCCGGATCGGATGCGACGGCCGTGTGGGCGGCGCAGAACGGCATGAACCTCATGAGCTCGACACTGAAGAACGACGAGTCGGGTGAGCCTTTCCATGTGCAGCAAGCGAAGCAACTGCGCGCTTTCAAGGACGCTTGGGATTCAGAGAGGTGGGGCTTCGAACCCCGCACGTCCATCTCGCGCTCGATCATCCCGATCACGACCGATGCCGATCGGCGTTACTTCGTGGGCGGGGGAGATGCAGAGGACCAGATCGGCAACATCGACGAGACCACTCGCGCGATCTTCGGCCGCTCCTACGTCGACGAACCCGACGCCCTCGTCGAGCAGCTGCGCAATGACGAAGCGATCGCCGAGGCCGACACGCTTCTGATCACAGTACCGAACCAGCTGGGCGTTCCTTACAATATACATTTGCTGGAGTCATTCCTCACGCATGTGGCGCCGGAGCTTGGCTGGAGGCCGAACACGGCTGGTCCTGTCGTGGGAGACGATCTGAGCGTCTAGATCTGCCCGGACGCGTGTTTGTGCGCCTGACACCCGAAAGCGTCTCAGGCTGTCGCCTGCGACCGCTGGCACGCGAAAGAAGACCCGCCCAAGCATTTGTGGTTGCTTGGGCGGGTCTTTTGTGGTTGTGCGACGCCTAGTTGTTCTCCTTCTTGAGCGTGTCGATGCGCTCGGCGAACTCGGTGAGCACCTTGAGGGCTGCGTCCCGCTTGGCCGTGGCCTCTTCCTTGGAGCGGGCGTAGAAGGGGGAGCGCCGATTGGCGTCGTCCACGAGGCCTCCCACCTCGTGCTTGAGCCGGTTGATGGTCCGGGTCAGCTCCTTGCGGTCGAAGCTGTCGGTCTTGGTCTGGGTGGTGGTGGTGCTTGCCATGGTGTTCTCCCTGTGGTATGGGTGTCGGTTGGGTGTGGCAATGTTATGTATAGCCCTGATCTTTGGCAACTGTTTCTTGTGAGTTCTTTCGTGGGCTTCGTGGAGGGCGTTCGCTGCCCTGTGGGGAGCGCCCTTTCCGCAGGGTTTCGGTAGGACGGATCTTGCGATCTGAGCGCCGCGTCTAGAGCGGCCCTGTCTGCGCTGCTGTAGCTCGACTTTTCTCCGGCTCTGACCATGTTTCGGCTGGTAGTGCGTCTTTCGCATCATGATTGGCGAGTGGTGCTTTCTGCGCCGAAAGGTTCCCGCTGCCCGCCGACGAGAAAGGGCGGCACTCCCTGGTGGGGAGTGCCGCCCTTGGTGGGGTGTGCTGGTGCTGTTCAGTAGGCCACGCCGAAGAGGACGTTTGCGAGCCAGAAGCCGCCGTAGAGGAGTGCGGCTGCGATGGCTGGCACCATGACGAGCTTTCCCCGCCATGAGAGTCTGCGCCAGGGCCAAGTGAGGAGCCGTCCTATGCCGCGCTTTGCCTTCGCTGTGGGCTTAGCCATTGCCGCCACCTCCGAGGACCACTGCGCCGAGGATGAGCAGCACGCATAGGCCGGTGAGCGCCAGGGTGCCGTAGAGGGAGTAGCCGAAGAGTAGGCCCATGATCCTGCCTGCCCGTCTGGGGGCCGCTTTCCATTCGGTGCGTGTTTGTGCGTCCCATTGTTCTGCCATCGTCTGAGGGCGCTCCTGCGGCCGCTGCTGGGCACCTGGGGGCATTCCGTCGAAGCGTGGGATCTCCCGCTCGGGTCTCTGTCTGTCAGCCATCGGTCTTCTCCTTGGCTGCTGCCGCCTTTTCTCCGTCGGCTGCTCTCTTGGCTGCCGCGAGGCGGCGCTCGGCGGCTTTCTGCTCCTTCTCCTGTTCTCGGATGGTGCGCCGTAGTTCGGGATCGGTCTCGATCCTGGCTTCGTCTCCGGCCCGCTCCACTGCCTTGGTGATGGTGGCTCGGCTTACGCCGTAGATCCTTGCGATCCGCGCCTTGGATAGGCCCTGTTCGTAGGCCTTGCGTGCTTCGGTGGTTTGGCGCTTGGTGAGCGCTGGCTTTCTGCCAACCTGCTTTCCATCGGCTTTCATCTGTGCGAGCCTGCGCCGTGTTCTGTCTGCGATGAACTCCCGCTCTAGCTCTGCCACCATGGAGAGCACGAGAAAGATGGTGCGGCCCTCGAAGGTTGTGGGGTCATAGACTGCGCCTCCGATTCCGAGGCGCACTCCCTTTTCTTCTAGGGTCTTTCCGAGCGCTCCTAGCTCCTCCATGCTTCTGCCGAGGCGGGATAGCTCCACGACGTGGAGTTCGTCGCCCCGCCGTAGTTCTCCTAGGATCAGGTCTAGTTTTTCTCTCCTTTCCTTGCGGCTGCTGATGACTTCGGCCTCGATGTCGGCTCGGTCGACGCCGAGTGCTTCTAGCTGGCTGATCTGGTCGGCTAGGTCCTGTTTGGCTGTGCTGACTCTGGCGTATCCATACTTGGTCATGGGTCTTCTCCTTAGTGTGCCGAAGCCCCCGGCGGGGTTGGGCCGGGGGCTTCGGGAGGGGGGTTTGGGGTTAGGCTTGCAGCCAGGAGGCGTAGGTCTCTAGCACGTGCCTGTCCTCATCGGAGAGGGTGCTACGAACTGTGTTCAACCAGGACCGGTATTCCTTTATCTGGTCCTCGGTGAGACGGAGAGTGCTGTTTGCGATGGCTCCGGTCTCTCCCCCGATGATGTAGCGAACTTGGAATTCGTTTGGTTCGAGGTCGGCTGCGATGGGCCTTTCGATCCATACGCTTTCGTAGCCGATGGGTTTCCATGTGGACTCGTTGGCTAGCTCTAGTGCCTTGGTTAGTGCGGGTGGATGATTGATTGCCATGTTTGTCTCCTGTTTGGTGGATGTGGTATCCATATCGGTTTGTTGACAGGTATATATATCGTTTCGTGGTGTCAGGCGTTTCCAACACGTCTATGAGGCAGTGTCTGCGCTGTTCTGCTGTCGGCGCTGATGGGATGCTTTGGAGGGTGCAAGCGTTCGGTTGTTGACGCCAACGAGAAAGCCCCCGATCCGAAGACCGGGGGCTGTTCCTACCTATGCTGGCTGTTTCCTCACCATTCGGACTTCTCCATCTGGCGCTGCTGGATGGATGAGAAGCGGGGTAGGCCTTGGGGCTGGCTACCGGTTCCGTCGCTGTCCGGTCTTGGTGCGCTAGTGGGCTGTGCCTCGTCCTCGTCATCGTCTTCGTAGCGGAAGTTGAGGGCCAGGTCAGCGATGTCTTCGTCGGAGAGGTAGGCGAAGCGAACTTTCTCAACGTCGCCGCTCTCTCCCTTGACGAAGCCGATTCCCGCCGTGCGGTTCCCGTTGGCTGGGTTGGATGGACCGATCGCCTTGGGGTTGTGCCCGAGTTCGAGAGCGTCTTCCCCGAGCATCATCTTTGTGATGTAGTCGGTTCCTTCGTGGCGGAGAGTTATCTTGTTGGCGATGTTGTCCCTGACTGGCCCGAGGCTTTCCTGGGTGGCGAACTGTGTAGCTAGCATCACAAAGACCCCATAGGAGCGACCCATTGCGAGGATTGCGTCCAGGTCGCTCAGGGGCTTCTTGGATTCCTGTTTGAGTATGCTTAGGAAGAGAGTTTTGAGGGTGAAGAACTCGTCTATGATGAAGATCACCATTGGGTTCTTTTTGCTGGCGGTGAATGACCGTCCGAGGTCGATTTCTCCCTTACTGGCGTCGAGGTTTGTCTGCTTGTTTTTCATCCTGTGGGAGAGGATTGCCATGACCTGCGAGATCGTTGCTGCGATGTCTCGTAGACCCTCTTCGTCGCTTCCTCCGCTGATTCGTTTGAACATGGGTGTGTGGAGGCTTGGGTCTGTGTATGGGCCAAGCTCCGCCCACTTGGGGTCTGCGCCGTAGAGATCGACGAGTCCCTTGGACACATAGGGGGCTAGCTGTCTTATGGCTCCCTGTATCGGTGATCCCTTACCCGATCCAGTAGTGCCGAAGACTAGTGTGTGGTGGATAGGCAGCGACCAGGGCTGCTTGTCCACTGTGAGCGCTAGCGGCAAGCTCGTGGGCACGGGGCTTTTGGTGGTTGGCCTGGCGGCATTCTCCTCGAAGAACTCTCGACCGGCTTTGATGGCAACCATTGGGTCCTCGGTTTCCCGGGCCCTCACGATGAAGCTCACCACGTTGTCGTTCTTGTCGGGGTAGGGCTCCACGCTCTTGACTATGAGGGCGTTCTTGATGATGCCTTTCTTGGCTTCTAGCTCTTCGTCCGTGTGGTCGCCGGTCTTTCCTAGCTCCACCCAGTAGATGTCCTTTGAGCCCTTTTCTGGCACCCAGTCGGGTAGTGGTCCCACGTGGATCCAGCGGGAAAGCTCGTTGATCTGCGCCCGTCCGTCGAAGACCTTCCGGCCGCCCTGGCTGTGCTTGCTTCCCGTGGCGAGAACCGCCATGGGGGCACGGTGGAGGAACACGGGTAGCCGCATGGGCCGTTTCTCACCCTCGTCCAGCTCGTCCACGTAGTCCCGGAATGGGACTAGGAACTCCCGTAGGACGTTGTTCCGTAGCAGCCGCTTTTTCTTGGCGTAGTAGTAGCGGGGTGTGATCTTGAAGGCGCCTCTGGTGTCCCGGTAGCGGCCCCAGAGCTGCACGAGCAGGTAGAGCAGGAAGCAGAGTGCGACGATGGCTGCGGCTCCGGCGACGAGCCAGTGCCAGTAGGCCTCGAAGAGGGTTGCGATGTGGGCGATGAGTTCGCCGAGTAGTCCGTCCATGGTTGTTGGCTCCTGTGTGAGTTGTCCTGTCTGTTGGTGGGTGGGTTAGAAGAGCTTGATCCGGTTGGCGAGCTCTAGGTTGCTTCCGTCCTTGTGGCGGAGTGGTAGGACCGCTAGTTGTCTGGACTGAAAGAGGCCGTAGCCCCTCTCCCTGTCGATGGTTGCTAGCAGTTTTTCCACTGCCGTGCCAACCGTGAAGTAGGCCACCTGGTTGTAGGCGATGCCGGAGTCGAGTTCTGCCTTGATGGTGGCGAGGATCTGTTCGTAGGCGGCTTTGCTCTTGGGGGTGAGCTCGACCTCCACCATGAGGTTGCGGCCCTGTCGGTCCGTTCTCTCAGCGGCGTCGAGCTTGACGGCGAGGTCGGGCTGGTGGACAGCCTTTCCCCCGGTCCCTGCTCGGCCCAGGGTCATGAGGGTGGGGTAGGCGTCGATGACCTGGTTCCAGTCGAGGTTGCCCTGTTGGGCCTCCTGGAACGCCTCCTCTGCGACTTCGTGCCTCAGCACTTCGTAGTTGGCGTTCTGTCCGGCTTTCTTCTGGGCCTTCATGGCTTCGCGGAATGGCTGGAATGCTGTTCGCATTTCGTTCTCATTTGCGAGCTGGTCGAGGCTCACTGGGTTGACGCCGAGGTTCTCAGCGAAGAAGCCGACGGGCGAGAGGAGCTGGGCTGCCACGTGGGCGATGAGCCGGAAGTGGGTGAGCCGCTCCATGGTGATGCCGTTGAGTGTGCGGCCTGGGTCCATGGCGTAGCCGAAGCTGCGGGCTATCTCGAAGCCCTCCTTGGTGAGGGAGTAGCTGTTGACTCCGGTCATGGGGTGTCTCACGTAGGCGAGGACGCCCATCTTTCTGAGCTTGGCGAGCCTCGACTTGATGGCGCTCATGGAGGGGAGCTGGCCGCCCGCGCCCATGGGGGAGTCCTGGCGGTAGAACAGCACGGAGAATGCCTCTTCGTCTGCGCCGGGGAAGAGGCCGGCGAAGGCTAGGAATGCTCCGTCGGTGGCTGTGATGGTGGCTCGGGGAGTGCCCTTGCGCTTGTTGGGTTTGCCCTTGTTGTAGCCGGGTTCTCCGAACTTTGGTTCGTCGCTTTCAGTGGCAGCTGCTGGCGGGGTGCTGGCAGTGTAGTTTGGGGGTTCTGCTTCGTATTCTTCGGGTTCTAGGAAGTTGGGTGCGCCGCTCATGGTGGTCCTCCTGGGTGCTTGTGAGCTTGTGTCAGGAGGACATATCGTCTGCTTGGGTCTGCGGTTGTGGTTGTGCTTGTGTTTGGCTACTCGACTCACATTGTGAAAAATGCGTTCATATGGTCAGCCCTTGCTGAGACGTGGCTGAGCTTGTGTCTAAAATGTCATTGATGTTCCCTTTTCCTCTATCTAAAAAGGAACACTCCCTCCTAAACACTTGTAGACAGCGCGCGCCCTGCCCGGTGGATAGATGGTTCCTAAAGACTGTCCACAGGACTGTCCCTAGGGCTTCCCACAGAGAGCTGCTGTTGGATGCTGCTGCTGGTTCCCTTGGTGCTGGCGCTGCCACCACAGTTCCGCCGCTGGTGCTCCCCCCCAGTTCCGCTTCGCTCGATTCCGCTTCGCTCGATTCCGCGGTGCCCGCCCAGTTCCGCCGCCACGGGTTCCGCTCGCTCTCACAGGTTCCGCTAGCATGCAGCCATGACCAGTTTCGATGGTGGGATTCCTGCTCACGTTCAGCGGGACGCTGACAAGCTCATGGCTGAGGTCGTGGGGCTCATAGATTCCCCCGGTGTAGTGGCCTGGGTTCGTGGGCTCACTCCTACGCAGTTCGAGTCCTGGCGCGGTCTCTCTGCGGCTCTCACCATGGTTGCTGCTTCTGGGCTGTCTGATGGGCAGATTTCAGTGATGGCTCGGGTGTCTCTACGGCCGGAGCTTGCTTCTGGTGCGATCACAGAGGCTGAGATTGACGAGATGCTGGACGGTTCTGCTTTGGCTCTTGCTCGGTTGAAGGCTGTCGAGAAGGAGTGGGCAAGGCAGAACGGGCTTCTGTGAGTGCTGGTTGCTCACTGCGGCTACCTGTGCTATCTCTGTTGGTAGGTCGGGGAGGTCTCGGCTACCACTGAGAGGGAGGGTCCCCATGGCCATTGAGTTCATCACCGACGACGAGCTGCCCGAGAGCACTGACTCCGAGAGCACGCCCTTCATTCCCGTTGCCTGGTTCACGGATGAGTTCATCGCCGCCATCCAGGAGAACCCCGGCAAGTGGGGCACGATGAATGATGGCAAGGTTGCTGATAAGTCCTACTTCGAGAAGAAGCTCCGCAGGCAGGCGGTGGAGGTCAGCGAGGAGCTGGGCGGCAAGGTTGTGCTCCACTTCGAGCGGGTTCCCAAGGAGCCGGAGGAGCGGAAGGTGGAGAAGGAGGATAGCCCCAACTTCGGCAAGACGGTGAAGGTCTATTTTTACCAGGGCAAGGTGCGGGCGAAGTTCGTGGAGGGCGAGGCCTACCCCGAGGGCACGGAGCTTGCTGAGGTGGCTGAGAAGCGGGGCAAGTAGGGTCTAGTGGTTGCTCCCACCCGTGTGGGCGTGCGCGTGTGTGCCTGTGCCTGCGTGGGCGGGTGAGTCCGAGGATCGAGCCGAAAGCGCTACGCGGCGATCTGACGGCCTGGGAGTCTGCGGACGCACATTCCCGTGTCTTCGGCCCAAAAGTCGGCCAGGCGGGCTCACAGCGCCGCTGAGCGCCATATCCGCGGCCAGCGGGCGTTCATTTCATCGGCGGGTGGCTCGATATGCTGCCTTCGATGATCCGTCCAGGTTGTCCACTTCGCCCCCGACTCCCTTTTGAGGGTCTGCTCGGGGGCGGAGCTGTTTCTAGACGCTGCTTGGGCTAGTGGTTCCTATGGTTGGCTCCAAAGCGTTGTGGGTTGATATAGTGCCGTGCTCCGGTTTCGTGGACATTTGATTGGCGGTCGACTCTCACACTGCCCGCCTTTCCCGTCTTCGCCCCCATCCAGGTTGTTGCCTTGTGGATGGGGGCGAAGCTCGTTTCTGGGCGTAGTCGGGCCTATCTGTGAGGGGCGAAAGTCGCCCGAAAGAATGCGATCTTCGAGCTTCGATATGAGATCCTAATCTGATCGCTGTGAGAGGCGATCCTCACGAACACACGGAGCTGATCTCTATGTCCTGATAGGCCTAGGCACACTGGTTTGAAGTCCTCCCACTGTGCTGCTCTACCGCAATGGAGAGTCCTGAAAGACGACTAACAGGAGAGACCGCGCGGCGTCCTCTCGAGTAGGTCATGGCGACTGAAGGAAGATGCGGCGGTGGAGTCCGAACCGGGCAAGCTAGCCTCATCCGTGAGGTTCTAGGAGGGCCCTCCTGCCAGGACTTCGTAGCTCTGCGCGCCCCACAGCAGCAACCAGGGGACACAGCGGCGAACAACGGCTGCGCCACGCGAGGCACAGCCTATGCCGCACCAGAGGGTCTAGAGACCGAGAGCTACTTCGCAATGGAGATGGAGGCCGGGTAGGACCGGGGACCAGTAGGCGGGGACTGGAACGGTTGCGCATCCCCTCACCGAGAGTTATTCGGTGGGGTCATAGCTACAACTATGCCCAAATAGGATCTACAGGGATCTACAGAGTGCCACTTTTTTCTGCTTTTTGGTGTCTGTGTGTGCGACACTTCGAGGTCCTCCTAGACGAGGAAGTGCGTGTCTATCCGGTCCTGGGGTTTGAGCCCCTTCTGGTTTGGCTGGACGACTACGCTTTCGATGACGAGCCGTAGCATGGCGTTGGTTTCCTCCATGGTCTCTTGGCTCACCTGGGGCTGTTCTTCGACGACCTCGCGCTTGGTTTGACCGGGGCCTGGTTCTGGCGTGTGTCTGCGTAGGGTTGTCTGGTATAGCTCGATGTCGGCTTGGAGGTCGCCGGTGGCGGCGAGGGGTGGGAGCCGCCTGGGTAGCTTGGTCTTTGCGGCATCGATGAGCGCCTGTAGCTCGGTCCGTTCCTGGTCGAGCTTGTCGACCTCTGCGAAGACGATGGCAGCCCGGAGCGTTCCCTTTCTGTAGGCGTCCATGAGTTCCACGATCTGCTCCGAGATTTCGTCTACCCGCAGGACGTGCGTCGGGTCTGGCCTCCCGGCGCTGGCGGGCGCTTCGTCCTGGTCCTGGTCGTTCTTGGCGTCTAGCTCATAGATGTGGGTGAGGGTTGCGGCTAGCACGTGCTCTTCGAGGATTCCGGCCGAGATGGAGAGGTGGCCCTTGCGGCAGCCGTAGGTGGCTCGGGTTCTGGCTCCGCTGGGAAGCTGGCCGTAGAGGGCTTTTGCGCAGCTGCCGCATCTGAGTAGGCCCGAGAGCAGCCATTTGCCCTGGCGCTTTTTGACTCGGGCGTGTTCTTCGAGCGCGATGAGTGCTTGGCTTCGCTCTTCGAGGCTGATGATGGGCTCCCAGGTGCCCATGACGGGGTCGCCGTGTTCGTCGTAGAGTGGTTCCCGCTTGTAGGTGCGGACGCCTGCGGTCCGCCAGCCCACGAGGACTCTGCGCATGACGGACTGTTCCCAGTGGCTTCCTCCGGCTGCGGTCCTGATTCCTTGGTTTTCCCATTTGCGCGCTATGTGGCTTGTGGTTGCTCCCTGGATCAGCTCTTGGACGGCCTCTCTGATGAGCGCTGCTTCGCTCTCACGGATGGTGGTTCCGTCCGCTTCCCAGCCGAAGGGCCGCTGGCGCTGGAGCTTGGGTTTGCCCTGGAGTGCTCGGTGCTGGAAGGCGGCCTTCTGGCGTTCGGATATGCGCTCGGCTTCGGCGGCATCCCAGGCGGCGACGGTGAGGGCGACGGCGCGGCCGTCTGCGGTGGTGAGGTCGTGGCTGCCGGAGACGACGGTCTTGATCTTGAGCTTGCCCAGTTCGGCGAGGGAGATCAGCTCGACCCATTCCAGGGGCCGTCGGGTGAGCCGAGAGTTGGAGTAGGCGATGATGGTGTCGATGAGGCCTGTTCGGGCGTCTTCGAGCATTTGGGCGTAGGCGGGTCTTGGCTTCGCGCCCGTGCGGTTGCTGGCTCCGATGTCGTTGTCGGTGTAGACCTTCGCCACGCCGAGGCCCAGCGTCTTAGCGAGTGCTCGACAGTCCTTTTCCTGGCGTTGGACTCCGACCTTGTTGCCCTCCACGTCGCGGCTGATCCTGGTGTAGATAGCGGCCATGGCCGGGGTTTTCTGGCTCATGGGTCGATCATATGCCACGTTATACGCTAAGGAATACCCAGTCAGCTGGGGGTTGCTTATTGTGTGCATATCTTGGAGTCGTTCGCGAAACATGTAGCCCCCTCGCTCGGCTGGAAGCCAAACTGAATCGGCCTGGTTTTCGTTCCGTTCTTCAAGCAAGGATGGAACACGATGAATCAGAAGTACTCGCCCGAGATGCGTGAGCGTGCGCTGCGGATGCTCGATGAGGCAAAGCCGGATCATCCGAACCTGATGACTGCCGTTCGACATGTCGCTGGCCTGCTGGGCATGAGCGCGGAGACGTTGCGGGTGTGGCATCGCCGCCGCGAGGTCGCCGAGTTGAGGCGCGCCAACGAGATCCTCAAGGCGGCGAGTGTGTTTTTCGCCAAGGAACTCGACCGCCCCACGACGAGATGATCCGCTTCATCGACAAGCATCG
>Ga0308157_10008886_pt1 | contig 11302 bp, 15 predicted proteins | sample PhyBR1_FD_201035 | JGI IMG/M metagenome (GOLD analysis project Ga0308157, IMG submission 201035) | Phyllosphere microbial communities from UC Gill Tract Community Farm, Albany, California, United States - DLSLB.R1 | ecosystem: Host-associated > Plants > Phyllosphere > Unclassified | place: USA...
GAGGGCGTGGTGCGATCGCCTTCCGAGTTTTCAATGACGCGGGCCTTGCCGCCGTCCATGATCGCCACGCACGAGTTGGTGGTGCCGAGGTCGATACCAATGATCTTGCCCATGGGGGACTCCTGAGATTCGTTTGCCGGCAGCCGCCGGGGATGAATGGGATATGGGGAAGGACCTGATGACATTCAAGTCATCCCCGGAACACTGTTTGCCGACGGCCGCGCCTGATTTAGGCAGCGGCCAGCCAGCGCGGCCGATCAGTCGGCCTGGGCCACCACAACCAGCGCCGGCCGCAGCAGGCGCTCGTTGAGCAGGTAGCCCTTCTGGAACACGGTCACCACCGCGCCCGGGGCCACGCCTGCCGGTGCCGGCACCTGGCTGATGGCCTGGTGGTGCTCCGGATTGAAGGCCTGGCCGGCCGGGTCCAGCAGGACCAGACCGTTATCAGCGGCTACTTTGAGCAGCTGCTTGTAAGTCAGTTCCATACCTTCGCGCAGCGGATTGGGCTCGCTGCCAGCAGCAGCCAAGCCTGCATCGAGGCTGTCGAACACCGGCAGCAACTCGCCAAGCAGCTTCTCGTTGGCGAACTTGCGGGCCTGGTCGATGTCACGGGCCACGCGCTTGCGCTGGTTCTCCAGGTCGGCGCGTTCGCGCAGCGATTCGGCCTTGACCTGCTCCAGCTCGGCACGCAGCGCCTCGATCTGGTCGTGCTGCGCGTCGTCACCGCCCATGGCGGCGTTCTCGGGGTCGAATTCAGTGTGCTCTTGGTTCATTTCCGGTTCCTTGGCGGATGTTCTGCCGCCTACCCCGACCCGTATGTGGGCTGTACCGAGAGTTTCAAGGCTCCGGCTCACTCCATGAGACGCTTTGTTCCTAATCTGTGCCGGTCACCGCCTGTCCTACATTGACCTATCCAGCCCGCATGCTAGTTTTGCGCGGCCCCTAGACCTGCCCGCCATGCTCAGACATCTATCGATCAAGGATTTTGCCGTTGTCCGCGCCACCGAACTCGAGTTCGGGCCAGGCATGACTGTTGTTTCCGGCGAGACCGGCGCCGGCAAGTCATTGATGGTTGACGCATTGGGCTTCCTGTCCGGCCTGCGCGCGGACTCAGGTGTGGTCCGCCATGGCGCCAGCCGCGCCGAGCTGTCAGCCGAATTCAGCCTGGACGACGACGCTCCGGCACGCAGTTGGCTGCGCGACAACGAATTGGACGACGAAGAACAATGCCAGCTGCGGCGGGTGATCCGCGCCGACGGCGGCTCCCGCGCCTTCATCAACGGCCGCCCGGTACCGGTATCGCAACTGTCTGAACTGGCAGGCTTTCTGGTCGAGATCCACGGCCAGCACGACCAGCAGGCGCTGCTATCACGTCCCAGCCAGCTGGCCCTGCTCGATGCCTTCGCCCGCAACGAGGCCGAACGCGCCGCCGTACGCAACGCCAGCACCCAGTGGCAGGCATTGCTGGATGAGCGCGATGCGCTGTCCCAACAAGGCGACGTCTCCGACCGGATCGGCTTTCTTGAGCACCAACTCGGTGAGCTGCAGCGCGAAGACCTGGAGCCGGCAGCCATCGCAGCGCTTGGCGCCAGCCACCGCCGCCAGGCCCATTCCACTGCATTGATCGAAGCCTGCCAGCGCGCTGGCGGCCTGCTCAATGGCGACGAGGACGGCCCTTCCCTGCTCTCGCTGCTGCAGCAGGTGCGAAACGAGCTGGGCCGCGTCAGCCAGCACGACGCCCGCCTCGGCGAGGTCGATGCCATGCTCGATGCCGCCGGCATTCAGCTACACGAGGCGCTGGCCCAGCTCGACCGGGTCCAGGACGACCTGGACAGCGACCCGGAGGCCTTCGAGGACATCGAGCGTCGGCTGAGCCGCCTGCACGACCTGGCCCGCAAGCACCGCGTGCCAATGGAAGAACTCGCCGCCACCCGCGACCGCCTCGAAGCCGAGCTGGAGCAACTGCGCGGCGCCGACGAGCGCCTGGCCAAGCTGGCCGGCGAGATCGACAAGGCCACCGCTCGCTGGCAAGCCGTGGCGGCCACCCTTTCCAGTAGCCGCCAGACCGCTGCCACCTCGCTGTCTGACACCACCACCGCGCTGATCGGCGAGCTGGGCATGGGCGGCGGCCAGTTCCTGATCGAGCTGGAACCCCAAGCACAGCTGCGCCCGGACCCGAATGGCGCCGAGCGGGTCGAGTTCCTGGTCGCCGCCAACGCCGGCCAGCCAGCCCGCGCCCTGCGCAAGGTCGCCTCTGGCGGTGAGTTGTCGCGCATCTCGCTGGCCATCGAAGTCGCCGCACTGGGCCTGGACGCCGTGCCGACGATGGTTTTCGACGAAGTGGATTCAGGCATCGGCGGCGCCATCGCCGACATCGTCGGCAAGAAGCTGCGCGCCTTGGGCGAACGCCGCCAGGTGCTGTGCGTGACCCATCTGCCGCAGGTCGCCTCCAAGGGCCACAGCCATTACCGGGTCAGCAAGGCACCGGTGGAAGGCATGACCCAGAGCGCGGTTGAGCTGCTGGATGCCAAGGGCCGCGAAGAGGAACTTGCGCGGATGCTGGGCGGGGCTGAAGTCAGCAAGGAAGCACGGGCGGCGGCACGGAAGTTGCTGACGGAAGCCTGACAGCGGGAAGCCCGGACTTTGGGCTTGGCTTTGGGCTTTTTGGCTCTGGCTCTGGCTTTAAAGCCCCTCTCCCGCCCGCGGGAGAGGGGTTGGGGTGAGGGCAGCTCTTGGCTCTTAAGGCTCCGCCCCCAAAAGCCCCCCTCCCCGACCCTCCCCTTCGCTGCGCGAAAGGGAGGGGGTAGAAGCAACCGCACAAACAAAAACACCGGCCATTGGCCGGTGTTTTCAATTCAGCAGCAACGGCCCAGAGACTGCGCCGCCAAAGCCTTACTTACGCTTCTTGCGCACATAGAGCACCAACGAGTGCTCCTCCAGCTCAAAACCGTGTTCCGCAGCGATCTTCCGCTGCAGCTCCTCGATTTCCGGGCTTTCGAACTCGATGATCTTGCCCGAGTCCACATCGACCATATGGTCGTGGTGGCCGCCGCGGTCCAGCTCGTAAACCGCCTGGCCGCCTTCAAAATTGTGCTTGAGGACCAGCCCGGCCGCCTCGAACTGGGTCAGCACGCGGTAAACCGTGGCCAGCCCAATCTCATCACCGCAATCAAGCAGCTGGCGGTAGATGTCTTCGGCGGTGAGGTGGTGGTGTTGGGGGGTGTTCTGTTCAAGCAGGGCAAGGATGCGCATCCGCGGATGCGTTACTTTCAAGCCGACTTTGCGCAGGTCATTGGATTCCATAGCCATCGTGTTCATTGGCGGTTTAACGCCAGTTATCTCCGGTCAGATCGCGCTGGGTGCCGGGGAGTGTATCATCGACCTGATTTCCTCAACCGCCCTACCTAATGCGCAACCTACTGTTGATCGCCGTTGTCGCCCTGTCCACTACTGGCTGCGGCATCATCTACAAGCAGCCCATCTATCAGGGCAACCTGATCCGTGAACAGTCCGTGGCGCAGTTGCAGGCCGGCCAGAGCAAGCAGCAGGTCAACGCGCTGCTGGGCACGCCGTCCATTGCCGACCCCTTCCACTCCCAGCGCTGGGACTACACCGCCAGCCAGCGGGTGAATCGCTTGGGCAAGACCGAGGTGAAGAACTTCACCGTGTTCTTCGAGAACGACCTGGTCACCCGCTGGGAAGGTGAGTACTTCCCGACCCAGGACGGCGATCTGGCACGTAACAGCGTGCGTCAGTTCGGCCGCAACCTGGCCAAGGACAAGAAGAAGGGCCGCTGATCCAGCGCCCCCTTCGCAGGGTCAATCGCCGCCGCGCGCCCGCCGGCGGCGATTTTCTTTGGGGTCGGCCAGCAAGGGGCGTAGCAGCTCGACCCGGTCACCGTCCTGCAGCAACTGCTGCGGACGCGCCAGCACGCCGTGCACCGCCATTGCCGCCGCCTCGGCAGCGCCATCCAGCGCCGCCTCGGCCACCGCATCAGCGACCGTGCAGCCCTCTGGCAGCTCAAGCTGCCGCAGCTGGTAACGGTCCGGCCAGGCCAGCACCACCTCTACACGCATCGCTCAGAGTTCCTGATCGGCCACGCGCACGAAATCGTTGACCATGCGATCGGCCAGGCCCTGGAAGCCCAACGCCAGGGCCGGCCCGAGCAGGCGCGAGGTCGGCTCGAACTCCAGCTCCAGGCTGACCTTGCAGGCGCTTTCGGACAGGGCGTGGAACTCCCAGCGGCCGTGCAGGCGCTTGAACGGGCCTTCGCGCAGCTTCATATCGATGCTGTGCGGGCGCTGCAAGGTGTTTTCGGTCATGAACCAGGTACGGAACGAACCCAGCCCCAGATCCAGCCGGGCAACCAGCCGCTCCTCGCCCTGCTCCAGGATTTCCGCTTTGTCACACCAGCGGAACCGGCCAGGATAAGCGGCGACATCATTGACCAGGTTGAACATGCGCTCGGCGGAGTGTTCGACCAGCGCGCTGCGACGAATGGTAGTCATGGCAATACAGAAAGTGTTCGGGGAGCCCCCGAATCGGAGACAATACGGAAATGAGCACGAAACACAGCAAGGATAAAGCAAAGAACGGGACGGCCGACAAAACCATCTCGTTGAACAAGCGCGCGCGCCACGAATACCACCTGGAAGAACGGGTCGAAGCGGGCTTGGTGCTGCAGGGCTGGGAGGTCAAGGCCATCCGCGCCGGTCGCGGCAACATGACCGACGCCTACGCCTATGTGAAGGATGGCGAGATCTACCTGATCGGCGCGCAGATCACGCCGTTGATCCAGGCCTCCACCCACACCATTCCGGAAGACCGTCGCCAGCGCAAACTGCTGCTGCACCGTCGCGAGATCGACAAGCTGATCGGCCGGGTCGAGCGCGATGGCTACACGCTGGTACCAACTGCGATGTACTGGAGCAAGAACAAGATCAAGCTCGAGATCGCACTGGCCAAGGGCAAGCAGAACCACGACAAGCGCGACACCGCCAAGGAACGCGACTGGGCCCGCGAAAAGCAGCGCGCGATGCGTGCCCACAACCGTAACGCCTGATGTCGACACAGCGCACGGTGCAGGTCGCCAGCGCGCAGGATGTGCAGGCGCTGTGCGCACGGCTGCTGGCCTTCAATCACAAGGCCAGCGGCAATAGCTTCGATGAGCTGCCAGTGCAACTGGCCAGCCATGACCGGGACGGAACCCTGCGCGGCGGACTGCTTGGCGACGTCTGCGCAGGCTGGCTCGCCATCCATGTGCTGTGGATCGATCCGGAGCTGCGCGACCAAGGGCTGGGCAGCCAACTGCTGCTGGAAGCCGAACAACAGGCCAAGGCCGCAGGTGCACACAGCGTTGTGCTGGACACCTTCGACTGGCAGGCCGAGGGCTTTTATCTGCGCCACGGCTACGAAGTCTTCGGCCGCCTGCCCGACTTTCCGCCCGGCCACGAGCGCATCTATCTGCGCAAGACGATTTAACCCAACAATATCCGGCGCAGATGGCGTCGCTGGGTTCCGGGTGCCTGCAAAGCCGCGTACAGCACGCTCAGGCTGACCACCTCGCTCAACTCGGCAGCTTTGTTGTCGTCGCCACCAAGCCATTGCCTTGCTTCTTCGGCAGCTTCCGGGGGCAACACCGCCAGGATCGCGGCATCATCCAGGCCATCAACCTGCAGCTGCAGCGCGCGTGAGAACCGCCATACCCGCACGGTATGGATAAGCAACTGGACCAGTCCCAATGCCATCGTGACGAGCGCAACCCGCTCCACTCCGGCGGCCGCGAGTCCAGACCAAGCCGATTGCAGCACCAGCAACAGCACTACCGCCACCAGATAGACACCAAGCCAGCGCTGACGCACTTGGCGCATCCAACCAAGAAGCCCAGCGCAGAGCAACAACACCAGCGGTGCGAGCTGCGGCCAATAGCTCCGCCCCAGCCACGCCGTGATCAGCACAACAACCGCCAGCAACAGATAGAGCGAAACCGGCGCCAGCGCGCGTCGCAGAAACCCGGTTCCAACTCCACCCGCCAACAATCGCAGGCAGCGCTTCTGCATGACCACTTCCACCGTCGCAAAGTTGATGGCAGCCATGGTCCGCCGGCAAACGTCGCAGAAAGGTCGGCGCGGCGTTAAGCCTCACCTGGTGCGTTCAAGTTGATGCGACATCGCAGCCGCACGTAGTCATGAAGATTGTTGACTAGACTGGCGCCCCACCAATGAGTTCTTTGACGATGGATCGCTGGTACACCGCAACGCTGCTGTCGCTGATCGTTCACCAGATAGATGCCGCCTACTGGCACGAATGGGAGATGTTCCATGTGCCCGGCGGCATACAAGGCTTTCTGTTGTTCAACGTACTGGCAGTGGGCCTGCTGCTCCACGGCTATCGGCAAGTGGCGTTGGCTACGCCACAAGCAAGGCGTTATGCCCTGCTCTGCGGCTGCATTGGTGTGCTAACCGCCCTGCTCCACGCCGGCTTTGCCGCAGCAGGCAAAGACCAGTTCGGCCTGCCACTCTCCATCGCGACCATCGTCGCCTGCCTGGCAAGTGGTACCGGCCTTTTGCTGAAAGCCCGGCAAAACCCCAATTCACGCGGGTGACTGTTCAGGGTTTTCCCTGTAGCAATCGTTCCGTCAGCGAGGCTGTGGTCAGAACATCGTCTACAGCCCTCATGAATCAACGTCTTACCGGGGGCGCACTGTCGCCGATAGGCTGACTACCAGCCCCGATGAAAAGACAAAAAAACTAAGCTCGCCAAGCACTTATGCCCGACGGGCTTTTTCCGTTCCGGAGTGCCTGCTGGGCCTGATTGGTCATGATGTGGCAGCGTTTGGTCAGCTTTTAGAAATGACCATGCCCGGGCAAACTCAGCGAGCTTGAACGGTGGATTTCAGCGGGTATCTTTGGCTGATGACCTCACCCTATGAAACTACCTACTCAGCGCCTCGGTTCATGGCATTCATTGACCTTGGATACCTGCTCGTCGCGATCAAAGCTGCCGACGAGCACCTCGAAAAGCGTTTGCCCGAGACGCACGAGGACGAGAGTCAGCATGTCATCGGGAACGTCAATGCGACCAGGCAGAGCCTCCTACGAGCCGCATTCATAGCGGCCTACGGAATATTCGAGCAAAATCTGGACGAGCTGGTCAACATGGATCAGAAAAGTGGCGGACATCTCATTGCCCCGTCCGATCTGAAGGATCGCGGTATAACGCGGTCATTGACGTATGCCAGAAAAGTGTTGGGTATGAGCATCGACACCTCCGCCAATCACTGGAAAGACGTTCTGCTGCTGCAGGAGGTGCGCAATCACCTGACGCACTTTGGACCAGAGTTCGCTGACTCGGGTGATCACGCAAAGCGCTGGGAGAAATTTAAACGGTCGGAACTCGTCTCGCTTCGCCCCATGATCTGTTTCACAATTGATCAGTTCGAGGAAATCTGTCACCGATTCACGTCCTGCATTGAAGATTTCACATAAGGCCCGGCGGCCGAATGCATACAGAGAATCCGCGTCGCTTTTCGTTTGATAACCCCTACATTGTAAAGGTGCCGGGACATTAGGAAAATCAACAACTAAGCCCGACAGTGGGCGACAGATTTTGACACGGGAAACCCCATCCTGCCGTGCCCCCGACATGGCAGAGATGACAGTGCGATGACAGCCTGATACAGCAGAACCCTTGCCGCTGCCGTCCTTTTCCTTGAGAGTGCTGCGACCTGAAACGCACGTTCGACATAAGGAAGTGAACTTGAAAGCCGAAAAAATCATTCTGACCGTAGACCGGTCGTTCTCTGGCGACAATATGGCTGGCAGCGCAGCCATGGCCAGCAGCGAGGCCATCGCCAGCAGCGAACTGGTTGCCCTTGTCACTCTAGCCGTTGCCCTACTTGCACTGATCGCATCCTTTTACTTTGGCTGGTTGCAGCGCCGTCATTTCCAGCTCAGTTCAAAAGCCATGCTCGATTTCACCTACAGCACCCATGGGGCGTTGCTGGAACTCGAAAACCACGGTTTTGGCCCGGCAACCCTCACAAAATTCACCGCAAAAGTCGACGGGGAGAAGCCCTTTGACTTGATGACCTCAGAAGGCGTCGACGCCTATGTAAGAGCCCTGTTGCGAGGGATCCCCGTCGTCGGGAACCACCGCGTTGCCACGCTCTCGAAGAACACCATCATTGGTGCAGGGCGGAAGTCTCTCATCATCAGCGTAGACCGGACCTTCACGGGAGCAGAACAACAAGTGATCTTCGCCAACTTCAAGACCATCAACGTTCGCGCCAAATACACGTGTATCTACGGCAAGGAAATGACCGCCAACTTGAGGGGCTTCACATAGGCCAACGGCGTTCACCAGTGCCCCCTCCCAGCTTCTCATCCCTCCGCCGCGAGAGCTCTGCGGTCTCGACCAGAAGCCTGTCCCAATGCCGCCTCGCCCACACCTCACAACCGGCCCGGCCAGTCTCGTAAGTCGCGCAGTCCCGCCCAGGATGCGTCGCCCTGCCGCTTGGAGGGGGCAGGTGGTAGTCGCTCCTGCTCTTGCCGCCTTGAAAGCCCAGCGCGCATACCCTGTTGGCTGGCGAATTCGTCTTTCATGACCCAAAGACCAACGCTCGATGGGGCTCGGACCAAACCATTCGTGCTGGCAGCTGGCCAAAAGCATTGAAGAAGGCAGGTGTTCGGTATCGTTATCCGTACCAAATGCGTCACACCTTCGCTTCCCAGGCACTCAGCGCCGGCGAGAACGTGATTTGGGTTGCCAGACAGATGGGACATCGCGACTGGACCATTACGGCAAAGAAGTACGCGCGCTGGATCCCATCTATGGTTCCAGATGCCGGTAGCAAACTAGCTTTGGCGTGGAGCGAAGCGAACAACAGTGGTTCCCTGCACAAAACGACGTAGCGCTTATCGCCCAGGGATTGATCGAAAACTTCTCTACTCGGGTGTTTCCGCAAGGATCGCTGGACGTAAGCGCCCCATAAGCGTGTGGAGCGCTTTCAAAGCTTGCGCACCTTGCACGTCAGAATACTCACACTGAACAACGCGCAGACAAGCAAAGGCCGATCTCACAATTGCATCAGTGGTTGCGCGCCCAAGCGCCTCCGCCTGCGCACAGCTGCTGATACTGATTTCGGTTGCCTGCAATTGAAGTCGCTCGACTACTTCTAACTGCCTTGCCAGGACGTTCGGCGTGCTTGCAACAATCTGCTGCAATTGGAGCGACTGATCAGCATCGCCCAGCTTTTCACAGGTTCGAGCCGTCTCGCCAAGGGCATTTTCCAAAGAAGTCCAGAGGTCATTCGTCTGCAGCTGCTTTCCCAGCTCTTCTAGGAAAGCATCGCTGAAGGCCCGGGCGGGCCCAAGAAGGACATCCTCCTTCGTGCGGAAATACCTAAAAAACGTCCTCACTGACATGCCCACTTGCGTGGATATGTCCTCAATAGTTGCGCTTTCAAATCCCTTTTCTTGGAACAACTTTAGGGCTGCCAGCGATATTTGCCGTTGGACGGCTTTTTTGGCGACTTCACGCGTGCTCATGCCGCAAGCATAACTATCCCTCTACAGGATGTCTTTACTGTCACTTCATGCCATTTTTGTCTTGACGCGCCAAACAGTCGGGCGTAGCGTGCCTATCAAGCTGCCTTGGACACACTCCCTTGTTTGCTTGCCTGTATCGCGCACCGGTTCGATTGCGCCCCAAAAATAGGAAAAAACCAATGAAAACAACTGCCTTGATCCTCGGAGCTTCCGGGCGAGTCGGTTCGCGCGTGGTCAACTACTTGGACCAGGCCCAAGGTGATCTACGCGTTCGCTTGTCCTCCCAGTCTCCGGAGACGGTCGAAAAATGGCGCTCCAGCGGGCGGGACGCTGAACTCCTGGACCTCAACGATCCCGATACGTTTGCCCGGGGGCTCGATGGGGTCGACCGCGTTTTCCTGTTGACCGGCTACACCGCGGACATGCTTTACCAGAGCAAGCAGTTCGTCGATGCAGCGAAAAGCGCGGGGGTGAGCCATATCGTGCACCTAGGCGTATTCACATCGCGCAACGACAGGATTCCGCATTTCACCTGGCACGACTTGATCGAGAGCTACATCGAGAGCAGCGGCATTGCGTGGACTCATCTGCATCCCAACGTGATTGCCGAGAGCATCTTGGTTAGGGAGCCCTCAATCGCCGAGACGGGATCGTTCGCTGTTTCTTGGGGCGACGCGCAACAAGGCTGGGTGTTCGCCGAAGACATCGCTGAGGTTGCCGCCAAGGTCTTGCAAGAAGGGCCTGAAAAGCATGCAGGCAACGATTACTGGTTGAGCACCGAGGTGCTAACCGCTTCCCAGGTGGCATCGACTCTTACTGATGCCGTCGGTAAACCCATCCAAGCGCATCTGGGCCTTCCGGAGAGCCTAGAAGCTTTCGTGTCGGGCATCTCCGATCCGGGAACTCGCGCGTACATGCAAAGCGCCGTGATCACGATGCAGCTGGCCCACGCTGGTCAGATGCAAGCTCAGACAGTAGTGCGGGATGACGTGCAGAAGGTTTTGGGGCGTCCGGGCATGACGGTCGCCGAATGGGGCAAGCGCTACCTGCAGGGCTGATGGCGCCGCAGTCGATCTCAGCTGGCGACGGGCGTTGCCCGTTCCCAGCTCGATTGAACGCTGCAACGGTGAAGATCCGGCGCGCTTGGGTCATGGGCGCGATGAAAGCCCCTAAGACCGATTCTGGCGTTCGCGAGGTCTCCCTCGTTGCGCCGGCACTGCCTGCCCTCAAGGCGCAGCGCGCGCATAGGCTCCTGGCCGGTGAGTTTGTGCTCCACGACCCCAAAACCAACGCACGCTGGGGCTCGGACCAAACCATTCGCGCTGGCAGCTGGCCAAAGGCATTGAAGAAGGCAGGCGTTCGATACAGATACCCCTATCAAATGCGTCACACCTTTGCTTCGCAGGCGTTGAGTGCTGGCGAGAACGTCATGTGGGTAGCCAAACAGATGGGCCATCGCGACTGGACGATCACAGCCAAGAAATACGCGAGGTGGATTCCATCTATGGTTCCCGATGCCGGAGCCAAACTGGCACCAGCTTGGGAGAAAACTCCATCCCCATAGCTTGCAGCGCTGATTAGGCGGAGATGTATTTGGCTCGACCGTTACGCACGATCCGAGAATCGCACTGAATCGCCCAGGCTTTTGTAGACACTCTTCAGCCGTTTAGTGCGTACTGCCGTTCAAACTCTATCGGGGACAGGCCGCCATTGGAACCGTGTCGCCGTGTCGGGTTGTAAAACATCTCGATGTA
>Ga0308157_10008887_pt1 | contig 11301 bp, 10 predicted proteins | sample PhyBR1_FD_201035 | JGI IMG/M metagenome (GOLD analysis project Ga0308157, IMG submission 201035) | Phyllosphere microbial communities from UC Gill Tract Community Farm, Albany, California, United States - DLSLB.R1 | ecosystem: Host-associated > Plants > Phyllosphere > Unclassified | place: USA...
TGCGCGATCAGGTGGAGCATGTTGGACCACAGCACCTTGCGGCTGACGCAGCCCTGGCCTTCATCGGCCAGCCGCTGGAACAGCCCGTCCATCTGCACGCCCATCCAGTGCTCCAGCATCCAGGGCAACAGCCAGGCTGCCAGCGCATAGAGCAGCGCGCCCGTGGCAGCGAAGGCCAGCGGGAAGACCCCGAGCGACCGGCGCCAGAGCACCAGCAGCCCGAGCATCACGCCCCATTCCAGAATGCCGGTGCGCGACGCGGTGGCAGCGTCGGCGGCGCTGATGAGCACCAGCGCCCAGGCGGCCAGCATGCCGGCGGCCACCGGCCCGGCCGGCCGGCGGATCACGGGGAGCGCGGCCTGCAGGCGCGCCATCATCCAGGCCAGCGACCAGGCGCCCATGGCCAGCAGCGAGGCCTGCTGGTTGCGTTGGCGCAGGTTGCCCAACGCCAGCCCGGGCGTGGACGGGTAGATCCAGGGCGACGCGCCCACGTCGCCCCAGAAGAACTGCACCAGCCCCACGCCGGACGCGAGCACCGCCGCCAGCAGCAGGCCACCGGCCAGCACCCAGGCTGCCCACCGGCGCAACCCGCCCCGGGCCGGATGCGCCTGCGCGGCCCCCGAGGCCAGGCCGGCCAGCACGAGGGCGCAGGCGCCCGACGCCATCTGGGGCCAGAAATTGGACAGCGGCGCCTGGGTGTGGGCGAACAGGAACGGCAGCGCCACGGCCACGAGGGCCAGCGCACAGGCGAAGGCGTTGAACAGGGGCATTGGGTGCGGCGGGGGCAAAGGGCCCGATCATAGGCAGGGCGGGCGCCATCGCCCGAAGCGCCGGGGCCGGCTGGCGAAAACCCGGCGGCGCGGTCCGGGGTGCCGCCGGGGGCCTGCGGCACCCATGGGACAATCCCGCCCATGCATGCACTGTTTGAAGAGGCCGGCAAATTCCTCGCCGGCCGCATCCTTTCCGAGGCCGAAAGCTCAGCCCAGATCGAGCTCGACTCGGGCAAACGGGTGAAGGTCAAGGCCGCCCACCTGTTGATCCGGTTCGAAAAGCCATCGCCGGCCGAGATGCTGGCCCAGGCCCAGGCCGTGGCCGCATCGATCGAGCTCGACCTGGCCTGGGAATTCGCGCCCGAGGAGGAATTCGGCTTTGCCGACCTCGCGCGGGACTATTTCTCCGAGAACGCCACGCTGGTCCAGCAGGCCGGCGCGCTGTTCGCGCTGTACGAGGCACCGCACTACTTCCGCCGTGCGGGCAAGGGCCGGTTCAAGAAGGCGCCGGCCGAGATCCTGCAGCAGGCGCTGGCCGCCATCGAGAAGAAAAAGCTCGTGCTGCAGCAGATCGCCGACTGGGCCGAGCAGCTGGGCCGGGGCGAATGCCCGCAGCCGATCCGCGAGCAGCTGTACAAGATCCTGTTCAAGCCCGACAAGAACGCGCCCGAGTACAAGGCCGTGGTGGAGGCCAGCCGCGCCACCCACCTGCCGCCGCTGGAGCTGCTGCAGCGGGCCGGCGCCATCGACTCGGCCTACCAGTTCCACTGGAAGCGCTTCCTGTTCGACAACTTCCCGAAGGGCACCGGCTTTCCCGCCGTCACGGCACCCCAGCCGCCTGAAGACCTGCCACTGGCCCCCGTGCAGGCCTATTCGATCGACGATTCGCAGACCACCGAAATCGACGATGCGCTGTCGGTGCAAGGGCTGGGCACCGGCACCGTGGTGCTGGGCATCCACATCGCCGCGCCGGGCCTTGCCATCGTGCCGGGCACGCCGCTCGACCAGCTGGGGCGCAACCGCCTGTCCACGGTGTACATGCCCGGCTACAAGATCACCATGCTGCCCGACGAGGTGGTGAAGATCTACACGCTGGACGAGGGGCGCGCCAACCCGGCCGTGTCGCTGTACGTCACGATCGACGAGACGACGCTGGAAATTTCCGGCACCGAGACCAAACTCGAACGCGTGCCCGTGGTGGCCAACCTGCGGCACGACCAGCTCGACCACATCGTGACCGAAGAGTGGCTGACCGACCCGGCATTTCAGGCCCCGGATGCCCCCCAGCGCTTGCTGGACCTGCGTGGGCAGCTATCTTTTTTGCATCGCCTGGCCAAGAGCCTCAAGGCCCAGCGCGAAGTGGTGCGCGGCAAGCCGGAGACCTTCAACCGGCCGGACTACAACTTCCGCCTCACCGGCAACGACGGTGCCGAGCCGCAGGGCCGCGAAACCGTCTCGATCACCACGCGCCGCCGCGGCGCGCCGCTGGACCTGATCGTGGCCGAGGCCGCCATCGTGGCCAACAGCACCTGGGGCGGACTGCTGGCCGACCACGGCGTGCCGGGCATCTACCGCAGCCAGGCCAGCCTGGCGCCGGGCGTGAAGGTGCGCATGGGCACCAAGGCGCTGCCGCACGCGGGCATCGGCGTGAAAAGCTACGCGTGGGCGACCTCGCCGCTGCGCCGCTACGTCGATCTGGTGAACCAGTGGCAGATCATCGCGTGCGTGCGCAACGGCCGCACGGCCGCGCTGGCCGCGCCGTTCAAACCCAAGGACGCGGACCTGTTTTCGGTCATCAGCAGCTTCGATGCGGCCTACAGCGCCTACAACGGCTACCAGGCCGGCATGGAACGCTTCTGGACGCTGCAATACCTGCAGCAAAACGAGATCACCGAGATCGAGGCCACCGTGTTCAAGGAAGGCCCGGGGGGCAGCTTCCTCGTGCGGGCCGATGCGCTGCCGCTGGTGCTGCCCGTGCTGGGCGCGCAGAACCTGTCGCGCGGCGCGCGGGTGCGCGTGAAGCTCGGCGAGATCGATGAGATCACGCTCGACGTCAACGGCACCGTGCTGGAGCGCCTGGACAGCCCGGCCGACAGCGCCGAAGCCGCACCCCAGGGCGACGAGGCGGGCGAGGACGACGAAGATGCCGTGGCGGGCCCCATCGCCATCGCGGTGGACGTGAACGAAGCCGAGGCCGGCGCAGGCGCCAGCACGGATAATCGGGCGCCGTGAAACTGCCCGCCTTCCTCCAACGATTCAGCACGCTGCAGCTGGCGCTCGGCGTGTCCATCGCCGTGCACGCGGTGCTGCTGTCGGTGCGGTTCATCGACCCGGAGGGCTTCAACCGCGTTTTCCAGGACACCCCGCTGGAGGTGATCCTGGTGAACGCAAAATCCAACGAGCGCCCGGACAAGGCCCAGGCGATCGCGCAGTCGTCCCTGGCGGGCGGCGGCGAGGCGGCCAAGGGCCGCGCCACCAGCCCCCTGCCCTATTCAGCCCTCACCGCGGTGGGCGACGACTTCGAAGAGGCCCAGCGCAAGCTCGACGCCATGCAGGAGCAGCAAAGCCAGCTGCTCGCCCAGCTGCGCAAGCAACTGGCGACCCTGCCCGTGCCCGACCCGCGCCAGCCCAGCCAGAGCGCCGATGCGCTGGCGCAGGAAGAAAAACGCCGCCAGCTCATCAAGCTGCTGGCCGAGATCGAAAAGCGCATCAACGAAGAAAACGCCCGCCCCAAAAAGCGCTACATCAGCCCCGCCACGCGCGAGGAGGTGTACGCGGTTTACTACGACGGGCTGCGCCGCAAGATCGAAGACAAAGGCACCGACAACTTCCCCGAACAGGGCGGCAAGAAGCTCTACGGCGAGCTCACGATGATCGTGACCGTGAACCACGATGGCACCGTGCTGGAAACCGAGATCGTGCAGGGCTCGGGCAACCGCCTGCTGGACAACCGCGCCCAGGCCATCGCCCGTTCGGCGGGGCCGTTCGGTGCCTTCGGCCCGGCGATGCGGGCCAAGGCCGACCAGATCGCCGTGGTCTCGCGCTTCAAGTTCACGCGCGACCAGACCCTCGAAACCAGCGTGCGCTGATCGATGCCCGCGCGCTCCTTGCCGCTTTCGGCACCTTCGCCGCTTTCTATCTGCACCGCACCGTGATGACTTCGCCCGTGGATTCCTACTGCGTGATGGGCAACCCCGTCGAGCACAGCCGCTCGCCCTGGATCCATGCGCGATTCGCCGAACTCACCGGCGAGCGCCTTTCGTACACCCGCCGGCTCGTGCCGCTGGAGGGCTTCGATCAGGCCCTGGCCGATTTCGCCGCGGCGGGCGGGCGCGGCTGCAACGTGACGGTGCCCTTCAAGCTCGACGCCGCCCGGCTGGCCCACCGCGCCAGTGAACGGGTGCGGCTGGCCGGTGCGGCCAACACGCTCACCTTTGACGATGACGGCAGCGTGGCCGCCGACAACACCGACGGGCTGGGCCTGGTGGCCGACATCGTGCGCAACGCCGGTGTGCCGCTGGCGGGCCGCGACGTGCTGCTGGTGGGCGCGGGCGGCGCAGCCGCCGGGGTGCTGGGGCCGCTGCTGCACGAGCGCCCGCGCCGCATCGTGGTGGTCAACCGCACCGCCGCCCGCGCACAGGCCCTGGTCCAGGCGCACGCCGATCTGGCGTTGCTACAAAAAACAGAGCTAACCACCCTAGGTACATATGCGCTGGAGGCCGATTTCGATGTGATCGTCAACGCCACCGCCAGCAGCCTGTCCGGCGGTGAGGTGCCGGTGCCGGCGCAGGTGCTGCGCGCCGGCAGCCTGGCCTACGACATGATGTACGGCCCCGCCGCGCAGGGCTTCCTGGACTGGGCAAAGCAGCACGGCGCGGTGCCGCGCGACGGCCTGGGCATGCTGGTGGAGCAGGCCGCCGAAGCGTTCGCGCTGTGGCGCGGCGTGCGCCCCCCGGCCGCACAGGTGCTGGACGAACTGCGCGCCGCCATGGCGGCAGGCCGTTGAACCCGCCATGAAAGCCTTGCTGCGCTGGATCGGGCTGGTGCTGCTGGCGTTCGTGGCCCTGCAGGTCTTCTTCATCGGCCGCATCGCCGCCATGGTGGTGATCGACCCCGAATCCACCGCCTTCCAGCGCTCCGAAGCCTGGGCGCAGATCGCGGGCCCCGGCCCGCTGCGGTGGCACCAGCAGTGGGTGCCCTACGGCCAGATCGCCGACACCCTCAAGCGCGCGGTGATCGCCTCGGAGGACGACGGCTTCGTCAACCACGACGGCGTGGACTGGAACGCCATCGAAAAGGCATGGGAGCGCAATGCACGCGCCGAAGCACAGTCCGCCAAACGCCAGGAGGCGCAGCCCGACCGGCCGGTGCGCAACCCCAAGATCCGCGGCGGCTCCACCATCACCCAGCAACTGGCCAAGAATCTGCTGCTGTCGGGCGAGCGCACGCTGCTGCGCAAGGGGCAGGAGTTCGTGCTCACGCTGGCGCTGGAGCAACTGCTGAGCAAGCAGCGCATCCTGGAGATCTACCTGAACAGCGTGGAATGGGGCGAAGGCGTCTTCGGGGCCGAAGCGGCTGCGCAGCACTACTTTCGCAAGAGCGCCGCGAAGCTCAGCGCGGCCGAAGCGGCCCGGCTGGCGGTGATGCTGCCGCAGCCCAAGCGCTTCGAAAAGGCACCGGGGTCGGCCTATCTGTCCGGCCGCACCCGCGTGATCCTGGGCCGCATGGGATCGGCCGAACTGCCCTAGAAATCCAGGTCAGGTCAGGCCAGGTCGGGGCCGAAGCCCCTGAGCCCAGGTGCCTGGATTCAGACGTGCGGGCCGTTGAGCATGTCGCCCAGCGGGCCGGGCATGATCGCCGCCTCTTCGCCGATGCGGTCCGCAGTGGCCTGCACCAGCGGCAGGAAGCGCTTGAGCATGCGCTCGTCCATCTGGCTGGCGAACGTCGAATACACCAGCGCTCCGCGCAGCACCCCGCCGCCAAACACCGGCACGGCGAACGCCGTGCTCTCGGCATTGCTGCGCGCGTGGCGAATGGCGTAGCCCTGGCGCCGCGTCTGCTGCACGACCTTGCGCATGCCCCACAGATCGGTGATCTTCTGGCTCTCGTCGCCGTGCAGGTTGGCCGACTCCACCAGGATGCGGCGCTCGGCGCGGCTGCAAAACGACAGGTAGGTGCGGCCCAGCGCGGACGGAATCAACTCGTAGCGGCGCCCCAGGCTGGAGGGGCGGATGGCATAGGGGCTGTAGGGCATGGTGCAGAACACCACGCGGATCTGGTGGCCTTCGATGACCCCCAGCGACAGCGGCCACTTGATCTGGCGCGTGGTGGCGATCATGAGCGGCGCGGCCACTTCGGCCAGGCGCAGCTTTTCGTTGATGCCGCTGCTCAGGTTGCCCACTGCGAGCGTGAGCTGGTATTGGCCGTACGCATGCGGGTCGCTGCGCACGTATTTCTCGGATTCCAGCGTGCTCAGCAGCCGGTGCAGCGTGGACTTGGCCAGGCCGGTGCGCTGGTGCAATTCCTGCAGGCTCCAGGTGGATCGCTCGTTCATCACGCGAAGGATGAGCAGCGCACGCTGCACGGAACGGACTTCGGTACTCATGTTTCTCTCTCGGTCTCGGGTTGGGCAGTATGGCGCACGTACGCCACACGCAATCAGCGGTACGCCGCCTATGCCGCCATGGATTCAAGCGCTCCCGCCATCGCCTGCCGGGCCGCTGCACGCAGCAGAGCCTGGTCGGAGCCGACGACGAAGAACGCGACGCCCAGCGCGCGCAGGCTCGTCACCTGACGCACATCGGACACGAAGCACCCCACGGCACAACGTGCCTGGCGCCCCGCTTCGCACACCTGGGCCACCGCCTCGGTCACGCGCGGATCGGTCGGGCTGTCGGCCCCGATCGACACGGCGAGATCGGCAGGGCCGATGAACAGGCAATCGACCCCCGGCACGGCCGCGATCTCACGCGCCTGCGCCACGGCCTGCCCGCTTTCGATCTGCACGAGAACGGCGGTGTGCGCGTCGCTCAGGCGCAGATGTTCGGCCATGCCGCGCTGGCCATAGCCTCCGGCGCGCGGCGAAGCGGAATAACCACGGGTGCCACCATACCGCGCCGCGCGCACCACGTCGAGTGCGACGGCGGCGGAGTCCACGTGCGGCACCATCACCCCGGCTGCGCCCATGTCCAGCGCCTGCTGGATGGCCGCGCCGCGCGGGTACGGCACGCGCACCAGCACCGGCAGGCCGCAGGCGCGCGCTGCGAGCAGGCTGCGGTCCAGGCTCTCGGGGCCGAAGGGGGCGTGCTCGGCATCGAGCACCAGGGTGTCGAGCCCCGTGGCGGCGAGCACTTCCACTGTCTGGTGCGAAGTCGTCTTCACGAAGGTCGAAAAGAGAGGCTCGCCCGCCACGAGGCGTTCGCGCAGGGACAGGCCGCCTGGCTCGCCGGGAAGGGCGGCATTCATGCCAGGTATTCCGGGCGCGCGGGCGTGAAAACGTCGAGATTGAGCACCGGCTCGTCGCCCACGACCACACCGTAGTGCTGTACGTTGGGCGGAATGACCAGCAGCCCCCCGGGGCCGAGGCGCTTGACCTGGTCGTCGATGAAAAAGTCGATCTGCCCCGAAAGGATGTACACCACCTGCTCGTGGGGATGGGAGTGCGGACGCGGCTCGTGCCCCGGCATCAGCCGGTGCAGCGCGAGCGTGACGTTCTCGCTGCCGAACGCCTTGCGCTCGATGCCGCGGCGCACGGGTGTCCATTCCAGGGCACTCCAGTCGACGCTGTTCAGCGCCCCGGACAGGGGGTGGGGGGTGTTCATTCGGAGGCGATTCCCAACGACTTGATGGTGGAAGACCACAGCCGGTAGTCAGCCTGCAGGATCTCGCGCAACTGGGCCGGATCGACGGGTGCGCGCACCATGCCCAGACCCTTGAGCCGTTCGGCCACTTCGGGAAGGCCGGTCACCCGGTTGATTTCCTGGTTGATAACGGCCCGGCGCGCAGGGTCGAGCCCCTTGGGCGCGAACACGCCATACCAGTTGGTGACCTCGAAACCCTTGAGCGTCTCGGCCGCGCTGGGCACGTCGGGCAGCAGGTCGGAGCGGGTCTTTTCGGTCACCGCGATCAGGCGCACCTTGCCGGCCTGCGCATGCGGCAGCAGCAGCGAGGCGCCGCCCGCGAACATCTGGCACTCGCCCTGCAGCAGCGCGGCGACGGCGGGGCCACCGCCCTTGTAGGGCACGTGCACGATGTCCAGCTGCGCGGTTTTCGCCAGCAGCGCGAGCGTGAGGTGGTTGTGCGTGCCGATGCCGCCCGAGGCGTAGTTGAGCTTGCCGGGGTTGGCGCGGATGTAGGCCAGCAGTTCCGGAAAGGTGCGCGCGGGCACGCTGGGCGACACGGCGATGACGTTGATCGCGTAGGCCAGCATGGCCACGGTGTCGAAATCGTTCATCGGGTCGAACGCCAGTTGCTTGTACAGGCTGCCGTTCATGGCATGCGTGGACATGGCGCCGATCTCCAGCGTGTAGCCGTCGGCCGGGGAGCGAGCCACCAGCGCCGCGCCCAGGTTGCCGCCGGCGCCGGCCATGTTCTCCACCACCATCGGCTGGCCGCTGGTCGGAAACAGGTGCTTGGAGAGCAGGCGGCCGAGGATGTCGGTCGAGCCGCCCGGCGCGAACGGCACGATCAGGCGAACGGGATGCACGGGATAGTCGGCGGCCGCAGCGGCGGGTCCTTGGGCGTGGGCCGCCCAGGGCAAGGCACCCGACATGCCGAGAACCAGAGCCTGGCGGCGCGTGGTCGAGAAATTCATGAAAACCCCCTGATTTCTTTTAGATGGAAAACCCAACCGCTTTCGAGCGGCAGGGATAGTCTAGAAGTGCCCTTATGAAAGAAAAGCGCGAACTTGAAATATTCCGCCTTGCAGAATGGAATTTCGAGGGGAAGCCAAAAAACGTGGCATGCGCCTGCTCAGCCGTAGCGCGGCCTGCGCCACGGGCATTGTTTTGCCGCTCATCTGCGCCCGTATCATGGCCGCCATGCTTTCCAAGTTGATGAGCCTTTTTCTCCTGGGACTGGTGCGTTTTCTCACCGGTTCCCAGGCCCGCTGGTACGGCTGCCCGCCCAAGGCGGAGCAACGCATCTATTTCGCCAACCACCAGAGCCACGCCGACCTGGTGATGATCTGGGCGGCCCTGCCGCAAGAGCTGCGCAGCATCACCCGGCCCATTGCCGCGAAGGACTACTGGACCAAGACGCCATTTCGCCAGTGGATCACCTCCGCCGTGTTCAACGCGGTGTATGTGGACCGCCAGTCGGGCACGCCGCCCGCAGCGCCAGCGGCGCCTGTCGAGCCCGCGCGCGTGGAGCCATCGCTCGATGCACCCGGGATCGAACCCAGTTCTGGAGCCCCCAACCCGTTGGAGGGCGAGCAGATTCCGCTGTCCGGATTTGTAGCGGCGGAAATGCCCGCAGCCCCGCTTTCGGCACCGGACATTGCGGCGCTGGCCCCTGCCCTGCCCGAGCCTGTGCCACCGACCGGCCCCGCCCCCGAAACACCGCCAATGGACGCGCAGACCCTGCGCGATGCCTTGCCTCCCGACGACCCGCTGGCCCCGCTGGTGCGGGCACTGGAGAGCGGCGACTCGATCGTGATCTTTCCCGAAGGCACGCGCGGCCACGGCGATGAGCCGCAGCCGTTCAAATCAGGCCTGTACAAGCTGGCGCTGATGTTCCCGCAGGCGGTGCTGGTGCCCGCCTGGATCCACAACGTGCAGCGCGTCATGCCCAAGGGCGAAGTGGTGCCGGTGCCCATCCTGTGCTCGGTGACCTTCGGCGCGCCCATCCAGGTCGAGCCCGGCGAAGAGCGCCGCCCCTTCCTGGACCGCGCGCGCCGCGCCGTCATCGCCCTGCGGGAGGTCTGAGGATGAACGACTTCCTTCGCAATCTCACCACCACGCAGCAGATCGGCGCGCTCTTCATCGCGATGTTCGGCCTGCTGTCGATGGTCACGCTGTATGCCTTCTTCCAGACGCTGCGCGAGGCCCGCAGCGCCGACCTGCACGACCAGGCCGAGCACGAAGCGCACCAGCAGGAATGGCGGCGCTTTTGGAGCCTGCTGAAAACCTCGTGGTTCATGGCCACGGTGTTCTGGATCGGCTGGGCGCTGGGCGACGCGGTCGCCACCGTGCTGTTCGCCATCGTGGCGTTCTTCGCGCTGCGCGAGTTCATCACGCTCTCGCCCACGCGCCGGGGCGACCACCGCAGCCTGGTGCTGGCGTTCTTCGTGGTGCTGCCGCTGCAGTTCATCATCGTGGGCACGCGCAAGTTCGACCTGTTCACGGTGTTCATTCCCGTTTACGTGTTCCTCGCCCTGCCGGTGGCCAGCGCGCTCGCCAACGACCCGGAGCGCTTTCTGGAGCGCAACGCCAAGCTGCAATGGGGGATCATGGTCTGCGTGTACGGCATGAGCCACGTGCCCGCGCTGCTGCTGCTCGACTTCCCCGGCTACGAAGGCAAAGGCGCGTTCCTCGTGTTCTTCCTGGTGGTGGTGGTGCAGGCCGGCGTGATCGCCCAGCACCTGCTGGGCCGCAAATTCCCGCACCGGCCGGTTGCGCCGCAGGTGAGCCAGAGCTTTCAATGGCTGAGCTGGGCCAGCGGTGTGGCGGTGGGCGGCGTGGCAGGGGTCATGCTGTCGTTCATCACCCCTTTCAAGCCCGGGCAGGCGCTGGGCATGGCGCTGCTGGCCTGTCTGGCGGGCAGCCTGGGCCACCTGGTGATGAAGGCCCTCAAACGCGATCGCGGCATCACGAGTTGGGGCATGCAGGGCCAGTCGGTCACCGGCGCGGGCGGCCTGCTGGACCGGGTGGACGCGCTGTGTTTTGCCGCGCCGGTGTTTTTCCACTCCGTGCGCTGGTACTTCGGTTTATAGATCGAAATGGGCTTCCACCGCCGTATTCATTGCGCTGGCAGCTATCAATAAGTGAGCAAATGAGAATTCTGGGAATCGACCCTGGCCTGCAGACCACCGGCTTCGGCGTGGTGGACATGGACGGCCATGCGCTGAGCTACGTCGCCAGCGGGACAATCCGCACCACGGCGCTGGCGCTGGGCGATCTGCCCGGGCGTTTGAAAGTGCTGTTCGACGGCATCACCGAAGTGGCGGCGCGCTACCAGCCTGACGTGGCCACGGTGGAGATCGTCTTCGTGAACGTGAATCCGCAGTCGACCCTGCTGCTGGGGCAGGCGCGGGGTGCGTGCATCACCGCGCTGGTAGCCAGCAACCTGCCCGTGGCCGAGTACACCGCGCTGCAGATGAAGAAAGCCGTGGTCGGCCACGGCCGCGCCGCCAAGACCCAGGTGCAGGAAATGGTGCGCCGGCTCCTGCAGTTGCCCGGCCTGCCTGGCTCCGATGCGGCCGACGCGCTGGGCATGGCCATCACCCACGCGCACGCCGGGGCCGCCATGGCCCGCCTGGGCGAGGCGGCCACGCTCAACCGGCGCCAGCACGCCATGTACAAGGGCGGCCGGA
>Ga0308157_10008889_pt1 | contig 11300 bp, 5 predicted proteins | sample PhyBR1_FD_201035 | JGI IMG/M metagenome (GOLD analysis project Ga0308157, IMG submission 201035) | Phyllosphere microbial communities from UC Gill Tract Community Farm, Albany, California, United States - DLSLB.R1 | ecosystem: Host-associated > Plants > Phyllosphere > Unclassified | place: USA...
ACCTGGCGCCCTTCGTCGTCTCTGCGGCCGGGTCTCCACGACAGGGTGCGTCGGGGGCCGCGCCGCGCGCCACCCCGCCTCCGCGCAGCCCTCACCAGACCACTTACCGCTCGGTAAGTTTTGGCGCTAGGCTGAGACGGACGCGCACCGGTGCGCGTCCCGTCGACCCCGAGGAGTGCTCGCATGCCGTCCGCATCCACGCCCAAGACCACCTCCGGCCCGCTCGACGTCGAGCGCCTGATCCACGACCTCACGCTCGAGGAGAAGGCGTCGCTGACGTCAGGGCTGGACTTCTGGAACACCCAGCCGGTCGACCGCCTGGGGATCCCGTCCGTCATGGTCACCGACGGGCCGCACGGGCTGCGCAAGCAGGACACGTCAGCCGACCACCTCGGCCTCGCCGACTCGGTGCCCGCCACCTGCTTCCCCACGGCTGCCGCCCTCGGCTCGACCTGGGACGCCGACCTGCTCCGCCGCGTCGGTACGGCCCTCGGCCGCGAGACCCGCGCGAACGACGTCGCCGTGCTCCTCGGCCCCGGCATCAACATCAAGCGCTCGCCGCTGTGCGGCCGCAACTTCGAGTACTTCTCCGAGGACCCTGTCGTCTCGGGCGACCTCGGTGCCGCGCTCATCGAGGGCATCCAGTCCGAGGGCGTCGGCACCTCGCTCAAGCACTACGCCGTGAACAACCAGGAGACCGACCGCATGCGCGTCTCGGCGGACGTCGACGAGCGGACCCTGCGCGAGATCTACCTCACCGGCTTCGAGCGCGCCGTGACCCGGGCGAACCCCTGGACCGTCATGTGCGCCTACAACAAGGTCAACGGGACCTACGCCTCCGAGCACCCGTGGCTGCTCACCGAGGTGCTCCGTGACGAGTGGGGCTACGACGGCGTCGTGGTCTCCGACTGGGGTGCCGTCGCCGACCGCGTCCCGTCGCTCGCCGCGGGTCTCGACCTCGAGATGCCCAACTCGGGGAACATCGGCGACGCCCAGGTCGTCGAGGCCGTCCGCTCCGGCGACCTCGACGAGGCCGTCCTCGACCAGGCCGTCCGCCGCCTGCTGACCCTCCTCTCACGCGCCCTCCCCGCCGCCGGGACCGACGCCCCCGTCGACGCCGCCGCCCACCACGCCCTCGCCCGCGAGGCGGCCGCCGCAGGATCCGTCCTGCTCAAGAACGACCCCGTCGACGGCAACCCGCTGCTCCCGCTCCGCGCAGCCGACGCACCCGGCATCCTCGTGGTCGGCGAGTTCGCCCGCACGCCCCGCTACCAGGGCGCCGGCTCGTCTCAGGTGAACCCCACACGCCTCGACGACGCGCTCACCTCGATCGCCGACCTCACCGGGACCGAGGTCACCTTCGCCCCCGGCTTCACCATCGAGGGCGTCACCGAGGGCGACGACGCCCAGCTGCGCGAGGAGGCCGTCACGGCCGCGCGCGGCGCGACGACCGTCGTGCTCCTCGCCGGGCTCCCCGCGGCCGACGAGTCCGAGGGCTACGACCGCGGCCACATGGACCTCCCCGCCAACCAGGTCGAGCTGATCCACGCGCTCGCCGCAGCCAACCCGCGCCTCGTCGTGGTGCTCGCCAACGGCTCCGCGGTGACCGTCGCCGGGTGGCAGGACGACGTCCCCGCCCTCCTCGAGACGTGGCTCGGCGGGCAGGCCGGCGGCGGCGCCGTCGCCGACGTGCTCTTCGGCGCCCAGGCCCCCTCCGGCCGCCTCACCGAGACGATCCCGACCGACCTGCGGGACACCCCGGCCTACGGCAGCTTCCCCGGGGAGCTCGGCCACGTCCGCTACGGCGAGGGCGTCCTCGTCGGGTACCGCTACTACGACACCAAGGGCATCGAGGTCGCCTACCCCTTCGGGCACGGCCTCACCTACACGACCTTCGACCACGGCGACGTCACGGCGGTCGTCGACGGCGAGGGCGACGCCACCACCGTCACGGTGCGCGCCCGCGTCACCAACACCGGTGACCGCGCCGGCGCCGAGGTGGTCCAGGTCTACGTGGGCGACCCCGAGGCCGCGGTGATGCGCCCCGAGCGCGAGCTCAAGGGCTTCGTCAAGGTCGCCCTCGAGCCGGGCGAGTCCCGCGAGGTCGAGGTCGTCCTCGATGCCCGCGACCTCTCGTACTGGCACCCGACCCTGCGCGCCTGGACCCTCGAGGCCGGCGAGTTCGTGGTGTCGGTCGGTGCGTCGTCACGCGACCTGCGGGGGCAGGTCACGGTCCAGGTGGCCGCTCCCGCGCTGGCCGCCCCGCTCTCGGACGACTCGACCTTCGGCGAGTGGCTCGAGCACCCCGTCGGTGGCGAGCTGCTGCGCGCCGAGCTCGCCCGTCCGGAGACCCCGGGCGCGGGCGCTGACGGTGAGCTCGAGATCGACGAGACGATGGCGAAGATGATGCTCGACATGCCGGTCCGGGTCATCGCGAACTTCGCGGGGATGCTGTTCGACCGCGACGGCCTCGCCCGCCTGCTCGACCAGGCCGAGGAGCGCTCCGTCCGCGCCTGAGACGCGCCCGGCGCCGAGGACGCCCCAGACGGCGCGCTCGAGAGGGCAGGCACGACAGGACAGAGGGCGGACCGTCCGACGCGACCAGCGTCTGGCGGGCCGCCCTCTGTCGTCCCTCGTCGCCTCGCTGCTTCGTCGCCTCGTCGCGGTGTGAGCGTCGTGCCCTCAGCCGCGCTGGTCCGCCATGTCGACGACGTACAGGTCGAGGGCGTCGCGCATCACGGCCGCCATGTCGACCTGGTCGTCAGCACCTCGCTCGAGGAGCCACTGGACCTGCAGCCCGTCCATGAGGGCGGTCAGCGCCCGGGCCGCGGTCGCCGGCTCGACGGAGGGGCGCAGCGCTCCGTCGGCGCGCAGCGTCTCGAGCTCGCGGGTCAGCAGCGCGACCGTGGTCGTGTACCGCTCGCGGAAGTACTGGTGCGCGGGGTGGTCCGGGGCCGTCGCCTCGGCGGCCAGCGTGGTGAAGAGCTCGACGATCCCCGGGCGCTCGGAGTTGCGACGGACCAGCCGGACGACGGCGTCCATGAGGCCGGTGCCCGAGGCCAGGTCGGCCGAGAGCGCGGAGTCGTCCATCTCGTCGCGGTGCTCGAGCACGGCGGCGAGCAGCACCTCCTTGGTCGGGAAGTGGTGGATGAGGCCCGGGTGGGAGATGCCGACGCGCGAGGCGATCTCGCGCAGCGACGCCGAGCGGTACCCGACCTCGCCGAACAGGACCATCGCGGCCTCGACGATCTGCACACGGGTCGCCCGCCCCTTGGCGTAGCCCCGCTCGCGAGGCGGCTGTGCGGATTCTGACACGGTCTGACCCCGTTCGTGGACGAAGGCTGCCCACGGCACCCCTGACGCTCAGCGACTCTACCGCTGGCAGGCACGCGGCAGCCCGGCGGGAGGGCCCGCGACCTCCCACGACGCACCGACGACGGCTAGGCTGCCCAGGAGACGACTCCCGGCGGTCCGGCCGCCACGAACCAAGGCGGTTGACCATGAGCCACGTCCCCCCTCCCCCGCCCGGAAGTGGCGACCCGACGCCCAGGAAGCCCGGAGAGCCCGCGTCGGGAGGGCAGCCCACCCCGCAGGACCCGCAGCAGACCCAGCAGTGGGGACAGCCCGACCACGGCCAACCGCAGGCACAGGCGCCGGGACAGGGCCAGCAGTGGAACCAGCCAGGACAGCAGGGCACACCGGGACAGCAGAGCCAGCAGTGGCAGCAACCCGGGCACCCCCAGCCCGACCAGGCCCAGCAGTGGTCGCAGCAGGCGCCGCACCAGCCCCAGCAGCCCCAGCAGCCCCAGCAGCCAGGCCAGCAGCCGCAGCAACCGGGCGGCTGGGCGCAGCCCGGCGCACCAGGGCAGCAGAGCCAGCAGTGGGGCCAGCAGGCCTACCCTGGCCAGCAAGGTCAGCAGCCTCAGCAGTGGCAGCAGCCCGGCCAGCAGCCTCAGCAGGGCCAGCACTGGCAGCAGCAGCCTCAGCAGGGTCAGCAGGGTCAGCAGTGGGGCCCGCCCGCCCCCGCGAAGAAGGGCTCGCGCGGCCTGCTCGTCGGGATTCTCGCGGCCGTGGTGGTCGTCGCCCTCGGCGCGACCGCGTTCTTCGTGTTCTTCGCCGGGTCCGACCCCGAGGCCCTCGAGCCGGACGTGTCCTCGAGCACCCAGGCGACCGTCGGGCAGCTCGTCGTGGGCAACTGCCTCGAGGACATCAGCGGCAGCGGCTCGGTCGGAGACGTGAGCGTCGTGCCCTGCTCCGTCGACCACACCTCCCAGGTGATCGGCAGCACGACCTTCACCGACGGCGACTTCCCCGGTCAGCCCACCCTCGTGTCGCAGACCACCGCAGCCTGTACCCCAGACCTCGTGACCAGCGGCGACGTGCCGGCCGACGAGCTCGCCCTCGTGGTGTGGACGCCGAGCGAGTCGTCCTGGTCGGGTGGCGACAGGGTCGGCCTGTGCATCGCCACGGTCGACGGGAGCACCACCGGCAGCCTCGTCGACTGAGGGCCGCCCGGTCCCGACCGCGTCGGCCGCCGCCCAGGCGGCGTCGAGCGGGTGCCCGCCGCGCACCCCGCGCCCAGCACGCACCCCGTGCCCGCCACGCACCCGCTCGACACCTTCTGGGGTATTTCACCGTTCCCACGTGATCTGCCCGTATCGTGACGGCCATGGCGCCTCCAGAAAGAGTCCACCGGCAGACGAGCGAACGCGTCCTCACGCACCTGCGGTCCGGCGTCAGCGTCGAGGTCGTCGCGACACCGGGCTCCGGGCGGTCCGCCCTCGCCGAGGGGGTCCGGTCTGCCCTCGCGCTCGAGGGCTACCAGCCGCTGACCGTCCGCGGTCTGTTCCACCTCCGCGACCGTCCGCTCGAGTCTCTCTACGTGTCCGGCGTGGTCGACCCGCCCTCGACGCCACGCGGGCGGTCTGCCATCGCGTCGACCGTGGACTCGCTCGCCGCGGTGGTCGCCCGCAGACCGACCGTGGTGGTGGTCGACGACCTCGACGACGTCGACGAGGCCACGCTCGGGGTGCTCAGCGCCGTGCACCGCCGGGTCGGCTGCCCGGTGCTCAGCGTCTCCCGGCCCTCGCCCCGGGTCCCGACCGGCCAGGCTCGTCCGCACGGGCTGGCGCTCAGGCCGGGCGTGCAGGTCCGCCTGCCGCCCCTGAGGCTCGACGACGTCCACGCGCTCGTCGTCGAGGTGCTCGGCGGTCAGGTCGATCCGGACGTCGTCCGCTGGGTCGCACGGCGGTCCGGCGGGCTCGCCGGCCTCGTCCTCGCCGTGACCGGGACGGCGCGTCACGACGGCTCTCTCGTGCTGCGCGACGGAACCTGGTCGATCCAGCACCGCCGGTGGTCACCGCTGCTGTCGGCCGTGGTCGACCGCATGACCGAGCACACGAGCCCGGAGGCCCTCGAGGGGCTCCACAAGCTCTCGCTCGTCGGGAGCTGTGAGCACGGGGTCGCGAGGCGCCTCGTGGGCCCGGCCGTGCTCGAGGAGCTCGACGACCGTCAGCTCGTCCATCTCGTCCCGACGGCGGACCGGCTGGTGGCGGCCGTCTTCCCGCCGCTGGTCGCCGAGCACTTCCGTGGCTCGCGCGTCAGCGTCCGGCGCACGAGGCTGCTCGAGGAGATCTCCGCAGCGCTGCCGGCGGCGCACGGCCGGTCGACGCCCCGGTGCACCGCACCGGGCGGGCCAGCAGCCGACTGCCCGCCACACGCCGAGCCGCCACCGGACGAGCACCAGCAGCACGACGACGCCGCGGCCGTGGGTACGTTCCCCGCACCGATCACGGTCGACAGGCTGCGCACCGTCGGAGGTCTGGGTACCGAGGCCGACGCCCGCCCGGTCGCGGACGCGCGCCGCGCCGAGCAGGCGACGACCTCGACGCGCCGCTCCGACACGGTCCTCACGCAGATGCTGGCCGAGCACAGAGCGGCGAGCGCCCGGGAGGCCCGTGCCGCCTGGGAGGCGGACCCGACCTGGGACACCGCCACCCCCTACCTGCGCGAGCTGCTCGTCGGCGACCTCGACCGGACCGCCGTCGAGTCCGTCCTCACGACCACCACAGGCAGCCGGGACGCGGCGTCCCTCGTCGAGGGCACGCTGTGGCAGGCGAGGTACCTCGCGATCGAGGGGCACGACCTCGCTGCCGCGGTCGACGTCCTCACCGCCCTCGAACCTCGGGCTGCGGACCTCGGCGCCTCCGAGGTCTGTCTGTGGAGCATCCGGCTCGAGCGGCTCCGGCTGGAGACCTCCCTCGACCGGGTCACCCCAGACCACGGCGAGCTCCTCCTCCGCGCGGAAAGCACCTCGCCGGACGTCCGAGCGGCGATCGCCGTCCACCAGGCTGGTCTGCTGGTCGTCGGAGGACGTCCGTGCGAGGCCCTCGGCCTGCTCGACGTCACGACCCCCGACCCGGACCTCGCCGCGCACCGCGACGTGGTCCGCGGGCTGGCGCTGGCCCTCTCCGGCGACGTCGACGGGGCGCTCACCCTCGCCCGCCGGCACCTGCACGAGGGTCGGGAGACACTCTCGGTGGACCACCTGCACGCGCACGCCTACGTCGCCTCGATCGTGCTGTGCATCCAGGGGCGGACCGAGGAGCTCCGCGAGAACCTCAGCAGCGCGCTCACGCTCGGCGGGTCGCCGCTGACCATGCGGTTCTTCCAGGCGGGGAACCTGTCGGTCGCCGCCACCGTCGCGATGCTCGACGGCCGGCGGGCCACGGCGACGGCGCTCGTCGAAGAGCTCGAGTCCCTGGGGCTCCCGCCCGGGAACCTCCCGGCGATGAGCCCGGTCTGGGCCCGAGGGACCGTCGCACACCTAGCCGGCGTCACGGGCAGCACCGGTACCCCCCTGTCGGGCGCGGACCAGCTGTGGTCCGAGGCCGTGGGCCTGCTGGAGCGAGGCTTCGTGGCGGCCGGGATCTTCACCGGGGTCGGTGCCGTCGAGCTGGCGCCAGACCCCGGGCGGGCGCAGCGACTCGTGGCAGAGGCAGAGGCGACCGACGGGTCGCTGCTCGCGGACCTCGCCGGGTACGCGTCGGCGGTGTGCTCGGAGGACCCCGAGCGGATGGTCGCCGTCGGAGACCGGCTCGTGGCGGACGACAGGCCGCTCTACGGCCTGCGCGCGTACACGGCAGCAGTCCGGACCTGGAGGTCCCAGGGGCTCCTCGGGCGCGCGGCGGCGCAGTTCGCCGCCACCCAGCAGGTCGCGGCCGGGCTCGGCCCGGGGTACCTAGAGCGCCTCGACCCCTTCGAGGTGGGGGCGGACCTCACGCACCGAGAGCAGGAGGTCGCCCGCCTCGTCACGCAGGGCCGGACCAACCAGGAGATCGCGGAGTCCCTGGTGCTGAGCGTCCGGACCGTCGAGAACCACCTGCACCGGGCGTACCGGAAGGTGGGTGTCGACAACCGGCAGGACCTGTGCGCGGCACTGACCCTCGACACCTGAGGAGCACGACCCGACAGGCACGACGGGGTCGGCAGGCAACGGCCGGCACGATAGGCAACGGCCGGCACGGCACGGCACGGCAGATCAAGCCGTCAGGAGAGCAGCCGCGCACCTCAGGCGAGCACACCCAGCCGGTCAGGGCACGAGAGAGGACGACGGCACCGTGGCCGTCGCCCTCTCTCGTGGTCTGCGGAGACCGTCAGCCGAGCACCTCGACGGTCAGGCTCGGGGCGTTCTCTCCTGCGGCGTCCTCGGGACGGTCGACCAGCACCTTGGCGCCGTCGGCGACCTGGCCCGAGAGGATCGCCCGGGCCAGCCGGTCGCCGATCTCGCGCTGCACGAGCCGGCGGAGGGGCCGCGCCCCGTAGGCGGGGTCGAAGCCCTCGATCGCGAGCCACTCGCGTGCGGCGTCGGTGACGACGAGCGTCACGCGGCGGTCGACGAGCCGCGCCCCGAGCGCCTCGACCTGGATGTCGACGATACGTCCGAGCTCGTCGAGGTCGAGCGGGTCGAAGAGCACGACGTCGTCGAGCCGGTTGAGGAACTCCGGCTTGAAGGAGCTGCGCACGGCCGCCATGACCGACGCCCGCTTCTCCCCGTCGTCGAGGAGCGGGTCGACGAGGTACTGCGACCCGAGGTTGGACGTGAGCACGAGGATCACGTTGCGGAAGTCGACCGTGCGGCCCTGGCCGTCGGTCAGCCGACCGTCGTCGAGGACCTGCAGCAGGATGTCGAACACCTCGGGGTGCGCCTTCTCGACCTCGTCGAGGAGCACGACGGAGTAGGGACGCCGACGCACGGCCTCGGTGAGCTGACCTCCCTCCTCGTAGCCGACGTAGCCGGGCGGGGCGCCGACGAGGCGCGCGACCGTGTGCTTCTCCGAGTACTCGGACATGTCGATGCGGACCATGGCGCGCTCGTCGTCGAAGAGGAAGTCGGCGAGCGCCTTGGCCAGCTCGGTCTTCCCGACGCCGGTCGGCCCGAGGAACATGAAGGACCCCGTGGGGCGGTCCGGGTCGGAGACACCGGCGCGTGCCCGGCGGACGGCGTCGGACACCGTCGCGACGGCGGCCTTCTGGCCGATGAGGCGGGCACCGAGGACGTCCTCCATGGTGAGCAGCTTCTCGCTCTCGCCCTGGAGCATGCGACCGGCGGGGATGCCGGTCCAGGCGGAGACGACCTCCGCGATCTCGTCGGCGTCGACCTTGTCCCCCACCAGGGGGGCGGGGCGGTCGACGGTCGCCTCGGCGTGCTCTGCCTTCTCGGCCTCGGCGAGCTCACGCTCGAGCTCGGGGATGTCGCCGTAGCGCAGGCGCGACGCGGTCTCGAGGTCGCCCTCGCGCTCGGCCCGCTCGGCCTTGGCCTCGAGCTGTGCGCGCTTCTCGCGCAGCTCGCCGACGCGGTTGAAGCCGCCCTTCTCGGCCGCCCAGCGGGAGGTGAGCGCGGCGAGCTCTTCCTTGCGGTCGGCGAGGGTGGCCCGCAGGACCGTGAGCCGCTGGCGGGAGGCGTCGTCGTCGGACTTCTCGAGGGCGAGCTCCTCCATCTCCAGACGCGTCACGGCGCGCTGGAGGACGTCGATCTCGACGGGCGAGGAGTCCATCTCCATGCGCAGGCGGGCTGCCGCCTCGTCGACGAGGTCGATGGCCTTGTCCGGGAGCTGGCGGCCGGTGATGTACCGGTCGGAGAGCGACGCGGCGGCCACGAGCGCGGCGTCCGAGATGGTCACCCGGTGGTGCGCCTCGTAGCGGGACTTGAGGCCGCGCAGGATCGCGACGGTGTCCTCGACGGAGGGCTCGCCGACGAACACCTGCTGGAAGCGGCGCTCGAGGGCGGGGTCCTTCTCGACGTGCTCGCGGTACTCGTCGAGCGTGGTCGCGCCGACGAGGCGCAGCTCGCCGCGGGCGAGCATGGGCTTGAGCATGTTGCCCGCGTCCATCGCACCCTCGGAGCCGCCACCGGCGCCGACGACGGTGTGGAGCTCGTCGATGAAGGTGACGACCTCGCCGTCGGAGCCCTTGATCTCCTCGAGGACGGCCTTGAGGCGCTCCTCGAACTCGCCGCGGTACTTGGCCCCGGCGACCATGGCCGCGAGGTCGAGGGAGATGAGCCGCTTGCCCTTGAGGGAGTCGGGGACGTCGCCGGCGACGATGCGCTGGGCGAGGCCCTCGACGACGGCCGTCTTGCCGACGCCGGGCTCGCCGATGAGGACCGGGTTGTTCTTGGTCCGTCGCGAGAGCACCTGCACCACGCGGCGGATCTCGGAGTCGCGCCCGATCACCGGGTCGAGGCGTCCGTCGCGGGCGGCCTCGGTGAGGTCGACGCCGTACTGCTCGAGCGACTTGTAGGTGCCCTCGGGGTTGGGGCTGGTGACCCGGCGACCGCCACGCACCACGGGGATGGCGGCGGCGAGGGCCTCGGGCGTGACCCCTGCGCGGACGAGGACGTCGGCCGCGGTCGAGGGTGCGGAGGCGAGCCCCAGGAGCAGGTGCTCGGTCGAGATGTACTCGTCCTGGAGGTCGGCCGCCTCCTTGCGGGCGCGCTGCAGCACGGAGGACATCGCGCTCGACAGCGTCGGCTCGGCGACGGAGGAGCCGGAGAGGGTCGGCAGCGCGACGAGGGCGCGGCGGACGGCAGAGCCGACCGCCTGCGCGTCGGCCCCGGTCTCGGCGAGCAGCCCGGGTGTCGTGCCGGTCTGCTGGGCGAGCAGGGCGTCGAGCAGGTGGACAGGCTCGACCTGCGGGTTGGTCGCGGCTGCTGCGGACTGCACAGCGCTGCCGAGGGCGTCGCGCGACAGGGTGGTGAGGTTGAGGTCCATGCACGTCCTCCAAGGTCGGGGAAAGGTTCTGCAGACGACAACGTCTCTAAAGTTGAGCGTATTCCACTCAACTCTGCTCCGCCAGTGTTCTCAGGGCCTGGGAGGCGGAGCAGCGGGTGAACCCGGGACGCGCGAGCGGGTGAGAAGCGCCCCGCACCGCCCGCCACGCCTGGGGAGAAGTCCCCGGACCCCCCAGATCGTGCGGCACCCGGTGACGCGGCATGTCAGAGTGGATGCCAGTCGAATCCTCACCCGTCGTCACCCCCCGGTGCGCGACCCGTCTCTAGGAGCCCACCGGCCATGAAACGACTCACAGCACTAGCCGCCGGCGCGGTCCTCGCCCTGTCCCTCACCGGATGCATGCGCGTGCAGGCCGACTTCGTCCTCAACGAGGACGACACCGTGAACCTCGACATGGTCATGGCCATCGAGGACGCCACCATCGAGGAGCTCGGCCTCAGCGCGGACGACTTCCTCGGGCAGATGGACACCGAGCTCGGCGACGACCTCTTCATGCCGGGCATGGACCGTGAGGAGTACAAGCAGGACGGCCACACCGGCTACCGGTACTCCTCCGAGGACGCGCCGCTCGCCGTCGTCTCCGACGAGGTCATGTCCTTCACGCGCGACGGCGACGAGTACGTGGTCACCGGGCAGCTCGAGAACTCCGACATGGGCTTCACCGACAGCGACATCGCCGACTTCGAGGCCTTCGGGATGAGCGAGCCGGACATCACCTTCTCGGTGACGTTCCCCGGCGAGGTCACCGACGCGAACGGCGTGATCGACGGGAACACGGTCACCTGGACCTACGTGCTCGGCGAGACCCTCGACTTCGACGCCCGCGGTTCCGCCGGCGGCTCCGGGTCGGGAGGCTCGAGCGGCGACGCGACCGACGCGGCCACCGACACGACCGACGAGGCCACGGACGCAGCGGGCGACGACCCCACCGAGGCCGCGAGCTCCTCTGACGACGACGGCGTGAGCTGGCTGCTGTGGGCGGGGATCGGCCTCGGCGCCCTCGCCCTC
>Ga0308157_10008890_pt1 | contig 11299 bp, 9 predicted proteins | sample PhyBR1_FD_201035 | JGI IMG/M metagenome (GOLD analysis project Ga0308157, IMG submission 201035) | Phyllosphere microbial communities from UC Gill Tract Community Farm, Albany, California, United States - DLSLB.R1 | ecosystem: Host-associated > Plants > Phyllosphere > Unclassified | place: USA...
CGGTTTGCTAACAACGGCGCAGCTGGATGAAATCGATTTTTATGCGCGGCATCGGCATCAGGTTGAGCTGGCATTTCCCGGCATCACCGGGCGGCGTGCGATCAATGAGACGATACGCCGGATGATTAATGCCTTGATCGTCGACGTCATAGAAACATCGCAGCAACGCATACAAGATGCGCAATTAAAATCAGTAGATGACGTCCGCAACGCGCCCGCATTAATCGCCTTCTCCGACGGGATGCGCGCCGAAGCGGCCTTGCTCAAACGCTTCTTGCGGGAAAACCTGTATCAGCATTATCAGGTCAATCGCATGACCAGCAAGGCGCGTCGCATCGTCGCTGAACTGTTCGATACATTTATGCGTGAGCCGAATATGTTGCCGCCGGATTATCAGCAGCCGCGCAGCGACGCACCGCAAGCGGTCAACACGCAGGCACGTAAAGTGTCGGATTACATCGCAGGGATGACGGATCGTTACGCCATACGCGAACATAAACGACTGTTCATGATCGACGAGATGTAAGTCGGCTACGCGAGCCGTGCTGCAGGAATTTAGTTAAGTTCGCGTAAGGGGTTTGCAGAGATCGGCCAGGCTGGCGTAAAAAATGGCTGGACCATCTCAGGCGTCACTTCTTCCAGTGTGGCTGGCCGCCATTGCGGTGCAAGATCTTTATCGACAACCAGCGCACGTATGCCTTCAACAGTTTCACCGTGTTCAAAGCAGCGACGCACCATGGTGCGTTCCAGGCGCAGGCAATCCGCCAACTCCAGATTTTTCGAGCGGCGTATTTGTTCCAGTGATACATGGATCATCAACGGTGAACGCTTGCGCATAATTTCCAGCGTCTTTTGTGCGAATGGATCGCTATCCGCCGCCAACGAAGCGACGATGCTGGCGACGTCATCGTGGGCGAAATGACGGTCTATCAGTGCGCGTTGTTTGGCCAACAAGCTATTAGCCGGATCGATCTGTGACTTGAACGGCGCTGCAAAATCTTCTATCGCCTGGCGGTACTGATCTCCCTTGAGCGAACTCAGCAAGGTCTGCAGGGCCGGCAGCTCGGCGCGCGGTACGAAGACATCTGCCAGATTGGCGTACAGGGCATCCGCCGCACCGACGATCTCGCCGGTCAGGCCGAGATAGGTGCCAAGTTCTCCCGCCAAGCGCGACAGAAAATAGCCGCCGCCGACATCTGGAAACAAACCGATATTCACTTCCGGCATCGCCATCCGCGTGCGTTCTGTAACGATGCGTATGCTGGCCGATGCGCTGCTCTGCGCTATGCCCATGCCGCCGCCCATCACGATGCCGTCCAGTATGGAGATATACGGCTTCGGATAATGGTGGATCAAATGATTCAAGGCATATTCTTCGGTGAAGAAATCTTCCAACAATGCGCTACCGCCGGTGAGCCCGCCAAGCGCCACTTCATGAAAGAAACGGATATCTCCCCCTGCGCAAAATGCCTTCGGCAGGCTGCTGTCGATAACCACGGCACGTATCTCGGAGTCGTCTTGCCAGGCCATCAAACGTTCTGCCAGCGTACGCACCATCGGCAAGGACAGGGAATTCATGGCATCGGGCCGATTCAGGGTCAGGCGAGCGAGCCCGTTTTCAACAGTAGAGAGGATGTGTTGTTCAGACATGATGCGGTGATCAAATAAGTAAAGTCCGCCCATTTTATCGGCTTATGTTGTTGCAGGGAGTGCAATTAGTTCAACCACTGGAGCGCCGGAATAAACCGTCTGTCGGCTGGGGCTGGTGCCGGATAAGAGTTGGTTTAAATTAATGTTAACTATAAGAAAGTTCTTATGAAACATATGTTTACTCCTAAATTGACTCCTGCTAACGGCTTTACCCTGATCGAACTCATGGTGACGGTGGCCATTTTTGGCATTCTGGCGGCGATCGTTATTCCCAATTATTCCGACTATGTGAGGCGCTCGTCCCTGAGCGAGGCATTTTCGGCATTGTCGGATGCCAGGGTTAAATTGGAGCAGTTTTATCAAAGCAACCGTAACTATGGCACCGAAGGTCAGGTAGTGCCGTGTGGGCATGATGGAACTGCTAACAGAATTGATTTTGCTGCTTCCACGAGCAAGTTCACGATTACATGTGAATTAACGGGTACGGCTGTCGCCAGTCAGGCTTATCGCCTTACTGCTACCGGTTCCACCAGCCCGGCTACTGGCCATGTTTACACCTTGGATAGCAATAACGTAAAGCGTACAACCTTGTTCAAGAATGCGGCGTCTGACAGCAATTGTTGGTTGGTCAAGGGTAGTGAATGTTGAGCTTCAACACATCAATGGGAAAGCAGCAGCAAGGTGTGACCCTCATTGAGGTCATGATTGTGATTGCTATCTTGACGATAGTGATGGCGATAGGCGCTCCGAGTTTTCAGGTGTTTATACAAAATGCGAAAGTGAGAACGGCCGCGGAGAACATGCAGGCTGGCCTGGCGCTGGCACGTGGCGAAGCTTTGCATCGTAATGAAGCGGTTTCCTTGTGGCTGGTAAACAACACGACGGCCGCTTGCGCACGTAGCAGTGCAGGTAGCTCCTGGGTGGTGAGTTTGACTGACCCGGCCGGCAGTTGTGCAAACGAGATTTCCGAAACCGTGGTTCCCCGGATAATTCAGACGCGGTCTGGCAACGATGGTAGCGACAGGGTGAATGTTTCTGCGATGAGCGGGGCCAGTCCTGCCGTGGCGACCAGCTGCGTTACATTTAACGGTTTCGGAAAGGCACTGGATACGTGCGTGGATGGCAATCCACGCGTGGCACGAATAACGTTTGCATCGGCTACATCCACGGGCAACTTGAACTTGGAAGTGCGTATTGATGCCGGTGGCAGTACCAGGTTATGCGATCCGGCTAAAACCGGTCCTGCGGGCTGTTGATCGATGATGATGGAACGCGATATGAAAAACAGGAAGCAACAGCGCGGTATCGCCTTAATAGAGGTATTGGTCGCAGTACTCTTATTTGCGTTAGGTATTTTGGCGCTGGTTGGTTTGCAAGCGTCTATGAATAAAAACGTAACGCAGGCGAAATTGCGTGGCGAAGCATCGTTTCTTGCTAATGAACTCATCGGCAGGATGTGGGTAGATCAGGCAACTCTGAGCAATTACGCCATTACCGGTGGAGTGTGCACGGCTGAATATGCGAACTGTGCGAAATGGCTGACATCTGTCAACAACGTACTCCCGAGCGGCAATGCCGAAGTGGTCATTACCGGGCGCGCAGTAGATATCACATTAAGTTGGACGCTACCCGGCGAAGCTCCGAGTCGGCTTCAGTTAGGAGCGAACATCAATGAATAGCAAACGCAGCCACAAAGTCCGATATCGAGAGATTGGGTTTTCGTTAGTGGAAGTCATGATTGCGCTAGTGATCGGATTAATTACCGTCCTGGTTGTTACGCAAGTGATTGCGATGTCAGCTGCGCAAAGGCAAACCGCGACCTCTGGCGCAGACGCAACAATTAATTCTGCGCTTGCGCTCTTCACTATCGAGCGGGATGGGAAAAACGCTGGTTATGGCTTTAGTACGGTGAGGGGTAATCTCGGATGTCAGGTCCGCTCAAAATATAACGGGACTTCAAACGCAGCTTTCCAGTTGTTGCCGGTTGAAATCATTGATGGTGCCAGTGGTGCGCCCGATATTTTGCATTTCAGGGCAAGCAATAAGAATGGCATCACATTGCCAACGCGTATTGCAGTGGATCATGCGACTGCTGCAAACAACTTTTATGTGGACTCGGATGTCGGCATTCAAACGGGTGACTTAATGGTTGCTGTAACCGCGTCCCTGGACACAGCAGTCACTCCTACCCGGTGGTGCACTTTGTTTGCTGTGACGGAGCCGCCATCGGGAGCCGGTGCTAATTTGGTTTGGCATCAGGCAACCAATCCATGGAATCCGAGTACCAGCATCATGCCCGCCAGCGGTTATGTGATCGGCGACTACCTGGTTAATTTGGGCACTTTTAGCGATCGCACCTACAGCTTGAGCGCTAATGGGAAGGATTTGCAAGTGACGGATGTGAACTGGCCGAGTAATGCTGCGACAACCGAAAGTGTTTACCCAAACATTGTTCAGCTTCAAGCAGTTTATGGTTTGGATACCAATGCTGACAAAGTAGTCGATACCTGGACTGCTACCGCACCGACTACTACGGTGGTATGGCAACAGATCCGGGCAATACGCGTTGCTTTGGTTGCCCAAGGGCGGCAAAGAGAGACGGGGACGGTAACGCTGGATGGCGATAATGCTGCTTCAACTTGTGCTAGCCAAACACCTCATCCTGCAGCAATTTGCTGGCATCCGGATCCGTTGGGTGATGGGGTCAAGCTTGATGTGAATATTGGGAATACAAATCCAGACTGGCAGCACTATCGTTATCGCGTTATTGAGACGACGATCCCATTGCGTAACGTCGTTTGGCAGCAGTAAGCGGGAGTAAAGAATGCAGATGAATTACGGTATAAGCCGAAATCTTCCTCGCGAGAACGTAGTGAGCGGCGGCGAAAGCGGTATGTCGCTGATGGTCGTCATGGTAGCGCTCGTCATTATGTCTATCGGTGCTATAGGTTTGATCCGTATGGTTGATACGAGTGCGCTGGTGGCTGGCAACATGGCCTTTAAGCAAAGCACCACTTCTACCGCGGATGGTGCCGCTGAGCGTGGCATACAGTGGATACAGAATGCCGCGGATCTTACTGTAGATAGCGCGAATCAGGGCTACTACGCGAGCAGCCTTACCGAACTTGATGTGACGGGAAAATCTAGCGCGGTGACACGTGCATTAGTGGACTGGAGTGGTGATGATTGTGCCTATGCAGCCAGCGGAACATTCTCCAGCTGCAAGAAGGCTTCACCTGAAATTATCTCTGGTGATTATCGCACTCGCTACATCATTGCGCGGATGTGCAAGACCGCCGGCAGTATTGATGCTTCCGGCAACAGTTGTGTCAAACCCATTCAACTCAGTTCTGTAAATCCTGGCAAGGGTGCGCAAGACTATACGACACCTGGTGTCGCTGTGAAATCATCACTCCCATATTATCGTCTCATCGTGCGTTCCATCGGCCCGCGCAATACAGTGAGTCTGACTGAAACTTATGTGCACTTCGAACCATTGTAAAAATATGTTTAGCAAGTGCAATTTCAAATCTAACGAGTATCGACTATCAATGCGGAGATCGGCATGAAAGCGCATTTGCCTAAGTTTCTTTTTCGTTCTGCCTTGCTGGCGATACTCGGTTTTCCGCTTGCGACTAGCTTTACGGGAGCGACGGATCTTGCAAACAGCCCGTTGGCGAATGGACTCACCAGTAATACGACAGTCAAACCAAATATCGCATTTGTAGTCGATGACTCAGGGTCGATGGACTATGAAAATATGCCAGATGACGATAGCGACAATAAGGGCTCGCGGTGTTGGGGATGGAATAAATACAATACCTTGGCTTACGACCCAAGTTATACCTATAAGCCACCCTTCAAGATTGACGGCACTCTTTACTCAGATGGTGTTAAGCGTTTTCCGGACGCGAGTTTTGCTGACGCACTGAAGGATGGATACTTTTCATCAGGGGGGTATACCTTTGGTGGGAGCGCGACGTCAAATAGTGGCGTAAATCTAAACACCTTGTCGAATCTGACCCCTAACGGAGTAACTTGTCAGACTCGTGCACAAGCAACCATCACGGTCTCTGGTGACAATAGCAATACTTCCGTGAGCCAGATCTCGGTGAATGGTATCAATATCATGTCGAGTGCGAGTGCTGCGAATACTAGTAATAGTACTGTCGCTAGTAATATTGCTGCGCGAATTACTGCGAATGGTTACAGCGCAACGGCAAGCGGAGGTGTCGTCACTATTCTTGCGCCTACCAGCGCTAAGGATGTTGTTGCAACACCTTTCATAACCATTTCCTCAGGAAGCAAGACATTTACACCTACCAGTTTTGGTGGATATGAATGCCCCGCTTCTGGTGGTAAATATTATTACTCCAGACACAAAACTTCGACTACTGCGAATACCTGCGAGGCCGATGCGAACTATTCGATAGTTACCGATGCAAGTCAAATAGTCGCTCCGACGGGCGTCGATGCAAAAACTAATTATGCGAACTGGTATAGCTATTACCGCAAGCGCGCTTATCTGATGAAAGCCGCGGCGGGTGAGGCGTTTAAAGATCTTGATGAGAGCAAATATCGGGTTGGTTTATTCTTCATTAATAGTATTGAGTCCGGGGCAACCATTCAAGTCACCAATCCCACGAGTCACCGTAATAATGACTTCAAGATTGCAGATTTTAGCGGTGCGGCGACCGGTACTCAGCGTTATGACTGGTTTAGTAAATTGTATGCAAGTCGCAAAGATGGCTCTACACCTTTGCGTGGTGCGCTGTCACGTATGGGCCGCATGTATGCGGGCAAGATAAGCGGTTGGGATCCGGTGCAATATTCTTGTCAACAAAACTTTACGATCCTCTCTACGGATGGGTTTTGGAATACTGGTGCGGAATCATCAACGTATGGCCCCAAGAAGCTCAATGGTACCGATGATGTCGGTGATGCAGATGGTGCTGCTAAGGAAGGAGTTCCTGCCAAGGCTACGATAACGGTCAATACAAACTCGGGTAATGGGATTGTTGCTCAAATTACTGTTGGTGGCGTGAATTTGATGGCATCACCTAGTGTCGCGAGTACAGATAGATCTGTGGTCGCCAGCAATGTGGCTGCCAAAATCACCTTGAATGGATTTTCGGCGAGTGCATCAGGACGTGTTATTACGATTACCGCGCCACTTAGTCTGATCGGACTAACAGAAACGCCTTCCGTGACGGCGGGGACAGGGAATAACAAAACGTATGCAACAACGGCTTTTGCTGGATCGGTAGATGCGACGACTGGTGCGCCGTTGCCATATAAGGACGCCTTTAATCAAGCGAATACCCTCGCCGATGTTGCTTACTACTATTACCAAACACCTTTGCGCAGTGATGCTTTGGGTAACTGTAGCAACACTATAGGTGGCACGACTTACACAAATTTATGCGACAACAATGTACGCGGTAGCGGTAAGGATTTGAATAGTAAGCAGCACATGACCAGCTTCACGATCGGGCTGGGGGTGAGTGGCACGATTAAGTATGAAAGTGATTACGAATCGGCGGCCAAAGATGCTGATGCAAGTACCAATCAATATTACGACGTGGTCAACGGAACGGTTAATTGGCCAACTGTAACTGTCAATAGTGACTCTGATCGTAACAAAATTGATGATTTGTGGCACGCAGCAGTAAATGGCAGGGGTAACTACTATAGTGCCGTCAATGCTAACTCACTTAAAGAGGGGATTCAGTCTGCGTTGCGGGGTGTCGATATACGGAAAGGATCGTCTGCAGCGGCCGCGACGTCGAATTTGCAACCGGTCGCCGGAGATAACTTTGCCTATGTTGCCTTGTATCAGACCATTAAGTGGGATGGTGATTTGCAGGCCTTCACTATAGATCCTAGTACTGGGGACGTCTCGGGTAGTGCTATATGGTCGGCACAGGCTCGGATTGATGCGCAAGTTGCCGCCGCGGGAGCTTCAACAGATGGACGGGTCATCAAGTACTTTAGTTCTGGAGAAGTCGGTAAGTTGAAAGATTTTACTTACGCCAATCTCACCGCAGATGGCCTGCAATCCTATTTTGACAATATTTGTAGCAAGACGCCTTTGATTAGCCAATGTGGGACGACAGTGCCTAACTTGAGTGCGGCACAGGTGATTGTGGCGAATAACGGTGGCAATTTAGTGAATTATTTGCGTGGTCGTAGTACCTATGAATGGGAGACTAGTAATACCAATCTCGATAACCGAATTTATCGTGGCAGGGATCACGTGCTGGGTGATGTGGTCAATGCAGTCCCGTCATTCGTGAAAAAACCACCTTTCGCTTATGACTACTTTGATGCGACATATGGTTTGTTTAAGTCCACGAATTCGAACCGTGTTCCTAACGTTTATGTAGCAGCGAATGATGGAATGTTGCATGCATTAAATGCTGGTAACGCGACCGGCGTCTCTGATGGTAACGAAGGGCAAGAGCGCTGGGCCTATGTACCTCGTTTAGTCATGCCGAATCTCTGGCACCTTGCCGATACTAATTATGGCAATGACCACAGATACTCAGTTGATGGTTCTCCCGTTGTCGCAGATATTTGTGACTCGCTATCAAGTGATGACGTAAAGCTATGTGCGTCGGAAAGCCACTGGAAAACAATCCTGGTCGCGGGCTTGAACAAGGGGGGGTGTGGTTATTATGCTTTGGATGTAACTAATCCGACTTCGCCACAAGGATTGTGGGAATTCACCAATCCCAATCTCGGTTATAGCTTCGGTAATCCGATCATTACGAAAAATAAGAACGGGCGCTGGGTTGTAATCGTTTCATCGGGTTACAACAACTCCAGTGGATGCGCGGCTAGCGGCGATGGCAATGGGCATGTGTTTGTACTGGATGCTGCGACGGGTGAGTTGCTTGATGATATTCCTACATACACTTCGGGTACCACTGCTGCAGGCAGCACAGGTTCTCCTAGTGGGCTGGGTCAGTTGAATGCATGGGTGGATAACTCTCGTCTGGGTGTTGCTGATCGTGTTTACGGTGGCGACATGCAGGGCAATCTCTGGCGGATCGACTTTGATGACAATCACCTGCCAGCTGGCAAGGAAGCTGTATTGATTGCTAGTTTGAAGGATGGCGCTGCGACGCCTAATGCGCAACCGATTTCCGTGCGGCCCGAGCTGGCCGAGATCGATGTCGCAGGAACAAAATATCCATTGATTATGGTTGGTACGGGCAGATATCTTGGTGACAGTGATATTAGTGACCTGAGTCAGCAAACCATTTACGGCATCAAGGATACATTGGCATCAGTTACGCCCATTAATGTGCGGGGAGGGAGCTTGAAGTCACGCACCTTGGTAGAGACAAACGGTAGTTCTGGAGGTGCACTCGATGGTAGGGTGATACGGACGCTTACTGGAGATACTCTGGACTGGAATGCCGACAACGGTTGGTATTTTGACTTTAATCCCAATGGGGTTTCCGCCGGTGAGCGCATTAATGTTCAGATGTCTCTTGATTCAAGTACTTTGACACTGGCTACAAACGTCCCCTCCCCAAATGCTTGCACGGTGGGTGGTTATGCACTTCGCTATTCCGTAAATATCTACAATGGGAAGGCTGTTGCAAATACAGTGGATGGTGCGGTTGGCGTGCGTTTGGGAGGAAATGCGCTGGTTGCGGGTATTAGAATGGTCACGCTTTCATCAGGTAAAAAGGTAGTGGTGATTACCGATACTTCCGGTGGGATAGTTAGCGATACCTTACCTTCTACTGGTGATGGAGCGGTAGGTGCCGCCAGACGGACTGCATGGCGTGAAATTATTGACTAATGCAGTAAAGATACAGTGTGAGATCAAACAGAAAAATCCAGTAATTCATGAGATTACGTATTCAAGGTTTGTATGCATGGGTTGCTGGATCTTTGCTATTGCATGGTTGCATCTTGACTGTTGTTTGGAGCCAGTCAGTTCCAGTATTGCCTGCAGCAGTTAAGCAAAACTTGATGCAAGTTCAGATATCCACTGAGGCTGAGATTTCAGCTGTAAATATCCCAACAGAAAATCATGTTGGGTTGGAGGATGTCGTAACTGATCATGTACTCGGCACGCCATCGAGTACTCTTGCGAGTAGCGCGCTATCTGCCGCTACTCCATTAACGAGTCCTTACATATCTGGCCGTGAATTGGAGCAGAGTCCTTATCTCATAGCACCCATTGTCGTTCCCTATCCTGAAACTACGGAAGGCAAGCCTACTGGTAGTGTGACACTTACGCTATACGTTGGCTTGGATGGAGTCGTTGATCGGGTAGAGGTGAGTCGATCGGATTTGCCCGTTGAATTTGGACGTGTCGCAATTCAAACTTTTCAGGGGGTTAAAATGCGCCCCGGCATAAAAGACGGACAGGCGACTAAATCCAAAGTAAAAATCTTGGTGGAGTTCGAATCGCAGTAAACAAAAAAGGGCGCAGATTGCGCCCTTCATTTCATCTGGCCGATTTGTTCGGCCTACCTTTTATTAAGGCATTACAGCATCTGACGCATCCGGCAATCGTTTGATCGCATCGTGTTGATGATCTTGCTGTTTGGTTTTGTATTTGATGACTTGTCGATCGAGTTTGTCGATCAGCGTATCTATGGCAGCGTATAAATTATCTGCAATGCTTTCTGCATGCAGGTCCTTGCCTCTCACACGCAAGTTAATTTCTGCCCTTTGGCGTTTTTCCTTCTCGGGAAGATTGTCTACAGTCAGGATGACTGCAATATCGATAACGTGATCAAAATGTCGTTTGATGCGCTCCAATTTACCTTGTACATATTCGCGGATGGCAGGGGTCAATTCGAGGTGATGTCCACTGATTGTGAGATTCATACAGTGCTCCTATGAAAGTCACTGGAGGTTATGCGCGGTCTTGTGAAGTGACTACGCCGAACACAGCAACGTATAACTACAACAAAAACTACAAAGGACGATATCTACAACGACTTGCGCAGATTGACCGGTGGGATTTTCAGGGCTTCGCGATATTTTGCAACCGTCCGTCTCGCTACCACCATGCCTTGTTCTGCCAGCATGTCGGCAATCTTGCTATCAGAGAATGGAATTTTCGGGTCTTCAGCTCCTATCAATTGTTTGATCAGTGCCCGTATCGCTGTCGATGATGCTTCACCACCGGCTTCTGTTGCGACATGGCTGCCGAAAAAGTATTTCAATTCGAACATCCCGTGGGGAGTCAGCATGTACTTCTGGGTGGTTACACGTGAAATAGTACTCTCGTGTAGTCCCAGTGTATCAGCTATTTCACGTAAAACAAGCGGTCTCATTGCGACCGCGCCGTGCGAAAAGAAGTTCCTCTGACGTTCGACAATTGCCTCTGCGACACGCAGGATGGTGTCGAAGCGCTGACGCATATTTTTGATGAGCCATTTCGCTTCTTGCAACTGGGAACCAAGCGACGCTTCGCCTTTGCTCTGCTTCAAAATGTTGGCATACATGCTATTGACGCGCAGCCGTGGCATGACGTCGTGGTTCAGCATAACTTGCCAGCCGCTACGGGTACGCTTGACGATGACGTCAGGTACCACATAGTCGGATGCATCAGTTGCAAAAATGGAACCTGGATGTGGGTTGCACTGCTTGATGATGGCTTGTGCTTCGCGCAAGT
>Ga0308157_10008893_pt1 | contig 11298 bp, 8 predicted proteins | sample PhyBR1_FD_201035 | JGI IMG/M metagenome (GOLD analysis project Ga0308157, IMG submission 201035) | Phyllosphere microbial communities from UC Gill Tract Community Farm, Albany, California, United States - DLSLB.R1 | ecosystem: Host-associated > Plants > Phyllosphere > Unclassified | place: USA...
CATTTTTCATCTCGTTACAAAACATTAGAGGCTTTATTAGAGGAAGCTAAAGCTGGTTTTGAGGAAACTCAACTGGCAATCGAAGGTAAAACTTTCGAAATCTAATTTTTTTTCTTACTTATTTTCTCTAGCATTCTATTTTCTTTTACTTGATAATATCGCGGTGCATACAACTATGGAGGCGGTTTAACAAGAATATTGCAGGCTATTTACCCAATAATATATTGTCCATTTCTAACTTTATTTAATTTTTTATTCAAAATAATCTGATTTACAATAAATTATATTTACATTTGAGCTTTATTAAAAGAAATTATAATGCAACAAGGAACAGTAAAATTTTTCAATGAGACAAAAGGTTTTGGCTTCATTACTCCATCAAATGGCGATGCCGAAATTTTTGTACATATATCAGGTTTAGTTGATGAAATTCGTGAGAATGATTCAGTTAGCTACGATGTAGAACAAGGCAAAAAAGGCCTAAACGCAGTTAATGTTAAGGTATCTCAATAAGATATTTCCTTCATAAATTGAGAGCATCCACCATAATTGGTGGATGTTTTTTTTTGCCTTGGTTTTTAGGATTATTTTTTATCAACTGAATTTAATAATTAATACACAGAATGCCAGTGCTTGTAGATTATGAAACACCCCAGTCTTCGACCACCTCTCTAAAAGAGGGAGATATATGCCGTAATTTTCTCCGATTTATTGAAGGGTGCCCAACGGAGGGGTGTTTAGATGCCCAGCATTAGTCTTTTAAAGTCACTACGAATGTCGAGCTGAGGTGAATACTTTTTTGCTAGACGTTGTATCATATGCCAGCTCCACTGGCCAATCGTAATGTTGTAAAAGGGAGAAGTAGATTCTCAATGAATAATGCCAATTTATATCCACATAAGAATAACGGAAAATAAATAATCCGTTAGAATGATGCAGAAGGACTTAAAGGTATTTCTTGTCATTGGTGAAGATATTATCACGCAAGAAAAAAGCTTTATGTGTTTTTTTTATCTCTGTAGTTGTCTAGTTTCTAATATTTTCAGCGTAATATTAACGAGATAAAATAAAAAAGGGAAGAACTTTTGCAGCTCTTCCCCTTTGAATAAGTTTTTAATAAGATTATTTATCTTTCTTGTTTCCTCCACCAAATACAGAGAAGTGTACGTAACGTTTTGGATTTGCTTTTAAATCAATCATTAATGCATCTAAGTTTTTAGAAGCATTGGTGAGATTATCATACATCTGTCTGTCGTTTAAAAGTGCTCCCAAAGTACCTTTGCCATTTTTGAGATCGCTCACCATCGTTTGCAAGTCTTGCATTGCTTTGTTGGCATTGTTTACTGTTTCTTCAAAGTTAACAGCTGCAACCTTATCGGTAACCGTATTTAGATTTTTCATCACCGCATCAATTTTTGCACTGTTATTTTTAAAGTTAGCAGTTATTGCTTCTACATTAGATAAGATAGCAGAAAGTTTAGAGCTTTCAGATCCAACTAAAGCATCTACCTTCTTAGAAGTAGATTCTAACGAGGTTAAAGTTCCCGCAATGCTGGTAAAACTGCGATCTATATTTCTTTGTAGGTTTGGATTTAAAATGGTGTTTACGCTAGAAAGTACCGAATCCATTTTAGCAATAATCTGTTCTGCTTTCTTTTGAACTGGCTGAAAAGTTTCCATTAACCCTTTTTCTACGTTGGTTTGTAAGAAATCGCCGTCTACCGCGAAATTTTTATCGTTGCCTAATGTTAAAACAATTGCTTTGCTACCTAACAAATCCGTACCTTCTAAGCGAGCAACCGTATTTTTAGGAATTTCATATTTACCGTTTATTTTCAACGTAGCTTTAATTGTTGCATCTGGCTGAAGCTCTAAAGCCGCAACTCTTCCAATTTGATAACCATTAATTAAAACGGGTTTAGAGACAGCCAACCCATCTACTTGAGAATATCTAGCATACAAGATAGTTTCGTTAGTGAAAATGCTGTTTCCTTTTAAAAAATTATAGCCAATAATAAGTAGTGCAATAGCGACGGCGGCTAAAACGCCTACTTTGGTTTCGTTTTTGATTTTCATCTATGTTGTAGCTGTTTTTTAGTGGTAATGAGCAATCATCTAAATGAATGTTCAGTTTGTATTTTTAATTTTCTACTTCCTTCTTGTATTGCTTAATGGCATTTACAATCGCCATCACTATCTCCTCTTGGCCTTCCTCAGAATTAATGTACTTTTCTTCTTCTTTGTTAGAAATAAAGCCTATTTCTGTAAGTATAGAAGGCATTGCAGCACGCTGTAATATTAATAAACCTTGCTCTTTAACACCTCTATTAACTCTTTTGTTTACTTCGGTGTAATTTTTTTGGATATAACTAGCCAAAGCTAAGCTTTTTGAGCGGTAAAGAGATTTATAAAGTGATAATAAAATGGCTTCTTCCGGGTCTGTCGGATCGTAAGTTCCTTGTTTTTTATAGTTCTTATCCTTAATAATCTCTTCATTCTCTTTTAAGCCTGCATCCATTTCGTTGATACGTCTGTAAGCACCTACAAAAGTCTCGGTACCACGTACATGGGCATTTCCTGGGGGCATTGAGTTACAGTGGATAGAGATAAATAAATCTGCCTTTGCGTCATTAGCTATTCCAGCTCTACGGTACCAATCCACGTCAACATCCGTTTTACGAGTTTGTATAATTTTAATCTCTGGAAGCTCTTGCTGCATTTTGGCACCAAGTTTTAATGCAACCTTTAACGCTACATCTTTTTCCCAAGAGATTGCACCGCGTGCACCTGGTTTAACACCACCGTGACCAGCATCAATTACAATGGTTTTTATTTTGTAACCTTGGGCAAAGGCATTAGAAAAAGAGACAGCTGCTAAGAATAAAAATATGTATTTGAAGGTGTTTTTTAATCGCATTTATGTGTGTTTTCGACAAAAATACAAAATATTAGAGTTCTACACTCATTTTATATGCCTGAATAGCTTTTAAAAGGCAATTAGTTATCTCAATTTGTCCGGCTTCTGAGTTCATGTAGTCTTCTTCCGCGGAATTTGACAAGAACCCAATTTCGGTAAGTACGGCGGGCATGCCTGCTCTAGCCAACACTGCTAAGCTTTTTTCTTGCACACCTCTATTAACTCTACCAACGCTTACATATTGATCTTGTATAAATTTGGCAAATTTTAAACTTTGCGTTCTAAATGTATTTTTCATTAAGGATAAAAGAATGGCACTTTCTGGGTCGCTGGCATCAAAACCCTCGTAGTTTTCTTTGTAGTTTTCCTCTAAAAACATAGATGCATTTTCCCTTTTAATAGCTTCATCTTGTTCGTCTATTCTTCCACTCCCAGATACAAATGTTTCTGTACCTCTAGTAGAAGTACTTTTAGCACGTCTGGTTTTATAAATAGGAACTTTTTTCCCTCTTTTATTTCGGGTGTAGCCACTAATATATCTTTGGGTAATTACCGGCATATCATTACAATGAATGGATATAAAAAGATCTGCTTTTTCTTGGTTAGCTAATCCAATTCTTTCATATAAAGGAATAAAGACGTCTTCCGTTCTGGTGTAAACTACCCTCACGTCCTTCATATTTTCTTCAATTAACTTTCCTAAACGTAATGCAGTCTTAAGGGCCACATCTTTTTCGGTGGAATACTCTCCTCTTGTTTGACCATCTTTCCCGCCGTGGCCTGCATCAAGCACAATTGTTTTTAATTTGTATTCTTGAGCAAGTGCTTGATTTTCAGTAAGTAATACAAGTGTTAAGGAAATTAATGTAATCAATATGTGTTTTGCACTAGTCAATGGTATATTTTTCATTAATTTTGAACGTTTTGTGGTAAACATTATTGCAAAATAAACATTCACACACAAATTTGAAACTTTTAAACACACTCATTTTTTCAACCGTTTTTGTGTTGTTAGCCTTATCGGCTGATAATAAAGTTTTTGCATCCGCTTCGGGTATGGCTAATTTTTTTCAAACTTCGCCCCAACAAACGGATACGCTCAAAAAAGATACCACCAAGAAAGTATTGAAGAAAAGCGGTTTGGATTCCAAGCTAGAATATTACGCAAAGGATTCTGTAGTTACAGATAAGAAGAATGAAATTCAGTATTTATATGGCGGTTCTCGCGTTAAATACGAAGGGCTGGAGTTAGATGCAGAGTATATTAGGTTTGATGCCAAAAACAAAGTGATTTTTGCCAGTGGACTTAAAGATGAAAAGGGCAAGTATTACGGGCGCCCAATCTTTAAAACTGAAGGACAAGGCACTTCGATGGCCGATTCTTTAAGGTATAATACCGAAACAAGTACTGGTATAGTAAGCGGTGTGTTTACCGAGCAGGAAGGTGGATTTTTCTCGGGTGGTAAAACAAAAATGCAGCCCGATAATGAATTTCACGTACACGGTACTACTTTTAGTACTTGTAATTTACCGCACCCACATTTTGGGATACAGATTTCTAAAGGAATTGCAACTGAAAATCATATTATTGCTGGCCCGGTGTTTATGAAGTTTGAAGATATTCCAATGCCTATTGGTTTGCCCTTTTTATTTTTTCCTAAGCCTAATAAGAAAGCTTCTGGTTTTATGTTGCCAACACCTGGAGAAGATGCAACAAAAGGCTTTTCTTTAATGGGAGGCGGGTACTATTTGGCATTTAATGATTATTTAGATGCACGTTTAGTAACCAATATTTTTACTAATGGTTCTTACGATTTAAATTTAGTTTCTAACTATACTAAACGCTATAAATATAATGGTAACCTTAACCTTGCTTACTCAAGCACACGTAATGGTTTAGAAGGAACACCAGAATATGAGCCGCAAAAAACTTTCAATATCGGTTGGTCTCATAGTCAGGGTGCTAATGCTAGGCCAGGTACTACTTTTAGTGCTTCGGTTAATGCAGGAACTAGCTCCCACAACCAGGTAACGGCAGGTAATGGTACTTACGATCCAAACCGAATACTGCAAAACACAATGAGTTCCAGTATTGCCTACGGAAAAGTCTTTGGCGATGGTCTATTTAACTTTACATCGGCATTAACACATTCTCAAGAAACGCAAAATAAAACCATAAGTTTAACGCTTCCAGATATTGCCTTAAACATGTCTACCATTAGTCCGTTCGATTCTAAAAAGCGTGTAGGCGAGGCAAAGTGGTATCAAAAACTTACGGTAGGTTACAGTATGAGCGCTTATAATCGTGTTAATACTACAGAAGATGTTTTGTTTACCAAAGCTGGCTTAAATAGTTTTACCAATAGTGTAGACCACAGTATTCCAATCAGTTTGCCTTTTACTTTGTTTGATTATTTAAACTTCTCTTCTAGTGTAAATTATAACGAAAAGTGGGATTTTAAAACAATAGAGAATAGGTATATCAGAAGTGCAGCCGGCACAGGCTATGAAGTACGGTCTGACACTTTAAATGGATTTAAACGCGGAGGCGATTATAGCTTAAGCACTTCAATGTCTACAAAAATTTACGGTATAAAGCAATTTAAAGGTAATGGAGGTATAAGGGCACTCCGTCACGTAATGACACCAAGTTTAAGCTTTAGCTATAGGCCAGATTTTGCCAAAGAAAGCTATGGCTATTACAAACCAGCGATGTATTACACCGATGATGTTAGACCTGGAATGAGTGTGCCAACAGGCGAAGCGGTTGTAGACCAGTTTGGAAAGCCTGTTTTATATTCTGTTTTTATGAACGGTGGCCCATCTCAAGGAAGAAGCGGAAGTATCGGTTTCTCTATGGATAACAACGTGGAACTAAAGGTAAGAAATAGGAAAGATACAACCGGAACAGGGGAGAGAAAGTTAGCAATTTTACAAGGCTTAACTTTTAATACCAACTACGATCTTTTTAGACAGAACAAGAAATTAGCTCCTATTAACTTCAGCGGTCGTTCGCAGTTTACCGAAAAGTTAGGAATTAACTTCAACGGTATTTTCAGTCCATATTCGGTTGGGCTTGTAGATTATACTACGGGTACTGGTGCCGAACAAGTAACTACATCTTCTTACCAAGAACTAGATAGATACGTATGGAAAGATGGCAAGTTGCCAAGAATGACAAATTTTGGTTTCTCATTTGACTATAGTTTAAACCCAGAAGCGTTTAAAAAACGTAATGAGAATATAGACGAAATAAATAAGCAAAATCCCACCGCTACTAGAACACAGGAGCAAATAGATCAGTTAAATGCAATTAGCAGAGATCCAAATGCTTTTGTAGATTTTAACATTCCTTGGAACTTTTCTTTCAGCTATAGATTTGATTATTCTAACACACTCGGAAGACCAGAAACTAGAAATGTGACCAATAGCTTAAACTTTAGTGGCGATTTTAATTTAACACCAAAATGGAAAATTACCTATACTTCTGGTTACGATTTTAAAGCGAAAAACTTATCACAAACCAACTTCGCTATCTATAGAGATTTACACTGCTGGGATTTAAGTGCTACTTGGGTGCCTTTTGGACTTTACCAAAGTTATTCTATCGATATTAGAGTAAAAGCATCGGTATTACAAGATTTAAAATTAAGCAAGCGTAAAGGTTTTTATACGAGGTATTAAGCTTGTTGTTAGTTTAACATTGTAAGATTTAAAAGTTACAGGGTTAGCCGCTCGATCATTTTTTCATTTAATCATTCAAAATTCTATCATGTACGCAGAAATTATAACCATAGGTGATGAAATTCTAATTGGGCAAATTGTAGATACTAATTCTGCTTGGATGGCCACTGAGTTAAATAAAGTAGGCGTTAAGGTAAAGCAAATTACTTCCATTTCTGACGATTCGCAACACATTATAAGTGCTTTAGATGATGCACAAAAGCGTGCAGATATTATTCTAATTACTGGCGGATTAGGTCCAACAAAAGACGATATTACAAAACACACGCTAGCAAGTTATTTTAAGATGCCTTTGCGCCTAGATGAAGTCACTTTGGCTCATGTAACGCAGTTTTTTGAGAAGCTAAATAGGCCAATGATTGACGTGAACACCAAACAAGCAGAGGTTCCTGATGGTTGTACGGTAATTATGAATAAAAATGGTACTGCGCCCTGCATGTGGTTTGAGCGCAATAACAAAATTGTCGTTTCAATGCCTGGTGTGCCATTTGAAATGAAATATTTGATGCAGGAAGAGATTATTCCTCGTGTATTGGAAAGATTTAAAATGCCTTTTATTGTGCATCAAAGCATTTTGACAGCAGGTTTGGGCGAATCTTTTTTAGCAGCAGAAATTGCAACTATTGAAGATGCTTTGCCCCCTTATATTAAGTTAGCATACTTGCCTAAGTTGGGTCAAGTGCGGTTGAGGTTAAGTGCTTCTGGAGATGATGAAGCAAAATTGCTGACGGAGGTTGCGGCTTTTACCCAACAAATTGTAGACAGAATTGAAAAGTATGTGATTTTAACTGAGGATTTGCCTTTTGAGAAAGCGATCCTTAACTTAATGGGGAAACATGGTTTAACATTATCGCTTGCCGAAAGTTGCACTGGCGGATATATTTCGCATTTGTTTACGCAACATCCTGGTTCTTCTGCTGTGTTTCAAGGTGGTGGTGTAACTTACTCAAATGCTTTAAAACAATCGCAATTAGGAGTTAAGGAAAGCACTTTAATTGAATTTGGTGCAGTGAGCGAGCAAACAGCAATGGAAATGGCTTTGGGTGCTGTTGCTAACTTCAACACAGATTATGCAGTAGCAGTTACAGGCATTGCTGGACCTGATGGGGGAACTGTAGAGAAACCAGTGGGTACGGTTTGGATAGCAGTAGCCAATAGACGAGAGGTAAAGGCTAAATTGTATAAATTCGCTAATCAGCGTTTTCAAAACATAGAACGTTCTGCAATGGCTGCTATGATGATGCTATTTATACAATTGAAACAAGATTTGAATGTAAAGCATTAAAAAACGTAATTTTGCCCGAGTAACCAAATTTACACTAACGAAAAATATATGGCTCAATACGAATTGTTATTGCCTAAAATGGGAGAGAGTGTTGCCGAAGCAACCATTATAAAGTGGACTAAACAGCCGGGCGACGATATTAGTTTGGATGATACTATTTTAGAGATTGCCACCGATAAGGTAGATTCTGAAGTACCTTCGCCAGTAGCAGGTAAATTGGTGAAACAACTTTTTGCTGCCGACGACGTGGTGCAGGTAGGTGCCGTGATAGCGATTATTGAGATTGAAGGTGGTGCAAAAGAAACACCAGTTGCTCAGCCAGAAAAGGTAGAGGAAGCGAAAACAGCACCTGTTGCCGAAACAATTCCTGGTATTAGCCAATTACCAGCGGCTGACAAGACACCACAGGCGAATGTAGATTTTAAATCTTCTGATAGATTCTATTCTCCATTAGTGAAAAATATAGCCAAAGAAGAAGGTTTGTCTGTAGAAGAATTAGATGGTATTAAGGGTTCTGGTGCCGATGGACGTTTAACTAAAGAGGATTTACTAAGCCACATACAATCTAAAAAAGGAGGTTCTTCTTCTAGAATTAGTGATACTTTGGTTCAAGCTAAGTCTGCTGTAGAAGCACCAAAACAAGCAAGTGCACCTCAGCCTGCTCAGGTAGCAACGAGTGTAAGTGGTGGAGACGAAATCATTGAAATGGACAGAATGCGTAAGCTAATTTCTGAGCATATGGTGATGAGCAAGCATATTTCGCCACATGTAACTTCATTTGTTGAAGCAGATGTAACCAATTTGGTGCTTTGGCGTAACAAAATGAAGAAAGTTTTTGAGCAACGCGAAAATGAGAAAATTACATTTACGCCAATATTTGTAGAAGCCGTAGCAAGAGCAATTAAAGATTATCCAATGATTAATGTTTCTGTAAATGGAACTCAGATCATTAAAAAGAAAGATATTAATATTGGCATGGCAGCAGCTTTGCCTTCGGGTAATTTAATTGTGCCGGTAATTAAAAATGCCGACCAGTTAAACTTAGTTGGCTTAACTAAAGCAGTAAACGACCTGGCAAATAGAGCCCGTATTTCTAAACTTAAGCCAGACGAAACTCAGAACGGTACTTTCACACTAACGAACGTTGGTTCGTTTGGTAACGTAATGGGTACGCCTATTATTAATCAGCCGCAGGTGGCAATTTTAGCCGTTGGCGCCATTAAAAAGAAACCAGCAGTTTTAGAAACCGAACATGGCGATGTAATTGCAATTAGACATATGATGTTCTTGTCATTGTCTTATGACCACAGAGTTGTGGATGGTGCTTTAGGTGGTTCTTTTGTTCGCCGAGTAGCAGATTATCTAGAGAACTGGGACATTAACAGAGAGATTTCTTAAAATTTATTTAACTGAATATTTAAAGCTTCGCAGGATTTCTTGCGAAGCTTTTTTTGTTGTCGTCATTGCGAGGAGGAATGACGTGGCAATCTTTGGACTATGCTCTCTTAAATATTCAAAGATTTTACTTCGTAGAGCTTCGGTTTTCCACTTGCTTCGCTGCGGTCGAAATGACGTAGGCGATTGGTTCATCTTCTGCAATACCCGAAGTTAAATAGACTGAACTCGATTATTATTTATTTCTTTAAACACCCCGGTCTGCGACCACCCCTCTGAAAGAGGGGAATTGCGAATTTCATTCCCCTCCTTTGGAGGGATGCCCAAAGGGCGGGGTGGTTAAAACAAAAATAATCTGCTTAAAATGGCACAGCAACGTACATTAATAATCGAACTGAGGTAAATAGACTGGATGGAAGTGAAAACCCCACAGCCAAGCGCAGCGTAGGCGAGGAGTTGCAACGAACAGCCGGGCAGTAGGGAGATAGCAGCATTATCTTTGCTCTTCTCATATTTAATTGAGGGATTTATGGCAAAATGCTATTTAGATAAGGCAATATTGCGCAATAGGTGATGGCGCCATTTTTTTAAATTTGTGAGTAACCTTTTATAAACGGTATGAAACTCACAGTAGCACTTCATCAGAAGCTTTTTTGTCGCTTGCTGATGGTTTCCATTTTTTTTACAACGGGCGTATTTGCTCAAGTTAAGTTCCCTGGAATTGTAGTGGCAGAAAGTAAAGATATTTTTAAGGATAGAATCTATTCACCAAGCATAGTTATTTTACCCGATGGTAGCTATGTGGCCTCTCAGGATATGCCTAAGGGAATTGGCATACACAAAAGCACCGATAAAGGGCTTTCTTGGAGCTTTGTAACCAAGATTGATATTGGACATTGGGGAGGTCTTTTTGTGCATAAAGGCGCACTTTATATAATGGGAACGAGTAAATCTTTCGGAGATGTTATTATTCATAAATCTACTGATGGAGGTAAGACTTGGACCGAAAGTCTAGACGAAAATAGCGGCGTACTTTTTAAAGGTAAGTATCATACGGCTCCGGTTCCAGTGGTGGTACATAAAGGGCGTATATGGCGAGCTTATGAAGAGGTTGTGGTACCGGAAGCTAGCCGCGATTTTCATGCTTTGGTAATTTCTGCACCTGTTGATGCTGATTTATTGAAGGCATCTAGCTGGACTAGATCTAACTCGATTAGATTTGATGAAAAGTGGGTTAATGCAAAAAGAGCGAATTGGTTAGAAGGTAATTTAGTGGTTGCACCAAATGGAAAATTAGTGGATTTTATGAGATTGGAAACTTGGCTTGGCAAGGGACAGAGATACGAGTTGGAAGGTTCGACAGCTGGAAAGCCCCGTCATGAAGTAGCCGCAGTAATTTCGGTTGCCGACGATGGTAAAACGGTGTCTTTTGAGAATAAGCCAGAAGAGTACGTGTTGTTCCCGGGGGCCGAAACAAAGTTTACCATCAGATACGATTCGTTGTCGAGGAGCTATTGGGCTGCAGTAAATAAAATTACTTATTTCGATAAAAATTCTACAGAAACTTATAATGGAAATTGGCACCAGCGTAATTTGCTGGCACTTTATTCTTCAAAAGATTTAAAAAATTGGAAAGAGAGATATCATATTGTTAAATGGAATACGGGTAAGCCTTTAAATACATGGGATGTTTTTGGTTTTCAATATGCTGATTGGCAATTTGACGGTAACGATATTATTTTGGTGAGTAGAACATCGTGGTATGGCGCCCGTTATCACGACGCCAATATGATGACCTTTCATAGAATTAAAGACTTTAAAAATGTAAAGCTTTCTGATTCCCCTGCTGATTTAAATTCCTTCACAAAGACAAAGGATATCTCGATTTTTGACTTTAAAAAGCTGGAAATAAAAGGGAATGAATTGAAGGCGAGTTGGCTAGAAAACGGAATAAACG
>Ga0308157_10008895_pt1 | contig 11297 bp, 14 predicted proteins | sample PhyBR1_FD_201035 | JGI IMG/M metagenome (GOLD analysis project Ga0308157, IMG submission 201035) | Phyllosphere microbial communities from UC Gill Tract Community Farm, Albany, California, United States - DLSLB.R1 | ecosystem: Host-associated > Plants > Phyllosphere > Unclassified | place: USA...
TGGCCAATACGGTTGCAAACCTGAATATTGATATGATTGGCCGTTGCGATCCTGAGAATTGCGGAAAAGATTATGTATATGTAATCGGTTCAGAAATGCTGAGCTCAGATTTGAAGAAAATCAATGTGGAAGCAAATAATAAAACCGTAAAACTTGAACTTAATTATAAATATGATGATCCTGCAGATCCGCAAAGGCTTTATTACCGGTCTGATCATTATAATTTTGCAAAGCACAACGTGCCGGCTGCTTTTTTCTTTGATGGTATCCACGCCGATTATCACAAGCCGGGCGACGATTCAGACAAGATCGATTACGTCGCACTGCAAAAACGTACGCAACTCGTCTTTGCCACCGCGTGGGAACTGGCGAACCGCGCTGAAAGAATCGTAGTTGACGGTAAGAATACCCGTTGATACAGAATCAACAAATTAATTCCGCTGCAGTCTGTAGCGGAATTTTTCTTTGTAAATTTGTATGCCCGGCCCCATAGTTCAACGGATAGAACAAAAGTTTCCTAAACTTTAGATACAGGTTCGATTCCTGTTGGGGCTACAAATTCAATGATAAGTTATTGAATATCAGTTTATTTGTAGTTATGGTAGCAAACCATTAGCAAACCACCAAGGAAATAAACATTTAGCCGCGGTTTTCCTGCAGGTATTTAAACCATCCTTCACCTCTGCAGCGCTCGGTCCATTGCTGAAAAAATTCAGCATCCGTATTGCGGCCGTCCGGATCACTAAAGCGGCCTTTTATTATTTCTTGCATCGCTTTGATGCCATTGTCTACCAGTTGGCGGGATTCCTTCGCCGGAAGGCCCGCGCTGCCAATGTTGGCAAAGGTCATTGTCCGCATAAGAATTTGCTGCTGCTCGATGTTATGTTTGTGAATCTCATGGTTCGCGTGCGTGCTGTATCGTCTGAATAGCTTTAGTATCCTTCTTTTGCTGATCGGCTTTAAGAATACGTCACCTTCTGGCTTTACCACTTCGCTCATTTCTTCTGTAACGGTTTCAGAGCTAGTTCGCACCTTTGAAATAAGTTCGTACGCTTCACCATCTACTTTGATGTATTTTTCACCGGGATCTGTTGCTGTTACTTTTTGTAATTTTACCTGGAAGGTGTTGCCGTTTTCGTACATTGTGATTGTCATAATATTGATTTTTATTTGGTTTTTTAAATTATCGAATAACTGAAATGAAATTTTCTACTTTGAAGCATCGGAAAGCGGCGGCTTCAAGGTCCCAGTAATTGAAAACCTTAGGTGTCTGCGTTCCGTTGCCTTTCACGAATTGCGCCACGTTCATTAGTGTGCCGTAAGCTTTGCGCAGGGTGCCGTCTTTTTTCTCATATGTGAAGCAAACTTCCTCTTTGTTGCTCATCTCTTTTGACAGGCGGTAAAGTTCCCATGCTTTTGACAGACATACTGCAAACGCTTTACCTGTGTTTCTCATTATCTCGTAAGCTCTTAAAAATACTTGTGATCTGAAAGTTTTCATAATATTGGGGCTTTTGGTGGTTGTTATACTAAATTGAAAAATTGTGCTTTCTCTTCTTTACAAAGGCTTTTGATAATCTGTTTGTCATCCTCGCTTAGCGTTTTGAGGATCTCTCTAAGCTTTTTGTTTAAAGTTTCCCAGAACCGGTACTTCCTAAAATCGTCCATTCGTTGAAAGTGCAGGTTCATTGCGTTAATGTTTCGTGCAATCTTTTCGGCTCTTTTAATACTTATCGTTTCCATAATTAAACTATTAGTGTGATTTGTTGGGTCAAAGTTACGCCAATAATTTAATACACCAAATAAAAATTAAACTTTTAGTGTAATTAAGTCTAATTTGTAACGATTCTAAATAATTAAACTAAAAAGATAATAAGAGTATATTAATTAAACTTAGAGTATATTTGAGGTAAAATATATGTTATGAGTTTAAAGATCAAAGAAGTATTGAAGTTTTATAATATTTCGCAGAAGGAAGTCGCGGAAAAAACAGGTATTTCTGTACAGTCACTGTCGTATTATAATTCCGGTGAAAAGAAACCGCCACTCGAAAAGATTAAACAGATCGCGGACGCTGTCGGCTGTAATTACTTGGAATTGTTGGAACCGGGGGATGCGTACGGTCATTTCTATGTAGACAAAGAGTGGCACGGCATCAGGAAGAAATAAAAAAGCTGCTGGAAAATTCCAGCAGCCCAAAAAACCCACGCAATATGATCAAACGTTGATTGTAATTCCTCGGCCTATATCATTAACAATGGTTTGAAGTCGCACTGTGGACAAACAAATATTGCCTTTGTGATCTACCAAAAAAAGATTTGGAATAAACAATTCATCAAACTTATGATAGTGCCGCAATAACTTTGCTTCCTTCATTTCAGTGTAAATATCAATTGTTCTGTTTACCAATTCGAAAAACTTCTTTTTCTCCGGGGTATCAGCATAAATATAGCAGCTGTCTAATTGTGACTGCTCTTTGTGAGCTATAAATTCCCCTTTTCTGTACTCAAATTTGAAAGATTGCCATTTTGGTGCTGAATCCATAAACATCGCATAAACCGGCTCTGGATTGATTCCCATTGCATTTAGATTGAATTTGTCATCAGCATTCGGGAACGGATACTTTCCCTTGAGCTCTTCCTGGATAACTGCCACGGCATTTGTAGGAAGTTCTTTGATTTTGTCTTCCGGCATCTCACCAATTACCGAAACCGCAAACGAAACAAATTTATTGAGTTCCTTTTCGGCATCGCTGATCCGTTTTCTAATTTGTGTTAATTCGAACTCATTCACATACATAAGTTCTGACTGTCTTTTCAGTTCATCTTTGATACTGTACTTTTCCATAATTTTGGTTTTAATTAATTGAATATTCTTGTTTTAATTTCTCTATTAGTTTTTCGAAGTCACTTTCTGACATTTCATCTAATACGTTCCCAAATTCCACGGCCTTCAGACTTGGAAGAAAGAACTTTGTCATTTCAAATAGGTATTTAAATCTGTCTTTTGGTTCCAGTGAATCGAAGTCGGCCTGTAGTCGGTCCAAATTCTTTTGAACAAAGTCAATAAACGTCTCCCGGATCGTTTCGGTTTTCTTGTTCTTACTGCCTTTCGGGCGGCCGTTTGGGTTGCCGGACATCCCTTTTAAGTATTTGCCGTCGTTATCTCTCATTTCGTGTTTTTTTCGTGTTGTTTGCAGGCTCTTCAAAAGTTTTTAGGTTGTACTTCTTTTTTACCTCAGCATCAAAAAACAAAGGCATTTCTTTTTTTGCTGTGGTTGCGCGATCTGCCTTCATATATTCCTCTTCAGAAATTTGTCTTTCATTTCTGAAATACATTAGGCCTTCTTCGGAATACATGAAGAAATAATGATCTTCCGATTTTATAAGCTGTTCTAATATTTTTTTTCTTGGATTCATATTTTGTGTTTTAGTAAGGATTTTCCGTCGGTTCAAATCCGTCGATCGGTGGCTTGCGGTTCTTTATTGTAAAACTGAGTGAGTTGCTCACCCCGGATAGTGTTAGTTCGTGTTGACCAAAAGTAAGTTCTGTATCGGCCACGGAATCAAACGAGACTATGTTTCCAGTAGTGGTACTTGGCCATGGCACTCCGTCAATCGATAACTCAAAGGTCGATCCTGTTACGTTACCAATTACGTAAATTCTCTCATTCATTAATTGGCCGGCTCCAACATTTCGCGTTTTGTTTGTGGCGGCATTACTCTCAAAAACCATCGTTAAGCTGTCCGGATTGGTAGGTTCGTCCGGCGTAATTACTTCAGGACTTATATTTGCTTCGATCAGTTCGATTTTCAATAATTCACCAGATTGAAAAACAATTCGATTTATTATAAAAAAGCCTTGAAGTTGCTTTATGTACACCCGGCGTTTAAAGTCAAAGTTTGCAAATTCTATCAGGGGTATTCTAAATACCGCGTTAATCACTTTAGCATTTTGCAAGATTTTCGAGAATTCCCGGTAACGATTGTTAATTATGGTCTGAAAATTATACTCTTCATTGTTGGCTAAAAGGACTTTATTTGCAGTCACGGAACCAGTCCCGACTTCAATATTAAAATTGCCGGCGGTGGTATATGGAACGCCGGTTAAGAGAAACATTCTTCCGGATTGTCCCTGGTATCTCTCCGTAAAAACACCGTCTTTCTGTTCGACTGTACGTTTCCATAAGTGGTACTGTTGCGATGCGAGCAAAGTGCCTCCTAATGTAAATGGAATCGAATTTACCGGTGTGTTATACAGGGTGGACTTAATTGTGTCCTTGTTTGTGTCCAGATTAACGTTAGGTATCAGGAATAAACCATCCTTATTGAAGTCCTCAGTTTCCGCGTACTTATAGCGGAACCAGTTGTTTTGGCCATATTTCCCCAGCGCTAAGGTAGTTTTGTCGGTACTGTCGAAATAATCTGACCAGTCAAGACTGTCATTAGCAACAATTTCTGAAAGTGTGATGAAATCGTATGTATTTCCACTCTTAATTGGTATTCCGGCTGATTGGTAAATGATTTCTTTTAGAAAATCATGTATTTTATAATTTTGAAATGCCTTATTACCAGATACATCAATAGCCTTACGGATAATCTGTACAAGACCTGCTAAATAATACGGACCAATGCCACTGCCCTCGAATGATAGTCGGTCCCACTTTTTAAGCGCAATAATGGGCGAAGTGAAATTTGCCATTTCCGCTTGTGACGCAAAAGTTTTATAATAAGATCCTAAACGAACCGCGAAGCTGTTTGCAAATAACGTCCCGGCTTGCATTTTCAGGATATAGTGTCCGTCTTCTTCAATTGTATATCCAGCGAGCTGGCTTTGAATTGTAGGTGGATCGTGCAGCTTTTCAAAAACTATTTTATCGTTAGTTTCTTCAATCTCGTTTGCATCGGAAAACGTGATAAAAGTGTCTTGCAGGAATGACGGAAGAGTTACTGCGACATTGTACTTTTCATTTATTTTATCGATGAGGTACGAAATTCTGTAGCTGGGAACGAGAAAATCACCAAAAACTTTATTATTGGCCGGAATCTTACCGCCATAGTCACCTAAGAAATAGAGAAATTTTGCAGCAGGATTTAAACCGGTTTCCCATTGGGATTTTATAAGTTCCGCAGTTTTGGTGTGCTCCGTGTCTTTCAAATCCAAATCCCCTAAGGTGGCATTTTCTACCAATTTCCAGATTTCCTTACTTTCGGAAACAAGACCGACAGAATATTGATGATCGCCGTACTCTTTCACCTGGACAAAGGCATCTTTCATTAATAAGATTCCACTTACATAAACATCAGCGTACGTGCGTTTGTACGGGAATTGAGAATCTACAAAGCCTAACCCCTCAAAAATTGCCTTATTGTTTGCTGTCATCGGCATCTTTAACGTCTTTGAGTGGTCAACAACTCGGATTGATATATCAAAAATGTCCATTACTTGGCGGATCATCTCGAAGTTTACATCTACGTCAGCTTTTTTCTTGTTTTCGGGTGTGCTACCCATGTATATTTCTACCATTGTTTTTAGTTTTTAAATAATCGGGTTTTTACTTCATCCAATACGTCTGCAGGTGTGCAGTTTAGCAGAACGTTTAGAATGTGGTCTGCAGATTTAATATTGATCAGTTTGAATTTATCCATCAGTTGCTTTTCACCTGCAGACATTGGCGAATAGTGATATTTAACGTTCCAATTTTTTGATAGTGTGGAAATTGGTTTAAATGAATGCTTCGCCTGCATCAGCATATTTTCAAGTGTCTCGGAAACCTCATCTTCAGATATTAATTTTTCTTTTGGAATTCCGTTTGCCATTTGCGCAGTTTGTAGGGTTAAGGCAATCCGGTTTTTTATTTCGTCTTTCGGGTGTAGCCTGGTACAAAGTGAATTAAGTACATCGCGTAAATCTGAAATCTCCAAAAATCCTTTTGGTTTCTCCACCAGTTCCGGTTTATTGTTCTGGATTTCTACACTCCAATAACAAAATACCCAGAACAGTAAAAGACTGTCTTCCAATTGTGAATTTTGCGGGTTATTGTTGGCCCAATTAATAATGTCATTTAATGCGGTTACATCGTTTTCATTTACCTTGATATTGCCAGAATTTTGAAGCGCAAAAGAAAATCTGTTTTTTAAGTAATTTATTGCTCTCATATTTTTGTTTAATTCATTGATTATTAATGTTTTATATCATTGCTTATAACTTTAAAGTGATAGGTAAAGCTTTAAGTGAAGTCCTAATATTTATCACTTATCACTTTACCCCGTATATAGTACGGGGTGAAGTGAAGTTATAAGGGAAAGTTTCCGAGTTTGAACGGATATCTTTTCTTTTCCTGAATAATCATTTGATTAGCTTTTGCGATTAGCAGAACCTTGTTGACCTCAGCATCGTTAAGAATTTCCTTTTCTGGAAAAAATCCCTTCGAGGCGGTTTTTATTTGTGTTCTCAAAATGCCGTCTGTCATCGGGGCCCCGGAATGTATTTCTGTGAATACAATTTGCACCAATTCCCAGATCACTGATAATTGAACCTCATCGATACTAAATTTGGGTTTACTTTCCCGGTCTTGCGGAACGCGAACTTTGAAAGGAATGCCATCGTCATCCACTTCAAAGGCGAATAAGTCCGGCTCACGGTTCCGGCAGAATTGCGGAATGACAACAGAAATGTCACTATTGTCTTTTTTCTCGACAGCTAAAACCGTTTCGGCCTTGTTCATTAGCTCAGTTCCCAAGTGCCCGCGGGCGTTTCCGTCGCCCTTATTTTGGTGTAAAACCGTAACGATATGTATATTTAGTTCCTCACTCCATTTGAGAAGCTTTCCGGCTATCTCTGAGGCTTCAGCGGGGTCATTAATGTCGTAAACCAAATCGCGCACTCCGTCAATCACTACAAACCCTAAATTTTCCGTCTCATAAATTTTCTTTTCGATAAATGCCAAGCGGGTTTTTGTTTCCTCACTGCGTAAACCGTACACGATGAGGTTTTCTGGATCCGTGATTTCCGACAGATAGCAAATCCTTCTAACGACTTTTTGAACATGCCATTTAGACTGTTCTGTGTCGAAATACAGCACATTGCATTGATGAGGTGGCAAGCAGCCTAAATACGTGCGGAAAACAGGCTGATATGAGATTGCTGAAGCTACAGCGATACTGACAAAAAAGGTTTTCTTTGCTTTTGCTTTTCCTATGTAGGTTGAGAAGTTTCCCAGTGTTCCCATTATTGCATAATTGTCGGGATTTTCTTCAATTAGCATCTTTATTGCAATCTCTGGCGGGGGGATAATATCGGAAGGACGGATTCTGTGCTTTTCCAGATCTAAAAAATCAATTTCAGTCTGAAGTTTTTCCGTATTAAGAGTTAACGGTTCTATCATTATTCGTTATCTTTGCGTTGCTTATGGTTTACCATTAGTAAGGATTGAACACCCTTAGGGAATACAGATTTTTGTATTCCCTTTTTTTATATGTCATTTTCTGTCATCGCTGCTTCAATTTCGTCAAGGCGATAATAGACGCGCGCACCAAGTTTGTACGACTTCAGTATATTGCGCTTGCGCCACTCGTGAATCGTTGGTTTCGTGACTGAAAACAGTTCACAAACCTCATCGGCCGTAAGATGTCGTTTGGGTGCAGTGTCACTTAAGAATTTCGAAAGACGTTCGAATAATCGAGTTTCTACCTTATCCGCAATCTCTTGAATGTGTGCTGTGGGTTGTACTCCGACGTACTGAATTGTTTCCATAAAAAAAGATTTACAATATTTATATTGCAAATCTCTTTATTAACCTTACCTTATTTAAGTATTTAGGTGGGCAGTTGGTGGGTAGTTGATGGGTGATTAGATTAAACCTTTTTTGCGCAAATCTGCTGTATGATATGATGTTACCCTGTCATTCCCATTGTAGTTATCACCATACATTGACAAATAATACTTCTTTGCATCTCCTCCGGTCAAATACTCCAAGATCCTATATAACTGCTCTTGGTTATTATCGTATTTAGCGTTCAGTGTGTCCATTATACCTAATTCTCGCAATAATGCTAATTTGTAAGGAATATTCTTCCCTTTGCCTACTTCGGCTTGATATGGTACGAATTCGGGAATCTCAGTTGCTTTCTTTGCTTCTGGAGTTTCAACCCTCTTAAGTATCTTTGTTTTATTCTGCAAAAACTCGTAAATCTTCATTACTGAGTAGGTGAAGTTTCTATATTGTATATGATCTAGAGCAAAGGTAAATCCTTCTGAAATAAAAAAATATTTAAAATATTTATGCCGAGGGTCATCAATTACAAAAGATCCATGATCTTCTTCATTGCATTCTTCCCAAAAATCCATAGCAGTCGAACCTTTTGGAATCTCCCCTTCAAAGCTGAAATAATCCTTTATCTTTTCTTCCATGTTTTCAGCATAGTCTTCAATGGACATTTCAATATTTAGTCTATGATCGTACGGATTTATAGAATACAGCGAAATTCTGTCTTTATAATTCCCTTTTTCATCTACAAAAATTTCATATAAAGAAATCAATTCTTTAACAAAATCTAATTCAGATCCTTCTTTGTAAAGTGATTTCCACTTATTGAAGTCTGTCGGGTAGTTTTCTTTAAATTCCGAAAACGTATAATAAATAGGTAAATCCATAAATAAGGTTTTGAACAGTTTAATTTGATTGGTAGGTGCTTTGTGGAAATTGGAAAACGCTGTGCAAAAATATTTTGTAAGATTGGCGTTTCAGTTCGGAATCAGACGCCAGTAAAGCATCAAAATCAGATGTAATATGTTGCTTGTAAAAAGCCCGAAATGGAACATCTGAAGTAAGAAGTGAATTCAGGTCTTCATCACTGAGCTCATTTATTTGAGAATCGATTCTACTGAAATCGCGAGGGTAATCTTCAGGCGCTAAGCTTTTGAATGTACTTGATTGTGGTTTTTTCATTTGTATAAGATTGAACGGTTAATTTGTATTTGCAGTTTTGGTCTTTCCGGCTTCATCCGGGGTGTTTCTAGCCTCATTGTCTAACTGTTGCCAATAAGCATACATCTGCTCGGATAACGTTGAATTATCAATGCCTATGTAGCCTAAAAACTCCTTTTCGGTTTTATGTCCGGTTACGCTCATAATTACAACAGTTGGGATTTTGCCGTAATACATCGTAGCAAAGGTTCTGCGCATTACGTGACTCGATGCCAGTAAATAAAATGGGTAATTACCAAACACAAAATATTTTTTTTCGGTGTCCCATACACGGCCGTATTCTAAGCGATCAATTCCGGCCAGCTTGCAGACGGTCTCGAGGTGCTTGTTAAATAGCGTTTTAGCGCTTTCCACGTTTTCAGAAAATACCGGCGGAAATTGTCCGTTCCTTTTGTCCAGGATTTTGCGCACTTCCGAATGAATAGGAACCAGGACCGGGGTCTTTGTTTTCTTTTGCGACAGATTGATGTACTCATTACCATTAATATTAACGATTTTCTTCTGAGTCATTCCAAATAAATCTACAGCGCGTTGGCCGGTATAGCACCCGATTACAAACCAGTCGCGGGTTAGTTCGAGGCGATCATTACCTACAAATTTTAATTGCTGGATTTTAGTAAGTTCTGTTTCAGTCACGTAATGGGTGGGGGTCGGTGCCGTGAATCCCTTAATCTGGTCTAATTGTGCATGCACGGCAATATTTTCAATCTTTGCATCCCGGAATATTGTTTTTGTGGTTTTCAGATATTTGCCGACTGTATTGTCGTTGAGGTTCTGCGATCTAAGAAATGTAACAAACCTATTCCCAACAGCAATATTATAATCTGAAACCTTCAAACGCTTTTTTTCAGTCTTTAAAAAGTCTCGGAATTTAAGAATGATTGTTTCGTGCTTTTGCCGGGTCCGGCGTGTTATTGGTTGACCTTTGTACTTTCTAAAGGGCAGTATTTCGGTCAAGTAATGTTGCAAATAGTTTTCTATGTAATCCAGGTGCTCAATACGACGTCCGCCGGTGTAAAATGCCTCAATAACCTCAGATAACCAGTCACCGTTTATAATTTCGGTGTCTGTGCGCTTGCGGTAATGATCGAGAATGTGCGTTTGTATTTTAGGAAGTACGGCCTTCAGGTGTTCTATGTGTCCTAAGACTTCAGCTGTACCGGACTGTATATTTTTAGGTTTCCCTTCCTTTTGATTCCAGAATTGTGGGTGTATGGTTTCGCGGGTCTTGCGTTTGTAGAATTGTCCGCGCCCTACAGAAAAGTAACAAAAAATATTTGCGTTCGTGTTTTTAGACTGAATCAGGAATTTTATCGTCGCCATATTGGTAAGAATTGAACATATCAAATTTACGATATAAATATCATTTAGCAAACATTTAGCAAACATTTAGAAAAACCATCTTTAATCTATTTTAATTAATTTGACAGAGTTTTTTGGGTGTATGGCTTTAAATCAAGAGTTTGCGGTGAAGTCAAAGACAAAAAAAATCCGTTCTGTTAAAACGGATTAAATCGTTGTCTTCCTGTTGGGGCTACAAAATCTCTTCACAAAAAAAGAAAATCCCACGCTTTAGACGTGGGATTGACAGATAATTTCATCTTATTTTTTTAGTTATACAAGCACGAACAGTGAAGCCGACATCGCTTCTTTTTTGTTAGATTTCAAAAATTTCAAATTTCAGAATATATGTTAAGACTTGTCCTTTCTTACTGTAAATGTACTGTTTAAAATATTCCGAAAGATGAACGAAATATTAAAATTCACAAGTTACTAACCATTTTTTGTGGATAACTTCTAATTCACGTAAGCTTCTCAACCAAAAATCGCGCGGTGTGTGACTTTTTATTTTTTATCAGTTCTTCCGGCGTTCCTTGGAACACCACCTCACCGCCATATTTTCCGGCCTCCGGACCAATGTCGATGATGTAATCTGCAGACTTGATGATATCCGGCTGATGTTCGATGACGATCACCGAATGCCCGAGTTCGATAAGTGCCTGCAGTGAGGTCAGCAACTTATTGATATCGTGGAAATGCAGGCCGGTAGAAGGTTCATCGAAAATAAACAGTGTCTTATCCGTCGTGACACCTTTCACCAGGAACGATGCGAGTTTGATCCGCTGCGCCTCACCACCGGACAGGGTAGAGGAGCTTTGCCCAAGCTGTAGATAACCAAGACCGACTTCCTGCAAAGGTTTCAGTTTGGTCACGATTTTCTGTTCGTTGTTGTCTTTAAAGAATTCAAGTGCCTCATCCACAGTCATGTGCAGGATATCGGCGATGTTTTTCTCATCAAACTTTATCT
>Ga0308157_10008896_pt1 | contig 11295 bp, 8 predicted proteins | sample PhyBR1_FD_201035 | JGI IMG/M metagenome (GOLD analysis project Ga0308157, IMG submission 201035) | Phyllosphere microbial communities from UC Gill Tract Community Farm, Albany, California, United States - DLSLB.R1 | ecosystem: Host-associated > Plants > Phyllosphere > Unclassified | place: USA...
TGCGGTGGGTTTTGCCTTCTTCAGTAACAATCCCAAGGCAATCATAGCAAGAACTAGATGGTTTGACAAGAGAAAAGAATGCGCTTTCTTTATGTTTTTTTCGAGACCGTTTTCGATCGAATTGCATGCTAATAGAAGAAAAGTCGCGTTTTTACGAAAAATTTTCTTCGTCCATCAGGCGCCGTAATTTGCTTTCGGTGGGGGTATCCGGCGCAGGCGTGTAAATGCTCAAGCGAAGATCATCCTGTCCGGACACGCTCAGCGACGTCAGCTCGTAAACCATTTTCCCGGCTTTGGCGTGGCGGAATTCAAGGTGGACTTCCGGCGCGTAACTGACCTGTCCGTGCTCCCACATCGATCGGAATTCGGGATGGGTTTCGCTCATTTCCCGCAAAAACCGTTCGTACCATTCGTCGCTGACGTAGCGGCCGTAGTAAGAGCGGAACATGGACAGAAAGCCGCTGGCGAATTGTTCCCAATTGACGGCCAACCGACGAAATTCCCGCCGCGAAAACAGAAGACGAATCATGTTGCGTTCTTCCGGCGGAATGCGATCGAAGTCGAGGAAGACATGGCAGGCTGCCTGATTCCATCCGACGATATTGCACATCCGATCCGAGACGATGACGGGGCAGTGCCGAAGTCCGGTGATGATTTTTTGCAAAGAAGGACTGATTTGAAGAGCATCGTTCTCGGGTGTGTAAGCAGTCGAACCGTCTTCGATCGCGAGCGAGTACAAGTATTTGCGTTCGTCGGCATTCATCTTGAGCGCGCCGGCAACGCAATCGAGCACGGAAGGCGAAGCTTGAATGTCGCGTCCCTGTTCGAGCCAGGTATACCAGGTCGTGCTTACGCCGGCCAATTGGGCCACTTCTTCGCGGCGCAGCCCGGGCGTGCGGCGTCTGGTTCCTGCGGGGAAGCCGACGGATTCCGGAGAAATTTTGGCCCGTTGGCTTTTTAAAAAGACGGATAGTGCTTGAAGTCTGGCTGTTGCATTCATGGACGATCATACCTCTCTTCATAGGAATCGAGCAGTTTTTATACCCGTATAAACGGTAACTTGTACTAGGATATTTTACGTGACATGATAGCGGTATGCAAAGCCTGTCGTTAACGTTAAAGGCTAAAATTCAAGGAGGAACATAGAGAATGGAAAGAGTGGTCATCACGGGAACGGGCGTCGTATCGCCGCTGGGGATCGGAACGGAAAACTTTTGGTCGCGTTTGGTTCGTGGAGAGTCCGGCGTTTCGTTTATCGAAGCTTTTGAAGCCGGCGGTTATAAGGTAAATATCGCGGGAGCGGTAAAAGATTTCGATGCGTCGGGCTTGCTCGGAGCGAAAGAGGCGCGGAAGCTGGATCGATTCTGCCAATTCGCGCTGGTTGCGGCCGAGCAAGCGATCGAGCAGTCCGGACTTGATCTGGAAAAAACGGACCGGGAGCGTATGGGCGTCTATGTCGGTTCCGGGATCGGAGGGATCGGGACGCTGATGGATCAGGCGGGAACGCTGGCAAACCGCGGGCCGGGACGCGTCAGTCCGATGCTCGTTCCGGCGATGATTCCCAATATGGCGGCGGCTTTGATCAGTATTCGCTATGGGGCCTTGGGAGCGTCAATGTCGCCGGTAACGGCCTGCTCGATCGGGAACACGGCGATAGGCGAAGCTTTTTTTCAGATTCAAGCCGGGCGTTCGGATGTGATGATCGCGGGTGGAACGGAAGCGGCGCTGCACGGGATTGCGCTGGCGAGCTTCTCCAATGCGACGGCGCTGTCGACACGGAATGATGATCCTACCCGGGCAAGCCGCCCATTCGATCGGGAGCGCGACGGCTTCGTGATGGCGGAAGGCGCAGGGATTTTGGTGCTGGAATCGCTTAGTCATGCGCTGGAGCGCGGAGCGGCGATTCTGGGCGAAGTGATCGGATACGGGGCGAGTTCGGATGCTTATCATATGGTGGCGACGCCGGAGGACGGACATGGAGCCGCACGCGCGATGCGGTCGGCATTGAAGGAAGCGAACGCAGAGCCGGGAAAAGTGCATGTCATCAGCGCGCATGCGACGAGTACGGTACTCGGCGATCGTTCGGAGACGGCAGCGATCAAAGCGGTGTTCGGAGAAGCCGCGTATGAAATTCCGGTGACGGCGAATAAATCGATGACCGGGCATATGCTGGGCGCATCGGGAGCGGTAGAAGCGATAGCGTTATTGAAGTCGCTGCAAACGGGCATCGTGCCGCCTACGATCAACTTGGAGCATGGGGAAGAAGGATGCGATCTCGATTATACGGCGGGAAAGGCGAGAACGGCAGAGCTGAACATCGGCATTTCGAACTCGTTCGGGTTCGGCGGGCATAATTCGGCGATCGTGTTGAAAAAGTACGAAGGCATTTAAAGAAACATTCTCCCCGATGCGTCAAAAGATAACGGTGAATTTCATTTACAAACCGACGGTCTGTTTTTATAATGAAAAGATACATCACCGTTTTCTTATCCGACGACGCAGGAGGGATCATTTTGAAACAGGAAGAACGCAGGCGGCAAACGACCGCGCTTTTATCGGATACCGTCAAAAAGCTCGTAACGGCCAAAGGCTGCGGCGCAATCACCATGAAAGACATCATGGAAGAATCGGGTCTGTCGAAAGGCGCGATTTTTCATTACGTCAAAAGCAAGGACGAATTGTTCGTTCAAGTCTTGCGGGAGCGCCTCGAAGAAACGAATCGTCAATTCCGAGAGGAGGTATTGCAGGGAGGAAAGTCGTTTGCCGAGCCGATGCAAAAAATTTCGGACAGCATCGCCGCTTATGCCCGTACGGAAGAGGTGACCAACAAGATTCTGCTGTATTTGTTGGGCAAAGAAGAACAACCGCTGATCGCGGAAGCTTTAAAAGAATACGACGAACGAACTCGGGCTTTGTTGGCGGAATGGATACGGATCGGTCAACGGCACGGCGTGATTTCCGAAAAGGTCGACGCGGACCGTACGGCGGACATGTTCGTGCTATTGACGATGGGGATGCGCGTGCGAGCTTCGATTACGGGAACGTCCGGCTCGTTCGACGCTTCGCATCTCTCCGAGTGGATCGCCCGAACGCTTCAACCGCACGATCATGCCGCAAAGGAGAGCCGGACATGATTCCTTTTTACGCGTTGATCGGTTCTTTCCTGTTGTTCAAAACGTTCGGACTGATCGGCATCTCGCATTTCGAAGGCTGGCAGACTTCGCTGCAAGCTTCGGTCGCCGTGATGTTCGCATTGGGCGCTTCCGCGCACTGGAGTGCCAAAAGAGCCGACTTGATCCGAATGGTCCCTCCTTTTTTTCCGAAACCGGCCGCAATCGTGACGATCACGGGATTGCTTGAAATTGCCGGCGCGATCGGACTTTTGTTTCCGGCGACTGCCGCCTCGGCTTCCGCCGGTTTGGCTTTGCTGCTGCTGGCGATGTTTCCCGCGAACGTGTTTGCGGCACGAAAAAAAATGACGGTCGGAGGGAGAGCCGTTCCGGGCTTGGCGGTACGCGCGCTGCTGCAAGCCGTTTTCATTGCGGCTGCGGTCGCGGCAGGAATGGTTTGATAGGAGAACAAAGCGATATCCGCAAAACGAAAACAGGAGAAAGCCGGTAACATCGGCTTTCTCCTGTTTGTCGATTTCAAACAATCAAGACACTTTGAAATATTGCACGGAGGCTTGCAGCTCGTCCGCCATTTGAGACAGATTGCGTATCGCGCCCGCGATTTCTTGGATCGTGGCGCTTTGCTCTTCGATCGCGGCTCCGACTTCTTCGTATCCGGCCGATTGCTCTTCGGTGATGCCGGATATTTTTTGCATGGAATCCGTAATCAATTCGAACGAACGATCTGTCTTATCGAGCGAGTTTTTCAGATGGCCGATTTGGGAAGAGAACGAGGAGACGCCGTTGAAGATCGTATTGAAGTTCTCCGACATCTCGTTAATCCATTCTTGTCCTTTTTCTACAGCCTGGCTGCCTTGTTCGATGCTCGTAAGCACGGATTGGCTGTCCAACTGCGTGCTTTGAATCAGTTCGGTGATCGAGTTGGCCGCATTGGACGATTGTTCGGCCAGCTTCTTAACCTCTCCGGCAACGACCGCGAAGCCTTTACCGTGTTCGCCGACGTGTGCGGCTTCAATGGAAGCATTCAGCGCCAGCAGGTTGGTCTGCGTGGCGATATGCGTAATGACGGTGATAAATTCACTAATCTCTTTCGAGCGCGTATCCAGCTGGGCAGCTGCATCTTGAGATTGTCTCATTTCCTGTTGGATGACGTTCATTTGGTTCAACGTCTTCTCGACAAGTACTTGACCGTCTTTGGAGTAGGAGCTGACCTCCTGGACCATTTGCTGCATGCCCGCGACCTCGTTCGTTACCTTGGCCAGTTCTTCGTTGACTTCCACGATCGAAGAGGTGCTGTCGTTGATCGAAATCACGACTTCGGATACGCCTTCGTTCACGCTGTTCATGGAAAGGGCAACCTGATGAGAGCTGGCTCCCATTTCATTGGACGATTGATTGATATTGCCGGCTGTCGTCGAGAAGACTTCGGAAGAACTTGAGATTTGATGAATCAAAGTCTCCAAGTTGCCCCGCATCGTATTGAACGAATCAGCCAACGTACCGAGTTCGTCCTCGCGTTTGAGTACCAGTTCCTCGGTCAGATCGCCTTCCGCGACTTTTCGGGTCGCGTTCACAAGTCGGTTGATCGGGCGAGTCAGGCTGCGGCTGAGCAAGAAGGCTACGGCGATACCGATGACAAGGACTACGGCAACGATAATAACCGTGAACCAGAAAATGAAGGTTTGCGTAGCCGGGATGACGCTTGCGTCAATATCGATTCCCGCAATCCCGAATGTATTCCCGTCACGATCTTTGAGAGGAAGGAAGACCGATTTGTGAATGCCGTACTCGTCTTCGTAGATCGAGCTGTACGTCATCTTCTGTGAATCGATAGCCGTCTTCATTTCATCCGAAAACGCATAGTCCGTTCCGAAATCATCGTCTACGCCGGTCAGGATCACGAGCTGTTCCTTGCCCGTGTTGTTGCTGAGAATGTACACATTTTCCAACGTATCGGTTACGAGTATGTTCTCCAGCTTGGCTTTGATTTTCTCGTGCGCCGCACTGCCCGTTCCGTCAATGTCTGCCGGATTTTCGGGGATCGATTCCAAATAAGCATTGATCGACTGGATGCTGGTCGCGAGCCGCAGGTCGAACTGACCTTCCAATTCACTTGTGAGCCGGTTGCTGATTTGGGACTCTGCAATGGAGAACGCCGCACAAGTAAACACGATCAACAAGATAATCGAAGAAATCATTTTCGCCGAAATGTGGTTCTTATACCAGCCGAACAAGGTCTTCTTGGCTGGATTCGATGGTTGCTTTAACACGTGTTACCCTCCGATTGGTTGCAGTGTATCTGCATAGGAATGAAATACGGTGTCGATATTTTGTTTGAGATAGTCCACGATTTCCGGCACGTGCGCAACTTCCGTATAAGGCGAAATCACGAAAAGTTTAGCGGCGGACAGGGAGGTTTGGCTTCCGTCGCTCGTGGGCACGACCAAATGCTTTTTCGTATCCCCGAAGAACATGATCTCGCGTTTCTGGCCTAACACTTCAAACAGCTGTTCGTTCAAGCGATTGGTTTCTTCGATTCGAGCAAGTGAGCATTGACCGGACAATTCCGCTTGGAAATCGTTCCGACGATCCGGGTAGATCCGGAACAGCGTCATGATCGCCGGATTTTCGTCATTGACGATAACAGCCTCGGGAACTTTCCGGCGCAGCGTCTCGCGGAAGGCCAGATTGACTTCGACAAACTGAGCCAGCAGACGCTGGTAACCTGTCACGCCGAATGCCAGAAGCGCGCTGTAGATACTGATGGAGCTTGCCATGCGCGAGCATTCCAACGTGTAGCCCGTGTGGTAATCTCCGTAACCCCGGTGTCCGACATAAGGCGTTTCTTCTTCGGCAAGATCGACGAGTTGAAGGTCAGCAGCATTTTTCACCAGGAAAAGGCTTGTCGAATACGGAGTTTGTCCGAGCTTTTGGAAATCGAAGCAGAGCGTATCGGCCAGCGACATGTACTGCATTCTGCTTTGGATCTTCTGCAAAGCTTCCAAGACTTGCGGCGTGAATCCTAGCGGATTTGCAAGGAAGTCATACTCCCGGAAAAAGGCAAAGAATCCGCCGAGCGCAGAGTCCGCATGAATATGCGGGCGTTGGATGCCGTGTTTGCCCGCAACTTCGGCAGCCGTCTGAAGCACCAGTTGGACATTATCGATACCCATCGCGTCCGTAGTGCCGGTGGTGGCTACGACGTAGACCGGAATGCCGCCTTCGGCGATGACTTTCTCCATCTTTTGACGAAGGTCTTCCGTGTCCATCGAACTGTCGGAATGCGTGCGAACCTTGATCAGGTTATCGCTGCCGAGTCCTGTTGCTTCCATGGACTTGAACAAGCTGTAATGAGCGGATTCCGAGCAGAAAGCGTACAGGTTGCGAGGAACGCCTTTACGGGGAGCGTCCGGCGCGACTTTGGCGATCGCCAATCTCAAACCCGTGAAAATAGCTCCCTGTCCGCCCCATGTCGTGTAGCCGCCGCTCAACTGCGGATCGTACCCCACCAGCTTGGACATCATGCTGATGACTCTCACTTCCGCTTCGGCACCTGCAGGACCATATACGTCCCAAAGGTTATTCCCGTTCACGAGGAATGCCGTGATCATGCCCAAAATTCCCGGAGTGCTTGCCATCGGCAGGATATTCGTCAAGAAATACTTGGAATGGTAAGGGTGATTGTGCAGCAGCTTCAGCAAATGCTCATTTACTTCTTTTTGGTCCGTGCTGTCCGTCGGGATTGCGCTATTTCGAATCAAATCGGTATAGAAAGATTTCGAACGTTCTTTTTCGCCCGACAGATTGACGCCGTTCGGATTTTTCAAATTATCGACGCCCGTGATCAATTGCTCGATGAGCTGCATAAACTGCTGACGTTCTTCTTGATTGCCGTCCTCGCTCGGAAAAAAGGTTTGTACGGAATTCTCTTTGTAGTTGGACACGCCTGGGTTCCTCCCCGATCTAAAATGTAAAAAAGCGAAAGTGGGTACAAATACCTACTAATCGCCGATTGATAAATGCAACTGGCTGACTACTCCGGCGGATTTAGTCCCTATAGCTTTGCGTCCTTATTTTTCAATAAGTTTGCTAAAATATGAAATTAGGATCAAGATTTTTACTTGGTTACAAGTACATAAATCCCATTCTGGAGCCAAATAGAATTATAGTATACCTATTTGAAAGTAGCAATGAAAATTTACATACTGTGTCAATTTATTATAAGCAAGTTCTGTTTGAGGGATTATATTAAGTCTTTGGAACTAGTTTTATCGATTAAAGAAGAGCACAAAAAAAGAAACGACATTTTGTCGTTTCTTTTTGGGATGGATTCTCAGGGGCTCGAACCCTGGACCTGTCGATTAAGAGTCGAATGCTCTACCAACTGAGCTAAGAATCCATATTTTACTGGTGGAGCGTAGGGGGGTCGAACCCCTGACCTCTTCGCTGCCAGCGAAGCGTTCTCCCACTGAACTAACGCCCCAATTAAATTATCGGCAAGAAATAATATACCACAAAAAAAATGCCAGGTCAATAGTTCTTTACTAAGTAAATAATCATGGCTATTATTGATCATAGTATATGAGACCGACTGGAGGTACATAATCATGGCAGAGATTAAAAAAGTAGCTACATTTTATCGAGTATCAACTAAAGGACAACTCGAAGGAAACGATATACCTATGCAGAGACGGGCCTGTCAAGAATTCGTAGATAAACAAGGGTGGACATTAGTAAAAGAATATACTGAAAAAGGTGTATCGGGCTATAAGACTTCAGTTGAAGATCGAGATGAAATTCAAAGAGCTAAACATGATGCAGAAAACGGATTATATGACGTACTTCTATGCTTCATGTTTGATCGTTTAGGGCGTAAAATCTACGAGACTTCCCTTTTGCTCAAATGGTTCAGTACAAAAGGGATTGAAGTATGGTCCGTCAAAGAAGGACAACAGCAATTTCAAACTGAAGGCGATGACGCTGCCAACTTCCTTAGATTCTGGCAGTCAAATCATGAATCTAAGAAAACGTCTATTCGTGTTGACGAAAAACATGTACAAATGGCTCAAGACGGTTTGTACCGTGGAGGCACTGCTCCATTTGGTTATTGTCTTGTTAAATCTGGCGTTATAAACAAAAAGGGTAAAGAACTTATGAAGCTCGCAATTAATGAAGACCAGGCAGTAATAGTCAGGCAAATGTTTGCGTTCGTAAAAGAGGAAGGCTATGGGAGTAATCGAATTGCTAAATACCTTAATGAACGCGGAATAAAAACAGGAACCGGCGCAAACTGGAATACAGGATCTATTAATTTTATTTTAAGGAATCCAATTTATAAGGGTTACCCGACTTACGGGAAGCGAAAGTCTAAAGAGGGAGTATTTGAAACGAAAGGTCGAGAAGAATGGATAATGCCCGAAATACAGCAAGAACATCTTGTTATCATTAAGGAGATTGACTTCGATAACATCCAGACCGTAAGATCTGCGCGTTCGGTACAAGCCGTTAAGAACCACGCATATGAGAGAATAAACAATACGGTCAGCCCTCTACTTTTTGTCGGAATAATCAAATGCGGATACTGCGGCGCGCCTTTAACAACAACTTATAATAGCAAGACTTACAAACTTGCATCTGGAGAAATTCAGAAATGGAAACGCGCTGTCTATAGATGTAGTGGAAAAGCGCTTAGAAAGAACGACTGTATCGGGCAAACAATTTATTCTCAAAGTAAAATTGAAGACGCAGTTCTTGACGAGGTAACTCGCTATTTAAATCATATGAAGAAAATTGATTATAAAAAGTTTGCCAAAGATTATAATCAAGAAGAGTATGGGTTTATTCAAATAGCTTTAAATGAAAAAAACAAAGAGTTACAAGACGCATATGCGGAAATCGATACTTTGAAAAAAGAGGTCACTAAAAGCATTCTTGGCAAAAGCGCCTTCAAGCCTGAATTAATAAACGAAATGATTGAGCAAAAAGAGACGGATATCCAACGTATTGATTCCGAAGTAAGAAAGCTTGAAGAAGATTTTAAAATTAAAAAACTAGAACTTAGCGATATCAGAGAACTTGCAGAAAACATCAGAATCTGGCTTACTAAATTCAATGAGTCTACTCATGAAAAAAAGAAAGTAATGTTTAGGGGATTGATTAAAGAGATCACTATATTTAAAGACTCTATTGAAATTAACTTTAGAATCGACGTCGTGCAATTCCTTTCTAGCGCAGGTAATGGTAGTGTTTCAGATATAAGTACTAGAGCGCATAGCTGGCGGCGATGAATCCCTTACGCTCCACCAATATTATACGAATACTTAGCTTAGTTATCGAACATTCGACTTTTAATCGACAGGTCCAGGGTTCCAGCTTTTGAAAATCCATCTCAAAAAGAAAAGACAGAAATGTCGTTTCAGACTGTCTGCACACTCAAATTCTTGAGTTTGTCTACATTCTGAAAAAGGATCCTCTCTAATTTAAAGAGGATCCTTTTTCATGCTGCTTTAACTTGAAGAGCAAGTATGATATCAAATAGGGCAGCTCACTCATCAATATTCTTGAGAGTAGTTTGATAGGTAGAATTTGAATTATCTATAGGCAATTCTTCGTTTAAGAAATCAATATACATATTAAACTCATAATGTTGTTAAGAATGAAAATTCGGCCAAATCTTCTTCCATCGAGGTTTAAAGTCACGCCCTAGTACTAGCTGGCTCTGCAAAATGAAAGCGAACAGATCTTTTCGATAGCCAAGGACGATGTGAAATTCTTGAAAGTAGCTTGTATTTATAGGTGCGGTCTGGTTGTAAAGAAAAACACAGAGTAGACATAGAGCTAGCTAAAACGTTTCATATCTGCCAAAATGGAACGTGAAAGCGGATTTTTCTTCTTTATGCATACAAGAAAAAACGCTAACTAACGGAAAACGAGGCGATAAAAATGGCACAATTCGATCACTTATCCGCGCTGCTGAAGTCTTTTACGGAACAAGGGCCTTCCGGATGCGCTTGTATGATCGCAAAAGACGGAGAAGTCGTATATGAAGGATATTTCGGGCAAGCGAACCTGGAAAAAGGAACCGCAGTAAATGCCGATACGGTATTTCGTTTGTATTCGATGACCAAAGTGATTGTCTGCACGGCAGCGATGATTCTGTTCGAACGCGGCAAATTTTTACTGAACGAGCCATTACATCTGTATCTGCCCGAGTACAAGAATGTACGGAAGACCGTGACGCAAACAAACGGACAAGTCCATACCGAACCTGTACAAAATCCGATCCTCGTCCGGCACGCTTTCGGCATGATGACCGGGCATCCGTATCCATACGGAGAATCGCTGACTGCGCGCGAGATTACGCGTTTGCGCCAAGAGCTGAACGAGAAGACGGGCGGACGCTACACGCTGCAGGAAGAAGTCAACGCGACGGCGCAAGCGCCGGTCATGTTCGAGCCGGGCACGCGCTGGATGTACGGATACGGTCACGATTTGGTCGGAGCGCTGATCGAAGCCGTTTCCGGTAAAAAGCTCGGCGAGTTTTTGCAGGATGAAATTTTCGGACCGCTCGGAATGACAGACACCGCTTATCGCTACCGCGACGATATTAAGGAACGGATGGCCGTCATGTACGAGCGTGCCGAAGACGGCACGCTCACTCGGGCATCGGAAGAGATGGATGCTCTGCACCAGCCGGATGCATTGCTGGAACCCGGCGGTCAAGGTCTATACGCAACCACGCGCGATTATATGAAATTCGCCAGCATGCTCGCCGCAGGCGGCACGCTGAACGGCGTCCGGATCTTAAGCCGCAGCACTATCGACCTGATGCGCACCAACCAACTGAATGACGCGCAGCTCGCCGATTTCGCTAACTCGTACTCGGCAGGTTACGGCTACGGCCTCGGCGTTCGCACCCTCATCGACCGCGCCGCGGGCGGCAGCAACAGTCCGCTTGGCGAATTCGGCTGGACGGGCATGGCCGGAACCTGGACTTCGATCTCGCCGGAAACAAATACGGCCATCGTCTACATGCACCAAATGCTGCCGAACATGGAAGAGCATCATCACCTGCGTGTCCGCGCTGCCGCCTACGGCGCCCTTTAAGCCGCTCGCTGTCTTTTATCCAACTTTCATCGGCGTTTCAGGTTGTTTTCAGGTTCCG
>Ga0308157_10008900_pt1 | contig 11292 bp, 10 predicted proteins | sample PhyBR1_FD_201035 | JGI IMG/M metagenome (GOLD analysis project Ga0308157, IMG submission 201035) | Phyllosphere microbial communities from UC Gill Tract Community Farm, Albany, California, United States - DLSLB.R1 | ecosystem: Host-associated > Plants > Phyllosphere > Unclassified | place: USA...
CCAGGTGGCCATGTTCAAGGCCGGCAAGGCGGACCTGCTGCTGCCGGCTTCGCGCACGCCGTCGCGCGACCTGGCCGGCACGTTTGTGCCGATGATAGGCCATCGCGCCATGCTGATTTCGGTGGCCGGCCCGCGCGCGCCGGTCACCGACGCCAAGAACCTGCTGGAACGGCGCGAGCTGCGCGTGGCCGTGGTGCGGGGCTTCGACTATGGCGAACAATACACCGCGCTGGTGAACGAGTTGGCCAAGCAGGGCCGCCTGTTCATCGAGGTGGACGTGGTGGCGGTGGCGCGCCTGCTGCACGCCGGTTCGGCCGACCTGACCATCATGGGGCCGACGCTGATGGCCGGCGCGATCCGGCGCGATGCGCGCGTCAACGGCTTGCAGGACAAGCTGCGGCTGGAGCCCATCCCCGAACTGCCTTGGAACGACAGCGGCGCCTACGTGTCGCACGCGCTGCCGCCGGCGGACCAGCGGGTGCTGATCGACATGCTGGAAAAGATGGGCAAGTCGAACCAGGTGCTGGAAGGCTACCGCCGCTACTTCCGCGCGGACGTGCTGACCGACAGCGTGCGTCCGCGCTAAACGGTTTATTCCGTTTAGTTTATTTCGCCTCCACCACCGGCAGCTCCAGGGCGCTGCTCTCCGCGCCGGCGTGGTACACGCGCAACGTCGCTTTCTTGTAGTCGGCCGGCTTGGCGTAGAAGATGTTCGGCACGTAGGTCTGCGGATTGCGGTCGTACAGCGGGAACCAGCTGGACTGGATTTGCACCATCACCCGGTGGCCCGGCAGAAACACGTGGTTGGCGTTCGGCAGCGCGAAGCGGTATTTCTCCACGGCGCCCGGCGTGACCGGCGATGGATGCTCGAAGCTGTTGCGGTAGCGGCCACGGAAGATGTCCATCGCGATGCCCAGCTGGTAGCCGCCCAGCTCCGGTTGCGACGGCACTTCGTCCGGGTAGACGTCGATCAGCTTGACCACCCAGTCGGTGTCGGTGCCGGTGGTCGAGGCATACAGGTTGACCATGGGGGCGCCGGAGATCTGCAGGCGCGTCTTCAGCGGCTCGGTGACGTAGCTCAGCACATCGGTGCGGTCGGAGACGCCGCGCTGGTCGCTCACCAGCCACGGACGCCACACGCCGGCGTCGTTCATGTGCACCGGACGCGGGACGAACGGCACCGGCTTGGCCGGGTCGGACACGTATTCGTCGAAGCCCGCGCCCTGCGCCGGCGCGTCGAAGTCCAGCTTGAAGTCCGGCTTCAGGTAGATCGGCTTGAGCGGCGCCGGGCAGCCGGTTTCGCATGCCAGCGGCCAGCGCTGCAGCCGCTGCCAGCGATTGACGCCGGTCTGGTAGAACAGCACCGGCGGCGTGTCGGCGGCCGGCGCGCCGTCCTTCAGGTATTGGTCGAGGAAGGGCTGCATCACGTCGCGGCGGAATTCCAGCGCGGTGTCGCCGGTGAACTTGAAGGGACCCAGGCTGGAGCCGTCGTAATTGACGCCGCTGTGGCGCCACGGCCCCACCACCAGGAAGTTCTTGTTGTTGGCCTTGTCCTGCGGTTCGACCGCCGAGTAGAAGGCGTGGGCGCCGTAGATGTCTTCCTGGTCCCAGTAGCCGACCACGGTCATGGTGGGCACCTTCATCGGGCGCTTGGCCAGGATCTTGTCGAGCGCCTGCTGCTGCCAGTAGTTGTCGTAGGCCGGGTGCTCGAACAGCTTGCGCACGAAATTGAGCTGGTCCAGGCCAAACTGGTGGGCGTAATCGGCGGTGGAGCCGCCGCGCAGCACGCCGTCGTAGTCGTCGTAGACGCCGGTGGCCAGGGTCTTGCCGCTGCCCTTGGCGGCGGTCTGGCCGGCGATGTAGCTCAGGTTGGTCACGCGGAAGGCGCCGTTGTGGAACCAGTCGTCGCCGCGCCAGCCGTCGACCATGGGGCTCATCGGCACGGCGACCTTGAGCGCCGGGTGCGGGTCGGCCAGCGCCATCAGCACGGTGAAGCCTTCGTAGGACGAGCCTATCATGCCGACGTTGCCGTTACTTTCGGGGACGTGCTTGACCAGCCAGTCGATGGTGTCCCAGGCGTCGGTGCTGTGGTCGGTACGGGTGTTGTTGAGCGGGCCCTTGACGGGACGGGTCATCACGTACTCGCCCTCGGAGCCGTATTTGCCGCGCACGTCCTGGTAGACGCGGATGTAGCCGTTTTCCAACATCACCTCGTCGCCCTGCCCGACCGTGGCCAGCACGCTGGGGCTGACGTTGCGCTGGGCGCGGCCGCTGGCGTTGTACGGGGTGCGGCTCAGGACCATGGGCGCGTGGACGGCGCCCTTGGGGATGACGATCACGGTGTGCAGCTTGACGCCGTCGCGCATCGGGATCATGACGTCGCGCTTGACGTAGTCCGCGTTGGGGATGGCGGTGTCGAACTTGGCGGGGATGTCGGGCGCCATCGGCGGCGTGGAGGTTTGCGCCGTTGCGGCGGAGGCCATCAGGGTGGAAAGCACTGCAACAGCAAGAACACGCATATCTGCTCCGGTAAGGGGTATCGCTCAGGATCGGCAATACTACCTTATCGTTTAGATTAATGCATGAGCTTGAAGAGCAAGGCGGTGACTCCGGTCTGCACGACCATCACACCGACCATCCACTGGATCAATTCGGACTTGAGCTGCGCCAGGCGCATGTCGAGATAGTTCTTGGTCACCAGGTGGGTGTCGATAAGCTGGAACATCGCCGAGGCCAGCGCCTTGGCCTGCTTCTCTGGCATGCCGCCTTCAGTCAGGGTATCCATAAACGCGACGGAATCGAAGTTATCGGCCATTTTAATCTCCTTTGTGTCAGACCGCGAACATTCAATCTAGTTCCGAATCCCGCCGCAGGGCTTGCGGCGCCTCACACCTTGACAGACCGGCGCTGAACTGCAACCATACGCGCATGACTTTTTACACCACACTTCACGCCTGCCTGAATTGGCGCCGCTCCTAGCGCGCGGCCACTGTCTACCCATAGTGATGTGATATTTTTATCAACGCCGCCCTTTTCTGGTGGCGTTTTTTACATTCGTCGCGCCGGACCGGGGCAACGTAAAGGAACCCCTGATGAGCCTGACCGAACAGTCCGAAGTAATCGCCACCGCACCCGCCGCGTCCAAAGGCCCGACCGTGATCCTGACCGGCGACCGCCCGACCGGCCCGCTGCACCTGGGCCACTTCGTCGGCAGCCTGCGCAACCGCGTCGCCTATCAGCACGAATACAAGCAGTTCATCATGCTGGCCGACGCCCAGGCCCTGACCGACAACATGGACGACACCGGCAAGGTGCACCGCAACGTGGTCGAGGTGGCGCTGGACTATCTGGCGGTCGGCATCGACCCGGCCAAGTCGACCATCCTGATCCAGTCGCAGATCCCGGAACTGGCCGAGCTGACCTTCTATTACCTGAACATGGTGACGGTGGCGCGCCTGGAGCGCAACCCGACCGTCAAGACCGAGATCGCGCTGCGCGGCTTCGAGCGCGACATCCCGGCCGGCTTCCTGACCTACCCGGCCTCGCAGGCGGCCGACATCTCGGCGTTCAAGGCCTCGCTGGTGCCGGTCGGCGAGGACCAGATCCCGATGATCGAGCAGACCAACGAGATCGTGCGCCGCTTCAACCGCATCGCCAACAAGGACATCCTGGTCGAGTGCAAGGCGCTGGTGCCGGAGATCGGCCGCCTGCCGGGCACCGACGGCAAGGCCAAGATGAGCAAATCGCTGGGCAACACGATCAACCTGGGCGCCACCGCGGCCGAGATCACCGCCGCCGTGAAAAAGGTTTATACCGATCCGCTGCACCTGCGCGTGGAAGATCCCGGCCACCTGGAAGGCAATGTGGCCTTCATCTACCTGGACGCCTTCGATCCTGAAAAAGACAAGCTGGCCGAGATGAAGGCCCACTACGTGCGCGGCGGCCTGGGCGACTCCATCGTCAAGAAGCGCCTGGAAGTGGTGCTGCAGGAGATGCTGGCGCCAATCCGCGCCCGCCGCGAAGAGCTGGCGCAGGACAAGGGCTACATCATGCAGATGCTGAAGGAAGGCACGATGCGCGCGCGCGAAGTGGCCGCGCAGACCGCCGACGAAGTCAAGGCCGCCCTCGGCCTGAGCTACTTCTGAATCTGTTGACGACGGGGGGCCCGCCCTCCTTCCAGCTCGCGCTGTTGCTGCTGGCGGGCGCGTATGGCCTGGCCAGCATCGCCTGTTTTATCGCCTACGCGGTCGACAAGTCGGCCGCCATCGGCCGCCGCCGGCGCATCCCGGAACGTACGCTGCTGCTGATGGGACTGGCCTTCGGCTGGCCCGGCGGATGGCTGGCGCAGCGCTGGCTGCGCCACAAGTCCATCAAGACCAGCTTCCTCATCAAATTCTGGCTGACCGCCGCGCTGAACCTGCTGGCGGCGGGCGGGCTGCTGGCCTGTCTGTAGCCCCTCCCTACAGCCCGGACGGATAGGTCTCGGGCAGCTCGTCCAGCCGCCAATGCGCGGACAACTCCAGCGGCTTGACGGCGTTGGAACGGTCGACATGGATCACGGCGTCGAACTGGCGCGCCACCTCGGCATCGAAATAGTGGCTCTGGCGCTCGGTCTCCGGGCGGTAGACCACGCCGATCGCGCGCTCCAGCAGCTTTGCCGGCAAGGCGGCGCGGGCGTTCGCGCAGGCGCGCAGCGGCAGCAGGAACTGCGCCAGCCGGGCCGGATCCTCCTCGGTCACCTGGTGCAGCAAGGCCTCCAGGCTGCCTGGCAACGATGGCCGCACGCGCTTGAGCTGGGCCGGGCCGTCCCATTCGCTGGCGGCCGTCACCGTGCCGTCGTGGGTGCTGAAACCCAGCAGGTAGACCGCCGCCTCGCCGTGCCGCTCGCGCGCCAGCTGGCCAAGGTTGAGCTGTCCCCCGCGCCCCATCTCCGTCGCCCTCGCGTCACCCAGGTGAGAGTTGTGCGCCCACACCACCAGCCGCGCCGGACCGCTCCGGCTCGCGGACAGGTGGGCCAGCAACGCATCCAATGTGTCGGCCATGTGGCTGTCGCGCACATTCCAGGACTCGTCGCGGCGGCTGAACATGGCCCGGTAGTAGCGCTCGGCGTTCTGCACCACGCGGGCGTTTTGCTGCGCGTAGAACAGTTCGTCCGGCACCGTGCCGCCGGCCACGTCCAGATGGCGCTGCGCCTGCGCGGTCAGCTCGGCCAGCTGGCGCACCACCTCCGCCTCGCAGTCCTCGCGCAGGCCAAGGCTGGCGAGGTAGCCGTAACGCAGCGGATCGGTGCCGACGTGGTCGATGCAGCTGTAGCGTTCGCGCGCGCGCCGCGCGGCCTCGGGATCGGCCTGCTCCAGGTAGCGCACCACCAGGCGCATCGAGTGGTGCAGGCTGTAGAGATCCAGGCCGTAGAAACCGATGCGGCGCGCCGGGTCCCGCACCTGCTGGTTGTGCAGCCGCAGCCAGTACAGCAGCTCGACCATCTCCTCGTTGCGCCACATCCATTGCGGAAAGCGCTGGAAGCCGGACAGCGCCTGGTCGGCGGTGTGGCCGGCGCCCTTCAGCTGGACGAAGCGGCTCGCTTGCAGCGCGTCCGGCCAGTCCGCCTCGATGGCGATGGCGTCGAAGCCGTGCTCGACGATCAGCCGCTTGCTGAGGGCGGCGCGCAGTTGATAGAACTCGCGCGTGCCGTGGGTGGCTTCGCCCATCAGCACCAGCCGCGCGTGGCCGATGTGGCTCAGCACGGCGTCGAGGTCGTCGTCGGTGCGCAGCGGCAGCACTTGCTCCCGCAGTCGCGCCAAGGCTTGGTCGGTCATGACGGTCTCCCAAACAAATCCACGCAGGTATGCAATACTCTAGGTCGATTTTTATTTTTGTGCTTTGGAAAGAGTGTGCGATGTGGACTGGGATCTTGTGCGGCTTGCTGGCGGGCGCGATGTGGGGCATGGTGTTCATCGTGCCGGAATTGCTGACGGCCTTCACGCCGCTGGAGATGGCGTGCGGACGCTACATCGCGTACGGCGTGATCGCGGCCGGCCTGATGGCGCCGCGCCTGCCCGCGCTGCTGCGCCGCCTGGACCGTGGCGATGTGGTCGCGATGATCAAGCATGCGCTGACCGGTAACATCGTCTACTACATGCTGCTTGCGCTGGGCGTCAAGCTGGCCGGCGTGGCGGCCACCTCGCTGATCATCGGCGTGCTGCCGATCTCCGTCACGCTGATGGGGAGCAAGGACCATGGCTCGGTGCCGCTGCGCCAGCTGACGCTGCCGCTGCTGCTGGTGGCGGCCGGCATCGCCTGCATCAATATCGATGTGTTCTCCCACGACGCCGGCAACGGCGCGCCGCTGCCGGACAAGATCCTCGGCGTGCTGTGCGCGGCCGGCGCGCTGTTGTGCTGGACCTGGTATTCGGTGGACAACGCGCGCTACCTGAAGCGCAATCCGCATTTCAGCAGCGGCGAGTGGTCGGCCTTGTACGGCGTGTCGAGCGGCTTGATCTCGCTGGCGATCGCGCTGGTGGCGCTGGCGCTGTTCCATGCCGACGTGACCGGCGCCGGCGCCGCGGCCAGCGGCCGCGATTGGACGCTGTTCTGGGTCGTCAACGCGTTGATGGCCCTGGGCGCTTCGGTGATCGGCAACCATCTGTGGAATGTCGCCAGCCGCAAGGTGCCGCTGACCTTGTCCGGCCAGCTGATCCTGTTCGAGACGCTGTTCGCGCTGCTGTACGGCTTTATCTACAAGCAGCAGCTGCCGCGCGGGCTGGAGATCGCCGCCATGCTGCTGCTGGCGGGCGGCGTGCTGTGGTCGATGCGCGTGCATGCGCTGGACGAGGCCAGCGAGGCGCATGCCGGCTAATGCCCTGACTATTCGGGCTTGAGGCGCTCGGCCACCAGTTGCGCCATCGGATCGTCGCCCAGGCCCGCCACCACGCCGCGCTGGTCGGCGGCGCCGCGGTTCTGGTTGACCTTCCATTTGCCCACCAGGCTGTCGATCGGGATTTCGATGCCGATGATGGCCTTCATGGTCGCGGCCATGAAGTCGGCGGGCGCGTCGTCCAGCTCCCACGGCTGCGGCATGCCGCCTTCGTGGACGGCGGTCAGGTGGTCCAGCAGGCGGCGCAGCCAGAACGGATCGTCCACCACGCGGCCGGTGCCGCGCGCCTGCACCATCACGTAGTTCCAGGTCGGCACGACCTTGTGCGTGGTGCGCTTGGTTTCGTACCAGCTCGGGCTGATGTAGGCCTCCGGCCCCTGGAACACCACCAGGCACGAGGTCGCCGTCTCCAGCTTGCGCCACAGCGGGTTGGCGCGCGCCACGTGGGCGCGCAGCACGCCCAGGCCGCTGTCGCCCTCGTCGGCGTACAGCATGAAGGGAATCAGGTCGGCGGTGACGCCGTCGGCATCGGCCAGGATCAGCGTGGCCAGCGGAAAGTCGCGCATCAGGCCATGGCGGACTTCGAGACGGTCTTCGGCGAAGGCGGGTTGCAGGTACATGGCGGCTCGGGTGGCGTGAACGATGAGGCCAGTGTAGCAGCGGCGCGCACGGGCGGACAGTGCCAGCGTGGTCCGCCCGCGTGGGGCCAGACCTAGTCCAGCAGGCCGTTCTCGCTCAGCACGTCCTGGATCAGCTCCAGGCGCAGCACGGGATTCTCCTGCAGCAGCAGGCGCTGCTTCTCGCTCACGTCCAGCCGCAGCAGCTCGCACCAACGGTTCGCCACCCAGCCCGCTTCGTCCAGCCGGTACGGCGGCGCCAGCGGCATGTTGGCGGTGGAGATCTGCTTCTTCTGCAACGAGCGGATCAGCGAGCCCAGCGCGTTGGCGACGTCCTGCTGCTCGGTGGGAACGGGCACCACCATGTCCTCGGCGACCTGGTCGACCTCGGCCATCCACAGGCCATGCTTGAGCTTTTCGGCCGAGCGGATCTGGAAGCGCGTGGTGCCGATGCAGGAGATTTGCAGCAGCCCGGGCAGCGGCGCGGTCCAATCCAGGATGCGGGCCATGGTGCCGGCGTCGGACAGGGTTTCCTGCATGTCGGGGATGCGCGTTTCGCTGCCTTCGAGCAGTGGAACCACGCCGAATTCTTCGCCATTGGCGATGCAGCGCTTGATCAGGTCCAGATAACGTACTTCAAACACCTGCAATGGTAAATGCCCGTCCGGGAACAGGATGGTATTCAGCGGGAAAAGAGGGATTGATGCCATTCCACTATCATCTCACGAAATGGCTGTGGCTGGTCTAGACAGGTGACACTAACCTTAACGCCAAGTTAAGGCCGGGGGTAATTAACGCCGTCTTTCAGCATAAAAGCAACGTCGCGTGGCGCAGGACATATAGAACCGTAATCAATGCGGAGAATAAGACTCGGCGCGCCCCGCCCCGAAAAAGAGAAAAGCCGGGAGCGGGGTTTATAAAAACATATAAACCCCGCTCCCGGCTCCCGGCAAACCGACGGTGCGGCTTACTTAATCAGATACTGCTCTTTGTCCTTGCCTTCCAGCCATTTCGGAGCGCGGCCACGGCCGGTCCAGGTCTGGCCGGTGGCGTCGTCGCGGTATTTGGTCGGCACCGGCGCGCGGGTCTTGACCGTCTTCACCTTGGCTACGCCACCCAGATCCGCCACGGTCAGGCCGTATTCACGCATGATGGCCGTGACTTTCTCTTTCGCCTGCGCGATTTCATTTTTGCGGGCGGTTTCGGCCAGATTTTCCAGTTCGGCGATCTTTGCTTTGTATTCCTGGTAAGTCGTCATCTTATTTCCTTCTATCGGCAGGTTAGATTCTAAAAAAACCACTAGTGACAATGTGTGAGATTTTATAGCCGCAATTTACCATAACTTTGCACTAATTCTCCAGAGATATACGCGACAAATACCAATATAGCTATAAAAACGAATATTTTCCACCACTGTTGTTCAATTGAAGCGCGTATCGGACGGTTTTACGACGGCGCAGCAATATGCTCCGCTTCAAAGAATAGCGCCCGGTGGATTAACTGTTTTCTATTCAGCCGCACAGCGGCCGGTGCACGATGCCGTCCTTCACCACTTTGCGGATCAGGTTGGCCAGGCGGCAGGTCGCGGGGCCGGCCACCTCGGGGTTGGCGACGATCAGCGACAGCGACTGCTTGCGGCGCTGCCCCACGCGCAGCGGCAGCGGCTTGAGCAAGCCTTGCTCCAGCTGGGTCCGTATCTTGTGCTCCGGCAGCCAGCCGAAGCCCAGGCCGTTGCAAATCATCTCCAGCCGCGTGTGCGGGCTGGTGACGGTCCAGCGCTGGTTGCTGCTGAGCCAGCCGTGGTCGCGCGGATTGAGCGTGCCCGAATCGCGCACCACGATGTGCAGGTTGCGGCCCAGGTCCTCCACTTCCAATTCGCGGCCCAGCTCGTGCAGCGCGTGGCAGGGATGGGCTACCGCGATGAACTCGATATCCATCAGCACGTCGCCGAGGAAGCCCGACGGGATGCGGCTGGCGATGGCGATGTCGACCCGTTGCTCGACCAGCGCATCCTCGGAGCCGGACAGCACGGTCTCCTCCAGGTTGACGCGGGTATGCTTGGCCCAGGGCTCGAAATCGCGCAGCACCTGCACCAGCAGCTCGACCGGGAACAGGCTGTCGACCGCGATCGAGACCTGCGGCTCCCAGCCCTCGGCCAGGCTGGTGGCCAGTTGCTCCAATTGGAAGGCGCCGCCCAGCAGCTCGCGCGCCTTGGCCAGCAGGGCCGTGCCGTTCTGCGTCAGGCGCGCGCGGCGGCCGTCGATTTCCAGCAGTTCCACGCCCAGCTGCTCCTGCAGCTTGGCCACCATGTAGCTGACCGACGATTGGCTGCGGTGCAGCGCCTCGGCCGCCTGCGCGTAACCGCCGCATTCGACGATCGCCTGCAGGACCTGCCACTGCTCCAGCGTGCTGCGGGGGATCTTCACTTCGATTCCATCACGAAGGTGCCGTCCCAGTCGTCGGGCGGCGGGTTGGCCGCCATGTGCAGGCCGCGCTCGATGTACAGCGCGGCCACGCGGTCGTGCGGATTGAGCGCGAGCACCTCGTTGAACAATTTGCCGGCGGCCGACCAGTTGCGCTTGCGGTAGCTCTGCAGCGCATTGCGGAACAGGCCCATGGCCTCGACCAGGTTGGGATAGCTGTCCTCGCTGTGGTAGTCCATCACCTCGTAGATCGACACCGGCTGGGTCTTGCCTTTGACCACCACGATGTCGACCTCGCGCAGGCGGTAGGTGCCGCGCAGCGCGCGGTAGGTGAACTCGCTGATGAGGATGTGGGCGCCGTACTGCTTGCAGGCCGATTCCAGCCGCGCCGCCAGGTTCACGCCGTCGCCGATGATGGTGTAGTCCATGCGCTTCTTGGAGCCGATGTTGCCGGAGACGACCAGGTCGGTGTTGAGGCCGATGCCGATCTCCACCGGCGGCTTGCCCTCGCGCGCGCGCAGCTGGTTCCAGGCGCGCAGCTCGGTCATCATGGCGATGGCGGTGCGCAGCGCGCGGTCGGCGTCGTCGTCGTGGCCGACCGGGATGCCGAAGGCGGCCATGATGGCGTCGCCGATGAACTTGTCGAGCATGCCCTCCTCGCGCTGGATGCAGTCGACCATCATGGTGAAGTATTCGTTGAGCAAGGTGACCGTGCCCTGCGCGCCCAGCTGCTCGGTGATGGTGGTGAAGCTGCGGATGTCCGAGAACAGCACCGTGGCCGGGACGTTTTTACCGCCCAGCATTTCGGCGCCGTTGGCCACCATCTGGTCGGCGATGCCGGGGTCCATGTAGCGCGACATGGTCGAGCGCAGGCGCTTCTCGCTGGAGATGTCCTCCAGCATCAGCATCCAGCCGATGCGCTTCTTCTCCATCGACAGCAGCGGCTGCACGCTGAAGTTGACCGACAGCGTCTCGTCCTCCAGCACCAGTTCGGCGTCCATCAAATGCTCGGCGGCCTGGTGCTCCTCCACCTGGCGCAGCCGGTCCATCACCCAGGGATTGGCGGCGCCAAAGAAATCGGCCGCCTGCCGGCCGACGATGCCGGCCGCCGTGGCGCGCAGGATGCGCAATCCGGCAGCGTTGCAGGTGACGATTTTTTCCTGGCTGTCCAGCGTGATGACGCCGTTGGACATCGACTCCAGCATGGCCTCGTTGTAGTTCTTGATCTGCTGGACGTCGGCAAACAGCTTGGCGTTTTCCAGCGCGATCGAAATTTGCGCGGTAAAGGCGCGCAGCCGCGACTCGTCCTCGGTGCTGAACGGACCGCCGCGCTTGTTGAGCACCTGCGTCACGCCGATGATCTTGCCGGCCTTGTTGA
>Ga0308157_10008901_pt1 | contig 11290 bp, 8 predicted proteins | sample PhyBR1_FD_201035 | JGI IMG/M metagenome (GOLD analysis project Ga0308157, IMG submission 201035) | Phyllosphere microbial communities from UC Gill Tract Community Farm, Albany, California, United States - DLSLB.R1 | ecosystem: Host-associated > Plants > Phyllosphere > Unclassified | place: USA...
CGGTTGGCAGCTAAACCCAAGCGCATAGATCTGTCTCGCAAAGAATCACACAAAGCATGTTCGGGCCTCCGATCCGGGTCGGAGGATGGCCCCAAGCATAGCCGCGAATTCCCTGGCGCTGCTGCTGTGCTGCCGGCTTCAGTGGGCGGGCGCGGCGCCAAGCATGCTGCAGCCGGCCGAAGTCTGCGGCGGCGGTGACTGCGGATAGGTGTCGGGCAGCACATACACCTGTGAAGTCGCCACCATGCCATCGGCGTATGTGGCCTCGACAAAGCTCGCCGACCAGCCCTGATCGGGCGCGCTCAGCGGCAGCTGCACCGCGCTGGCGCCGTCCCAGGGAACATCGCGCGCGACATACTGGATTGCGCAGGGCTGGCGGAAATCGCGCGCCTGCGGATTGACTGCGGTCCACTGCGTCAGCTTGACCGGCTTTTCCACCCACTGCAGCGCCAGCACGCTGCGCCCGCCCTCCTGCTTCAGCGTGGAGCCGAGCTGGGGCCAGGGCGTGCCGGCCTGCCAGCGCGCAATCGCGCCCGTCAGCACCTGGTCCACCACCGCCTTGATGCCGCCATGACCCACGTTGGGCACCATCCTCAGGGTCTTGTCTCCCGGCAGCTGGTCGAAGTAGAAACGGCTGTTGTCGGGCAGGAAGAACTCATCGTTGCCCGCGTTGACGAGGTATTTGGGCAGCGCCAGCCGCCCCGCCTGCGCGCTGTCCAGATAGCGCAACGGATCCATGATTCTTTCGAGCTTGTCGAAGGCTGCAGAATCGAGCTGCGCGGTGATGCCTTCGCGGTGATAGTCCTGCAGCGCCGGCGGCCAGCTGCCGCCATAGGCCTGCTGCGTGTGCGCAAACAGAGTGCGCATGTTGATGAAGTCAAGCACCAGCGGCACGATGGCGTTGATGCGCTGGTCGGCAATCGTCGCCAGCCACAGCGCCCAGGCACGCTTGGAGGCGCCCGTGCCCAGGAACTCGCTCACCTTCCAGGGTTGCAGCTCCTGCTCGGCCAGGTCCATGGTCTTGATCACCGCCTGCATCATGGGCAGGTGCAGCGGCGTGAATGCATGCTGCTGCGGATCCTGCAGGAACAGCGCCCAGCTGCGCGCGACGATGCTGTCCTCGCGGCGCGGCAACTGGTCATCGCCAAAAGTCAGGAACTGATTGGGCACATCGCTGACGGACACCGCGATGGTGCCGGTCTTGCGCACCAGGGCCAGTATCTGCTCCTCGGTCAGGTTGTTGGCGGCGTGCACCTTGCCATCGGGCCCTGGAATGCTGACGCCGTTGTTGACGATCAGCAGTGCCTTGCCTTGCCGCGCGTTGTCCGGGATGTAGATCTCCACGCCATGCTGCCAGGCTGCGGGCTGCACCAGACCCTGGGGCGACCAGTCCTGCGAGTGCAGCGAGAACCGGCGCTGCTGCACGCCCGCGAACTGCCGCGACGGCAGCTGCGTGTACTGCAGCGGCTGGGCGGCCTGCTCACGTGTGTAGCACTGCAGCACCGCGCCGAAGTCATGGCCGCTGGCGGCAAAACAGCCGCGTGCGGAGATGTCGTTGACGCTGGCCGCACAGCCAGCCATTGCCAGCAGGCAGGCGCTGAACCAGATCGATAGAACAGGCCGAAGCAGAAACATGGAGAACTCCCGGTAGGACGAAGGAATGACGCAAACAGCGAATGATATATAAAATCTATTGATAGATAAATATCATTGATTTCAATGAGATCCATCCAACTCGCGGCCCACAGCGACGCGGCAAGTCGCCAGGCACCCCAGCCGAGCTGACGAATCCCGCCGACAGGCCCATGAATGCTCCAGCACCTATGCTTGAATGCCGGCCCTCCACCCCCATCTCAGTCCTTGTATGCGTCCTGCCCACCTGGTCATTGCCTCCCTTTGCTGCGCCCTGCTGGCGACCAGCGGCTGCGCGCTGCTTGATGCCAAGCAGCGTGAATGGATCTTCCAGCCCACCGAGCGCAGCTGGCAGGGTGCCGATACCTCGGGCATGGAAGATGTGTGGATAAACTTCGACTCGCGCCTGAGCAGCGAGTCCGTGCGCCTGCATGCGCTGTGGCTGCCCGCGCCCGATGCCAACGCCCCCGTGCTGCTCTATCTGCATGGCGCGCGCTGGAACGTATCGGGCTCCTCGCAGCGCATACGGCGCATGCAGTCGCTGGGCTTTTCTGTGTTGGCCATCGACTACCGCGGCTTCGGCCAGAGCAGCGCCGGCCTGCCATCGGAAAAGCTGGCGATCGAGGATGCGCGCGCCGCCTGGGACTGGCTGGCGCAGCGCTACCCGCAGCAGCCGCGCTACATTTTCGGCCACTCGCTGGGCGGCGCGATTGCCATTGCGCTGGCCAGCGAGGTCGATGACGAGCGCGGCACGCTGGTGGAGGGCACGTTCAGCCGCATGACCGATGTGATCGGCAGCATGCGCTGGGGCTGGCTGCCGGTCGGCCCGTTTCTGACCCAGACCTTCGACTCCACGCAGCGTGTCGCGCATATCGGCTCGCCGCTGCTGGTGGTGCATGGCAGCGGCGACCGGCTGATCCCGCCGGCGCTGGGCCAGCAGTTGTATGCCGCGGCGCAAGGCCCCAAGCGCTGGGTGCTGGTCGAAGGCGGCAGCCACCACAACACCAATGCCGTCGGCCTGCCGCAGTACCGTGTGGCGCTCAAGGAGCTTTTTGACTGGCCGGCAGCGCCAGCGCGCTGAGACCCGGCCCGCGTCCTGGCGCTCTGCTACGCTCGCCGCCTGCGCCGACGTGGCCACTCAAGCACCGGCATTCCTGCTTTTCCTATGACCCTTTCGGCCCCGCCCCTTGCGGCCGGCCCCCTGTTTTGTGACTATGAGCGACATGACCGCCTCCCCTCTTCTGCCCGCCATTGCCATTGCCGGCCCGACTGCCTCGGGCAAGACCGCGGGCGCCATGGCGCTGGCAGCGGTGCTGGGCGCACGCGGCCAGGCCGTGGAAATCATCAGCGTCGATTCGGCGCTGGTCTACCGCGGCATGGACATCGGCACGGCCAAGCCCTCGCTGGCCGAACAGTCCCTGGTACCCCATCACCTGATCGACATCCGCGACCCGCAGCAGGCCTACAGCGCCGCCGAATTCGTGCATGACGCGCAGCGGCTGATCGGTGACATCCGCGCGCGCGGCGCGCTGCCGCTGCTGGTGGGCGGCACGATGCTGTATTTCAAGGCCTTGTTTGACGGCATCGACGACATGCCCGCGGCCGATGCCGGCGTGCGCGCCCAGCTCGAAGAGCGCGCTGGCGTCATTGGCTGGCATGGCATGCATGCCGAGCTGGCCAAGGTCGATGCCGAAACCGCGGCGCGGCTGGCGCCCGGCGACAGCCAGCGCATCCAGCGCGCGCTTGAAGTCTTCATGATTTCGGGCCAGCCGCTGTCGCATTTTCATACGCGGGCACGCGCGCAGCGCAGCGATGCGGAGCCTGTCGCCACCCTGTTCTCGCTGGAGCCCAACGAGCGCAGCTGGCTGCATGCGCGCATTGCCCAGCGCTTCGATGCCATGCTCGACGCCGGTCTGGTCGAAGAAGTCGCCGCCCTGCGCGCGCGCGGCGATCTGCATGCCGATCTGCCGTCGATGCGCTGCGTGGGCTATCGCCAGGTCTGGGAAGAAATGGACTGGCAGACGCGCCGCGGCGGCGACCTGAATCAGCACCTGCTGCGCGAAAAAGGCATTGCCGCCACGCGCCAGCTCGCCAAGCGCCAGATCACCTGGCTGCGCAGCATGCCGCAGCGCCAGGTGATTGCCTGCGATGCGCCCGATGCGACGGCAACGCTGGTACAGGTGGTGCTCGACCACCTGGCCCTGCGGCGCGGCTGAAGCCATGGCTGCCACACGCACCGCCGCGGTACCGGCCATTGCGGTCACCGGCCTGGCCAAGCGGTATGCGGGTGCCAGTGTCTTCAGCGCGGTGTCGTTTGATGTCGCGCCCGGCGAGTTCGTGGCCATCGTCGGCGAATCGGGCGTGGGCAAGTCGACGCTGCTCAACTGCCTGGCCGGGCTGGACCACTGGGATGCCGGCCGCATCGCGCACGACGGCAGCGATCTGGGGCAGCTCAGCGACGACCAGCGCGCGCTCTGGCGCCGCGCCCACCTGGGCTTTGTGTTCCAGGCCTTCCACGTGCTGCCGCATCTCGATGTCGCGCAGAACGTGGGCCTGCCCCTGATGCTGCTGGGCCGGCGCCAGGAAGAATCGGCACGTGTCGCGGCCATGCTGGACGCGGTCGGTCTGGGCGGCCTGGGCGCGCGCCTGCCGCAGCAGCTCAGTGGCGGCCAGCTGCAGCGCGTGGCGATCGCGCGCGCGCTGGTGCACCGCCCGCGGCTGCTGCTGGCCGACGAACCCACGGGCAATCTCGATCCGGCCACGGCCAGGCGCATTCTCGATCTGCTGACCGCCCAGGCGCGCGCTGCCGGCGCCGCGCTGGTGCTGGCGACCCATTCACGCGAAGCCGCCATGCGCGCCGACCGCGTGCTGCAACTGCGCGCGGAGGGCATGGGCGCGGCCGGCTAGGCGCGGCCGGCTAGGCGCGGCCGGCTCAGGCGCGGCCTGAGACCCCTCATTCAATGGTCAGCCGCTGCGTCTGTACCCCCTGCTTCTTGGGCAGCGTCAACGTGAGCACGCCGTTGTCATAACGCGCCTTCGCCTGGGCGGAGTCGATCTCCAGCGGCAGCTGGAAACTGCGCTCCACAGCGCCATAGAAACGCTCGCTGCGCAGCAGCTTGTCGTCCTTGGTCTGCTCATCTTTTTGCGAGACTTCGGCGCGCAGGCTCACCACGTTGCCGTCGATGGCCACCTGGATGTCCTCCTTGGCCACGCCAGGCACTTCCGCGTGCACCGTGTAGGCAGAATCGTTTTCCTTCACGTCGACCTTGATCTGCGCAGGCGAAGGCAGCGGATCGCCGTGCAGCGGACGGACATAGAAGCCGGGGTTCACATCCTTGAAGAATTCCTCGAGCAAACCACCGCGACCGATCAATGCGTTCATGTCATTCCTCCTTCAAATTCCACGCCCGTCAGGCCGGCGTGTGGGGCCTGGCCGCTCGCAGCGCATCGCTGCACGGCCCTGCTGTTAAATTGTGGCCCTGCGCGCCCTTTTTTCAAGGACCGGAGCCTGCTGCGCAGGCGATTCCAGACCCTGACTGGCAAGGACCTGGCCCGCGCGACCACATTCATTGAAGCCTTCATCCATGTTCGCCCTGCTGCGCACCTTCTCCCTGCAGGAGCTGCTGCACCACCCCTGGCGCACGGCCAGCGCGCTGATTGCCGTGGTACTGGGCGTGGCCCTGGGCTTTGCCGTGCATGTGATCAATGCCTCGGCGCTCGACGAGTTCTCGCGTGCCGTGCGCAGCGTGCAGGGCCAGCCCGATCTGGAGCTGCGCGCCATGCAGGGCGCGCTGCCCGAACAGCTCTATGCGCTGGTCGCGCGCCAGGCCGCGGTGGCCCATGCCGCCCCCTGGCTCGAGGCCTCGGTACAGGCGCAGCGCGGATCGGCCAATCCGGTCACGTTGCGGCTACTGGGCGGCGATGCGCTACAGCTGGCGCCCATGGCGCCGGCATTGATGCCGCGGCTTTTCGCCGGCCAGGGCCGGCTCGATCTGTTTGCGCCCGATGCGGTGTTTCTCAACGCCGCGGCGCTGCAGGCGCTGAACTTGAACGAAGCCCAGGCGCCGGGCGCGCAACTGCTGTGGCGGCTGCCCGCCACCAGCGGCGCGCCAGCCCCCGCGCCGGTGACGGTGCGCATTGCCGGCACCGTTGCGGCCAGTGGACCGCCGCTGGCGCTGATGGATATCGGGGCGGCGCAGGATCTGCTGCAGCGCTGGGGCGAGATCAGCCGCATCGATCTGCTGCTGGCGCCGGGCATCGCTGCCGACGGCCTGCTCGCACAGCTGCGCGCCACGCCCGGCTGGCCCCAGGGCGTGCTGGCCAGCGTGCCCGGCAACGAGCAGCAGCGCGTGGCGCAGATGTCGCGCGCCTACCGCGTCAATCTCACGGTGCTGGCGCTCGTGGCGCTGTTCACGGGCGCCTTCCTGGTGTATTCGGTGCTGTCGCTGAGCGTGGCGCGGCGCGCGCCGCAGTTTGCCTTGCTGGCGGTGCTGGGCCTGACGGCGCGCGAGCGCCTGGCGCTGGTGCTGGCCGAGTCGGCGCTGCTGGGCGTGCTGGGCAGCGCGGGCGGCATCGCGCTGGGCCTGGGTCTCGCGGCACTGGCGCTGCGGCTGCTGGGCGGCGATCTGGGCGGTGGCTATTTCGGCGATGTGCAGCCGGCGCTGCAATGGAGCGGCACTGGGGCGCTGGTATTCGCCGGCCTGGGTCTGGGCGCGACGCTGGCCGGCGGCTGGTGGCCGGCGCGCAGCGCGCAGCAGCTGCCCGCAGCCGCCACGCTCAAGGGCCTGGGCGCGCTGCAGCTTCCCCAGGCCGGCGCGCGCCTGCCCCTGCTGCTGCTGGCGGCCAGCGCGGCGCTGGCCTGGCTGCCACCGATTGCCGGCATTCCGCTGGCGGCCTACGTCTCGGTGGCCTTGCTGCTGCTCGGGGGCATGGCCGCCCTGCCCTGGCTGCTGGGCCGGCTGTTGCAGCGCCTGCCGGAGTTCGCGCGCCGCCGTCCGCTGTGGCTGCTGGCTTTCGAGCGCGCGCGGCGCATGCGCGCCAGCGCCAGCGTGGCCGTCGGCGGCGTAGTCGCCAGCCTGAGCCTGGCGGTGGCGCTCACCGTGATGGTCAACAGCTTTCGCGGCTCCATGCTCGAGTGGCTCGATACCGCGCTGCCCGCGCCGGCCTATGTGCGCGCGCCGGGCGGTTCGGGCCAGGGCGACGCGGGCTTGCGCGAGGCGCGGCTGGCCGACGCGGTGCGCGCCCTGCCCGGCGTGGCGCGCGCCCAGGCCCAGCGCAATGCCAGCCTGGCGCTGGACAGCGCCCAGCCGGCCATGGCCTTGCTGGTGCGCCCCTTGCTCGGCGCGCAGGCCCAGGCCCTGCCCTGGCTGGCGCCACCGCTGGCCGTGCCGCCAGACCTGATCGGCGTGCATGTGAGCGAAGCCGCGGCCCAGTTGTACGGGTTGCAGCCCGGCCAGCGCTGGCCCGCGCTGCAACCCGCATTTGCAGGCACCGCCGAATTCTTCGTGGCCGGCATCTGGCGCGACTATGTGCGCCAGTTTGGCGCCGTGGCCATCGACAGCGGCGACTACCTGCGCCTCACGGGCGATACCCGTATCTCGGAGATCGCGCTATGGCCCGCGGCCGATGCCGATCTGGCCGCGCTGCAGGCGCAGATCCAGGCACTCGCGCCCATGCATGGCCCGCTGGAATGGGTCAGCAGCGCGGGCCTGCGCGAACGCTCGATGCGCATCTTCGACCGCAGCTTTGCCGTCACCTACTGGCTGCAGGCCGTGGCCATAGGCATAGGCCTGTTCGGCATTGCCGCGAGCTTCAGCGCCCAGGTGCTGGCGCGGCGCAAGGAGTTCGGCCTGCTCAGTCACCTGGGCCTCACGCGGCGGCAGATCCTGGGCGTCGTCGCCGGCGAAGGCGCGGTCTGGAGCGCGCTGGGCGCGGTGGCCGGTACGCTGCTGGGCCTGGGGGTGGCGGTGATCCTGGTGCATGTCGTCAACCCGCAGAGCTTTCACTGGACCATGGAGCTGCGCCTGCCCTGGCTGCGGCTGGCGCTGCTGGCACTGGCCGTGACGGCGGCAGGCACGCTGGCCGCCTGGCTTGCGGGCCGGGCCGCGGCCGGGCGCGATGCGGTGCTCGCGGTGAAGGAAGACTGGTAGCGGCGCGCAGTCACGGCAGTGTCATGCAGGCCGGCTACAACCCAGGCTTCGACATTCCACCCGCTCCTACCCAACATGGCTTCTTCCCTGCGTCTGCTGCCCCGTGCCCACACCCGTCTGTTCGCGCTGAGCGTTCTTGCCACAGCCCTGCTTGCTGCCTGTGGCGGCAGCGACAATACGCCCGCCGAAGTCACGCCCCCGCCGGTGGTGGTGGTTCCTCCGGTGGTCGATCCGCTGCCTGAAGTCGAAGCCACGCCGCTGACCGTGACGCTGGAGAAGATCGGCACCTTTGAAACCGGCGAATTCGTCAAGAGCGCCGCGGAAATCACGGCCTACGATGCCGCCAGCAAGCGCAGCTTCGTGGTCAACGCACTCGCCGGTGCCGTCGACGTGCTGGACCTGAGCAACCCGACAGCGCCCGTCAAGGTGGGCCGCATCGAAGGCACGGCCGTGCTGGCCGGCGCGGAAATCAACAGCGTCGCGGTGCGGGGCGGCCTGGTTGCCGTGGCCATGCAGGCCAAGGTGAAGACCGACAACGGCCGCATGGCGCTGTACAGCGCCAGCACGCTGGAGTTGATCAGCCAGGTTGAAATCGGTGCCCAGCCCGACATGGTCACCTTCACGCCCGATGGCCGTTATGTGCTGGTGGCCAACGAAGGCGAGCCCAGCGACGACTACCAGATCGATCCCGAAGGCTCGATCAGCGTGATCGACGTCAGCGACGCCAAGAAGCCCGTGGCGCGCACCGCCGGTTTCACCCAGTTCAACGGCCAGGAAGCCGCATTGCGCGCGCGCGGCGTGCGCATCTTCGGCCCCAAGGCCACGGCCGCCAAGGACTTCGAGCCCGAGTACATCGCCGTGTCGGCCGACAGCCGCACCGCCTGGGTCACGCTGCAGGAAAACAATGCACTGGCGCGCGTCGACCTGGCTTCGGCCAAGGTGATTTCGGTCACCGGACTGGGCTACAAGGACAACAGCCTCGCCGCCAACGCGCTCGACATCCAGGACGAAGATGGCAAGGTCAACATCACGACCTATGCCGGCCTGCGCAGCCTCTACATGCCCGACAGCATCGCGGCCTACGAAGCCGGCGGCAAGACCTATCTGGTCACGGCCAACGAAGGCGACGCACGCGCCTGGGGCGAAGACAACCCGGCCTATGTGAACGGCGACACCACCAAGGGCTTCATGGAGGAGTTCCGTGTCAAGCACCTGACGAACGCCAAGGGCTGGAGCGGCCGCATGGGCGACGACCTGCCGGCCCACCTGAACGCGCTGGCCAAGGGTGGCCTGCTCAACCCCGCGACCTTTGCCTACTGCGGCGCCACCGCCGGCGCACCGGGCAAGTGCCGCGACGACGACGTGCTGGGCCGACTCAAAGTCACCTGGACCCAGGGCTACCAGCAGAACCCCGACGGCACGCCCGTGCTGTACACCAGCGCCGGCCTGCCCAGCGCCACCGGTGATCGCCTCATGTACGACAACCTGTATGCCTTTGGCGGCCGCTCGTTCTCGATCTGGGACGAGAACGGTGCCCAGGTCTGGGATTCGGGCGCGGCGATCGAGAAGTTCCTTGCCAGCGATGCCTGCAAGCTGGGCAACGCGCGCAACATTCCCTGCAAGACCTACTTCAACACCGGCCACGACGAACTGGCCACGATGGATGCGCGCAGCAGCGCCAAGGGCCCCGAGCCTGAAGGCCTGACCGTGGGCAAGGTCGGCAACAAGACGTTTGCGTTTGTCGGTCTGGAACGCATGGGCGGCGTGCTGGTGTATGACATCACCAACCCCAAGGCGCCGGTGCAGATGGACTACATCAACACCCGTGAAGGCTGGGATCTCGACCCCGAAACCAATCTGGCCAAGGTCGGCGATCTGGGTCCCGAAGGCCTGCACTTCGTGCCCGCGGCCAAGTCGCCCAACGGCAAGCCGCTGCTGATCGTGGGCAACGAAGTCAGCGGCACCACCGCCATCTTCGAACTGAAGATGACGTACTAAAAAAACACCCCCTGAGCGGCTCACGCCGCTTCCCCCTCTCATCCTTCGGTGGAGGGGGACGACACCATCGCTGCGGGGCGGCCCTTGCTCGGTGTCCCCTTGTTAAGACACGCCCTCTGCATAAGCATGAAAAGGTTCAAGCGTTACAGTCACAGACGCCATGTCTGCCTCCCACCCGCCGCTTCTTGACTCCCGCCGCCGCTGGCTGACCCGGGCCGCGGCCGGCGTCGGCGTGCTGGCCCTGCCCGCCAGCGCCAGCGCCTTGCCGGCGCGCACATTGATGTTCCCGCGCGACTTTGGCAGCCACCCCGATCTCGGCACCGAATGGTGGTACATCACCGGCCAGGTACAGGCCCAGGGCCGGCTGCTGGGTTTCCAGCTGACCTTCTTCCGCTCCCGCGTTCCCGCGACCCAGAACCTGCGCTCGGCGTTCGCCGCGCGCCAGCTGCTCTTTGCGCACGCCGCGCTGACCGATGTCGCCGCCAAGCGCCAGCTGCACGCGCAGCGCAGCGCGCGCGAAGGCATGGGCCTGGCGCATGCGCGAGAACACGATACGGATGTGCAGCTGGGCAACTGGCACCTGAGGCGCACGCCCGCACAGACAGGCACCGCCGCACAGGCCAGCCGCTACGACGCGCATATCGCGGGCGACGGCTTTGATCTCGATCTGCAACTGGCCACCACCCAGCCCGTGCTGCTGCAAGGCCAGCAAGGCCTGTCGCGCAAAGGCCCGGACGCTGCCCAGGCCAGCTACTACTACAGCCAGCCGCAGTTGGCGGTATCCGGCCACATCACCGTCGACGGCCAGAAACTCGCCATAGACAACAGCGCCAGCCACCGCGCCTGGCTGGACCACGAAGTCAGCGACGCCCTGCTCCACCCCGAAGCCCAGGGCTGGGACTGGATAGGCATGAACCTGGACGACGGCAGCGCCCTCACCGCCTTCCACCTGCGCCGCCCCAACGGCAGCGCCCTCTGGGCCGGCGGCTCCTGGCGCGCCCCCGGGCAGGCAGCGCGCATCTTCGGCCCCAACGAAGTGGTATTCACCCCCAAACGCTGGTGGACCAACCCCGACAGCAACGCGCGCTACCCCGTTGAATGGCATGTAGCCACCCCCGCAGGCAACTGGCATGTGGAAACACTGCTGGACGCCCAGGAGCTGGACAGCCGCGCATCAACGGGAACGATCTATTGGGAAGGCCTGTGCAATCTGCGCGAGGCCGACAGTGGAAAGCTGCGCGGCCGCGGGTATCTGGAGATGACGGGCTATGCGCAGAGGCTAAAGCTCTGACCCTTGGGCAGACCCAGGCGGATCAGCGGCCCTTCGACAAGCTCAGGGCGAACGGCATTTTGAACGTCGCCCTCCGGGGCGAACCGTGTTTGAATGTCGCCCTTTAGGGCGAACGGTATTCTGGGCTCTCCCGCCCTTCTGGCTGCGCCTGCCGCGCGCAGGGCCCGGGCTGGCAGGTGTGCCGAAGGACACACCTGCTTCGTAAACTGACTCACCGCGG
>Ga0308157_10008902_pt1 | contig 11288 bp, 5 predicted proteins | sample PhyBR1_FD_201035 | JGI IMG/M metagenome (GOLD analysis project Ga0308157, IMG submission 201035) | Phyllosphere microbial communities from UC Gill Tract Community Farm, Albany, California, United States - DLSLB.R1 | ecosystem: Host-associated > Plants > Phyllosphere > Unclassified | place: USA...
TGATGACCAGACGGATGGCCGGATCGAGACGCTTGACCACGTCGACAATCGGCCCTTGCAGATTGGCGCAATCCTGCTGATCGAATTTATCGGTGGTGCGGCCGCCCTGATGGATCAACACCACGAACACGCCCACGCCTTCCTTGCGCAGTTCCGGCAGCTGGCGGTTGATGGCGTCCGCCTCGTCGACGAATTCCAGGCCGGCGATGCCGGAAGCCAGCGCCGATTCCGCCGTCTCGCGCAGCACGGTGCCGATGAAGCCGATCTTCACGCCGTGCGCGGTTTCGATTTTATACGCCGGCAGCACCGGCTTGCGGGTGGCCATGTCGATCACATTGGCCGCCAGGTACTGGAACTGCGCACCCTGGTAAGGGCCGTCGAATTTGCAGGCCTTGTCGGCGCGCGGCGACATGCAGCCGCCCTTCTGCTGGCGCAGCAGTTCGATGCGGCCCTGGTCGAATTCGTGATTGCCGACCGAAGTGGCACGCATGCCCAGCAGGTTCATCGCGCCGATGGTCGGCTCGTCGGCCCACATCGAAGAGATGGCCGGACTGGCGCCGACCAGGTCACCGGCGCCGACCAGCAGCAGCTCGGGATCTTCCTTGCGCCACGCTTGCAACGCCGCGCCCAGCGTATCGATGCCGCCGGCGGTGATGACGCGCTCGCCGCCGCCTTGGGCGCTGTCCCAGGTGTATTTGCTGGCTTCCAGGTTGCCGTGGAAATCGTTCAGCGCCACCAGCTGGATCTCGGTCACGCCAGGCGGCAACGGCTGCTTCGGTCCCAGCGCGCAACCGCCCAACAAGGCAGCCAGCACCAGGCCGGCAAGCGGGCTCAAATGTTTAGTCATTGCTGTAAATTGCTGTGGTGAATCGGTCATTGTACCGTCCAAACCGCCTTGCGCAGAGCGGAAAATAATACGTTACAAAATGCGGCGCCAAATGAAAAACACCCTATAAGTACAGGACTTATAGGGTGTTGTGCGTGCATCAGAGGCGGGCCGCAACCCGCCGCAATGAACGATTAGAAGTCAACCGACAGGGTCGCCGAGACGAAGCGTGGCGCGCCCAGGTAGTAACGCTGGGTGTCGAACGTGGTCGTCAGGCCAGGTACCGCGTTGGCGTTCTTGACCGTGGTCGAGGACGGGTTGCGGTATTGCTTGTCGGTGATGTTGCTCAGGTTGACGGTCAGCTTCGGACGCTTGACCCAGCCAAAGTTCGCGAAGGTGTAGCCGCCATCGATACCGAAGGTGGTGTAGCCTGGTGCGACTTCGTCGTTCAGCATCGAAGCCTGCTGTTTGCCGGTAGCGCGTGCCTTCAGACGGGCCCAGAAAGCGCCGTCCTGATACTCGACCGACAGACCAGCTTTGCGGCGTGGCGCGTTGATCATTTCCTTGCCGGCGGTTGGCAGGTACACGCCATTACCAATCAGCATGTTCTCCTTGATCTCGCTATCCATGAAGCCCAGCGAGCCGTAGAACGCCCAGCCGTTGATCGGCGTATTACCAATTTCAACTTCCAGACCTTTGTTGGAGACTTTACCGACGTTGGTATAGCTCGAAGCCTGGGTGATCGGATCGAAGGTGGTTGCCTGACGGTTTTTGAAGTCGACGAAGAAGGCAGTCACGGTAGCGATGAAATTGCTGTCCTGGTGACGGTAGCCGATGTCGGTGTTCCACGACGATTCTTCTTTAACGTCGCCGACGAAGTTCGCCACGCCGTTGGTCACTTTCACGCTGGTGCCGATGTTACCGAACACGAAGTTAGGTGGTGCTTTCACGTTCTTGGCGACCGACATGAACAGCTGGTCGTCGTTGGTGATGCGGTAACGGGCGCCGAACTGCGGCAGGATGTCGTTGTAGTTCTTCACCAGGTTGTATGGCTTGACGGTGTTGTTTTCGTCGCCGTAGTTGGTGAAGTCACGTTTCACGCGCGGGTTACGCACACCGACGTTGATCTTCAGCTTGTCATCCATGAAGCTCATGGTGTCTTGCAGGAAGAACTGATAAGCGGTCGAAACCGACATCCAGTCGCGGCTGGTGGCATAGTGGCCGTTAGGACGCAGGATGCGGTCGTCTTCCAGGTATTCGTCGGCGGTCGAACCATCGTTACCCAGGCGCAGCATCGGGCCGGTTTGCTGGTGGCGAGCGCGCTCGTACCAGAAGCCACCCAGGATTTCGTGGTTGTCCACGGTCCAGGTCAGCGACGAGGTAACACCAGGACGGAAGGTCTTGGTCACGCTGGCGCTGGCAACCAGGATGGTGTCGGCGGTGTCGCCGTCGCCGTTCAGGTCGACCTTGCCGGTGCGGGTACCGGTACTTGGATCGTAGAAGGCGCTTTCCGACTGGGCGCGCTGTTGTACGCCGCCGTTACCGAAGCCGTACCAGATGTATGGCAGGATCTTCAGGTCCAGGTTGTCGTTCAGACGGAATTTCGCGGTAGCCGAAGCAATCGCGTTTTTGAACGGATTGATGCCCAGCTTGTAGTAAGCCGGCGACTGGGTGGTTTCAACTTGCGCGCCAGGGCCTGGGGTCAGGTGGCCTTTGAACGTCTCGGCGAAGTCGAAGTAATAACCGTTCTTGTTGATTTCCGACAGGGTCAGGTTATTGATGTTGTTGTTAACGGCTTCGTTATACAGCAAGGTTGCCTTGATGTAGTTGAAGCGGTCCCAGTTGTAGTCGAAGCCGACGTCGACGTGATCGCGCTTGGCGCGGCCTGGGCCTTTCCATTTGTCTGCTTCAGCGTGCGACGCCGAGATGAACATCTTCGAGCGGTTGTCCGACAGCAGGCCGGTATCGTAGCGCACGAAGGTTTTCAGCATGCTCAGCTGACCAACGGTCTGCATGGCGCGGAAGCGCTGCTTGTCTTCTGGCGAGCAGGTGTTGATACCAAAATTGCCGCCGGTGGCGCCGACTTGTGGCGAATCCGCATCGGTCGAACCCTGGGTCACGAACTGCGAGCAGGTGTTCTCCTGGTCCACATACTCTTGTGGGTAGATCGCGAAGTTACCGGAGTCGTTGACTGGCACGCCGTTGATGGTGGCGCCGATCTGGTCCGAGTTGAAGCCGCGCAGCGTCATGCCGCCACCGAACAGGCCGGTTGCGTCGTAGTTGTAGCTGTTAACTGCTGGCAGCATTTCCAGTGCTTCATAAGCATTGCCGGTTGGGCGCTGCTTTTCCAATTCTTCCGCAGTAATGGTCGAACGTGCTTTTGGCGCGTCTTCCGTTACCATCAGGCCCATACCCAGTTTTTTACCGGTGATGACCACCTCAGCCTTGCCTGGAGTGGCGGTAGCTGCCTCCTGTGCAAAAGCGGCACCTGCCGACAGCGCGGCCAAGTGAGCCGCTACGGCGATGACGCTCAAGCGCAAGACCGGAGATTGTTTGGATTGCATTAAAAACCCCTTAGAGTGTTATTGTGAAAACCGTAACGAGAACTACTGAAATCGTGTGTGAAGAGCAACTTTTCCTCTGCACCAAAGCGAGAGTGTAAATGCCTTAAATGACACTGGTATGACATTAAAAGTTGTCAAATTGCTCTAACTGCCAATAACTATTGCATGTCGCCATACCCGCGACAAATACGTTTTTACTAAGCAATTAAGTGGAAAAACATATAAATGAACGTGGATGATTGCAGATTTACAATTTCCACAGGTCGCAGAGGCGTAATTTCGGCGGAATTATAAGAGAGTCGGATGCCGATGAATTTCGTTCATGGCAAGTATTGAAGATTAAATCTGGAAATGTAGTAAAACTGCCACAGAAATGTAGTGGAACTTTGACAAAAAGCAAAGCCGGCGCAAAAGCGCCGGCTTTTTTTTGCGGAAAAACTTTATTTATCGTTTGGATTGCGCAACAGCGCCGGCAATATCCGCTTCAAATTTGGTGAATTTACCGTCCAGCGCTTTCAAAAGACGCTGTTTGTCGGCATCAGCCAGGAAAGAATAACGAATACTGTCGTATGACAGTTTTTTCACCTCCGCGTAATCCGGCTGGTAGCGCGCTGCGTACAACACATATTCGCCAGATAAATTGTTGCGGGAAACGCCAGCGTCGTCAGTAGACAACACATATGGCACGCCATATTTGCGGAACAGCGTTACCGGATGGGCCTGGTCCTTGATGCCGAGGATGAAGTCATTGCTGCTCAGGTTCACCTCGACCGGGATCTTCTGATCACGCATTTTTTTCATGATGGCCAGCGGATTGCTCTCATGCGCAATGTCCATGCCGTGGCCGATGCGGCTAGCGCCGGCGACCTCAATGGCATCCTTGATATGGAAGGTCAGGCCCTCCGGCTCCACCATGCCCAGCGACAGCTCGCCAGCGTGCAGCGCCAGCTTCACCTGCGGGTATTTGGATTTCAGGAATTTGAACATCTGCATGTGCAGCGCGTAATCGCGCATCGACACATGCACGCTTTCCTGGCCGACGATGTTGACGCCGACGATCTTCGGATTCGAGGTCGCCAGCTTGAAACTGGAAACGATCTGCGAGTACACCTGCGACGGCGACAGAAAGCGCAGCGCGAACGGCTGGTAGCGCAGCGTGAAGTTGGCGTCATCCAGGCCGACGCTGACCGTGTCCACATTCTTCAGGTAGGAGCCGATCCAGCCTTGGAAGGCCTGGTCTTTTTCCAGCTTGGCCGACAGCGCGGCGAAGTCGGTGTCGGTAACGCCGGTGGACAGCGCTTTCTTGTCGAAGTCCGCATCCTGCGCGATCGGCGCGATCTCGTAGATGGTTTCGATGTAGCTGACGTTCTCCTGGACCGCGCGCTGCTTCAGGCGCTGCAAGCCGTCCACCGCGTTGGTCGATGCCACCGGGTTGAAGTAGGCGAAGGTGTCGAAGAACTGGCGGTCCGGCGGCGACTGGATCGCGCTGTGGTTGTAGAAGTCCTTGTCCGACCAGCGTTGCAGCAGGTTGGCCAGGAAGGTGTTGTCTTGCAGCGTATCGACGCCGGACAGGCAGGCGCGCTCCGCCAGCGGCTTGGCCTGTTCCTCTTTGGTCAGCGTCTTGCTGGTGTCGATCTGGTAATTGCTCTTGTTGACGCAATAGCCTTCCTTGTCCACCCACTGCAGGTACTGCTCGGCGTAGATTGCGCCCGAGTAGTGATGGTGCAGGTCGCCGCCCTTCGGCATCAGCGTGAAGAACATCGTCAGTTCGGCCAGTTTCGGCTCCTTGCCCGTCGCGACCAGCGCGGCGAAGTGGCGCTTCGTGGCTTCCTCGTTGGCATTGGCGGCGTGTGCCTGCGGCATGGCGCAGAACACGGCGGCGGCCAGTGCAACGGCCTTCAGGCTGGCGATGTTTTTCTTCATGGTGGGTCCTTGGTTAATTCATTTCACGGGCATGCACCTGGCGGCCTGCCGCATACGTCGCCGCGATGGCGCGGTCGTCGCCCAGCAACGCCAATGCGAACAGCAGCTCTTCCAGGCTGTTGCTGCGCGAGGTACGGCGCTGCAGCAGCGGCGTCGCCTGCGGATCGATGACGATGAAGTCCGCCTCCGTCCCGGCAGCGAAATTGCCGATGGTGCCTTCGAGCTGCATGCTGCGCGCGGCGCCCAGCGTGGCCAGGTAGAACATGCGCAAAGCCGGCAGGTAACTGCCCTTCAAGCGCGCTACTTTATAGGCTTCATTCATCGTTTGCAACATGGAGAACGAAGTGCCGCCACCGACGTCGGTGGCCAGCGACAGCAGCACGCCGGCATCGTCGGCACGCTCGAAGTCGAACAGGCCGCTGCCGAGGAACAGGTTGGAGGTCGGACAGATGGCGGCGGCCGACTGCGTTTCCGCCATGCGGCGGCGGTCGTGTTCATTCAGCCAGATGCAATGGCCGTACATGGCGCGCGGGCGCATCATGCCGTAGCTGTCGTAGACGTCGATGTAGCTGCGTGAGTTGGGGAACAGTTCGCGCACCCAGGCGCATTCGGCTTCGTTTTCCGATACATGGGTCTGGATATAGGTGTCCGGATAGGCGGCTGCCAGTTCGCCGGCCAGTTGCAGCTGGCGTTCGGTGGATGTCGGCGCGAAGCGCGGCGTGATGGCGTACAGCGAGCGCCCGCGCTTGTGCCAGCGCTGGATCAGCGCTTCGGTGTCGCGTGCGCTGGTTTCGGCGATGTCGCGCAGGAAGTCGGGGCAGTTCCGGTCCATCATCACCTTGCCGGCCACCATGCGCAGGCCGCGCTGTTCGCTGGCGGCAAAGAAGGCGTCCACCGATTGTGGATGCACGGTGCAGTAGACCATGGCGGTGGTGGTGCCGCAGCGTAGCAGTTCGTCGAGGAAGAAGTCGGCCACGCTGGCGGCGTGCGTGCTGTCCTCGAACTGGCGCTCGGATGGGAAAGTGTAGGTCTCCAGCCATGGCAGCAGGCCTTCCGACGGCGAGGCGATCATGTCGGTCTGCGGGTAGTGGATATGCGTGTCGATAAAGCCCGGCATCAGCAGCTTGCCGCTGTAGTCGTGCACCACGGCGCCTGGCGGCAGCGTGGCGTGCAAGGTGGCGTAATCGCCCGCGGCTTTGATTTTGCCGTCTTCGACGATCAGCAGGCCATCTTCGTGCCAGTCGTGCGACTGCTCGTTGAAGGCCGGATCGGCGAGAAAGTGCAGCAAGCTGCCACGATAGGCTTGCAGGTTGGTGGTCATATTGGTCTTTCTTGAATCTGAATGCGTAGTTTAGCTTGCGACGGCCAGCCGTGCCGGCGCGTTGAGTGCAGCGATTTGCTGCTGTTCCCACACCATCAACAGCTGCGCGCACACGGAGGCGGCGATGGCGGCGGGGAGCTTGCTGGAGATGCCCGGCAGGCCGATCGGGCAGACCATGTTGTCAATCCGGTCTTGCGGTAGCCCGCGCGCGGCCATGCGGCGCTCGAATTGTACCCGTTTGGTGTGGGAGCCGATAAGCCCGAACCAGCCGACGTCTTCTCTTGCCAGGATGGCTTCGGTCAGGCGCTGGTCCAGTGCGTGGCTGTGGGTCATGACCAGATAGCTGGCGTCTTTTGGCGCCGCGCCCACGCAGGCTTCCGGCATATCGGTGGCTTCCACGGTGACATTGGTCGGCAGGTCCACAGGGAACATGTCTTCACGCTCATCGACCCAGGTGACGGTACACGGCAATTCACCGAGCAGACGGACGATGGCCGCACCGACGTGTCCCGCACCGAACAACACCAGATGCGCACGCGGCGCCAGACAAGGATCGACCAGCCAGCGCCGCCCATCCGCATCGCGCAGCACATGCGTCCCGCGCTCGCGGTCGACGGTCGGCACCGACGCCGACGCCACGCCCATCACGCGCTCACTGCCGCTGCCGCCGGCGACATCGCTGCGCGGTCCGCGCTGCCCGTATGAGACGCCTTCGCCAGCCTTGCCGGGGGCGGCGACTACGCCGTCGGCGCCGAGCAGTAGGGGGGCGGCTGGGCCGTCGGCGCCGAGCAGCAGGGCTGTGGCTGGGCCGTCGATGGCGCTCAAGCGCCAGCTGTCTTCGCGTTGGCGCGTACGCAGGCCGGCCAGGACGGCGGCCAGTTCAGCGCCGACCAGCTCAAACGCCAGGTGCACCACGCCACCGCAACACTGGCCCAGCGTTGGCCCCAGCGCATAGCGCTCCAGCCGCGCCGTCGCAATGCATGCCGCAGCCGCATCGCCCGCAGCCACGTCCTTGCTGGCCGCGCCTTGCAGCATCTCGCGCGCCAACTCCACTGCGCATAGCTCCAGATGCCCGCCGCCGATCGTATCGTGCTGGCCGCGCGCCGTCACCAGCATCTTGGCACCGGGCTCGCGCGGGCCGGAGCCCTCCACGATCGCCACAGTCACCAATACTGCCGGTTCCACCACCCGCGCTGTCAGCCACGCATTCATCACGCCATCACTTCCACAATCGACACCGCCCGCAAGATCTCCTCGCTGGTAGCCGGTGCATTCAACGGCGGATTGAAACGATGCCCACCTACCGCCGAAATCGCGTCCCGAATCGCAAAGAACACCGAAAACGGCAACAACAACGGCGGCTCCCCCACCGCCTTCGAGCGATGAATACTGTCCTCCACGTTCCCGTTATCAAACAAGCGAACGCGAAAATCCTCCGGACAATCCGAAATCCCCGGAATCTTGTAAGTGGACGGCGCATGCGTCATCAGCTTGCCGGTCGCGTTCCACCACAACTGCTCCGTGGTTAGCCAGCCCATGCCCTGAATGAAAGCGCCCTCCACCTGACCGATATCGATGGCCGGATTCAGCGAACGGCCCGCATCATACAACGCATCGGCACGCAACAGTTTCCACTCGCCAGTTAGCGTATCCACCACCACCTCGGACACCGCCGCCCCATACGCATAGTACGAGAACGGATGCCCGCTCATTGTCTTCGGGTCCCAATGCAAGCCAGGCGTCGCATAAAATCCATCGGACCACAACTGCACGCGTGCCAGATACGCCTTCTGCACCAGCTCCGCGAACAATACAGTGTGCCCGTTCACGTGCACATGGTTATCCAGGAAGCGCACCGGTTGTCCATCTTCATCGCCATACAGCTTGACCGCATACGCCGCCAGACGCTCGCGGATCTGCCGCGCCGCATCCTGCGCCGCCTTGCCATTCAAGTCCGCGCCAGTGGAAGCCGCCGTGGCCGAAGTATTTGCCACCTTGCTGGTATCCGTCGCCGTAATGCGCACATGCGATAGATCCAGGCCCAGTTCATGCGCCACCACCTGCATCACCTTGGTGTTGATGCCCTGCCCCATCTCCGTGCCGCCATGATTGACCAGCACCGAGCCGTCGACATACACATGCACCAGCGCGCCGGCCTGATTCAGGTGCGTGACATTGAACGCGATGCCGAACTTCAGCGGCGTGAACGCAATCCCCTTCTTCAGCACCGGACTGCTTGCATTGAACGCTTCAATCGCCTTGCGGCGTGCGCGATACGCGCTGGTCTGCTCCAGCTCCGCAGTCAGCTTCTCGATCACATTGTCGACAATCACCTGGCCATAAGGCGTCACATTGCGTTCACTGGTGCCATAAAAATTCAACCGGCGGATATCCAGCGCATCACGCCCCAGGTTGCGCGCAATCTCGTCGATGATGTACTCGATCGCAATCGCACCTTGCGGACCGCCGAAGCCACGGAATGCCGTATTTGACTGCGTATTCGTCTTGCCACAGCCAGCGCGAATATCCACGTCCGACAGATAGTAGGTGTTATCGAAGTGGCAGACCGCTCGTGTCGCGACAGGTCCAGACAAGTCAGCCGAAAAGCCGGCGCGCAAAGTCATGTCCACGCGCGCCGCCAGGATCTTGCCGTTGTCGTCGTAACCAACCTCATATTCATAATAGAAGCAATGGCGCTTGCCGGTAACCAGCATGTCGTCATCCCGATCCGCGCGCAGCTTGACGGGGCGGCGCAACTTGGACGCCGCGATGCCAGCCGAAGCCGCCCACAAAGCCGACTGCGACTCCTTGCCGCCAAAGCCGCCGCCCATACGGCGGCATTCCACCTGGACCTTGTGCGAATGCACACCGATGGCATGCGCCACCACATGCTGCATCTCGCTCGGGTGTTGCGTCGAGCATTGCACCAGCAAGCCGTTATCCTCCTTCGGAATCGCGTAGGCGATCTGCCCCTCCAGGTAGAACTGTTCCTGGCCACCGACAAACAGCTGGCCCTTGACCACGTGCGGCGCGGCGGCGAATGCGGCTTCATAGTCGCCGCGCTTCAACTGCATCGGCGGCAGCACATACGAACCGGCGGCCTTGGCCTCCTGCGGGGTGAAGATGGCCGGCAGCTCTTCGTACGTGATGGCGGCGCGGCGCGCGGCACGGCGCGCGTGATCGTGCGTGTCCGCCACCACGATGAAAATCGGCTGGCCGACGTACAACACCTCACCGGCTGACAAAATCGGATCGTCATGAATGATCGGCCCGCAATCATTGGTGCCGACGATATCGGCAGCCGTGTAAACCGCCACCACACCTGGCGCGCTGCGCACCGCCGACAGATCCATCGCCGTAATGCGCGCATGCGCCTTCGAGGACAAGCCGAGTGCGGCGTGCAGCGTACCTTGCAGTTCAGGGATGTCGTCCGTGTAGGTGGCCTGCCCCAGCACATGCAGTTCGGCCGATTCATGCGCGCGCGATACGCCCACGGCTTTCCACGCCGAGCCGGCAATCGCGGATGGCGCAACAGGTTCGTTCATGATGGCTCCTTTCAAGCGCGGCAAGCGAAGGCGTTGACGGCGTCCGCCGCAAGTGGCGCATCGGCGCGCGTCTCCAGCCAGAAGCGGCGCAACAGGTTCTGCGCTGTCTGCATGCGATAGGTGCTCGATGCACGCATGTCGGACAGCGGTGCGAAATCTTGCTGCAACTGATCCATCGCCACACGCAGATTGGCCTCGTTCCAGCGCAAGCCGGTCAGCGACGCTTCCGCACGCGGCGCGCGGCGCGGCGTCGCCGCCATGCCGCCAAATGCAATGCGCGCCTCCTTCACCGTATCGCCGTCGAGCGTGAACGCGAACGCCGCGCACACCGCAGAGATATCCTGGTCGAAGCGCTTGGCCAGTTTATAGGTACGGAATTGTACTTCCGCGCGCGGCAGCGGCACGCGCACGGCGGCGACGAATTCGTCGGCCTGCAAATCCTTTTTCTGATAGTCGAGATAGAAGGCTTCCAGCGCCAGCACGCGGCGGCCGGAGGGACCTTGCAGCACCACTTCGCTGCCCAACGCGATCAGCCATGGCATCGAATCACCGATCGGCGAACCGTTGGCGATATTGCCGCCCAGCGTACCGGCATTGCGAATCGGCAGCGATGCGAAGCGCTGCCACAACTCGCTCAGCTCCGCCGGATACAGTTCGCACAAGGCTCCATAGGCATCGTTCAGTGACACGCCGGCGCCAATTTCCAGCATGCCGTCATGCTGCTGCACGCTTTGCAGGGCGGTGACATGGCCGAGGTAAATGATGTCACCCAGCTCGCGCATCTGCTTGGTCACCCACAGGCCGACGTCCGTCGAACCGGCCAGGATCAGGGCGTGCGGATGGGCGCTGCGCAGGGCGACCAGTTCGTCCAGCGTGCGCGGTGCGTGGAAATTGCGGCCTTCGAACGCGTAGCTAAGGCCTTCGCCGCGCTCCAGTGCGCGCAGCGCATCGGCCACGGCGGCGCGGTCGAACTCGGCGCGCGGCAGTTCGACCATGCGCCCGGCCGCCTCGATGATGGGCCGATAGCCGGTGCAGCGGCACAGGTTGCCGGACAAGGCGTCGTCGATCTCGCGGCGCGCGGGCGCCTGGCCCTCCTGCTTCAGGTACAT
>Ga0308157_10008904_pt1 | contig 11285 bp, 6 predicted proteins | sample PhyBR1_FD_201035 | JGI IMG/M metagenome (GOLD analysis project Ga0308157, IMG submission 201035) | Phyllosphere microbial communities from UC Gill Tract Community Farm, Albany, California, United States - DLSLB.R1 | ecosystem: Host-associated > Plants > Phyllosphere > Unclassified | place: USA...
TATACAAGTACTGCACATTCCAGACTTGCACGAGTATGGTAGTTTGATTTTATGTTCCAATCCTACATCCAGTACTGTTTTATTATAAGGAATAGTCAATTCATATTCTATTCCCTGAAAACGAAGTTTAATGTCATAGGAAGTCATATCCACAGGTTCCTCTTCTCTTTCGTCATCATCTTCCTCTTCTTCTGGGAAATAGAAGGTTTCCTTCGTTATACAGCTATCGGGAATTCCCATGCCCAACAGTGTAAACCGGACTAAGTCCATATAGAAAACAGGACCGCATGTAAAGAAAAGTGCCTCACCGTCCGACGGCATCTGTTCTCGTACAATACGAATAAGATATTCCCTATTTAAACGTGCGTGTAAAAGATTCTTAGAGCTTGAAAATATCCACTCAATCTCTAACCGATCAGGATATTTCTTTTGCCATTCCAACAGCTCTTCACGAAACACTGTACTTTCTACAGTCCTATTACTGTATATCAGCATCACCCTCGTTTTGTCTTCGCCCATAAGGGCTGTTTTCAAAATCGAATATAGCGGGGTTATTCCAACACCAGCAGCGAAAAGAAACAATGTGCACTTGCGGCCTCTTTGGGGTTCATAATAAAATAAACCCTGCGGTTCTAATACATCAATAATGTCACCTATCTCAATTTGATGATGCAAAAAACGAGATATTTCACCATTATCAACACGTTTCACTGTTACGGCAAGCGGTTCATCTACATCAGGGGAGCTACTGAAGGAATAAGATCGTCTTACTTCTCGTTCGCCAAAGGTAAAAGAGACAGTCAGAAATTGTCCCGCTTTGGGTTTTGGATAATGACCAGATAAATCTTTAAATATTAGCGTAACGGTATCATTTGGTTGATATATAATGTTTGAAATTTCAAATTTGTACATGCTATAAAAGTAGCTTAATTATTGAAATTAGTCAAATAGATAGCATCTATAGGACATAAAAAATCCCAACTGGAAAGCCTGTTGGGATTATATTTATCAATACGTATCTGTTAAAGCTTACGCTTAACTTCTACTTGCTCATAGGCTTCTACGATATCTCCCACTTCTATATCATTGAAGCGATCGATATTCAAACCACATTCGTATCCTTGTGCCACTTCTTTGACATCGTCTTTAAAGCGTTTCAATGAGGCTAACTTACCCGTATGAATAACCACGCCATCACGGATAACGCGAATATCATTGTTCCGGTTGATTTTACCTTCACGGACCATACATCCAGCAATGGTACCAACTTTCGAGATTTTGAATGTTTCTCGAATTTCAACCTCAGCGACAATTTTCTCTTCATACTTCGGTGCTAACATGCCTTCCATCGCCGATTTCAACTCTTCAATGGCATCATAAATAATAGAATACAATCGAATGTCAATTTGCTCATGTTCCGCGAGCTTTTTAGCGCCTTGTGTCGGACGTACTTGGAAACCAATGATAATAGCGTCTGAAGCAGATGCTAAAAGTACATCGGATTCTGAAATTGCTCCCACAGATTTATGGATAATATTGACTTGAATCTCGGCTGTAGACAATTTGAGTAAGGAGTCAGACAACGCTTCAATCGAACCGTCCACGTCACCTTTAACGATAATATTCAATTCTTTAAAGTTACCGATAGCTAAACGACGACCGATTTCATCGAGCGTAATGTGCTTAGTAGCGCGCATACCTTGCTCACGTTGCAATTGTAGACGTTTATTCGCTACTTGCCGCGCTTCTGATTCGCTTTCCATAACATATAGCTTGTCCCCCGCAGTAGGTGCTCCGGCCATACCCAAGATCTGTACCGGTACGGAAGGCCCGGCCTCTTTCACGCGTTCACCACGTTCATTTGTCAAGGCTTTTACCTTACCTGAATGCGAACCAGCAAGAATAGGGTCTCCTACACGTAATGTACCCGCTTGTATCAATACTGTCGTAACAATACCCCTGCCTTTATCTAACGCAGATTCAATCACCGAGCCAACCGCACGTTTCTTAGGGTCTGCTTTTAATTCCAGCATTTCTGATTCCAAAACAACCTTCTCCAATAACAAATCGACGTTCTCTCCGGTTTTGGCAGATATTTCTTGAGCTTGGTATTTACCACCCCAGTCTTCCACTAGAATATTCATACCCGATAATTGCTCGCGTATCCTATCCGCGTTAGCACCTGGTTTGTCCACCTTAGTAAAAGCAAAAACGATGGGAACTCCGGCTGCCTGTGCATGGTTGATAGCCTCTTTGGTTTGTGGCATGACGGCATCATCAGCAGCGATAACGATAATCACAATATCCGTCACTTTCGCACCGCGTGCACGCATCGCTGTAAACGCCTCGTGCCCCGGAGTATCTAAAAATGTAATTTTGCGATCATCTTCCAGTTTCACCGCGTAAGCTCCAATATGCTGCGTAATACCACCAGCTTCACCTTTTGTTACATTAGCCTTACGGATATAATCTAATAGCGATGTTTTACCGTGATCAACGTGTCCCATGACAGTTACAATTGGGGCACGAGAAATTAAGTTGGCTTCATTATCCGGTTCCTCAAGTTCAGTAATTTCCTCATCTTCTGGCTTAATAAACTCTACTTGGTAACCAAATTCTTCCGCTACAATCGCCAAAGTTTCCGCATCCAAACGTTGGTTGATGGACACGAACATACCCAAGCTCATACAGGTCGATATAACTTGTGTAACTTGCACATCCATTAAGTTCGCCAACTCATTTGCGGTTACGAACTCCGTAACACGTAAAATTTTGGATTGTGCTGCTTCCTCCATAGCTGCTTCTTCAGCAGAAAGCGCTATATCGTCGCGTTTCTGGCGACGTAGTTTAGCACGTTGCGCAAATTTACCAGACTTACCGGCGCCACTTAGGCGAGCCAGCGTAGCCTTAATTTGGTCTTGGATTTCTTTTTCTGAAGGTTCTTCTTTAGGCGCTTCTTGATGACGTCCTTTTCCGCGATGATCGTGACGTCCCTTGCCATGCCCGTGCTGTTGGTTACCTTGCCCCTGTTTATAACCACCCGTCTGCTGTCCGCCTCCTTTATTGAAGCCCCCTCCTCCGCTACGATTAGTATTTCCTTCACCCGGACCTCTTTGCCCTGTTACTGCATTAGGATTGACGGGGGCGGTTTTATTCGAACGTTTGCGTTTGCGCTTGTTGTCATTGATATGTGACGGACCTGAGGAAGACGCCACAGGTTTACGCTCCACCGGAAGTTGAATTTTTCCAACTACTTTAGGCCCGCTTAGGGTTTCCGAACGAGCACGTATCACATCGCTCTGGGGTCTTTCAGACACAGCAGGTTTTTGCTCTTCCGTTACCGGAGGTTTAATTTCTTCAGTTTCTTTATTCATGTTAGCCGCAGGCTCTGCTTTTATTTCTTGTTTTTGCTCTTCTTTTGATCGCAGATCCTTTGTATCTTCTTTCTTAGGTTTCACTTCCTGTTGAGGTATTTCCTTTTTGGGCTGTTCTACTACAGGTTTGCTTTCCTCTTTCTTCACTTCCTGCTCAGCAGGTTGAACTTCTGGTTCCGCTGTCTTAAGAGATGTTTCTTGCACTACATCTTCCTTTTCCGATGCTTTCTTAGATTTACCCCGTTTTAGGCTGTCCAAATCAATCTTTCCAACCACCTTTAATGGACTGCTAGCAACCTCTTCTTTTTCCTGCGCTGCAGGCTCCTCCTCAACGGGCTTCGTGGACTCAGACACTGGTGCTGAGCTTGACTCCTTAATCAGAACTTCCTTAGACGTTATATTATCTTCTTCTTGAATATCATCTCTAGATTCCGTAGGATTTGCTCCACTTGGTCCAGCAGCAGACTCATCGCGACGAATTTTACCGATGATAATTTGTTTGGCTTCGTCTTTTACGATTTTATCTCCTTGAAATTCTTTTAGAAGGACAGTGTACATATCTGGAGACAACTTAGTGCTAGGCTTGGATTCTACATCAAAACCTTTTTTTACCAAGAAGTCAACAGCTGTACCTATCCCAATGTTAAGTTCTTTTGCTGCCTTTAGCAAGTTTATGCTTTTTCCTTCTGTCATCTATTATTTACCTTCTATAAATTTTAATACTACAAAAATATGTTTTTTTACACTGAAAAAACAATTTCCGTCCAATTGTTTTTTCAGTGTATAGATACGACGAAACCCTTATTCGAACTCGGATTCGAGGATCCGTAAAATTTCTTGTATGGTATCCTCTTCTAAGTCGGTGCGTCTCACTAGTTCTGCTTCTGTCAATGCTAAAACTGATTTCGCTGTATCTAGGCCAACACGTTTCAATTCATCGATAATCCAACTATCGATTTCATCTGCAAATTCTTCAATATCTACATCTTCTTCCACTTCGTCATTCTCTCTATACACATCAATTTCGTACCCCGTCAATTTACCTGCAAGTTTAATATTATGGCCACCTCTACCAATGGCCAAGGATACTTGATCAGGCTTAAGATAAACGGCAGCCGTTTTGTTCTCATCATCAATTTTGATTGAAGAGATGCGTGCAGGGCTTAATGCGCGTGTGATATATAAGTTGTTATTTGATGTATAATTGATTACATCAATATTCTCATTACGCAATTCTCTAACGATACCATGTATACGAGAGCCCTTCATACCGACGCAGGCTCCTACCGGATCTATACGGTCATCATAAGATTCCACGGCAACTTTTGCTCTTTCTCCAGGTTCCCGAACAATTTTCTTAATGGTGATCAGTCCATCAAAAATCTCAGGCACCTCCAATTCGAACAGACGTTGTAAAAATTCAGGAGCAGTACGAGAAATGATAATTTTTGGATTACTGTTCATCATATCTACCTTAAACACTACAGCCCGAATACTATCGCCTTTTTTGAAATAATCAGCTGGAATCTGCTCTGTTTTCGGAAGAATTAATTCGTTTCCGTCTTCATCCAACACCAAGATCTCTTTTTTCCATATCTGATAAACTTCACCAATTACCAATTCCCCTTCACGATCCTTATATTTCTTGAAGACCTCGTCTTTTTCCAATTCTAACACTTTTGAAACCAATGTCTGACGTGCAGCCAAGATAGCTCGTCTACCAAAGCTTTCTAACGTAATTTGCTCGATATATTCATCGCCCACTTCCAAATCTGGGTCATATCGGCGCACATCGGACAATTCGATCTCTAGATCATCATCTTCTGAAAACCCATCTTCCATCACTACCCGCGTTCTCCAAATTTCCAAGTCGCCATTATCTGGGTTTACGATCACGTCCACGTTCTCATCTGTTCCAAAACGCTTGCGTATCATGCTCCGGAACACCTCTTCCAATACTGTAATAACGGTTGGGCGATCGATATTTTTAAATTCCTTAAACTCTTGAAAAGAGTCGATCAAATTGATATTGCTGCTCATTTTTTATTTAAATGAAATTAACACCTTTGTTTCTGTTATACTATCCAATGGAATTTCAGTCTCCCTTAGGGCGGCTTTCTTCCCCTTTTCTTTTGTTTTTACTTCTATGGTGATGCTTTTATCATTCACCACGATCAGTTTTCCTTCAAATTTCTCGCCCTCTACCCCCTTTATACGAACATTTCTTCCAATATTTTTATGGTATTGTCTTAATGATAACAAGGGCGTATCGATACCTGGAGACGAGACTTCCAAACGGTAGGCACGATCAATCGCGTCCTCTTCTTCTAAATGAAAACCTACATGACGACTAATTTGCACGCAATCCTCAATAGCTATTCCCTCATCTCCATCCACTAATATCTCCAAAAGACCACTATTGTGCATCTTAATCTGCACAATAAATAAATCTGGCCTGTCGGCAATCTTTTCTTCCACCAGTTCTCGTACTCTTTCCTCTATTTGCATACTCTAATTCGATACGTGAATTAAAAACTTTTCATTTTGGGAATAAAAAAGGGGGCATACCATGCCCCCTCTTATTCAGATTATACAAAGATAAAAATATTATTTTAAATAGACAAATGGAATTTATTTGTTATCTACAACCGATTTGATAGTTTTTTGCATTTGTGCCATCATAGAGGTCAATGTTTCCATTGTAGGCTCGGGACTTGGCTCAGGAAGTTCTGTACTAATAAATGCTTTCGCTTTCCAGATCTCGATAATATCTTCTGTACTTACCCAGTAAGGTTCATACGTCTTATTATCGGAAATAAGTTTCAAACCTTTCTCCTCTTTAAATTTGTAGGCAATGCGCTTATACACCACCCCTTCCTCTTTCGATACAATTACATATGTTTGACCAGATTTGATATCATGCCAGTTTTCCACATATTCGCCAATAATAATACTTCCTGACGGTAGCGGCAACATGGAGTCTCCTTTAATTTCAAATGCGCGGTAGGTTCCCTGGTTAAATATGGGCAGCGAGAATTTAGGTAAATCGGCGACATATTCCGGATCTCCATATCCGTTTAAATAACCCGCACTGGCTTTAACCGGCACCAGTTCAATATTCTCTCGCTCATTACCGTCTACAGTTATGCTCAGCACCCGCAAATTAGATGCATTGCTTTTGGGTTGGGGGCGCCATTTTTCATCGATGGCATCATGGGCCAACTCATCCATTGTCAGATCATAAAACTGGGCTATTTTTCTGAGCAATTCATACTTCGGTTCGGCACGGTCTTCTTCATAAGCGCCTACAGAAGCCCTTTTTATTTCCAATGCATCAGCAAATTGCTGTTGCGTTAGTCCTTTTCTCTTTCTTAAAAACTTAAGATTCGATGCAATATTTGACATTTTTTTCTAAATAATTTTTATTTACTAAAATAATTAGTAATATTGTGCCAATAAAATTAGCAAATAATATTTAAACAACCAAATTTATTAGTATATAATCATCAATTGACACATGAAAGCACATATTGTATATATTATTACAAATAGTAACCGGGCCTGTTTGGAAGTGGGATGTTGTACCGATATAACTACATGCTTACAAGAATTTCGTTCTGCAGCATCCGGATTTCTCAGTCAAGGATCTCCATTAAATAACATCGTATATATGGAAGCATTTCGTGATGAGGAAAAAGCAATGGCTTACCAACATACCTTACGTCAGTATACACGAATGCAGCGGGAAAAACTCATTCGATTAAAAAATCCTAACTGGCTAAACCTGTGCTATCGTTCCTTATCAACGCTGTCCACGAGACTACCAACCCGGCATGAAGTTTAACCCGAACGTACCAAATTTCGTTCTAGAAGAGACAAAAGGTATCGCATAATAAGGTTCAAGGATCATGGCGCCAAATAAATTTACGCGCATAGATATTCCCGCACTGAATACCGGCACACGGTAATTCCTATCGTATCCATACACAGGCATCCCATTTTGATCAAGCATCGGTGTTCCATCCTGGTTATATTGTGGTACTCTCGGTTTCTTATCTAAATTGCTCACTATCTTATTACCGTTGTTCCAAGCTAGTCCAGCATCAAAGAAAAGGTTAAGGTCGGAAAAAAGCAACCCTGATTTTATTGCGGCAAGCTTTTCTGGACCTGTAAACGGGAGTCGTATTTCAAAGTTACCGACCAATACGCGAGATCCCATCAAATCATCGAAAGAAATATTTCCAACGCGGTCACGGCTTAGATTATCGTATCCCCTGACAAAAAATGGATAACCGATATAATTCCCGCGCAAGCGATTTTCATCGTCACCTGAACGGATATAAGCGTAAGCTCGTGCAGCTATTGTCACTGGCTGGAAACGCAGATAACGTCGCAAATCAACATTATAAGCCCGCATATTAATATCGCCAAAATATTGTCCTGCCGATAAACGGTAACGAAAGCCCTGCAAAGGAGCTGTCAATCCAAATATAGAGTTATCCCCGACAAAGGCTGTACTAACTTGCTGCATAACGAGAGGATCTAGGCTAAACCCAAGCAGGTTCATAGCTTCCTCATTCGACAGTCGCTTACGATCAACAAAACCGAAACTAAAATAACTTTGCTGCCATTTTTCCACGCTATAACCGTAGCGCGCCAAGGCGCCACCTATCTCGAATCTATGGTGTCTATTGAAAGGATACGCAACGAAGGCGTCAAATTGCGTCTCAAATTGACGGATAATGTAATCGCTTAGCACCAATTCCTCTCCGCGGCCTAAATCGTCCATTTCATAAGCGCGAAATCCACTACGATAGGGAATATGTGAAATAGAGCCTCCCCAATTCCAACGACTTCGCTGGTTTACATAAGCCACTTGCCCACCAAAATCCTGTACTTCTCCATTAATATTTAACGTAGAATAAATCTGATTATACCCCAGAATATCGGAGAATATACCAAATATACCACCTGCCATTCCGGCCCCATAGCGTGTGCCGACGGTCATCCCGACCCCCGAATTAGCTAGATAATCCAACTTAAATTTTGAACGGTAAGGAATCGGTCTTATCAGGGCAGTATCAATTCGTCGATAAGCGTTAAAATTTTGCAGGTTGGTGTTGACAACGTTAACTCCCCGTTCTATATTTGGCGGCAGCATGGCTGCCGTAAAATCGGCAGTACGTGCATCCATTATTTCCGGTTCGAAGTCAGAAGCATTTGCCTTATATATACTATATTGATTTCCCTTAAAATATGAATATACAATATCATCATTGCTCGAGATACTCATTGCTGGCGAATATTCTGTAATACCACTAATCCCCGTAAAATAATCAGTCAGCCTTTCTACAACATCGTCATTCAGTGAATAGCGAAACATATTGCGATAACCATCGCCATTGGATAGGAAATAGATGTGTTTTCCATCTCCAGAGAAATGTGGATTTAGATTATTTGCTCCCGGGAAAATATCTATCGTCGTAACTTCTTTTGTAGCTACATCAATCGTGGCCATTCCCATGGGAATATCAACAGAACGGGAAGCGCTTTCTAAAGACATCCTATCCGTGCTAAAAACAATCGCTCTTCCATCCGGGGAGAAGCTAGGCTGGAAGTCGGAATATTTATCCTTCGTCAACTGTTCTAACTCTTTTGTCTTAAAGTTATAAATATAAATATCACTTTGTCCATCGCGCAGACCTGAAAATGCTACGCGATCTCCATCCGGTGCAAAGTTAATATTCGTAAATTCAACGATATCGCCCATTGCTTCAAGCGCAACCGTTTTTCCTGTCTGCACATCAATGATCATCAATTTATTTTTGCCTTCGCTGAAAATACTAAAGGCAAAATAGCGACTATCGGCCGAAAAATCTCCTGCCGATTCTAAGTAGCTAAACTCATCAATATCTTGATTCGTTGTCCTGCTTCCCAACTTTCTCAATATCTCACCCGTTTTCGCGTCCGCTAAAAATAGATCAATACCGAACAGATCTTTCTCCGACATAAAAGCGACGAAACGTCCATCTGGAGAGATCGCAGGTGCGACATTCATGCGGCCTCCATTCTTCGACGTAATTAAGGCCTCTCCTATAGGGCGAGAAGTTGTGTCTTTTCCCAAAGACTTAAAAGTCGATTCCATTGTATTCCGCCATAAGGTAGACATGGTCTGGGCATCATAACCAAAAACACGACGTATCCCCATTTCATAACCATATTTTGCCGTTTCCATAAACATCGGCATGATGACCGTATCCCCATAAGTGGCTCCGATAAAAGCCAAAAAAGCTTGACCATAACGATAAGGAAAATAATTATAAGATTGTTCTGTCAATTGCTTTAAGGACGGAATATCATTTCGGGCATAGGCATCCCGCATCCACATCGCGGTGAATGCATCTTTCTTCCCAATAGACAGGTATTCAGCCATTCCCTCCACCATCCATAGAGGGATATTTCCGACATTTTCCAAACGTGTCGTATCTCTACCTTCCATCAACATACGAAATTGGAAAGCGTGCACCATTTCGTGTCCCAACACGTGTCTCGTCTGATGATTAATCTGCATTATTGGCATCACCACGCGCTGCTTAAATGCTTCCGTCACCCCGCCTGTACCGACAGATATTTCACCGGATATAGCCGTTGTCTGTTGAAACTCGGGATGATTATTATAGATGATAAGCGGATTTTTGCGTAAAAAAGTATCCTGAAACACTTGCTGGTGCATATTGTACCAAACCTCCGATTCTTTTGCCAACCATGTCATCATACTATCGTTTTTAAGATAGCTATACATTTCGAAATGCGGCGTTTCCTTCACATTGAAGTCCAATTTCTTATAACGCATTTTATTCTGCCCAAAATATTGCGCGGAAGCAATATACGGTACAAGCAGTAGCAGCAACATTGCCACAATCGTCTGTTTGATATTCATTAAACACCCTTTAGCGTACATATCCGTTTTTTTTATCTGCTTTTTAATCGTCCGGTATAGAGATGAATATTTCATATGTATATACTATTTTTTTTTATGGCCATATGGAATATCCCATTATTTTCATGCATGTCCGTGTGGTGAACTCGTGGATATTTCATAATTAAAGATTAGTCTTTCCTCAAAAATACAAATTATCTTTCTATTTCAGTTTTTTCCGTATTGTCTACTTCTGGTAATGTTATTAAGATTTGTTCATCGCTATCTTCTATATCTATCTCTGCTGTTATGCTATCGTTTGGTGCTTCTATTCGAATTCGTGGGCTAGGGCAATTATATTTTTTCTCAATCTCCACTTTCGGGTCCGGAAATTTTCCTTCGGTCACTCCTAATTCCGGCTGTTTGTAAAGCGCCTCCATAAATGTCGCGTAAATGGGCAACGCTGTTTTAGACCCTTCTCCGGTCTGTGAATTTTTAAAGCGAATACTCTGCTCATCACACCCTACCCAAACTCCAGCAACTAAGTCTTTGGTAACCCCCATATACCAGCCATCTACATAGTCCGATGAGGTACCTGTTTTCCCTCCAACTTGATTTTCATTACCAAAGAGATCCCATTCCCACAACGCTTGCGATGTTCCTCCCGGCTCTTCTATTGTACCCCGCAACATATAGGTCATCAACCAAGCATTCTCCGGGTCTACTACTTGCTTTTCCGTTGTCTGAAAAGACGCAATCAGCTTTCCGCCATTGTCATAAATCTTTGACACCAAAATCGGATCGACCCTTTTGCCTTCATTCATAAATGTCGCATAAGCATTCACCATTTCAAATACAGATACATCGTTTGAACCAAGCCCTACCGAAGGTACAGACTCCAAGTGGCTCTCAATTCCGACGCGGTGTGCGGTTTCCACAATTTTATCCCAGCCAACGTCTCTCGTTATTTGTGCCGTTATCGTATTTAAAGA
>Ga0308157_10008906_pt1 | contig 11279 bp, 10 predicted proteins | sample PhyBR1_FD_201035 | JGI IMG/M metagenome (GOLD analysis project Ga0308157, IMG submission 201035) | Phyllosphere microbial communities from UC Gill Tract Community Farm, Albany, California, United States - DLSLB.R1 | ecosystem: Host-associated > Plants > Phyllosphere > Unclassified | place: USA...
GTCATGGTAATGTCCTTGTAAATTAAGCGGCGCTTATCGTTGGAACGGCATCCAGCAGGGCGCGTGTGTAATTGTGCTGTGGTTGGGAAAAGACGCGTTCAACAGCGCCGCTTTCAACGATGCGACCGTCCTTCATCACCAGAACGCGGTCTGTCAGATGATGGACGACACCAAGGTCGTGGGAAATGAACAGAAGCGATGTGCCGGAGGCAGCTTGTAGCTCCGCCAGAAGGTCGAGCACCTGAGCCTGCACCGATACATCAAGTGCGCTTACAGGCTCGTCGGCGACCAGCAGTTTCGGACGCGGTGCAAAGGCACGCGCGATAGCGACACGCTGGCGCTGACCGCCCGACAATTCACGGGGATAGCGCTTGAGAAACTGTGCGCCCAGACGCACGGCATCCAGCACTTCCACCACGCGCTTGCGGCGTTCATCGCCATAGATATGAACTGAATCAAGGCTTTCACCTACGATCTTTTCAACCGTGTAACGCGGATCGAACGAACTGAGCGCATCCTGCGCAATCAGTTGCATATGCGCACGTTGTTCGCGGCGTTGCTCCTCGCGCAGATTGCTCCAGAGCCTGCCATCAATATGCACTGTACCCTGATCGGGTTCAGTTAATCCCAGAACGATCTTCGCGACGGTGGTTTTGCCAGAGCCGGATTCCCCAACAATACCGAGCGCTTCGCCAGCTTTCAGCGAGAATGAGACATCATTGACGGCCAACGGCGTGTTGGCTTTGCCATAATGTTTGAAAAGGCCTTTGGCTTCCAGAACATGGGTGCTCTCATCGATGCGCTTTGCTGGCAGGGCCACTCTGACCTGAGCTTGGTGCGGCTGTGCTGGTGAAAGCCGGTAGCCGCGCGAACCTGCCGATGGCACAGCTTCAAGCAAATGTCGTGTATAGGCTTCCTTCGGCGCATTGAGGATCTGGTTAGTCGAGCCTTCCTCAACGATGCGGCCATTGTGCATGACCAGAACGCGATCGGCCAGCCGTGAGACAACAGCAAGATCATGGCTAATCAACAGAAGTGTGTGTCCCGCTCGGCGACGCTCGGCGAGAAGATCGAGGATTTGCTTCTGAACCGTCGCGTCGAGCGCTGTGGTCGGTTCGTCGGCAATGAGCAGTGACGGCGAACGGGCAACCGCTGTTGCGATCAGTGCGCGTTGCCGCAAACCGCCGGAAAGCTGATGTGGATATTGCAGCAATCTGCGATCAGGGTCGGGAATGCCGACCGAGCGTAGCAATGCCTTGCTGCGATCCGTGACATCCGGCCTTCGGAAAAAGCTTGTTGTCCCGAAAGCATCGGAAAGCTGTTGTGAGATACGGCGGAGCGGATCGAGCGAAACCAGCGCGTCCTGCAGGACAAAGCCGATCTTGTTGCCACGAAGACCGCGCCATTCCTTGTCGCGGTAATCAAGGACACTCAGACCATCAATCTCGAAAAGGTCAGCCTTGACGATAGCGCTTGGGCCTGAAAGTCCGATCAGTGCTCGTGCTGTCACTGACTTGCCCGAACCGGACTCTCCAACAAGCGCCACCGTCTCACCAGGACGAATGGTCAAATTGATGCCTTCGACGACTTTGACCACTTGGTCATCGCGTTGAAAGCTGATGGATAGATTGCGGATTTCAACAAGGGGCGTTGTCATGACTGCCTCCGGCCTTCAAAGGCAAGCTGCCAACGGCGTCCGAGAATGCTGATGGAGATAACGGTGAGTGTGATGGCCAGACCGGGCCAGACGCCAATCCACCATGCAACACGCAGATAATTGCGCGCTTCTGAGAGCATCGCGCCCCATTCGGGAGCTGGCGGCTGCGGTCCCATGCCAAGAAAGCTCAAGCCCGCAGCACTGATGATTGCTGTGCCAAGTCCGATGGTTGCAAGGATTGGTACCTGCGCAATGGCGTGGGGCAATACGTGCCGCAACACGAGGATATGACGCTTCAGCCCAAATGTTTTCGCCTGCTCAACATAACCGCTTTGCGCAATAACAAAGGTCTGCGCGCGCACGACGCGGGCGAAACGCGGAATGATGGCAACCCCAAGCGCAAAGATCAGATTGACGGTGCCTGGTCCTGTGAACGAGATGAAAACAAGAGCCAGCAGCAGATCGGGAAACGAAGACACCACATCGAGAAAGCGGGAAATTGCTTCATCAATCAGGCCGCGCGATAGTCCAGCCAACAACCCCAAAATCGAGCCAGCGATAGCACCGATCGCCACAGCGCTAAAGCCGATCAGAACGGAATAGCGCGCACCGTGAACCACGCGTGAAAACACGTCGCGGCCCAAATGATCGGTGCCAAACCAATGCTCTGCCGACGGCGGCAATTGTGCCTGTAGCGGATCTGCCAGCAATGGATCAGCTGTTGTAAGTAAACCCGGCCAGAGTGTTGCAACGGCAATTAACGTTAGAAAGAGTGATGGTAGTGCCAGTGCCGGGCGCGAAAGGGCCAATCGGGCCAGATTACGTAAGCTTGTACCAGCTGGTTTTGCCGTCGAGTGCGTTTCAAGTGCGGGGGTGACACTCATGATCTATCTCCGGCCTTCGGTTCTCAGGCGCGGATCAATCAGCAGATAGAGCACATCAACGATGGTGCTCATCACCACATAGATAAACGCCGAGAAAATAGCGACAGCCAGCACCACCGGCAAGTCGTGATAAAGCACTGCATCAACGGTAATGCGGCCAAGACCGGGACGTCCGAAGACGGCTTCGGTAATAACAGCGCCTGAAAGAAGTCCACCAATCAGCCAGCCGGTCAGTGTCACTGCTGGTAGCGATGCATGGCGCAAACCATGTCTCAAACGCAGCACAAGATTGCTGGTGCCCCAACTGCGCACTGTCAGCGCAAAGGGTTCTTCCAGTGCGCGTTCCAGACCTTCGCGCAAAACCTGTCCAATCACCGCGCCTAAAGACAAACCAAGCGAAAGAGCTGGCAGAACGAGTGCTGCGAAATTCCTGTCCCCCGACACCGGAAACAGCTTGAGAGTGAAGGAGAAGACGAAGAGCAGAACGATGCCAAGCCAGAAGGATGGCGTTGAAATCAACACAAGTTCTGTGCCGGCCGCGATTGAGCGCGGCAGCTTTTTACCGGCTGTCAAAACAGCGCTGCCCACAGCAAAGACGATTGCCACAAAAAGTGCCGCCCCCGCGAGCTTTAGCGTCGGCCACATCTGCGAAAACAACAGCTGTGAAACGTCTGTCTGCAAGTAATAAGAGCGTCCGAAATCGCCATGCAGAATACGTCCGAGATAGGACAGGTATTGCATGAAGATTGGATCATCCAACCCCCATTCTGCGCGAATGGCAGCTTCAACTTCAGGCGTGCGCAGCTGCTCGCCAATCAGTATGCTGACGATGTCGCCGGGTGCCAAATGGACGCTGATGAAGCTCAGGGTGATTGCCGCCCAAAGAACCAGCAGGCCTGAGCTTATGCGCAGGGTGATTTGTCCCGTAAGGCTGTTCCGCGGAACTCCGAAACGCCGGGGCAACCAGCTTGCGGGTGCGCGACCGATGGTCGTGGTATTTTCAGCATCCATGATCTGTAGCTCCTCTGTGCCGAAGTCCGCAGGACGGCGTGTTTATTCGCTGCGCCAGATGTCGTAAGCGCTTTCAGGAAGTTGCTTGAATGGACGGAAGCTGATGCCTTTGACATAGCTTGCAGCCGCAACCTGATCTTCAGGCTCGTACAGCGGCAAGGCATAGGCCTGATCCAAAATGGCGAAGTTTTGCAGCTTGCTGTAAAGCTCAAACCGTTTGGTTTGATCGAGCGTTGAGGCGGCTCCATTCAGCCATTGCGCCAATTCGGGCGCTGAAGCGCGGCTGTAATTGATGTAACCGCCCTTATCGAGTGGTAGGTAATGCAGCTCGATATCGATAGCGTCGGTTGGCGTATTGGAATTGGCAATCGAGCCAAAATCGCCGGTCTTGCGGCGATCTGTGTAAGTTCCGGCATCCACATAAACGATCTTGAGATCAATGCCCGCACTCTGGCGCGCCTGTGCCTGCAAAGCCTGCAAGAGAACATCGCGCTGATCACGCACGGTTGCCTGTGCCTGAATAACTTCAATGGTCAGTGGCTTGCCATCCTTGGTGCGGAAGCCTTCCGCATTGCGTTCGGTCCAGCCTGCTTCATCGAGAAGTTTGTTGGCAAGCTCTGGATTGGCGCCGTATTTTCCTTCGATGCTTTTGTCGTAGAACTGCGGATCAATCGGCGAAGTGATGCCCCATGCGCGGGTGCGTTCCCCGCGATAGACAGACTTGAGAACGGCATCGACATCAATCGCTGCAACCAGCGCCTTGCGAACATTAAGCTCCTGCGTCGGCCCCCATTCGACATTGAGGAAAAGCGAATAAGGCGTGCCGGTGTTCAAAGCCGTCTGATAGGTGAAATCAGGATTGTCCTTGAACAAGGCTGCATCATTGCCGGACACACCCTCAATGACATCAACCTGACCAGACGTAAGAGCGCCGGTTCTGACCGAGGACTCGCCCAAGAAACGATAGGTCACTTCATCAAGATAGGCTGGACCCTGATGACCGGCATTTGCCGGTGCCCAGTTGTAATCCGGGTTTTTTACGAAGTTGAGTTCCTGTCCTTTGGCATAGCGCTTCAAAATGAAAGGACCGGTTCCTGCAACCTCAGGTCCGCCGGATTTGATTTCTTCGGATTTGAATGCAGCAGGCGAGAGAATTTCGAGGCTGGCAATATAATCGAGAAATGGCGCGTAAATGCCCTTGAGCGTGAAACTGACTGTGTTTTCGTCAAGCGCTTTCGCTTCTGCAATGCGCGACACGGGTCCGGTGCTCGTGCTGCCGGAATAGGCTGCATCTTTGAGCGCCGTGATATTGGCAACAACAGCTTCCGCGTTGAATTTTTCCCCGTCCGTAAACTTCACATCATCGCGTAGCGTGAATGTGTAGGTTTTACCGTCGTCCGAAATCTTATGATCTTTCGCAAGCCAAGATACGTAACCGCCGTCAGCGGTGCGTGCGAGCAGCGATTCATAAGCATTGCGCAGCAGAAGCTTGGTTTTGTCCTGACCATTAAGCTGCGGATTGAGTGTTGCAGGCTGGGTTTCAACACCCCAGACCAGCTTGCCACCTTCAACGGGTTTGGCATCTTCCGCGAATGCGAGTTTTGGCAGTGCAACCGCTGCGAAAAGTGCGGTTCCGAGTGTCAGGAAATATCGGCGATTAAGCATGTATCGGTCTCTCGTAAGAAGGATGGTATGAGAGCGCATCCCGAAAAGTGTGAACGGTTTTCGGAAATACGCTCTATTCTTGAAGCCAGATGTCGTAGGCATTTTCCGGAAGCCGCTTGAAAGGGCGGAAACCAATGCCTTGAACGCGGGATGATGCGACGATTTGATCGGCAGGAACGTAGAGCGGCAGGCCATACGCCTGTTCGAGCAGCGCAAAACGTTGCAATTCTGCGTAAGTCTCAAAGCGCTTTTTGGGATCGAGCGTGGAAGCGCCTTGTTCCAACCATTGGGAGACTCTGGGGTCTTCTGTACGGCTATAGTTGATTGAACCGCCCTTATGGCGTGGCAGATAATGGAAATAGATGGTGACGCCGTTTTCCTGCGTCGTGGTCGAGTTTGGAATGATGCCGTATTCGCCGTCTTTCTGACGACTGGAATAGGTGCCCGCATCGACATATTGCAGCGCAACATCGATGCCCGCATTCTGTCGGGCCTGTGCCTGCACCGCCTGCAACAGAATATCCCGCTGGTCGCGCACTGTGGATTGTGACTGCACAACCTCGATTGTCAGGCGTTTGCCGTCTTTGGTGCGGAAGCCATCCGCATCGCGTTCCGTCCAACCAGCGTCATCGAGAAGCTTATTGGCAATTTCCGGATTAAACCCGTAAGTGCCTTCAATCGACTTGTCATAAAAATCGGTGTCGGCGGGGGTAAGAATGCCCCAGGCACGTTCACGTTCACCGCGATAAACCGACTGAATGATGCGTTCGACATCGACGGCAGCCAGCACTGCTTTACGCACATTGACGTCGGAAGTGGGTTCGCGGGTGATGTTGAGATAGAGCGTATAAGGCGTTCCGGTATTGATTGAAGTTTGGTAGCTAAATTCCGGGTTATCCTTGAAAAGTTGGGCATCATTGCCCGAGATGCCTTCTGCGGCATCAATCTGCCCGGAAGTGAGTGCGCCGATACGCACTGAGGATTCAGGCAGGAAACGATAGGTCACATCATTGAGATAGGCCGGGCCTTGATGAGCGGCGTTTTCGGGCGCCCAATTATAATCCGGGTTTTTAACGAAACGGATTTCCTGACCCTTGATATAACGGTCGATAACAAATGGGCCGGTTCCTGCGACTTCTGTTCCACCAGCCTTCAGCTGTGTAGACTCGAATGCTTTGGGCGAGATCAGTTCTATGCCCGCAGCACCATCCAGAAAGGGCGCGTAAACGCGGTCGAGTTTTATGACGACTGTGAGTGGATCAACGGCGGTTACTTCGCTGACACGCGCGACATGGCCTGCACTGATGCTTCCCGAATAAGTGGGTTCTTTGAGTTTGCTAAAGTTGAGAGCAACAGCCGCCGCATCGAATTTCTCACCATCCGAGAACTTCACGCCGTCGCGAAGTTTAAACGTGTAGGTCTTGCCGTCTTCAGAAACTTCATAGCTCTTGGCGAGCCACGGTACATAACCACCCTCCGGTGTGCGGGCCAAAAGGGATTCATAGCTGTTGCGTAGGATGAGCTTGGCTTTGGCCTGACCGTTCAAATGGGGGTTAAGTGTGGTTGGCTCTGTCTCCACACCCCATGTGAGAGAACCACCGCTGACGGGTTCAGCATTCGCTTTGGCTGAAGTGATTTCAGCACCAGCGGCAATGATCAGGGTAAGGGCGCTGGCGCCAGCCAGAAAAGCTCGTCTTGTTACCACGTTGAATATCCAGTGTCGGGGAAAATGGGGAGGTTATGCCGCGATTGCCGGGCGACTATTGGCGAGCAGCTCAATGGTTTTGAGACGATGCCTGCCTTCTGAGACAGGGCAGTCGATAACGAATTCAGCGATGTCCAACTCACGATGCAGGCGCTGAAGTTCAGTGTGAACATGCAAGGCTGTGCCACGGACGACACGGGGCGTGCGCTCTTCGATGCTGTATTGTGTGGCACCGGCCTGCCGCACATATTCAAGCGCCTGTTCGTGGCTGCCGACATTGACCGGCTGTAGGCCTTCGACCGAAACACGGAAGCGACGAATATCGCCTGCCAGTTTTTCCGCCTCAGCATCGCTCTCAGCAACAATAACGCTGACGGCCAAAATGGCAGGGCGGTTCGCAATTGCCCGATAGGCTTCAACCGCTTCTTTTATTGCTGCCGGATCGCCCTGAATGTGTCCGGCGTAGACAAAACCCCATCCGAGGCGAGCACAAGCTCCGCACTTTCGACGCTCGCTCCCAACAGGAAGCGTTCGGGCTTGTGCGGCGGCACTGGATATGCGGCAATGCCATTTTCATCATCTGATTTCTCTGAACCATGATCGAGAAAGCCATCAAGCTCTGCGAGTTGCTGTTTAAAGGACGGCTTTCGGTCCGGGTCATAAGCCCCTTGCAGTGCGCGGGTTGAAAGTGGCAGGCCGCCCGGTGCTTTCCCGACGCCCAAATCGACCCTTCCCGGGGCAAGTGATGCAAGCAGATTAAAGTTCTCAGCGACTTTATACGCGCTGTAATGCTGCAGCATCACGCCGCCAGAACCAATCCGGATATGATGGGTATGAGCCAACAAAAACCCGATCAGTACCTCCGGTGACGAACTGGCAAGCCCCGGTGAGTTGTGATGCTCTGCCACCCAAAAACGGTGAAAGCCAAATGTTTCTGCCTTCTGCGCAAGCTTAATCGTGCGGGCCAACGCCTCTTTGGCTGCTTCTCCATCATGAATGGGGCTCTTATCGAGAAAACTAAGCGCGTAGGGCATTTCATCCTCACTAACAAATTCAATGAAGATGTAATCTATGTTTTTTGTAGAATATTAATCGAGCAACGATCTTCCAATATTTGCGCACTCATTAAACGTTCATGCCGTGCAAACAGCCCAACAAAGATGCACCGTTAAAGGAAGATACTGTTCGATGGTGGCTTTTTGCTTCCACTCAATACACGTCGGACAGGATTTGTTTCAGCGGAGGCATTCTATGGTTGATACTATTATCCAGTCCTCTCTTTTGGACCCGGCAGCGCAGCCTCTCATTGATGGGCTGGTGCAAGAATATGACGGTCGATACGGCAATCTTGATCGTCCTGGTGGCGCGCGAACGGAAATCCTACGCTATCCGACAGAGGCATTTTCGGCTCCGCTTGGTGGTTTTCTGCTGCTTCAGCGCAATGGCGAAACCATCGCTGGTGGCGCTTATATGAGCCACGACGACGAGACAGTGGAACTTAAACGTATCTGGACGGCATCGCATTTGCGAAGGCAGGGGTTGGCTCGACGCATTGTGTTGGCGCTTGAAGAGAGTGCTGGTGATTTAGGCTACACGCGCGCCTATCTATCCACCGGCTTTCGCCAGCCGGAAGCAACCGCGCTTTATATTTCGCTCGGTTATCGCCCACTTTTCGACACGTCGGTTGATGTGCAGCAATACCGCTCGCTGCCTTTTGAAAAGCATATAGGTGTTAAGTCGGGGCAGCTGATTTCCACCCCAATCTATCCGGCATCTGCCTCATTTGAAGAGGCAACACAGCGGGTGCAGGAGCGCAAAGCAGTACAAGAAGCAAAAATTCTAGCGCGGCTGCAAAGCTATCGCGAAACTGCCGCGTGAGAAGGGAAACGAACCATGCCTCTTTCAAAGATTGAACATTTTGCCTTTCTCATTCCCGGCAGTCATCGGGAGAATGATCCTGTACAGGGGTTAGAAGCCACCTTACAGCTTTTCGAGCTTGGAGAGCGGCTGGGATATGACAGCGCATGGGTGCGCCAGCGCCATCTGGAGCGCGGTATTTCATCTGCCACTACATTTCTCGCCGCGGCCTCGCAGCGGACGCAACGCATCGGGCTTGGTACGGCGGTCATTCAGCTTGGTTATGAAAATCCGTTCCGGCTGGCTGAAGATCTGGCGACGGTGGATTTACTGTCCCATGGCAGGCTGAATGTCGGTGTTTCGGTCGGCGCGCCGCCCTTTGGGCATTTGATCGCTGATTTTGTGGATGCAGCTCCAATCGCTGATTACAGTCATGCGCGTGCAGAAAAACTGGCACAGGCACTGCGGTCAGAACCACTTTCAGACGAAACCGAAGCAGGCAATTCCGCTGGAGCACAAATTCCGCGTTTAAGACCCTTTGCCAAAGGGCTGACCGACCGCCTCTGGTATGGCGGTGGATCACAGAATTCAGCACGTTGGGCGGGGCGGGCTGGGTTTAATCTTCTGACAGGAAACATTGTTAGCGGTGAGAACACGGATGATTTTCTGACAGCCCAAAAAGCACTCATAGAACGGTTCCGTCAGGAATGGGTGCGTGAACGTGCGCCGCATGTTGCACTTGGTCGGGTGATCCTTCCCACTGACAGCGCCAGTCCGGATGCGCGCCGCCGCTATGCGGAATTCGCCGCCGAACGCGACAAGCGAACGGGTTTCGCCCATGGTCCGCGCCGCACTTTGTTTCTGCCCGATATTGTGGGCACGACAGAGCAAATTCTGGAAACACTCGCAGCCGATCCTGTTCTGCCGCTTGTCTCCGAATTTCGGCTGGAGCTGCCTTACGAATTTCATGCCGAGGATTATGCGCAAATACTCACTGACTTTGCGCGGCTTCTTCCCGCCTCGGGCGCAAGCAAGCCAGAGCTGAGCGTCGTTCGCGCTGGCTAGTTATCCAATCCATTCAATTACGATCGGAATAAAATCATGACGCAGTCTAAAGCCCTGCTCTTAGGCGTGGGTATCAGCGCCGCAGCCGCACCTCGAGCCAGCCTCAAGCAATCGCGGCAGTTCTGGACGGAGCTGACAAAACCGTTTGATGGTGCAGTTGCATTTCTGACACTGGAAGATGAGTTTGCACACAAGGGCGGCGATGGGCTGGATGCCATCTTGCTGGCAAACTGGCTTGCACCACGTCTCACCAATATTGGTATCATCCCCGGTGCTCCGGTCAATTTTCTTGAACCTTTTCACGTTTCGACCGCCATTGCGACGCTTGATTATGTCAGCGAGAGGCGCGCTGGGCTGCTGGTGCAGCAGCTCACAAAACAGCGCGATCTGGAAGCCAGCAAAGCGCTGGGTGCATTGAATGGTTATCCTTCGCTTGATCAACAGGCGCTTAAAACGGACACTCAAGACGCAATCGAAGTTATTCGCAGGCTTTGGGATAGCTGGGAAGACGATGCAGTTATTCGCGATAAGAAAACGCAGCGGTTTCTCGATGCGTCCAAACTGCATTACATCAATTTTGAGAGCGACAATTTCCGGGTTCTCGGCCCTTCGATCACGCCGCGTCCACCACAGGGACAGCCGATTGTAGCTGCAACGCTTTCAAAGCTTGATGAGTTGAATGTCGCCCGAAATGCGGATGTGGTTTTTGTTACACCAGATGAGCAGCTTATCAGAGCTGCCAGCGCATCCGTGCATGATCGCGCAGCGCCGTTTGTCGTCGCCGACCTCGCGCTTTCTGACAAGCCAAGTGTTCAGGAAACGATTGATGCCGTTATTGAGAACCAAGCATGGGGCGCTTCGGGCATAAGGTTGCGCTTGTCTGATCCGCAATCGCAAAGCGATTTCGTTCTCAAAGAACTGCTGCCCGCATTGCAGGCTCACAAGCTTGTTCACAACGGCGAAGGCACCACGCTGCGGACGCGGTTTGGTCTGCCGGAAGCAATCAATCGTTATTCAACAGCCGCCTGAGCGAAGGAACCGGGAAAATGACAAAGCTGAAGCAGGTTATTCTCGGAGCGCAGTTTCCGGGCGTCAACAATTTCACTGTATGGAGCGATCCGGCAGCGGGTAGCCAGATCGAGTTTTCCTCATTCCGGCATTTTGCTGAAACGGTCGAGCGCGGCAAGTTTGATTTCATCTTTCTTGCGGAAGGCTTGCGCGTGCGCGAGCAAAAGGGAAAGCTTCACGAGCTTGATGTTGCTGGTCGGCCCAATACGGTGGCTATTCTCACCGCACTCTCTGCAATCACCGAAAATGTGGGCCTTATTGGTACGCTCTCATGAGCGATTTAGGTTTTCCGGACGCATTTAAATTACCCCGTTTTCACGAGGGTGGTCAACTGATGTAGCCTGTGCACGGTGCTGGAGATAACGAG
>Ga0308157_10008907_pt1 | contig 11278 bp, 9 predicted proteins | sample PhyBR1_FD_201035 | JGI IMG/M metagenome (GOLD analysis project Ga0308157, IMG submission 201035) | Phyllosphere microbial communities from UC Gill Tract Community Farm, Albany, California, United States - DLSLB.R1 | ecosystem: Host-associated > Plants > Phyllosphere > Unclassified | place: USA...
AATCAGTTAAAATCTTCATAAATAACCTCAATTTTTTATTGAGGTTATTTTTTTGGTATTTTATTTGATATTTATTTTATATATTTACTTATTCAATTTAAAGTTATGAAAGAAAAATACCTATATATATTCTTACTGTTAATTATAACAAGCTTTTCTGCGCAGGCACAAACAGCTAAAAACAGTGGAGTAGCAGACCAAGTAAAAACCGAAAACACGTTAGATAAGGTTCAAATTTACCCGAACCCGGTTACCAGCGGAAAAATATACATTAATGCCGAAACCAATTCTGTAAAAGCAATTGAATTGTACGACATGCTGGGCAAACGAATTTTGACTACCGAAATGAATGGTTATCAGAAAGAACTAAATGTAGCCAACTTAAAAGCCGGAGTTTACATTTTAAAACTGTCCGAGAAAAACAACAGTATTACCAGAAAAATAGTAATAAAATAAAACATACGCCCGTGATTATTTCACGGGCTTTTTTAATGGAAACAATTTAGTAACATACACTCTTTTAGGTTTTAAAAAATTACCTTAACTTTGCATTATAAAATTTAAAAACAATTTAGATATGAAAAAAATTTACACTTTAGTTACAATTTTAGCAGCTTCTTTTGCTGCGAATGCGCAAACAAATCTAGTTGACAATGGTTCTTTTGAAAATTGGACAACTGGAACACCTAATTCTTGGAGTATTGTAATTCCAGCTAACGGAGGATCTGTTGTAGAAGAAACTACCGATTTTCAAGAGGGAACAAAATCAGCCAAAATTACTGCTCCTGCAGGAACAGGAAACGTACAATTAAAACTTTCTGACTTTGCTGTAGAGGAAGGAGAAGAGTATACTTTTACTTATTGGTATAAAGATGAATCTACAGACGCTAGATTTAGACATTGGGGAATTTGGAGAGATAACACTAACAATGCAGAAGTTGGAGCATCAACAGATTTAAAGCCAACTGGATACATGCCAGACACATCAGGTTGGGAACAAGTAGCTATGCTTGTAACAGCACCTATAGGAGCTACACATTTTAGATTAGATTTTAGAACTTATAAAGAAACTGGTGATTCTGGAATCATTTACTTAGATAATGTTTCATTTAAAAAAGGTGATCATCTTTCAACAAAAGAAAACAACATCGAAGGTTTAAACATTTTCCCTAACCCGGTAAACGATATTTTAAACATAACGTCAAACAGTACTGCTGACAAAAACGTACAATTGTTTGATTTAACAGGTAAAAAAGTATTAGATGTTACCACTGTTTCTCAAGTAAACGTTTCTACATTGAAAGCAGGTATTTATGTAGCAAAAATCAACGAAGCTGGTAAAACGGCTACACGTAAAGTTGTTATCAAATAATTTTTACTCAATATAACTTAAAAGCATCTCTTAACCGAGATGCTTTTTTTATTCGTAATTTTGTACTTTAAAACAAAAATCGTGTTTACACCAGAAGACATCATTTCCATACATACCACAAAAGAATTTCACAAAACGGCTATGAAAGTTTTCCGCCATCAGTTTCAGCATAACGAAGTGTATCAAAAATACTGTTTGCTGTTAAAGAAAAGTCCGGAGAATGTAAAGCATCTTACCGAAATTCCTTTTTTACCAATCGAATTTTTTAAATCGAAAGATATATTAAGTTCGATAGATGCTGTACAAACAACTTTTACAAGTAGCGGAACTACCGGAATGATCACTTCTAAACATCATGTAACCGATTTAGGATTTTATGAAGCCAGTTTTCGAAGTGCGTTTTCAAAATTTTACGGAAATATTGAAGATTATGCTGTTTTAGCGCTGCTTCCCTCCTATTTGGAACGCGAAGGATCGTCGTTAATCTACATGGCAAAAGATTTTATCGAGGGATCAAATCATCCCGACTCTGGATTTTATCTTCGTAATTACAATGAACTCGCAAAGAAATTAGTCGAATTAGAGAACAGCGGACAAAATGTGTTGTTAATTGGTGTTACCTACGCGTTGTTAGATTTAATTGAACTGCAAAAGTTCCACCTTAAAAACACCATTATTATGGAAACCGGCGGTATGAAAGGCAAGCGCAAAGAAAGGATTCGCGAGGAACTACATACTATTTTAGCTGAAGGTTTTGGAGTGGAAAAAATTCATTCGGAATACGGAATGACCGAGTTGCTTTCGCAAGCTTATTCATTGGGCGACGGCATTTTTGAATGTCCGCCGTGGATGGATATTTTAATTCGCGATACCGAAGATCCGTTAACGATTATCGAAGAAGGCAAAACAGGCGGCATCAACATCATTGATCTGGCAAATATTAATTCATGCTCGTTTATTGCTACGCAAGATTTAGGTAAAAAGTATCCTAATTTTTCGTTTGAAGTATTGGGAAGATTTGATAATTCTGATATTCGTGGGTGTAATTTAATGGTTTACTAAAGTATATATCTCAATTTTTCTGAAACTCTTTTACATTTTTCCAAGTTTCGTTTGTATCATCTGTTAATATAAAGAAATCATTAGCAATAGTTTTCACTTGATCTTCTGTATATTGTGGTAAAAATATTGTTTTACCTTTATGATCTAAAAAACCATACAAGCCATCTTTTTTTACCATAAACAATTCGTTGGTATAGTAATTAATTTGATCATATTTTGCCGGGATAAACTCATTCCCTTTTAAATCATACATACCGTGGAATTGCTTTTTTTCTACACGTATAAGGTTATTCTTTGCATCTACCTGATCTGCACGATCAAAAACAGATGGAACAATTTCTTTGCCTTCTAAGCTATATATTCCTTCGTGTTCATTAAAACGGTAAGAATCTTTTTGATAAGCCCAAACTCTTAAATAAGAGAAATCTTTATCACCTTCTAACCGTATCAATTTATATTTAAATGGAAGAACCTCTTTTCCTTTTAAATTAACGACACCTACTCGCATATTTTCTGTTTCGTAAATACTGCGAATTAACCAATCTTTTGAAAGAACAGGGACAGGATTTACTAAACTAAACGTACAAATGGCTAAACCATATTCGAAATGATCTTCTATTTTAAAGAACTTAATAGGTGTAAGCTTTTTTCCTTTAAGACTTATTAATCCGTTCTTATTTTTTCGTTCCACTATAGCTATTTCTTCTTCAATATCTTCGGTTTCTTTTAAGGAATATTCAACAACATTGATATCGTCATAAATTATAGGAGCAAGTTTTTTTCCATTTATGTTGCTAAATAAACCATATTTTTCATTTCGTTCCGCAATGGCATAATCTATATCTTCATAACTATTAATACCATCAAATTTTGCTCGGGTTGCTGTACCGTTTTTATTTATTAAACCGTATTTATACTCACCGTTTGTTTTTCTTACCGTGTAATAAGTTCCGTTATTTGAAATATCTATTCGATCATATTTTAGAGGAACAATTATTTTACCCTTATCATTTACCAAACCATCTTTTCCGTCTTTCCTTATTTCTCCTACTGAATATTTCATTTCAAAAGTATTTTCTACATCAAAATGAATAAAGTCATATTCTACAGGAACAGTTACTTTTCCTTTTTTATTCAAGATTCCATATTTATCGTTTTTTTCAACGATAGTGAGTCCATTGGCAAGCTTCTGTTCAAAATCATAGTTTGGATCTTGACTAACGGTTTTCGGATACTTTAATGAATTGATGTTTGTGTTTATAACATTTTGTTGTTCATCGTATACTTTATAAACATAATCATACTTATCAAAGTAATTTTCAGATTTAATACTACCGTTTTCAAAAAACTGTGTTTTCACACGTTCATCTTCATTGTCATAATATGAAAGTTGACCGTTTGGATGATAGTTTTTGTAAATTGTTGTACCTTTTTCGGATTTAATTTTTTCTTTTTTAATGATGCCGTCTTCATAAAACTCTTGTTCAAAATCAGGATTGTTTCCGTCGCCTTTTGTCAACTTTTTAAGAGTTCCATCTTCATAGAATTCTTTTCGAATTTTTTCCTCTACATTTTCGTAAGATGCACTTAACTGTGCCGATGGATAGTAATTTTTATACAATATTGCTTCTTCGTTTCTATTATGATTTTCATTTGATAATTGGCTATTTTCGTGGTAGTACTTTTTTATGGTAATCTCATTTTCCTTATATTTTTCATATCGAAGGTTGCCGTTTTCATAAAAAGTCTTTTCTAAATCGGGATTTTGGCGGTTACCGTTTACAATCCTTTTCAATTTATGATTTGGATGATATTCCTTTGTTAGTTGTTCTTCTGCATTTTCATAATATTCTAAATATCCGTCCTCAAAATAAATCGTCTTCAATAATTGACCTTTTTCACGGCTGTAATGATCTTCCGTTTTCAGTATTCCGTTTTTATAATAGGTTTTTTGTATATTGACATTGTTTTTAATATATTTTTCTTTACTTAGGATACCATTTTCATAAAATTCGTTTTCAAAAGAAATATTATATACATCACCACTTACCAATCTCTTTAAAGAATTGTCTGGATAAAATTCTTTTATCACCTTTTCTTCCCCATTCTTGTAGTATTTAAGTTGCCCGTTTCTATAAAATTGTTTTTCTAATAAAGGGCTTGTTACATATCCGTGAATTAAAGATTCTAACTGACCATTAGAGTAATACTTTTTGGAAATAGTAGGTGGTAATTTTGGTCGTTCATCTCCAATTTTATTGTAATTATACCAAACATTCTTGTTTAGCTCACGAAGTTTTCCATAACCATTATATACTTTTTTTAAATAAATTATATAATTCAAAGAATCAGTTCTTGTTTCCTCTTGTTCTATATAACCGTTGGAGTAATATTTATTTTTTGAAATTAAGTAATCATCATAGAATGATTGTGATTTTGAAATAAGTTGCTCTTCTATAATTCCATTTTCATAGTATTTAACAAAATGAAATAAAGAATCGTTATCTAAATACCTCTTCGAATAAAGTTTACCACTCTTGTAGTATTGGTTTTGAGGATCAATCTGAGCAAAAGAATACTGATTAAAAAAAAGCATTAGAAGAAGTATACATTTTGCCATTATAAATGTTTATTTTGTTGGAATGTCTTGCTAAGGTACTAAATTATAAATTTAAGCATATAATGGTTATTCATAAAAAAACCTCAGCTTTCACTGAGGTTTTTAAATATGATTGTTCGATTAATTACTTTGCAAGGTTTACTTTTAAAACTTTGTTGTAATTTAATTTTTTAATATTTTTAATATCAATATTCTTTTTAGTACTCTTTCCCTTTCCAAAATCACTAATATCTGGTGTAAAGAACATATAATTTCCTTTCCAAAATAGTTTGGCAGTTTTATTAGTTGCATCATCGGTCATAACTCCAGTATAATCAGCAGTACCTATATTTTGTGCGTTTGGAGGAGTATTACCAGTTTGTGCAAAAGTATAAACCACATCTTTACTTTCTTCAAAAACAGGTAATCCATTAATAGTTAATCCTCCGCCAACATGTACAATTAAGGAAGAATCAGCATACGGCAAAATCGCTTGTCCTTGAGAATTAGTAGGCATAGCTATTATAGTTAAAAATTGATTAACAACTTTATTTGCACCATCAACTTCACTCGAATCCATATACCAAACTGCATGATCAACACCATTTATAGGCATTGTGTATAGTTCATCACCATCAAAGATTAGACCCCACATGGTTTGTGAAACAGGATAAGAATCTCCACCGTACTCAATTCTATTACCAGTTGGTAACGGCTCTTCTTCATCTTCTAAAACGGTAAATTTAAAGGTAGCAGTATAGTCATCCATAGTTGCAATAACCGTATGCGGACCTGTTTTAACCGGCGTATATGCACTACCAGGTATAGTAGTACCGTTTACTTTAAATTTGGTTGATTTGGTAACATCAACACCATTTAGCGCTGCTGTAAACTCAAATTTATCACCAATATATTTAGCTTCATTAGGATTACTGTGTACAGCTAAAAATTTTAATTCTTCTGGCAGTTCAGGGCCATTTGGTTTTGTACCGTTATCTACGTACTCTACACATGAATTTAAACTAAATACAGCTAGTAGAAAAAATAGTAGTTTATTGATTTTCATAAAGTAATTGTTTTAAATATTTGTAATTAAACCCCTAAAGTATAAAAAAAAAGTATTGCTGTTAAAAAATTAACACATTTATTTTACATAAGTTTAATTGTTAACCCAAACTTACAACCTTTTAAAAGCTATTAAGGTCATTAAAACGTATCTACAACTGTATTAATTCATTAAAATCGGCGGTATTTGTAATGGTTTCGTCTTGGTATTTAAGCGTCCATCCTAGTGATTGTGTTACCACCAAAAACTTACTCAATTCGCTTACCAATCGGTTTTTTGCATTCGCCTGTATGTTCGATTTCATTATTTTTTCATGAAACTGCTTTTTCACGCTTTCCTGAATGGTGTTGTAATCGTTGCCTTTAAAGGCGTTGAATCGAGATTCTTCTACGTCGTAAATCTTAATTTCGGGATTTATCTTTATTTCTTCTTTTGGAATAAACGTGATTTTTACAATTTTGTTTGTTTCATCAACATTATATTCCAATTTTGATAGATCGTACATAATCTGCACGTCGGCATTTACAACCACCAACGCTTTTTTATCGAAACTCATTAAATTCATAAACGATTTCTCGTCTTTGTAATTATAAATCTGCGATATTTTTGCTTCGTTAACCACCAGTTTACTTACGTTTTTCATTTGCTGCTGAATCAGTTCGGTATCAGGCAAAACTTCGTTCTTTTTATCGACTTTTCTCATGATAAAAAAGGTAAGCAGGCTGCCCAAAGCAATACAGATCAGGGCAAATATTAAGGCTTTTTTTGTCATATTATCTAAAATTCATAAATGGATATTGTTCCAGCAAATCATCCAATTTTAATGCCAGTTTGTCTAAAAACTGCTGATGCGCTTGGGTGTACGGATTAAACGGACGGTGTGCCAAACCTTTCTGAACCTCATCGACTTTTTTCATTGTTGCTAAAATTTCGGGATCGATACAATTCTGAACGAACGATTCCCAGATATAATCAACCGCCAGTTCGTTTGGATGGATCATATCCTTGCCGTAAAAACGATAATCGCGTAATTCATCCATCATTATTTCGTACGAAGGAAAATAATAGTTCAAACTTGGATTTTCCTGCAAATGCTGATGCAGTGTAGAAATTAAATGCGCTTTGCTACGCTGATTTTCCACAAAACCGTCTTTAATGTGCCGAACGGGTGAAATGGTGTAAATAATTTGAAGGTTTGGATTGATCTGACGTAATCCTGCTTCGATCTGAAAAATTGCCTGCTGACAATCATCAATCGACAATAATTCTTTCTGAAATTTTTGTTGTGGAATTTTATGGCAGTTTGCGACAATTTCGTTGGTTTCAATGAATCGGTAAACCCAAGCAGTTCCCAACGTTACAATAAAATGTGACGCTTGTTCTATGTTACTTCTAAAATCAACAATTCGCTGATTCAATGCATCGATAATATCTTCTTGTTCCAGTTCGTTCAAATCAGAATGCGCATGAAAACTGCTCCATATATCGTTGTGCAAAAAAACATCAGTTTCCATAAAAAGCTTATTGTTCACCGCATATTGCACAAGGTTAGAAATTGCCTGCGGGTGAAACAAAATTCCCAACGGATTCACCGTATTTACAAACTGATACTGCTTAAATCGCTGCGCCATATTTACGGCAAAACAACTACCTACACTGACTATTTTTGAGTGGTAATTAATTTTGTTGTTTAACGGCTGAATGGGAACCAAGGTTTGTAGCTGCATGTTTTTTCTGTAAAATTACAAACTATCTTTTAAAATAAGCCGTCATATCTTCGCCGCTTTTTTGTTCCAAAGTATAATCATCGCACGAATACATGTGAATACCTTCAAAAATCACGTTTGGACCTTCGATAACCATTTCGTCGGCTTCTTGTAAAAAAGCTTTTAAAATAATTCCGTTTTTATGTTCTTCGTAAGCTTCTTTAGATTCGAATATTTTTAGGTTTAAGAATTTATTCGGATCGATCTGATCAATCATATTGGTTACATGTAAAGTTCCCAACTCGTTTTGTACCAAAGCATCGGCTTCTTTTCGAACCAAATTAAAAAACGATTCTCTTTTATCAGGAAAAACCCGATACGCTACAATTACTACATATCTCATAACTTGAATTTTTATTTTAAAGTTACGAATTTGATGTAAAAAGAAAAAGAGGAAAGTTAACTTTCCTCTTTTTTGTTAATGTTATTTATAATCTATTTTCTATAACAGAATAATAAACTTTTTTACATTTAATAATACAATCTGAATTTAAATCTTCTTCCAAATGATCATGATAAATACTTGGAAAAAAGTCAAAAATAATTAAATCATTTTCGTTCTTTAAAAGAGCTGAACTTACCATTCCTTCGTATGCACCGAATTTAAAAACTGAAACATCAAAAAAAGTAATTTTAATAAGTTCTCTTTTAAAATTATTTATCAGATTAAAACAGCTAATAAAAAGCTCTACTTGATTAACACCACTATCTTGATTATTATGATAATTAAAATTCGTTTTATACCTAATTTCAGTAAATAGAGCATCATGGAAATCGCCATAAGTTTCTTTTAAAACCTCAATCATGTTATTATTTTACAAAATTCACAGCATTTGCAACTGCTTCAGCAATACCTGCAGGGTTTTTACCACCAGCTGTAGCAAAAAACGCTTGTCCGCCGCCGCCGCCTTGAATGTATTTACCTAATTCACGAACAATTTGTCCTGCATTTAAACCTTTGGTTTCTGTAATTTCTTTTGAAACATACGCTGTTAACATTGGTTTATCATCGGTAACTGTTCCAAACAAAATAAAGAAATTGTTTGCTGTTCCGCCAATTTCGTACGCTAAATCTTTGGCTCCGTTTGCGTCTAAATCCACCTGTTTTGCTAAAAATTTCACTCCGTTTATTTCTTGAACATCCTTCAACAAATCGCCTTTTAAACCTTTTGCTTTTTCTTTCAATAATTGATCTAACTGCTTTTTAAGCTTGGTATTTTCGTCTTGTAACGATTGTACCGCTTTCATTGTATCCTGTGGATTTTTCAACGCTTCTTTAATTTCTTTCAGAGTCGTTTCCTGATTGTTGTAAAAATCCTGAACAGCATCGCCCGTTATCGCTTCAATACGACGGATACCCGCCGCAACGGCACTTTCGGAAACAATTTTAAACGCCCAAATATCAGCCGTGTTTTGTACGTGGATACCTCCACACAATTCCATAGAATCACCAAACTTAATTGCGCGAACAGTGTCGCCGTACTTTTCGCCAAACAACGCCATTACGCCTTCTTCTATCGCCTGTTTAAACGGAATATCTCTACGCTCGATTAAAGGCAACTGTTCCTGAATGCGTGCGTTTACAAAATCTTCGATTTGCTGTAATTCCTCATCGGTAACTTTTGCGAAATGAGAAAAATCGAAACGTAAATAATTCGGCGCAACCAACGATCCTTTTTGCTCTACATGCGTTCCTAAAACCGTACGCAATGCCTGATGTAACAAGTGGGTTGCCGAGTGGTTTTTAGATGATTTTCCGCGTAAATCTGTATTTACTTTTGCCATAAAAGCAGCATGTAAATTTTCCGGTAACTGTTTGGTAAAATGTAAAATTAGGTTGTTTTCTTTTTTAGTATCGATGATTTCGATGGTTTCATTTGCTGATACCAAAACACCTTTATCGCCAACCTGACCACCGCCTTCGGCATAAAACGGCGTATGATCCAAAACAATCTGATACAATGTACCGTCTTTTTTAGATTCTACTTTACGAATGCGCGTTATCTTTACTTCGTTTTCAACTTTATCGTATCCTTCAAAGGTTTCTACATTTCCTTCAATCAACACATTCCAATCGTCTTTAGAAATTTCAGACGCTGCACGCGAACGGTCTTTTTGTGCTTTCATAGCAGCATCGAAACCAGCTTCATCCAAATCATATCCTTTCTCACGTAAAATCAAAGCTGTTAAATCAATAGGGAATCCAAAAGTATCATACAATTCAAATGCTTTTGCTCCTTCAACAATTTTACCATCTGTTTTTTCGATCACAGAATCCAACAAATGTAAACCTTGATCCAACGTTCTTAAGAAAGATGCTTCTTCTTCTTTAATTACGTTTTTAACCAAGTCTTTTTGTGAAACGATTTCCGGAAAGAACTGTCCCATTTGAGTTGATAATACATCAACCAATTGATAAATAAACGGTTCTTTTGTTCCCAAAAACGTAAATCCGTAACGAATTGCTCTACGTAAAATACGACGAATTACATAACCCGCACCGTTATTTGACGGCAACTGACCATCGGCAATAGCGAAAGCCACCGCACGTACGTGATCTACAATTACACGAATGGCAATGTTGGTTCTGTTTTGTTCATCCGAGATGTTCTTAATCTCGTTGTTTGTATATTTTCTATCGGTAATTTCTTCCACCTTTGCAATAAGAGGTGTAAAAACATCGGTGTCGTAGTTTGATGTAACATCTTGCATTGCCATACACAAACGCTCAAAGCCCATTCCGGTATCAACGTGTTTTGCAGGCAGTTTTTCTAACGATCCATCGGCTTTACGGTTAAATTCCATAAATACATTATTCCAGATTTCAACCACTTGCGGATGATCTGCATTTACAAGAGTTCTACCAGAAACTTCGGCTCTTTCGGTTTCCGGACGTAAATCCACATGAATTTCAGAACACGGCCCGCATGGTCCCTGATCGCCCATTTCCCAGAAATTATCTTTTTTGTTTCCAAGAATAATTCGGTCTTCTGCAACATACTGCTTCCATAAATCCCAAGCTTCCTGATCAAACGGAACATTCTCTGCATCGTTTCCTTCGAAAACCGAAACATATAAACGGTCTTTATCAATCTTTAATTCTTCGGTTAAAAATTCCCACGCCCACGCAATTGCTTCTTTCTTAAAATAATCGCCAAAAGACCAGTTACCCAACATTTCGAACATGGTGTGATGATACGTATCAAAACCTACATCTTCCAAATCGTTATGCTTGCCCGAAACACGCAAACATTTCTGCGTATCGGCAATACGGTTGCTTTTTGGCGTGGCGTTTCCTAAAAAATACTCTTTAAACTGCGCCATTCCCGAGTTGTTAAACATTAGGGTTGGATCGTCTTTTAAAACAATTGGTGCCGACGGAACAATTAAATGTCCTTTGCTTTCAAAAAAAT
>Ga0308157_10008910_pt1 | contig 11276 bp, 13 predicted proteins | sample PhyBR1_FD_201035 | JGI IMG/M metagenome (GOLD analysis project Ga0308157, IMG submission 201035) | Phyllosphere microbial communities from UC Gill Tract Community Farm, Albany, California, United States - DLSLB.R1 | ecosystem: Host-associated > Plants > Phyllosphere > Unclassified | place: USA...
TGTCGCAGATCGTCATCAGGCGGACCGGATCGCTGATCCCATCCCCGTGCAGGCGGTCCGGGTAACCCGAACCGTCGAGCATCTCGTGATGATGCAGCGCCGTGTCGAGCGTGAGCCTGTCGGCGACCCCGCCCTCGACCAGGAGCTCGTAGCCGATTTTGGCGTGGGTGCGCATCACCTTCCACTCGTCGTCCGCGAGCTTGCCCGGCTTGTTCAGGATCTCCAGCGGGATCCTTCCCTTGCCGAGGTCGTGCATCAGGGCGGCGCGGGTGAAGCGCTGCTGGTCGGCGAGGGGGAAGTGCAAGTCGATCGCGACGGCGGCCGCGAGGCCCGCCACCTGCAGCGAGTGCTGGTAGGTGGTGTCGTCGTGAACCCAGACGCTATCGAGCCACCGCGCGAGGCCGCCGTGCTTGATCGCGTTCAGCACCGGATCGACGCCGGAATCGACCACGGGCAAGTCGATCGAGCCGCCCTTCTCGACGACCCGGAGCAGGGCTCCGACCGCGTTCCCGGATTTCGCCAGCCCGCGGTTGACGATGCGGTCGACGATGCTCTCGTCGGGATGGGTCGTGTTCACGACCGCCACGGCAAGCTTGCGCGGGGAGGTGGCGGCGTCGAGGCAGACCTTGGCCCCGGCCGAGCGCGCCTGCAGGAAGTTCAGCTCCCCCTCGGGCCCGGTGCTCTGGCGCAGCATGCACATCAGCGGCGCCGAGCGGATGCCGTTCGTGCGCAGCAGGCGGTTGAGGTTCTGCAAGGAGGCGGAGCGCTTGAACGAAATGTCGGTGATCACGCCGTCGAGCTTGCCCGACAGCAGGGCCGCCATATCCTGGTTGCGGAAGTCGGGTCCCGTCACGCGCACGTCCACGGCCACGTCCAGGGCGGCCTTGACGGCCTCGCCCCGATCGAGACGGTCGGTCACAAGCAGGATGTAGCCTTCCTTCATCACGCGCCTCGACAGCCTCGACCACCCTCGTCCGTTGCCACCATCCTGCACGGCACCCTTTAACGGAGCGTAAGCGTACCCTCGCGCCTCCTCCCGATTCTCGGTGGACTCGGGACCTTTCGCGTCGCAACCGGGAGCTTCCCGTGTTAGCTGTCGCACCCCGTCCCGAGCAGGTCCCTGCCGTGTCCAAGCCCCCCCTTCCCGTCTCGCCGCCGCCCGAGCTCATCGAGGCCATGTGCCGGACCTACCGCCACGACTTCGGCCTGACCCGGGCCGAGGACGAAGCGTTCGGATCCGGCATGACCGAGCGCGAGCGCGAGGGGCTGCGCCTGACCATGCGCCAGCTCTGGGAGCACGACATCCGGCCCTACGTCGCGCGGCTCCTCGACGCCGGCCGCTGAGGCCCGGGGCCTGCCCCCCGACCCGTCCCCGCACGAGACCCGCAAGGACCGCCGCCGCCCGGCCTCGGTCGCGGCCGGAGGCGAGGCCCCCTCCCGCCGGCGCCGTCCCGAGCCCGCGGGCGGCACGCGCTTCGAGCGGCGCCGAGGACGCTCAGCAAAAGGCCCGGACGAGGGCCGCCAGCCGCTCGATCTCGGCCACGGCGGCACGTGCCTCGTCCGGGGTGACGTCCTCCGGCAGGGCAAGCTCGACGTGACCGCCGCGCAGGGTCCTGCGTATAAGGGTCATGCCCCCTGACGGCGCCGGCCCGGCCGCCGGCGCGGGCGTCCCGGCGGCCGGGCCGGAGGGGGTCTGCACGACGCGCCAATGTCCGCGCTCCAACATCTGCCGGATCCAGCCCCCGCTGCGCCATTCCTCGCGCCCGCCGCCGCCGTTGCCCCCCGTCACGACGAGGTAGCGGTCCTTGTCCTTGGCCGCGACCCGCACCGGCGCGCGCACGTCGACGTCGTCGAACAGGACCCCTTCGACGCCGCCGCCCTCCAAGGCCGCCATCGCGGCCTCGATCTCGCGCCCTTCGTTGCGAGGTCGTGCCCCCGTCATCGCCTGCCCTTTCCCGTCCCGATTCGAACGCGATGCTCGCGCGCCGCGGCGGCGCTGTCGAGGCGCCACCGGGGTTCACGTCGCCCCGCGAGAGGGCTAGGCCGGGCCATGGAGGGCGGCATGGCGAAGGAAAGCGATTCGGCGAACGGGGAGATCCTCGCGAGGGTGCGAGCCGACGAGGTGACGTGGACCTGCGCGCACGGCGACGGCACGGTCGAGGCCTGCTTCGAGACCCCGCTTGCGGTGGCGGCCCTGCTCGCGGCCGGCGTCGTCTTCGTGAACGCGCCCTGGTATCGGTCCGATTTGCCCGAGTCCGACCGCGGCGTCGCGCGCCTCCTCGTGAACAGCAGCGACGTGTTTGCCTGGGCCTGCGCCGAGGCCGAGGACCTGCCGATGGCGGAGATCCCCCGGCTCTACGCCGCCTGGCGCGCCGACCGGACCTGGGGCACCACCGCCTGGTGCATCGCCCTTCGCCGCGCGCCGGCCCAACCTCCCGTCGCGGCCCGCATGCACGCGGCCGGGACCTGGGATCCCGAGCGCCTCGCCCGCGAGGGCACGACCTACCTCGACGCCCGCCTCGCCGAGCTCACGCCGGTCGCGGCTTAACCCGGCGTCAACCCTCCCGGGAGAAGCCCCCTTGCGCCGGGACCCGTCCCGTCCCCACCTCGCGCGAACGGGACGATCCCGCCGGAGCTCGACGTCGCCATGTCCGCCAAGGCCGAACGGGAAAACCGGAAGGGGACGGCCACCGTGGCCGGCCTCCTGGCCTGGGTCGCCGTGGCCGCCCTCGGCGCGCGCCTGTCCGCGGACCTTGCCGCGCCGGCGCTCGACGGGCTCGCCGGCATCGATCCCGGTCTGTCCGGGCAGATCTGCCTCGGCGTGGCCGCGATCGCCTTCGCCGCCTTCGCGCGCCGCTAGGGGCAAAGGCCCGATACAGGCACACTTGCCCCGCGCGCCGCGGGACCGGATCATCGCGGGATGAGATTCGCCCTCCCGCCCCGACTCGCCACCCCGGCCGCCCTCCTCGGCGTGAGCCTCTGCCTGTTCGGCTTCGGCTTCCTCGCCGGCCTGACCACGAACGCGCCCTGGGGCACGGGCCCCGCGGCGGTCTGCGCCCTCGGGGCCCTGCTCGCCGCGATCCCGCCGCTGCGCTGGCTGCGCCGACGCGGCGGCGAAACGGCCACGGGGGACGGCCCGGCCTGGCTCGCCCGCATCGATTCCCCCCGCGCCTACGGCATCGCCGTCGCCCTGGCGCTCGCCGCGGCCGCCCTTCTCCTGCTCTCGCGCACATGGACAGGCGCGGCCCTGTTCTGGCCGGCCTGCTTCGGCCTGATGTCGGCGGGCTTCACGGCGTTCGGCGATGCTCGCGCCCGGGCCTTGGCCGATCTCGACGAGGACGACGAGGAGGGATCGGGCGTCGAGGGCGACGCGGATCCCGACGGGACCGGCCATCCGGACGCCGTGCCGGTGCCGACGTGATCGGGGAGCCCGATCCCGGGCTCTGCGGCTTCGCGTCAGCCACCGGGTTCCGCTGCGCCGAGGCGCTCGGACTGGACGCGTCCCGCGAGCTCGGCGACGGCTTCGACGGACGCGCCTACGCCCTCGACGGGCCGGGCGAACGCGTGCTGAAGCTCAGCCGGCGCCCCGGGGAGGCCGCGCTCGCCGCCCTCCTTCTGGCCGAGGGGGTGGCCGGGCACCCGGTCCCGGGCTTCCCCGAGATCCTCGCGGTGGCCCGCCTCGATGCCGAGGGCGTGCATGGCCCGCTTTGGGCGATCGTGCGCGAGCCTGTGGCGCCCCTCTCTCCGGATCAGGCCTCCGCGGTGGCCGGGCCCGACCTCACCGCGTTATCCGCCGGGCTCGCGCGGTTGCGCGACCGGCACGGGCTCGCGGCGCCCGACCTCGCCCGTTCGGCCTTTGGCAAGACCCGGGACGGGCGCCTCGTCCTCCGGGATTTCGGCCGCGTCTCGGGCCCCCCCGCCGTGATCGGCCGCCTTCTCGACGGGCTGCCGCCGCCCGTCCCGGTCCCGATCGAGACCCTCGCTCCGACGCCCTGAAGGCCCGCTTTCGGCTTGCGGGACGACGTGTCACCCTCGCCTCTCCCTTCGCATGCGAGGTCGCGATCCCGTGATCGTCCCGGTTCGCCATCCCGGCCCCGTCTGGCACGTCCCCGCCGGCGCGCGTCGGCCCCGGCTCGGCTTCCTCTCCCTGTCGAGCCAGGCTCGCCTGCGCGAGGTCGGAACCGGGGAGGCGCTTGAGGTCGGGCGGCTCCCCGACGGGACGAGGCTGCGGGTCTTCGCGACCCGTCTTTGGCGCGAGGTCGCCGCCGAGGACGGCTTCCCCCTGCGCGTCGGAGACCTCGCCGACCGGCTCGCGGATCCCACGGCCTCCTTTCCGGCAGCGTTCGCGAAGATCGTGGAAGGAAGCCCGCTCCTCGGGCGAGCCCGGGTCGGCCCCTCCGCGCGGGGCACGACCGCCGCGCCGCGTGCCCGGCACGTGATCTACGACGGCGCCCCCGGCGCGGCGGCGCGGCTTCAGGCCAGCCTCGACGACAGGATCCTTATCTCGGGCGGACACGTCCTCGTCCGTTGCCGCCCCGTGCTCACGCTCGCCCGCCCGCAGCGGGGCGGACCGTTGCACCTCGTTCCCCGCCTCGATCCGGGCGGCTGGCGCGCTTGTCCCGAGGCCGGTTCGCCCGCCGAGGCCCCCCTTCGGGAAATCATCGGATACGCCTTTCCCCCGGACGCCGCCCGGGAGCTCCTCGACCTTGCCCTCTCGCACGGGCACGTGCTCGCGCCCTCCCTGTCCGCGGAGGCCCGCCGCATCGCGGAGTTCCGGTCGCCCTACGCCCACGGCCTTCCTCCGGGATGGGGGGCCGGGGACGACGACCTCGCCTGCATGGCCGACGCCCTGCCGGAGGCGGCGCACGCCGAGGCGGAACGGGCGCTCGCCGCGCATGCCGGCCGGCCCGTCGGCACGGACGAGTCCGCCTGCCGGGTCGCGGCCCTGGCGACGGAGCTGCTGCCGGATGCCGTCGACGGCGCGGTCGGGGGGATCGGCCACGATCGGGCGAGCGTGACCCTGGAGCGTTGCCTCGCCCTCTCGCGAGCGATCCAGGAGATGATGGGTCCGCTCTGGAGCCCGACCCGACTGCCGCTGCTCGAACGCTATCTCGACGGCTACGCCCTGCCGCGACTCACCGGACCGGGCGCGGAGGACGACCTGGAGGCAATGGCAAGCCTCGTCCCCTGAGAGGTTCACCTATGCGTCCGTGCGTGGGAATCTCACCGCAGGACCGAGGGAGCTTGCGCTTGGACGTCGAGATCGATCACCCCGCTTACGTCAGGCACATGCCCCGCGGCGGCCGCGCCCTGCGCGATGCCCTGGCGCGTGTGACGACCCGCGTCGTGCTCCCGGAAACGGCCCGCTCGCCCGAACCGGTCGGCTTGGTTACGGTCACGGCCTCTCCCTCGCACTTCGAGCCCCCCGATCGGCGCAAGCACGGCACCTTCTCCGTCGTCTCGCACGAGGGCCGCCTCTACGTGCCGCTGACCTACGACGACGCCTACGCGGGTCCGAGCGAACTCGGCCGCGGCGATTTCTTGCGCTACCTCGCCGCCGACCTCCCCCTCGGGAGCAAGGAGAACGGCTGCGACGATGCCTTCAACGGGACCCCCTTGCGAGACCTAACCGGCCTCCGCCGCCTGCATGGCAACCACGAGGACGGCCGGGGCATGCCCTACGATCCGGAGCGCCAGCGCGAGGTGCTTCACGATGGCCGGGCCGAGGCGGCCGAACGCCTGCGCGCCTTTCTCGCCGAAGAGGTCCTGCTCGCGGGCGAGGCCGTCTACCGCCGCTTTCGTCCCCTGGCCAAGCGCGTCGACCACGCGCGGATCTGGGCGGTGCCGCAGCTCGCGCGCCTCAGCCCGCTTTGGCACGCCCCGTCCGTCGCGCTCGATCGCCTCGACGACGCCGCCCGGATCGACCGGATCATCGACGCCGGGGCGATCCCGGCCGAGGCCCGTGCGGAGGCGGCGCGGCTCCTCGCGCTGGGCCCGGGGCTCGCCGACCGCGACGACGACGTCCGGATCGGTCTCGCCCAGGTCGCCGGCGAGGCGGCGTGGTGGCTGCACGGCTCGATCCGCGACGGCCACGGCGACCCCAGCGAGGCCCGTGCCCTCGCCGACGGGTTCGCGCCCTATCACATGCGCCTGCGCCTCGGGGCCCTGCCGGAGGCCGACCTCGCCGAGGCCCAGCGCTGGACGCGCCGGACGGTCGCCTTCGTCGCCGGCAACGCCAACCCGCGCGGCGCCTTCCGCGACCGGGTCGTCCTCGCCGGAACCTACCTCGACGCCGTCGTCGCCCCGCGGTTGCAGGCGCGCATCCCGCTCGTCGAGGCCGATCTCGACGCCATCGGCGGGCTCGCGCCGTGATCGTCGAGATCCTCCACCCGGCCCCCGTCCACCATCGTCCGGCGCGATCCACGCGGACGCGGGTCGATCTCGTCGCGATGCGCACGCCGGCCGAGCTGCCCGAGGCCGAACGCGCCGAGACCGACCCAGTCGGCCTCTTCGCGCCCCCGCTCGGCAACCCCTCCCACCCGTACGACCATCCGCTGGAGGTCCGCGCCCATGCCGGGCGCCACTACGTGCCCTTGGTCGATCCCGGTGCCGGCCACGCCCCCCTGAGCGGCGCGACCCTCGCCGGATGGCTCGGCGGCGAGCCCGTCCCCGGCTCCGCCGCGCCCCGGCTCGCCGCCTTCCTGGCCGCCTCGCCGCTCTGTGACCGCTACGCCCCCCGCCGCGATCCCGAGGGGCTCGGAAACGCCCGAGGCCTCGGCGGAGGAGCCATCCGCCGGGACCGAGTCGCCTCGGACGGCCGCGAGGCGGCCGCCGCCGCAGCGCGCGCCTTCCTCGCGACCGAGACGCTCCTCGTCGGCGGGCAGGCCTGGATCCGGTATCGTCCGGTCCTGCACATGTCCTGGACCGGCACGGCCCGGTTCGACGCCGCCCTCGGCCGCACCGGTGGCGAGGGCCGTGGCTACCTGCCCTTCGATCCCGGCGACCTCGCGGACGCGATGCGGGAATGGGGGGAACAGGCGCACGAGGGAACCCGCCAGGCGGCGCGCGCGCTCGACGCCCTGCGCGATGCCGGCTCCGGCGAACACGCGCTCCTTCTGAACCTCAACGCGCTGCCGGGCCTCGCCGCCGGGGCCCTTCGCCGGCTCGCCGGGGAGGATCGCGCCGAGCGCGGCGTCCCGCGCCCGGCGACGGCGACGCATCTCGCCGCCTGCGAGACCCTCGATCTCGCCGGCCGGGTCGGCGGGATCGGCCCCGACGCCGCCGACGCCGCGCGTGCCGTCTTGGCGGGGGCGATGGCCTACCTGCGCCGGCACGATCTCCCGACGCGGACCAGGGAGGCGGTGGTTCGGGCCGACCTCTACCTCGAACGCTTCGCCGCCCCTCGCGCGGCGGCGCTCGCGGCGCCCGACCCGATCGATGCGCTCGCCCTCGCCCGGCTCGCGCCGTGACCCCGGCCGCCGCCGACAGGATACGATCCCTTCACGGATCCGGACTATCCTGTCGGAGAAAGGGAGATTCGCGATGCAGGGCAGGATGACGGAGTTCGGTTGGCCAGGGGCGCGGCAGCGGCTCGTGGCAATCCTTGCCGAAGGGCAGCTGCGCATCGGCACGCGGGACGGCTCACGCCTATCCCCGGCGGCCCGCGCCCTCGCGGAGCAGGTCGAGGGCCGCTACGTCTCCGTGGCGAGCGCCGAGCGCGCCCTGCGCGGAAGCGGGGTCCACGAGGCCGACAGCGTGCTCTGGCGCGAGGCGCCTCCCGGCCTGCTCGCCTGAGGCCGTCTTTGTCGATCGCGTCCGGGCATCCTACCCTGGCGCGATCAGACCGGGACCGCCCATGACCGTCACCCTCCTCGCCCGGCACCCCTCGCCCGCCTCCGGCATCCCGCGGCGCGGCCGGACCGAGCGGCACGGCTGGGAGATCCTTGCGACGCCCGTCACGCTGCGGGAGGCGGACCCGTCCGCCTTCACGCCGCTTCCCCGGCCCGACACCCCGGACGCCACCTACCGCGACGATCTCCTGCACCACGGGGGGAAGACCTGGACGGTCCTGGGAGACCACCGCCCCGACGGGTTCAGGCCGTTCTCTCGGGCCGAGGTGACGGCCTTCCTCACGCAGGGGAGCCATCCCGACCCCGCCCTCCTCGACGGCCTGCGCCACGCCTTCCGCTTCACGCCGATCCTCGCCGGGGGAATCGTGCGGGACGGGACCCACTACGTCCACCGCGCCCGCGCCCCGGGCGAGGGAACCTGGCACGTCGACGGGGCGAGCGCGCGCCTGGCGCACACGGAGCGGGCCCGCTCCGCGACCGGGCTCCAGGCCTGGCTCGACGCGAACCTGGCGCTTTCGGGGGAGGGCGTCATGATCCGCCGGCCGGTCCTTGTCGAGATCGGCGATTGGGGCGGGCGGATCAGCGTCTACCTGGAGACCGTCCACGCGGGCGCCCCGCACGAGCGGATCCCGGTCCGACCCGACCTCGCGCGGGCCGCCTGCGCGGCCATAGGTCTGCGCTACGAGACGGGGACGGAGGAATCCCTGGCCGCGATCGAGGCCTGGGCCGAGGGCCTCTCGACCGACGACGACCTCGTCCGGCTGGCCAATTTCCTGCCCGTCTTGCTCGATGCGGACGCGCGCAGCGAGGCGGGGACCGCCCTCTACGCCCGCCAGGTCCGGGATCCGGAAGCGGTCGAGGCGGCACTCGCGCGCCTGCGCCCCTGGGTCCTGCGCGGCGCCATCGGCGGGATCCCCCGCGAGGAGGCCGGCGACGCCCTCGCGCGCTGCCTTGCGACGATCGCGGACCTTCCCGAGGCGGGGGTTCGGTTGAACACCGCCTTCAAGGCCCGCGCGGACGAGATCCGGGCGCGCGTCCTGCCGCGCCTCGTCGACCTCCCGCCGGAGGACGAGACGGCCCTGGCGCTGACGCGCTGAGCCGGCGAGACCCCGTTAGCCACGCCGGTGGAAAGCCGGACCGGCCCGCTTGCGGTTTGCCGTACGGGACCGCACAAGGCCAGCAGGATAGCCCGGTCCGACATGCCCAAGCCCCTCCTGAAGCGAACCTTGTCCCTGCCGCTGCTGCGCCGGCGTCCCCTCGCGGGTTACGCGGTGGCCGCGGCCGCCTTCGGGATCGCCTTCTACCTGCGCGACCTGCTCGACCCGGTGCTGCCCTCGGGATTCCCCTTCCTGACCTTCTTCCCGGCGGTGGTCGTGGCGAGCCTCGCGGCCGGCACGATCCCGGGCCTGGCCGTCTCGGCCCTGTCGCTCGCCTCCGCCTGGCTGTTCTTCATGCCGACCGCCCCGTCCGCGGGCCTCGACGCGCAGACCGCGCTCGCGCTCTGCCTGTTCGCCTTCGTCGCCCTCGTCGACGTCCTCCTGATCCACGTCGTGGCCGGGGCCCTCGATCACCTGCGCGAGGAGCGGGCCCGCTCGCAGTCGCTCGCCGACACCCGGGAATCCCTCTTCCGCGAGCTGCAGCACCGGATCTCGAACAACCTCCAGCTCGTCTCCGGCCTGATGCGGATGCAGCGCGGCCGGGTAGCGGACCCCGAGGCGCGCAAGGTTCTCGAAGAGGCGGCCAACCGGCTGGTGCTCATCGGCAAGCTGCACCGCCACCTCAACGACCCCTCGGGCACCCCCGTCGGATTCGACGCCTTCCTGCAGACGCTCTGCAGCGACCTGATCGAGGCCTCGGGCGCCCGCAACGTCGTCTGCCTCGTCCGGGCGGATCCGGTGGCGCTCGGGCCCGACCGCACCATCCCGCTCGCGCTCGTCGCCTCCGAGCTCGTCGGCAACGCCCTCGCCCACGGGCTCGCCGGGCGCGAGGGCGGCACCATCACCGTGACCTTGGACACCCAGGCCGACGGCTGGCTCGCCCTCTCGGTGGCCGATGACGGCGCCGGGCTCGCGCCCGGTTTCGACCCGGTCCGGGGCGGCAGCCTCGGCCTTCGCATCGTCCGCGCGCTCGCGACCCAGGTCGGCGGCGAGTTCGCCCTTTTCAACCAGGGCGGCGCGGTCGGCCGGCTCGCCTTTCCCGCCTGACCCGCCCCCGCCCGTCCCGCCTTGCCAGCCGGTGCGCTAGAGTGACGGCATGAGCGAGATCCGCGTTACCGTCAGCCACCCCGCCCCCGTGCGCCACCGCCCGCCCCGGAGCCGCGCCGTGCGCCGCTCCTACGCGGCGATCGCGACGCCCGTCGCCCTGGTCCCGGCCGATCCGGCCGCCTTCGAGCCCCTTCCGCTCGGTCCGGTCGCCGGCGCCGTGTTCTGGCGCCGCGACCTTCACGTTCACGCGGACGCGCTCTGGCGTCCGGTCATGGCCTGGCACCCGCTCGCCGAGGCCAACCGCCCGATCCGCCCCGACGACCTCCTTGCCTTCCTGCGGGCGGACCCGGATCCGCCGCCGAACCTGGCGCTCGCCCTGCCGAAGGCCTTTGGCGGAACGCCTCTGCTCGCCCGCCACTGGGATCCCTACGGGGTCAAGGACGGCACCGAGCGCGGGGAACCGGCCTCGTCCGCCCATGCGGACGAGGCCGGCGTCGAGCGGGCGCGCGCGGCCCTGCGCGCCTTCCTGGCGAACCACCTGCGCATCGCCGGCGATCGGGTCTTCCTACGGGTGACGCCCCTCGCCGTGGCGATCCGCCAGACCGATCCCCCCTATCACTGGGGCCTCGACCCCGCCGACGGGTTCGTCCTGCGTGTCGGTCAGCCGATCCCGGTCCGTGCCGACCGTGGCGGCGACGCTCTCGACGCCGTCGGCGCCAAGTTCCGCCTCCCGCTTCCCGGCCCCGAGACGCTCCCGCCGAGCGCGCTCATCGGTGACGGCGACATCGCCGGACTCGCCTGCCAGGCGCCGATCCTGTTGGAGCGGGTCGGGAAAAGTCTGGCCAGCTTCCGCCGATCGCCCCGGATCGGCCTTCCGGTCGATCCGGAGGCCGCCCAGGCGATCGAGGAGATGGCCGACCTTGCCCATCTCGGCCGGATCGGCGCCATCGCCCCCGGGGAGGTCGAGCCGGCGCTCCTCGCCGTCGCCCGCGCCGCGCGACTCATCGACGGCCTGAACGGCGGCCCCGATCTGCGGCCCGGCGAAGCCACCGCGCCGTCGATGACCGTTCCCGGGCTGCGGACCCTGGCCAGCCACATCCGCGCCCGCGTCCTCCCGCGGCTCGACACGGTTTGCCCCGAGGACGACGACGCGGTCGGCCTGCTCGCGCCCTGAGCCCGGGCCGCCCTTGCCAGGGGCCGCCAGGTCGTCACCCTGGGGGCA
>Ga0308157_10008911_pt1 | contig 11276 bp, 8 predicted proteins | sample PhyBR1_FD_201035 | JGI IMG/M metagenome (GOLD analysis project Ga0308157, IMG submission 201035) | Phyllosphere microbial communities from UC Gill Tract Community Farm, Albany, California, United States - DLSLB.R1 | ecosystem: Host-associated > Plants > Phyllosphere > Unclassified | place: USA...
GGTGCCGGTGGTCCGAAGCTCTTCAGTATCGATCTGACGGGCCGTAATGAACGCCAGATCCAGACACCGAACTTTGGTTCTGATCCGGCTTGGTCGCCATTGCTCGAGTAGTTTTGGTATCAATTCGAATGAGTTTGGGGCGCGAGACATCGGTTTCGCGCCTTTTTCATGGCAAAATGCCACAATTATAGCCTTGGAGCCGTGTTTCTGCCTCATTTAGCCCTCAAGGGCTAAAAGCAGAATTGCAACCGGATAAAAACGGTTCGCAGATGGTCGCAAGAAATTATTAACCATACTTCTTGAGCCTGTTTTAACCTAAATATGATTATTGGTTGGTTACGCAGGAACATCAAATCTTAAGGAGCTCCGGCCCATGCGCCGTATCCAGTCGATTGCACGTAGCCCGATCGCTATTGCCCTTTTCATGTCGCTCGCCGTTGTTGGTTGTGCGTCGAAAAAGAACCTTCCGAACAATGCCGGTGATCTTGGCTTGGCTGGCGGCGCTTCAACGCCCGGCTCCGCTCAGGACTTCACTGTAAATGTCGGTGACCGCATTCTGTTTGACCTCGATTCGTCGCTGATCCGTTCGGATGCGCAGCAGACATTGTCGAAGCAGGCACAATGGTTGCAGCGTTACCCACAGTACTCGATCACTGTCGAAGGTCATGCCGACGAACGTGGTACACGTGAGTACAACCTTGCACTCGGCCAGCGTCGTGCTGCTGCAACGCGTGACTTCCTTGCAGCCCGTGGCGTTCCAACCAGCCGTATGCGTACCGTTTCTTACGGCAATGAGCGTCCAATCGCTGTTTGCGATAACAACTCGTGCTGGTCGCAGAACCGTCGTGCCGTTACCGTTCTTAACGGTGCTGGCAGCTAAGTTTCAGAAAATAGTCTGAACCTAATCAGAAAAAAGCGGTCTTCGGGCCGCTTTTTTTGTGCCGAAAGGCAACTATTGATGATTTCGACAAATTTTGGCCGAAGTAACCTGTGTGATAGGGAAAGCATCTATGCTTTTTAAGGTTTTTCTCTAATAACTGAAAAGAACCGCGGAAAATCAGGTGTTCAGAAAATGTTCAGGCATCGTGTTTGATTGTTTATCCAGACCTTGGTGGTCGCGGTTTATAGTTTCAGGGCACCATCATTTTTCGACAATGAGCGATAGGGGCAAAAGGGAATGAGGAAACCAATGAGGAAAGTGACGCTGGCAATTGCCATGCTGCCGCTTTTGGCGAGTGCGCCGGTTCTGGCAGCATCTGGTTTTTCGCAGCAGGGGAATATCCAACTCGCGCAAGCTGGAACTCCCGGTGGCGATCAGTTTTCGCAGCAGGTCTGTAATTTGGCGCATCAGAATGCACAGTCCTATGCCCGCATCATGCAATTGCGCGACAATATGCTGAAAATTCAGCGTGATAATGAAACCCGTTTTCGTGCGCTGGAAAAGGGCAATGGTGGTGGGCAGAATCACGCGAATGTCGGCTCGACCGCAATTCTCGACGATGCCATGCGCGACAACGGCAGCGCAGGTGGTCAGGGTGGCTATCAGCAAAGCCCCGGCTTGCAGCAAGAGCTGATCCGTAACCTCACGGGTAAGGTTGAGGATGTTGATGCGCAGATTTCGTTTACGAATGAGTTGCTGCAGAAGACGCAAGACGACAATGATTTCCGATTTGAAGAGCTGGAAAAGAAGCAGGGTGTAACCGCTCCTGCAAAGTCTGATCTGTCTCAGAATGCTCAGGTCAGCGCACCTCCCGGCAGCGATCTTTGTTCGCAGGGTATGGGCAATCCTGTGGGCACGGCCGATACGCTTAGCAATCGTGCCGAGGCCATGAACTTCCAGGTCCTTGAATTGCAGGACCAGATGCAGAAAATGCAGGAAGACAATGAGCGCCGCTTCCAGAAGCTGGAAGGTGGCCGCGCCGATGCAGGCAATGCGCCCGGCGATACGTCGCTTGCAGATGCGACACCGGCTGGAAACCCCGATGATGGGGTTTCTGGCAACACATCACAGAGTGGCGATTTAGGTTCAGATACACAAACGGCGACCAATGATTCATCGGGCGCCGATTCCATGGCTATTGGTTCGGGTGCTGCCGCGCAGGGTGGCCCACAGCGTGGGGAGCCGCCGCAATCGCTTGGCTCAATCCGCTTTGATAACAATGGCAATGTAATCGGCGAAACCATGAATGCGCAGCCACGTCCGGTTGAACAGGGTGCTGCATTGGCGACAGGTCAGGCGGTTGCTTCGCTTCCGACTGATGATAATCCGAATTCATTGTATCAGGCCGCGTATCAATATGTGATGTCGGGCGATTATAAAGCGGCGGAGACTGGTTTTCGCGAGCATATCAAGCGTTATCCTGCTGATCCAACCACAGCCGAAGCGCGTTATTGGCTGGGTGAATCGCTCTATGGTCAGGCGCGTTATCCAGAAGCTGCAACTGTTTTCATTGATACGCAGCGCGATTATCCGGATTCCAAACGTGCAGCGGAAAATATGTTCAAGCTTGGTATGACGCTTGAAAAGATGGATAATCACGACGTTGCCTGTGCAACTTTTAAGCAGATTCCAGAGCGCTATCCGAAGGCTGCGCCCGCCGTTTTGAAGCGGGTGAGCGATGAGCGCACGCGTATCAAGTGTTGATTTTGGAGATTATGTGTGGGGCTTTCCCCGACTGATATTTTTGAAGCTTTCAGATTAGAAAACGCAAAAGGAATCATTGCTGCCGTTTCCGGTGGCAGTGATTCTCTGGCTCTTCTTTTCCTCTTGAAAGACTATCTCGCGACACTGGATAATCCGCCGCCGCTGACGGCTGTTACCATTGATCACCGTTTGCGTGCGGAATCGACGCAAGAGGCCGATAATGTAGGCGCGCTTTGCCATCAACACGGTATTACGCACCGTGTTCTTTCGTGGGATGAAGCCAAGCCGAAAACTGGTCTCGCTGCCGCTGCTCGCTCTGCCCGCTATCGGTTGCTGGTGCAGGCGGCGCATGAGGCGGGGGCTGATTATATTGCGACGGGACATACGCGCGACGATCAGATTGAAACATTCCTGATGCGCAAGGAGCGGAGTTCCCACTCGGAAGCACGTGGACTTGCCGCTATGGCACCGCAGTCATGGCTTGAAAATTCGGTCGTCTTGGTAAGGCCGCTGCTGGAAACATCCCGTTCAAATCTGCGGCAAGAACTCACTGAGAAAGCGGTGGTCTGGATTGATGATCCCAGTAACGTCAACACCAGCTATGAGCGTCCGCGCGTGCGGCTGACATCGGCTACAGAAGTCGATCCAGATCGCGTGATGGCCCAAGTCGCTTTGGCATCTGCGGCGCGAAAACGCGATAATGCGGCGCTTGTTGCGGCACTATCTGATCCGGTCTGCCTGCAACTGAATGCGTTCGGCACGATCTTGGTCGACGCGTCCATTTATGCGAAGCTTCCGGAAACTGTTCGGCGCTTGTTTTCGGGTCTTCTTGCATCCATTGCGGGCGGGCGGCGTTTTCTCCCCGGTGATGCTGAGCGTGCACGTATTGAAAAGCTTTTGTCCGGTCAGGAGAAAGTTGGACGTCTGACAGTGTTTGGTGCGCTTGTCGAGCTTGGCAAAAATGGTGAGCCGCATAAGTTTCGTCGCGAACGCCGTAATCTTCCAACAGTTCCACTTCATCCCGGCCAAACGATCATCTGGGATGGGCGCTATCGCCTGACAAATCACACTCAAACAACCTTCGAGGTGGCCGCACCTGATCGGCAGGAACTGACTGATTTCATTGAAGTGCATCAGATTGATGTCGATTTTGCACAGCGCGAAGCGCTGCTGGTGCTGCCCGCGATCTATGAAAACGGCAAATTGCTGCAAGTTCCGGCAGTTAACGGACAGCAGTTGCCTTCAGGAATCACTGTCGAAAAGCACTTTGCTATCTTTGATCATGTGCTTCCGGGCTATGATTTTGCGCTCGCAAAAGCCATTGAAACGCAGTTTGGGCGCGAATGTCCTAATTTTTATAAACCAGTTTGATAAGAATCGAAGATGAGGCGGCTCTCGCGCCTTGGCAACGCCGTTCTTCGATCCTATGTTAAGTCGAAACATCGTACCGCCCTTGTCGGGTGGCTGTGGTATCGATAGGACCCGATATGAATCCGAACTATCGCAACTTCGCCCTCTGGGCGATCATTGCTCTACTTTTGATAGCGCTGTTCAACCTGTTCCAGAGTCCTGGCCAGCGCTCGAATTCCCGTGAAGTTTCCTACTCCCAGTTTATCGATGACGTTTCCAATGGACGCGTTAAGTCGGTCACTATTACTGGTGAGAAGATCAGCGGTACATTTGCCGATAATGGATCGACGTTCCAGACCTATTCGCCAGGCGATACAGGACTGGTTTCCCGTCTTGAGGAAAAGGGCGTAGCAATCACCGCTCGCCCTGAAAATGATGGTTCCGGTTCGCTTCTTGGTATCCTGCTTTCCTGGTTGCCGATGATCCTTATTCTTGGTGTGTGGATTTTCTTCATGCGCCAGATGCAAGGTGGTTCACGCGGTGCTATGGGCTTTGGCAAGTCGAAGGCGAAGCTTTTGACCGAAGCGCATGGCCGTATCACCTTTCAGGATGTCGCAGGCGTTGAAGAAGCCAAGCAGGATCTGGAAGAAATCGTAGAATTCCTGCGCGATCCGCAGAAGTTCCAGCGTCTCGGCGGTAAGATTCCGCGCGGCGTGCTGCTCGTTGGCCCTCCCGGAACCGGTAAAACTTTGCTCGCGCGCTCTGTTGCAGGCGAAGCTAATGTGCCGTTCTTCACGATTTCCGGTTCTGACTTCGTTGAAATGTTTGTTGGTGTGGGTGCAAGCCGCGTCCGCGACATGTTCGAACAGGCGAAGAAGAATGCACCTTGCATTATCTTCATCGACGAAATCGATGCTGTTGGTCGTCATCGTGGCGCCGGCCTTGGCGGCGGTAACGACGAACGTGAACAGACGCTCAACCAGCTTCTGGTTGAGATGGACGGTTTTGAAGCAAACGAATCAATCATTCTGATTGCTGCAACCAACCGTCCTGACGTTCTTGATCCAGCACTTCTTCGTCCGGGCCGTTTTGACCGTCAGGTCGTTGTTCCGAACCCGGATATTGTTGGCCGTGAACAGATCCTCAAAGTGCATGTGCGCAATGTGCCGCTTGCTCCGAATGTCGATCTTAAGGTTGTGGCACGCGGTACACCGGGCTTCTCTGGTGCGGATCTTGCCAACCTCGTCAACGAATCTGCTCTGATGGCAGCGCGTCGCAACAAGCGTCTCGTGACCATGCAGGAATTTGAAGACGCCAAGGACAAGATCATGATGGGTGCGGAACGCCGCTCCGCCATGACGCAGGAAGAGAAAGCCAACACGGCCTATCACGAAGCGGGTCACGCTATTCTGGCAATCAATGTCCCGAGTTCTGATCCGGTTCATAAGGCAACCATCATTCCGCGCGGTCGCGCGCTGGGTATGGTGATGCAGCTGCCCGAAGGTGATCGTTATTCGGCAACCTATACCTGGATGGTTTCGCGTCTTGCGATCCTGATGGGCGGTCGTGTTGCGGAAGAGCTGAAATTCGGTAAGGAAAACATCACTTCTGGTGCGTCTTCCGATATTCAGCAGGCAACCAAGCTCGCGCGCTCTATGGTGACGCAGTGGGGTTATTCCGACAAGCTCGGTCGCGTGGCTTATGGTGACAATCAGGAAGAAGTGTTCCTTGGTCACTCGGTTTCGCGCACGCAGAATATTTCGGAAGCAACCGCGCAGATCATTGATGCTGAAGTGCGCCGTCTTGTGGACGAAGCCTATGCCGAAGCAACCCGTATACTGACTGAAAAGCGTGAGGATTGGATTGCGCTTGCTGAAGGTCTGCTTGAATATGAAACCTTGAGCGGCGATGAAATCAAGGAACTGATTGCGGGCAACAAGCCATCGCGTGATCAGGGCAATGATACGCCATCGCGTGGTTCGGGCGTTCCAAAAGCGGGTAGCCCACGCAAGCGTAAGGGTGAAGAACCTGGCAGTGAGCCTGGCATTGAGCCAAACCCACAGCCGCAGTAAGCATCTGTAAGGACTATGAAAAGCCGGGCATTTTGTCCGGCTTTTCTGCTTCTAAAGCGTCTCTCGTTTGAAAGGCTCGGTTAAGGATTTCGGCGCATCATGGGACAAGTTTGGAAATTGATGCTTTGATACGATCTGTTTCCCCGAAAGGTGAAATTGCAATGACAGGTGGTTTTGCGCTATTAACGCAGACAATCGATTGCCGGGCTGACAATCCCGGATGCCATTGCCGTCTCACAGATTAACAGCGACTGATATTTAATTGCTTCGAGACAGCTTTATGGCGCAACGCAAGGCTAAGAATATGACACGTAAATATTTTGGAACTGATGGTATTCGCGGCAAGGCAAACAGCTTTCCGATGACGCCAGATATTGCCATGAAAGTCGGTATGGCGGTTGGGCATGTTTTCCGTCGTCACGGCCAAGCGTCGCGCGTTGTGATTGGTAAAGATACGCGCCGTTCCGGTTATATGCTGGAAAACGCGCTCGTTGCAGGTTTCACCGCTGCGGGTATGGACGTGTTTCTACTCGGCCCAATTCCGACGCCAGCTGTTGCCATGCTTTGCCGTTCATTGCGCGCAGACATTGGCGTAATGATCTCGGCCTCGCACAATCCATTCTATGACAACGGTATTAAGCTGTTTGGTCCTGATGGCTTCAAGCTGTCAGACGAAATCGAGTTGAAGATTGAAAGCCTGATCGACAGCGATCTCTCCGCGCATCTTGCGACCCATGGCGAAGTCGGGAAGGCCAAGCGCGTTGACGGCGATATCTATCGCTATATCGAATTTGCGAAGCGCACACTGCCACGCAATATCTCACTCAAAGGTCTCCGCGTCGTAGTAGATTGCGCGAATGGTGCTGGCTATAAAGTAGCGCCTGCCGCACTTTGGGAGCTTGGTGCAGAAGTCATCACTATCAATGACGAGCCAAACGGCATCAACATCAATGAGGATTGCGGCTCGACCCATCCGATTGGTCTGATGAAGAAGGTGCATGAAGTTCGCGCCGATGTCGGCATTGCGCTTGACGGAGATGCGGACCGCGTTTTGCTGGTTGATGAAAACGGCACCGTCATCGACGGCGATCAGCTTCTCGCGGTTATTGCCGAATCATGGGCCAAATCGGATCGCCTTCAGGGTGGTGGGATCGTCGCGACGATCATGTCCAATCTCGGGCTTGAGCGCTATCTGCACGACCATAATATGACGCTGGCCCGTACCAAGGTCGGCGACCGCTACGTCGTTGAACATATGCGGGAGCATGGCTTCAATGTAGGCGGTGAACAGTCGGGTCACATCGTTCTGTCAGATTTTGCGACGACCGGCGATGGGCTTGTATCAGCCTTGCAGATTCTTGCCGTCGCGCAGGAAGAAAACAAGCCGTTGAGCGAGTTGTGCCGTAAGTTTGAGCCAGTTCCGCAGTTGCTCAAGAATGTGCGTACTTCTGGCGGAAAACCGCTTGAAAACAAGAAGGTTAAGAGCGCGATTGATGAGGCGACAGATCGCTTGGGCTCGCAGGGACGTTTGGTTATCCGCCCATCGGGAACCGAGCCGCTGATCCGTGTTATGGCAGAAGGTGACGACCGCGCACTCGTTGAGAAAGTCGTCAACGACATCATTAATGTGATCTCGTCGGAAAGCGCTGCTGCCTGAGTTGACGGACTAAAAATTCACAAAGAGCGCGGGTTTTCCGCGCTTTTTTGTTTGTTCCGAAAGACTTCCGCTTTGAAAAAGCATGGATAAAAAACGATTAAAAAATAAGGTTAATTAGTATTTAATTTTTGATCCCTATTTTGATCCCACGATTCTGGTTTCGGCGTGTTTGCTGCGTCACTGATTGATGGGACAAATAAATGAATGGTCTGATTAAGACTTTTTGTGCCGGCCTTGTTTTATCCGCTGCACTGACTGGCTTTTCGTCTGTGGCATTTGCCGCTGATGATATGGAATCAGTGCCGGAAGTCATTGTTACGACGTCCGCCACTGGCGGTTGGTATCTGCGTGGTGATCTTGGTTATTCCTTCAATCGCTTCAAAAGAGCAGATTTTGATGGCACCCGATTTGATGGTGATCTGAAAGATTCGTTCGTCTTTGGCGGTGGCGTTGGCTATCAGATTACAGATTACTTCCGCACTGATTTGACGCTTGACTACTCGGCACACTCAAAATTCACCACTGATTACGATAACAGTAAAATGTCCGGTTTGTCGGCTATGGCAAATGCTTATGTCGATCTGGCCAATTTTGGCGGTGTGACACCTTATGTCGGTGCAGGGCTCGGTGGTACGCGTGTGAAGTGGGACGATATGGCCCTTACAACTGATGGTAACGAATTATCAGGTGAAACCGATTGGCGCTTTACCTATGCATTGATGGCCGGTGCATCGGTCGATCTCACGCATAATCTTAAGCTGGATGCTGGCTATCGCTTCCGCCATGTTAATGGTGGCAAAATGTTTGAGGGTGATACAGATATTGGTGCAGTCCGCGATAAGGGCATGAATATTCACGATATCCGCGTCGGCCTTCGCTATATGTTTGGCGGCTGATCGCATAGATCAATGAATTTCAAGGCCCGGTTTTCCGGGCCTTTTTTGTTTTGTGTCCCAAAACATCATGCTGTAAGTGCATAAGTTAGCAAAAACTCTATTTTTTGTATCATATATTTCAAATAGCGCATAGAAGGCCGCATGAAACAGGCATGGCCTGTGTTTTCTGAACTTCGGTTTGCTTGAAAGGAATTGAAATGAAAGCCATTGCAGCTTTTTCAGATTTTGTCGGGCGGTCATTTGCCGTCTGGGTTATCGTTTTCGCTGTGCTGGGTTTCCTGTTGCCATCGGCATTCAGTATTTTTGCGCCGTGGATCGTTGTGCTGCTCGGCATCATCATGTTCGGTATGGGCCTGACAATTTCGACCAAGGATTTTGCCGAAGTTGCGCGCCGTCCTTTTGAAGTTTTGATTGGCGTATTGGCGCAGTTCATCATCATGCCGCTGCTGGCTGTTTTGCTGACCCGTGTAATACCCATGTCACCGGAAGTTGCTGCTGGTGTAATTCTTGTCGGCTGTTGCCCCGGTGGTACGGCCAGTAACGTGATGACGTATCTCAGCAAGGGCGACGTTGCTTTGAGTGTTGCCTGCACAAGCGTTACGACATTGCTGGCTCCCCTCGTTACGCCGTTTTTGGTCTGGTTCTTTGCCAGCCAGTATTTGCCAGTGGATGCGATGAGTATGTTTATCAGCATTATCAAGGTCATTCTGGTGCCGCTGGCACTTGGGTTCCTTTTGCAGAAGCTGATGCCCGGCCTTGTAAAAGCAGCCGTTCCAATGTTGCCTCTCGTGTCGGTGATCGGCATTGTTCTCATTGTTTCTGCTGTTGTCGCGGTCAACAAGACAGCAATTGCTCAATCCGGTTTGCTGATATTTGCTGTGGTGGTTCTGCATAATGGTTGCGGCTTGTTGCTCGGTTATTTTGCGGCAAGGTTCGCAGGATTGTCGCTGGCCAAACGTAAGGCGATTAGCATCGAAGTGGGTATGCAGAACAGCGGTCTGGGTGCGGCTCTCGCAAATGCACATTTTTCGCCATTGGCAGCGGTGCCAAGTGCGGTTTTCAGTGTCTGGCACAATGTCTCCGGCGCACTGATTGCGAGCTACTACGCACGCATGAAAGACGACACTTCAAAATAACATCGACAATGCACTTTAACCCGCCGCCAGTTACTGCGGCGGGTTTTGCAAAATATATTTGCAACCATCTTGTGAAATTTTTGCTTTCCGATATTTTCATCAGTGGGCCACGCCTCCCCAACGAGGCGCGTGCTATCTGTGAGGATAGGAAACAAAATGACGACGATTGCGAAGCCGGCAGTTCGCCCGGCTAACCCTAATTTTTCTTCAGGTCCCTGTGCAAAACGCCCCGGTTGGTCGCTTCAAGCGCTCGCCGATGCGCCGCTTGGCCGTTCGCACCGTGCGAAAATCGGCAAAAACAAGCTGAAAGAAGCCATCGACCTTACCCGCGAAATTCTCGGCGTTCCGGCTGATTATCGCATTGGCATTGTGCCAGCATCCGATACGGGTGCGGTTGAAATGGCTTTGTGGTCGCTGCTCGGTGAACGCGGCGTGGATATGGTCGCATGGGAAAGCTTCGGTTCGGGCTGGGTCACAGATGTGATCAAGCAGCTCAAGCTGGTAGACACCCGCAGCTTTGTTGCGCCTTATGGTGAGTTGGTTGATTTTGCTGAAGTCGATTTCAACCGTGACGTCGTTTTCACCTGGAACGGCACCACATCCGGCGTTCGCGTGCCTAATGCCGATTTCATTCCGGCAAACCGTGAAGGCCTGACCATTTGCGATGCAACATCCGCTGCATTTGCGCAGCGTCTTGATTTTGCAAAGCTCGATGTCGTCACTTTCTCATGGCAGAAGGTGCTTGGCGGCGAGGGCGCACACGGCATTCTCATTCTTTCTCCACGCGCCGTTGCGCGTCTGGAAAGCTATAAGCCAGCATGGCCGCTGCCAAAGATTTTCCGCCTGACTTCGGGCGGCAAGCTGATCGAAGGCATCTTCGTTGGCGAAACCATCAATACGCCTTCGATGCTTTGCGTTGAAGATTATCTCGACGCGCTGAGCTGGGCGCGTTCGGTCGGTGGTCTCGACGGCTTGGTCGGTCGTGCAGATGCGAATTTTGCCGTGCTTGATGCTTTCATTGAGAAGACGCCTTGGATTGCTAATCTGGCTCAAAAGCAAGAAACACGCTCGAACACATCGGTGTGCATGACGATTGTTGATCCTGACGTGACTGCTTTGTCCGCTGATCAACAGGCCGCTTTCGCCAAAGGTATTGTCTCTGCACTCGAAAAAGAAGGTGTTGCCTTCGATATTGGTGCTTATCGCGATGCGCCTTCTGGATTGCGTATTTGGGCGGGTGCGACTGTAGAGGCTTCTGATCTTGAAGCCCTGACTGCATGGCTCGACTGGGCTTTTGCCGCGCAGAAAGCAGCACTCAAAGCCGCTGCATAATCGCAAGCAATGACCGAGCTGTGGACGAAGTTGGGACGGCCACAGCCTGCGTCTTATTATCGTACAATCCGAAGGAGGCCCTTATGGCACCTCGCGTACTCGTATCCGATAAATTGTCGCCGACCGCCGTTCAGATTTTCAAAGACCGCGGCGTTGAAGTTGATTACCTGCCAGATCTTGGCAAGGACA
>Ga0308157_10008912_pt1 | contig 11274 bp, 12 predicted proteins | sample PhyBR1_FD_201035 | JGI IMG/M metagenome (GOLD analysis project Ga0308157, IMG submission 201035) | Phyllosphere microbial communities from UC Gill Tract Community Farm, Albany, California, United States - DLSLB.R1 | ecosystem: Host-associated > Plants > Phyllosphere > Unclassified | place: USA...
AAGCTTTTGACCCGCTGCCCGATCGACGGCTTGTCGTTCGTGGGTTGATCAGGTGAGGTCAGCGCGGATTTGGCCATCTGAATGGCTCCTTTCGTTTGTTTGTCAATTTAATTAAAACGTTTTTATTAGTTTGCAAAAAAATCCTTTCGAGAAATCATCTCCTTTTCGAACCTCTTCGATAGAGCGCTTACTTTTTCGAATGCGAACGGTTACATTTTCGTGTTAAAAGAACCGTCGGAACGACAGCGGCGAATTGCGCTTTGTCCCGACCGAAAACCGTCCTTTCGCCTTTCAATCGACCGGAACATGGCTGGAAGCACGGACGATCAGCTCGCCGGTCAACGTCTGGCTCTGCCCTTCTTCTTTGCCCTGAATCATGCGCACCAGATGGTCGACGGTCAGAATCGCCTGGCGGGCGATGGGATTTCGGACGGTCGTCAGCGGCGGCGAGAAATACTGCGCGATGTCGATATCGTCGAAACCGACCACGCTGACGTCTCCCGGAACTTCGTAACCGTGCGCTTTTAACGCTTGAATACAGCCCATGGCGCTCAGATCGTTGCCCGCGAGGAATGCAGTCGGCAGCTTGCTCGCATGCATTCGGATAAAAGCTTTGATCGCGTTAAACGTACTGTCTTCTTCGAAGTATCCTTGGATCACGTAATCGCCGTCGAACGGCAAACCGTACTCCTTCAGCGCCGCCAGATAACCGTCTCTTCGCCGCACGCTGTCGAACATGGTGTCCACGCCGGAGATGTACGCGATCCGCTTGTGTCCCAGTCCGATCAGGTATTTGGCCGCTTCATACCCCGCCGCGTAGGAATCGAACGTGACGCTGCCCATTGTGTCGTTGCTGAATGCCCGATCCAGAAACACCGCTTTGATCTTGTCTTTTTGCATAATCTCGATGTCGTGTTCGTCGATCTTCAGTTCTTCGTAAATGATCACCCCGTCGACGCGCCGACCGAGGATGTTGCTCATGATGACTTGTTTGTCCTTGGTTACGAAAACGTTCAGCCCGTAGCCGTGCCGTTCGCACTGCCTCGACATCGTCTCGATCAACTTGTAGAAATAAGGACCCGATACGCTTGTCGTGAAAAAACCGAGCATCATCGTCTTGCCTGATTTCAGCATCTTGCCATTGAGGTTCGGTACGTAATTGAGCCGTTCCGCCACCTCGAGCACATGCTGCTTCGTCGCCGGATTGAGGACGTCCACGTCGTTGAGCGCGTTCGATACGGTGGAAATCGACACTCCGGCTTCTCTTGCGACATCCCGAATCGTAATTTTAGCCATAATTTTTGTTCCTTTTTATAAAAACGTTTTTATGAATTTAAAAATAGCATACGGATACCGTTGGGGCAAGCATAAATTTCAAGTGCCGAAAAAAGAAGCTCTGCCATTCGGCAAAGCTTCTCGGTTTCAGGCCGGAAAATTCGGGGAGGCAGCCGTTTCCAACACCCGCTGGGCATGATTGATCGCCCTGTTCAAGGCCTCGAAGGCGGAAGCCGGATATTCGCCGGAGCGGATGCCGCGAGGCGACGTATCCACCATGTTCTGCGCGCGCTTGATCGCACGAGCCAGCTCTTCGGAATTCACGATAGTACTTGCGTACAGATTCACGTCATGCATCGCTACCGTATACACCGCATCGTTATACGCACCGTTGTTCAGCAGAGCCTGCATAAAGGCGGACGCGCGGTCGAAATCGTTTACCCTCGCATCCATGTTCACGCCGTATTGCCCGAGTTGAGCCAACGGAGCGGCGATGCGGGCCTGCGCGGAAGCCAGCGAAGACGCGTATCGATTGATGTCCGGCGTCTCCAGATCAGACAAGGCGGACAATTTGAAATTGAAGTATTGGTAGGCCTTCACCGCTTCGCTCCGGCTGTTTCCGAGTCCCGCCATATACGCGTACGTTTCGTCGATCAAATCGACGACGCCTTTTTCCCAAGGAGTCAAGTATGAAGGATCGGAAGAAGGATAAGACGAATAGATCCAATTCCCCAACCGTCCCATTACGATTCGGGTCTCGTTCAGGTCGCTCACGTAACGGTAATCGTAATCCCATAGAGCGTTCTGCAGCTGCTGCCGGGCCGAGAACAGATCCGAGGCAGCGGACGAAGGATCGGATAGCGCTTTAAGCGCTTTATTCTGGGCGGCGGCAAGTGCCCAATATGGCGGGCTATCCGACGATTGGGCAAATCTTTGTTGGTAGCTGATGGACGCATCGAGCAGATAAACCAGTTCCATTTTGGCCGGATCGTTGAAATTCGGAACCGAAGCCGCGTAGGCTTCTGCGGATACGGATGGCGCGAAAGACAGGGATGATGCCCCGGCTGCCGCCGAGGCTGTTCGATTCCTTGTATGCACGATTCTTTTAAGCCTTGAACAGCGCTTCTCCCACCAGCTTTGCCGCCTGATCCGTACCCAACTCGCCGAAGCCGAACATCTGCTTCAGTTGGCCCGCAAAGCTGACTCCGCGGTTGGATAACACGACGAAGCCGGATTGCAAATCCCGGTTAAACGCCGCGTAGCTGCTGAACCCGTACGTGCCTCCGTTATGCCAATGGGTCACGGTTCCGTCCTGACGCATGGAACGCATCCACGCGTAGCCGATTCCGACGCCTTTGGACAACGCGACGGAGGCTTGTTCATGCTGGCAATCGAGCAACGCCGGTTCCAGTTCTGCCGCATTCGGATGCTGTCCGAGCTGCGCTTCCAGATAAGTCAGCATATCCGGAAGCGTCGAGCGCACGGCCCCGGCTCCGGCCATTGCGGAGGTGAAGTCCCAATGCGGCATCTGTCGGCCGCCGGGAGCATAACCTGCAAGCATCGTCGCATCGGAAGAGGAAGCCGGGGACGTTTTTTTATGGGTATGCCGCGTCTTGGACGAACGCACTGCCGCTCCCCCGCCCGCAACGGCCTCGACAGATTCCGCAACCGGTTCCGCTTCTTTTCGCTCGCTCGCGTCTTCGCCGAGAATCGCCATGACGCTGTCGTTCATGCCGAGAACATCGAAGAAGTCCTGCTGAAAAGCCTGAGATGCAGGTACGCCGGAAGCGCGGCTTAATGCCCATCCCAGCAGGCCGTAACCGTAGTTGGAGTACTCGTGCTTGCCTTGCGTGCGCAGTTTTTCCGCCCGCACCGCCTCAAGCAAATGTTCTTCCGAATAGGCCGCGTAGGGATTGGATTTATCCTGCTTCATCGAGAGCGTTACATGATTCTTCGCGAGCCTCGTCAAGCCGGATGTATGGGTGGCCAACTGCCGCAGCGTGACCGTTCGCGCAAACTCGCTGTCCGCAAGTTCGGGAACCAGCTTTGCCAGCGGATCGGAGGCCTGCCATAATCCGTCCTGTTCTCCTTTTGCCAGACGCAGTGCAGTCATCGTTTTGGTAACGGAACCGATCTCGTACTGGTCTTGAGCCGTCTTCCGATTCGGCGTCCAATAAAATTTCTCTCCGCGCACGATCCAACCGATTGCCGGCGCATGCTCGGGCAGCGATGCCCAGCGGATGATTTTCTTGTTGTTTTCGAGCATATGCTTCACGGCATCCATAAAGAAAGTCCTCCTGTTCAAATAGTCTTGCGTTCACCCTGATGTTTTTTATCTGTGCGCTTTTGAGCAGCGGTTCCGAAAATCACGCCCAATGCGATGCCGAGCGGCATCCCGATCGCTAAATTTTTAATCACTATGCTAAGTACCATGCCAAAGGCCGTACCGATCGCCATACCGATGCCAAGCGCCTTTTTGCCGGCTGCCGTCGGTTTTTCATTCGGCTCGTCCGCATTCTGTCGTTCATCGCGGTCAGGGTTCATCGGACGTCCCCCTTTTCCAAAAAATTTTTCAACTGCATATAGAAATGTTCCGCGTCCGTATCATCCGGCAGCCCGGCCACTTGCCCGTCGCCCAGCTCCAGCACGATCCACGGGCCGTTGTTCGTTTTCGCGAAATCGATCGTGAAGAAGCGGCTCTCGATTGATCGGATGACCTCTTGAAACTCGCCTAACACGGCGTTAAAAGCTGCATCCTCGCCCGCTTCCCAATAGGTGGATACGAAGATCGGATTGCCGTCCAGCACGAAAACTCGGATCTCCCTGGATAACGGCATGCCGCTGAGCGGATGGCGGGACAGCACCTCGAGTTCGGCAAAAGCGCGGAATACCAACCCTTCGTTCAACTCACTGCCTTGCAGTTCCAGAAAGCGCCGCACCGTCTGCCGGACTTTGCTTTCGTCGGACGCATCCGGGATATAACAGGCTTCGTCCCATTCATGCTTGCGCGATTTGACGTAGTCCTTGACGATGATCGGATAATTGTCGAAAACGCGAACCGCTTCCGTCGCAAGGTTCTCTGCCGCGTCGATCGATACCGGATTCGGCAGCGCGAACCAGATCGACTTCGGCGTGACGTCTTCGATCTTGGGATAAGATTCCGGCAAATAGTGAACATGACGATATTGCTCGGATGTATGGATCAGACGCAGATTGCGGGTGAGCAAAGCTGCGTATAGGTTCTCGTATTCGTCAGGTCGCAGCATCCAGCCCCGGTACAGCGCAGGTTGAGGCTCGGGATCGGGATGCAGGGCGACTCGTTTGAGCGCTTTTTGCGGATTTTTGTTCATCAGGAGTTCTTCCAGGTCGATGAGTCCGACGGCGAACCCTGCCTTTTCGGCGGAACGGTACTCGTCCATGTAGCTTTCGTCCGCTTCCCGCGGATTCATCGGAGAAGAAGCGAATAGGACAGTAAAAGTCATATCAGGTACTCCTTTCGAATATCGAATACCGGACACTCCCCGTCCGTCTTCTTTTGTTAATGGTAAAGTAACGCGGGGCGGTTTGCAATTTTGCACGGGGTTTGTCGGAGTCGGAGTTAGGTAGATCGGGAAGGAAAAGGTGCGAACGGGAAGCTTGCATAAAATTCCCGGGAGGTTCGCATTCTGCGCTGCGTAAAGGATTGAGGGGTTGGAATGCGTAATGTAACGTCTTGTTTTTCGTAAAGCGCCGGATGCAATCCGCGATAAACATTAGAATCCATTCAGTCGTCAAAGAACGCGCAAAAAAGCGGACAACCTCTCCAGAAGGAAAATTTGTCCGCTCGCTTCGCGAATCATATGAGTCATTTTTTCGATTACGTAGACGAGTACTCAAAAAGCAAGCACGTTCAAAAACCTTCGCTTTATTCACGTCTTCTCAGTCCCCACATACACCTTTACGCTTTCCGCCCGGTCGCCTTTCAACGTCTTGAACGTCACCGAGACCGCAAAGCCCAGTACCTTATCGCCCCACCTGACTTCTCCGTTGGCCGCCCCCGCTTTTCCGTGGCTGATCGCCTGAAACACCACGATTTCGTCCGGCCTGGCATCAAACGATTCGCCGTAGATCAGGACCGGATAATCTTCGTCGGAAACCGAGGCGCCGGATTTACCAAGCGCTGCCGCGACTTGGATTGCCAACTCTTCCACGAACGCGTTTTTCGGCGAATTGCCGCAGGTTCCGCTTCGAACAATCTTCATGCCGATTCCCTCCTCAAGTAGAAACGATCTCAAAATCCTTCGATCTTCACGGTCATCCCTTCAAGCGCCACGCCCGCCGACCGCACCAGCTTCAACTCCCGGCCCGCTCCAAAAGCTACCTCTTCCCCGCCCTGGAACCGGATATTCCGCGAGATCGCATAATGCACCACCGAAAACGTCAGCTCGAAAATCTCGTTGCCCGAGCGCGGCGAATCTACCAGTTCGAACTCCTCCGAACCGAAGTCCGCCATGCCGTGCGTATACGCCGCCCCTCCGTGCGATCCGCCGTATAAGCCGACAAACACCCATAGATTCACCGGCAGCTCCTGCTCTTTTAACAACTCCGCACTCGCCAAGTAATCCGCCCGGCTCACAAGCAGCGGCGCGGAGTAGACGGCAAGCGCATTCATTTCGCCGTCCAGCAAAGCCGCGATCGCCTGCGTCAGGAAGCGGTGTCCGCTCAGACCGTTCGGCGCGTTGCGCAGCGTCACGAGCAGCTGCGCGGCATAGCCCGTAATCTCCTGCTCCGCCTGCGGCCACAGTTGATTGTACTTCGCGTTCTCTTCGGCCTCGCTATTCGGCAGGGGTGCGGGTATGTACTCGGCCGTAACCGTCATGCCCCGATAATGCGCGATCAGCTGTCCGTCATGCAAGCCGCCTTCCGCTTCCGCGCCTTGAATCCGCAGTTTCTGAATCACGCCTTCGAGCTGCGGCGGCTGCAACGTTTTCAGCAAAACATGACGATTTAACGTAACCGTGTCCGGTCGATGTTCCGGAATCACGCTCCAAGCGGCATTTTCCCTGCTCGAACGCGGCTCCCGATCCGAAGCGCTCGAAGTCTCTTGTCCCGTCGTGTCCTCGTCTTCTTCCGTCAACTTTTTAAACCATTTCGTGAAAAAACTCATCGTTGTTCTGGCTCCTTCCGTTTTCCGATGAACAACGGACGTCCGGGCAATCCGGACATCCGCGCCGTTTTTCCGGAATTCGTTTTACAATAAATCCTGCATATAATATCGAATTTGCTTTCTCCACCAGTGCCAATCGTGATGCACGTCGTAGCCCCAAAAATCGAGCCGCGCCGGAATCGCTTTATTGTACAGCACTTCGCCGAGCCGCGCCGTCTCTTCCCGCATTTCGTCTTCCCATTCTCCCTGCCCGCAGCAGATCACGATCCGGCTATGACGATACTGCTCCAATCTCCATTCGTCCGTCATCCCCGGCAAATAGTCGAGCGGCGAGTTGTAGTAGACCGCGCCTTCCCGATATCCCCCGAAAAAGTGATTGACGGAGTATACCCCGCTAAGCGCAAGCAGCGTATCGAAGAACTGAGGATGCCGGAAAAAGAAATTCGCGCTGTAGTAAGCCCCCATCGAACAGCCGCTGATCAGGATCTTTTGCTCGTCGCCGCCGTTGTTTTGCCGGCTTTCCCGCAAAATGCCCGGAATCAGCTCATGCACGATATACGCGTCGTACTGCTCGTGCCGGCCGATCCGGTCCTGAATATTCCAATGCGGCGAGAAGAACGTCTCTTCATCCAGCGTATCGCACGCCCATACTTGCAATTTCCCCGCGTCGATCCATTCGGCCAGTTCGTCGATCATGCCCGAATCTTCATATTGATAAAAGCGTCCGAGCGACGTGGGGAACACCAGCATCGGTTTGCCCCGGTCGCCGTACACTTTATATTCCATGTCGCGGCCGAGCGCCGGACTGTATTCTTTTCGATATTGCACGTTAACCATAGTCCACCGCCCCGACCTTTCTTTTTAGCACCCGTTCTGAATATAATCCGCGATCTCGCGCACCCGGTCCAGCGAATCCGCCCGGAACTGATACGCCCGATTGCCGCTGGCCCGGCTGAAGATCGCGTCGATCTCGTCGTAACGGACTACGGCATCGCCCAGCTCGCGCAAAATCTCTTCGTGGCTATGCACGTAATGCTTGCGGTCTTTGCGGCTCGCATATCCGGTAAAGTAACGGCCTTCCGGCGGCGCGCCGCTTCCTCCGTGCACGACCGTTCTCGCCCACAGCGAATACACGTCCGTCTCGTACGAATAGTTGATCGCATCCGTCATCCACGCGCCCGGAGGCCGCATGTTGACTTCAAGCGCGATCAGGCGGCCGTTTTTGTTGGATTTGAACAGCTCGATATGGAAGAAGCGTTCCCGAATCCCGAAAGCCTCCAAAATGCTCCGTCCCGCCTTCTCCACTTCGGGATCGACGTTTTTCAAACAAAAATAACGCAAATGATCATCGTCGCTGACCACTTTCATGATGCTCTGCTCGAACCGGTGGCTGGCCTGGAAACGCACGATGCCTTCATGGTCGATAATCCCGTCGTACGTCAAAATGATCCCGTCGATGAACTCTTCCATAATAAACGCCGTATCGTCGGGCCGCGTATGCAGGAAATAATCCAGCTCCTCCTGATCGCTCAGCTTGTACGTATGGCTCGCGCCCGATCCCAGATCCGGCTTGACCACGACGGGAAATCCGTTTTCCGCGATAAAAGCCGCCGCGCTGATCCGATCCGGATTTTTCAAAAAACGAACCGTGTCCACGCCGCTTTTGCGGAAAAAGTCTTTCATCTTCGATTTCTGTTTTAAGTTATCGACAAAGTCGGCTTTGGTGCCGTCGATATTGAAGTCCGTGCGCATCTGCGCGTCGCTCTCCAGCCAGTATTCGTTCATGGACTCGAAGCGGTCGATTTTGCCGTATTTATGGGTAAAGTAGCCTACCGCACGCAGCGTCTCGTCCTGATTTTCCATATTGTCGACGCGGTAATATTCCTTAAGCGCGCCGCGCAGCCGTTCAGGCAGGTCGTCATAAGCGGCGTCGCCGATGCCCAGCACCGTCGCGCCCTCCTCGTGCAGCCGAATCGCGAACTCGCCGCTGCTGCCGGGAAAGTGGGGAGAGAAAAACACAAAGTTCATGATCGGACCGCCTCCATCGCAAGATTGTACCTAATTTATCAGTCTACGGGGTTTTCGTCAATTTACCGAGATTCTTTCGCTTATGCAAAAACGCCGCCGGACACCTGCCCGGCGGCGAATTCGTTGCCTTGTAGGGCAACCTGAACGGGGATGCACGGTTGCGTCGGCTTTTCCGCCTCCGCCCCCGATCAAGCCCGCTTTATAATCTTTTTTCCAAACGGATGATCGATTTGATCTTCGCCGCATGCGGCGCAAGCTTTCGCTCGGCCAATCGCAGCATCGTCTGGTTGTCTCCGGAGATGCTCATCATATGATAAGCGAAACGGTCCAGCAGCCGATGCTTGCGGTTCAGCTCGGCGAACAAAGCCATGCCGTTTCCCCGAATCCGGAACTCGGTTTCGACATGCATGGAGCGAAGCAGCAGCAGGTTCGAAGCCAACTGCTGGACGCCGAGCCACCCGGCAACCCTGCCGTCGATCTTCAGCATCGTGCTGAATTCCGGGTGCAGCATCCGCTCTTCTTCGAACGGATGCAGATCCGGCGGAAGCGAAGCGGCGATCCGCTGCAGTTCTTCGCGTTCTTCCGGAGCAGCCGACAACAGCGGCTTCAATTCGCAGCCTGCCGGCAGCCGGAACCGCTCCAGCCAAGATTCTTCCTGCGCGCTGGCCGAACGGAACGTATAGCTCCTGACTTGAAGCTTTTCCGACGCGTAGCCGCGTTTGATCAGAAAATCTCTTTCCGGGCAGGGTTCTCCTTTGCGCATCGTCAGCGTAACGCGGACCGTGCGGCAGCCTGCTTCGATCAGTTGACGTTCGGCTTCCAGCAGTAAACGGCTTCCGATTCCCAAATTGCGAAAAATTTCGGGAACATCAAGCACGCTGATACTGCCCGTTCCGGAACGCGGATGTGCAATGGCGAGCGCCGTGCCCGCAAACACCCCGTCCACTTCCGCCGTCAATCCGATCGAACCCGGAGGAAGCGGATCGGGCAAACCTGGCAAATAGGCTTTGAAATTTTCGGCTTTGGCCGGTCTTACTCGGATCGAAACGATTGCCCTCACCTTCCGTTCTGACGCGGACCTTGCATCGGATCCACGTGCTTATGTGATTCTTGATGTCGGCTTATGCATTTGGGCACTGTCGCCAAGCGTTAAAATGAAAAGAAATCCGTTCCTTATTCAGCATTTACAGGTTCTTCCGGGTTGGAAGCGTTCCACTCATGGCTGTTCGTTAATTGTGCAGCTTGAGCAGAGAGGACTAGCAATGGCACTAACCGCGATTGCCGAAGCGGCAGCACTTTGGGAAGGGAAGAAATTCGAGGCAAACTTTTTTATCGATGGCTTTTTACAACCGTGCCTTTTGCAGGCAAATATGCTGATGTTAGTGCCTTAATAATAATTTAAATTCAAACAAAATCAATAGCATTTATCTAGGAATTGAAAATTTAAAATTCCTGCAGAAAATGCAAAGTAATCGAAACGTTTAAATCTCCATTCGTATCCTCATAAACCCTTTATTATCCAGCTTTTTTACGCATGCGCGTTTAAACGACTTCTTTGAATTTTCCGTCTATTTTTTCGCTATATTCTCAAGAAAAAAGCAGGCGCTCCGCCTTTCGAAATCGTCTAATTATTCCATAAAATATTGAATTAGGTAAAATCATTTTCAACTTGTTCAAGATGTTGGTTTGAATTCGCCGCTTTGATCTTTGCTTTTCGATTTTAACGGCTCGTGTACCCCGTATCCGCATGCAGCGTCATCCCGTCACGTGCGAAGACATATCCGAAGCTAACCGTAAACTTGCCTGCGCCACTTCCTCCGGCTGCTTCAATCTCCGCTACGGCGGCACGTCCTTTTTCCTCGCTCATGCCCGCAACGACGACTTTGGCCTTTGCCGTCGCAGGCTTTCCAAAAACGCGTATACCAAAGCGCATTCTTGATCGCTTCTCCTCCGACGACGACCGTTATATCGGCTCTCGTAACCGTTACCGCGGCGTTTTCGGCGAACTTAATCTGCTGATCGAGGAATTCGATACGCTCCATCTTCAGCCCTGATTGGTAGGCTCCGATATCCATTTCTTTCGTCACGATTCTTCCCGGATGCGACAGAAAAACCAAATCGTCCGCGACCAGCGCATCCAGCGACTCCACGTCGCCCGTCAGCATGGCTTCTCTCAGTCCGGACTCCCGTTCTTCGATCACCGTTTGCAAAATTTCTCTTCCATTTTAACCCTTCGAACTCTTCTCCCGCAAAACGTCCTTCGGCCGAACAAAGCGGTAACGGAGAAGAGGGCAAGTCGCGTCATTCATGCTCCCCGCCCTCTTTGAGCCTGCCTCAAACCAGCGGCAGCACCAGCGTAAACGTGCTGCCTTCGCCCGGAACGCTGCAAAGCTCCAGCGTTCCTCCATGCGCTTCCGCGATCGCCAGCGAGATCGCAAGCCCTAACCCCGCACCGCCGCTTCGTCGCGAACGCGACTCGTCTCCGCGATAAAACCGTTCAAACACTTTCCGCTGCAATTCGGGCGGAATCCCCGGTCCGTTATCGCTCACCTCGATCAGCACCTGCTCCCCGCGCAAACGAATCGCAAGCGAAATTTCTCCCTGTTTCGAATCGGTATGCTGCACGGCATTGCCGAACAAGTTCAATACGACCTGCTTCAGCTTATCCGGATCGCCGGATACGCTGATATCCGGTCCTGCTTGCACATCCAGCAGAACATGCCGCTCTCCGGCCAACATGCGCAAATGAGACTCCAGCTCACGAAGCAGCTTCTCGGGCGAAACGGCCGCAAGCCGTAATTCCGGCCTGCGATCCAGCTTCACCA
>Ga0308157_10008913_pt1 | contig 11272 bp, 15 predicted proteins | sample PhyBR1_FD_201035 | JGI IMG/M metagenome (GOLD analysis project Ga0308157, IMG submission 201035) | Phyllosphere microbial communities from UC Gill Tract Community Farm, Albany, California, United States - DLSLB.R1 | ecosystem: Host-associated > Plants > Phyllosphere > Unclassified | place: USA...
CCTGACGCGAAAACATTGGACGTGCGGCTCAATGAACTGCGCGACATCTTTAAACGCATGTCCATCACCAAGCGTGATCGCGAGACGAACGCCTACCGAGGTATGGACGCAATCGCGCCGCCTTCATCGCAGTGGCACGATCATGCCCAGTACGTCGACCAATGGTATCTCGGAGATGCCGGGCGTGATGCGTTCGTCATTGCTTTGTGCTCAGGAAGGATCCCGATTTGGACTGATCACCAGGGGCAGGTAATCCAGTTGGATCCCTCCATCCTGTTCGCTCCGAACAAATGGGAGCAGCGGCCGGCGGAAGCCGGTGTTTATCGGCCGATGAACCTCAGGCAGGATTACGGTGACGATCGACGCTTGGCATGTGCCGAAGCGCGTTTGTGGATCATGGACAGCGACTGGCCATCGATCCGTGATGCCCTCGTGTCAGAACGCGAGCGAGCGTCCGGGAGCATTCTACCTGCGGATTTTCTCACGCTTTTCGAATCTGAGACCCCACCCGAGCCGTGGGATACGCCGGCGGATGCCAAGGGAGCGGACGTGGAACAATGGTCGATATACGAGGCAGTCGCTTGGATTGGGTCAAGGGACATGGCCTTGGTCGATCGACAGCGGACCAATTATCTTGCCGCTGGGGACCCAGGAACCGCCGGCGCAAAGATTTGGCTTCGACTTGAGCAATCCCTGAAGGACCGTGTTGCGAATGGCATGAAAGGTGAAACAGCCGATGGCGCACGCGAGCAGTTGCGCATCGCATGTGAAACCGGCGCTGTTGCGGCCACCGCTATACCGGCAAGCAGGGGCGATAGACGCGCGGTGCCGACGTCGGACTTCGTTGCGGCGGAACTTTGGCCTGGCAAGGGCGGGTCGCTGCACCGGGTGGTAGCAGGGAAAGGCGAGGCAGCCCGTTGGCTCGACCTTCGCTTTCGGGGGGACGATGTGCGAGCGGTTGTCGATGCTGCTCCCGCCGCAGCCGAGGCGGGGTTTAAACGTGACCACGCTCCGATCGTCGATGTCGCAACGCGGAAGCCTGTTAGCAGCCGGGATTTGCGAGACTGGGTGCGCGCTCGCAATCGGGAGCGCTGGAGCCAGGATAAAATCGTAAAAGGCGCTGCCGACGCTTTCCCCAATCATGATGTTCCAGGACGCCCCGCGTTGCGTGAAATAGACGCGAGCGTACGTCAGGAGCTTGATCTGCCGGAACGCACCCGAGGACGCGGCAAGAAGGGCGAATAGTGTAATTCGCAGCTGATAATTTCGGCGAATTTCGGCGAAATAGACGGCGATTTTCCGCCCCCCGATCATCCCTCCAACACCCGGACGTTCCCGTGGTGGTGGAGGCAATATGCAGAAGCTGCTTTCGACGGAAGAGGCTGCGCCGCTGATTGGCGTCAGACCCAAGACTCTCAGTAATTGGCGTGTTTTGGGCCGTGGGCCATCGCACATCCGCGCGGGCTCAAAAGTGGCCTACGACGTGTCCGACATCGAGGCATGGAAGACCGCGCGGCGCGTGACTTCGACGTCGCAGCCGGTTCCCGCGTGATCGTCCATGACATCAGCAACGGGACTGGCGCCGCAGCCGGATAAGCGAAAGGGCGCCCCTACCACAGCGCGCCCCCTCACCGATTTCATCAACAGCAACGCCGACAAAGATAGCGCGACCGCGCTTCGACTGCAACGACTTCGTCCGTTTGGGATCGTTGGTCAGCGCGCGAATCTCATCGCCTATATGGCGTGGGAGGTGAGCCGTGGATGACAACTTCCAGGCACGCCGCGGCGCCGCCATGCTGCTGCTCACCAGCGCTAAAGGACTGACCCGCCGCGCCGGCTCATTTCTCGGCCAATGCGTAGTCGACCCGACGCCGTTGACCGAAGCGCAGACCGAATGGCTGGGCAAGCTGCTCGACCGCGCGGGGTTCCCCCGGCTGGACGCGGGAGGCGAGGCATGAAGGACGGGTATCCGAACACGCCTGGCCACCGGAATGTGCCCACGTCGGTCGCCGCCGCCGGAATGATGGCTCGTGTCGCTGGCCCACTCCGCCGAATGGTCTACCGCGCCGTCCATGAGGCCGGGTCGCGTGGACTCACCACCGACGAGATCGCCGCTGCCTTGGGCATGCATCGGTACAGCGTCCAGCCCCGCACCAGCGAGCTGAAACACGATCGACGGATCCGCGACAGCGGACGGCGCCGACCGAACGCGTCGGGCTGCAACGCCATCGTGTGGGTCGCCAATCTACCGACGGAGACAGCAGAATGACTCTGCACAGCAACAGCGCGATCACGATGTCGAGCGAGCGTATGCCGCTTGGCGATGGCTTCACCGTCTCGTTCGTCTTCCAGGACCGGAAGCTGGAGGCTGATTGGCAGCCCCGCATCCCGTGCGGGCGCAAGGGGCGGAAGTACCTGCCCGCCTACCGGCTCGCCCGTGATGAGTTCCTGCGCCGCCTCGCCAAGCGCACGGGCCTCAATGTGCTGGTAGTGGACCTATGAGCCGCCTCGCGTCCGCAACGGCCCTAGCTGAAGGCAACTGGGTCGATCGCAGGGTTGTGACCTTCAACGGCCAACACGATACACACATCAAGACAGGCGAGGACTATTCGTCGCTCACGCTGGCGGACGTGTTCGCGATGGTGCCGTCGGCTTGCGACAAGCGGTCCAGCCCGGCATGCATCCCCAGCTCCTACACCGACTTCGACGCGCGCGAACACGCCCGGCAGCGGGAAGTTGGCCAGTTCGTCGCGCTATGCGGAGACGTGGATGCCGGCAACCATTCGCTCGAGTGGATCTGCGAAAACGTCCAGACGTTCGCGGAACATGCGGCATGGCTTGTCTACAGCAGTGCCCATGCCCGGGACGGCGACATGCGTTGGCGCATCGTCCTTCCGTTGCACGAGGCGCTTTCCTTTTCGGACTGGCACGATGCTCAGCTCGCCTTCTTCGCCTTCATGGAGCGGGTCGGGATTGCGATGGATCATGCCTTAGCGCGCGCGGCCCAGCCCGTTTATCTTCCCAATGTTCCGGAAACACACGCGAAGTCCGGCGCGCGCCTGCGCGACTGCGATGGTACACCGCTCTATTACTGCGGCGCGTCCACGAGCACTGCGGCGCCGGGGATCAGGGCAACATCGCGGATATTGGCGCAAGGCGTTGCAGCCATCCGGCAAAAGCGGGCCGACGACGACCAAGTGCGCGATCGCCTTCGCAGGATGGCAGAACAGCGCCACGCCAACCGACCGATCAATGCCGAGGGCAACGTCATCGATAGCTTCAACGCGTCGACCAGCCTGGCGACGATGCTCGACCTGTGCGGCTACGAGCAGAGCCCGCGGTCCCCCGACGATTGGCGCTCGCCGCTGCAGACGGGCGAAACCTATGCGACCAAGATCATTGAAGGGAAGTGGGTCAGCTTGTCAGCCAGCGATGCTGCGGCCGGCCTGGGCTCTGCGCACCGCGCCGGCTGCTACGGCGACGCATACGACCTGTACGTGCACTTCAAGCATGGTGGTGATCACAAAGCAGCATTCCGTCAGCTTGGTTCCGAACGCTATCAGAGCCACGCAAACGTGGTCAGGCTCCGCGTCGCCACAGACCCATTGTTCGTCGATCCCGGCGACCCTGGCTGGCAGGAGATGCCCGAATGGGCTGACAATCGCTTTGAGCCTTCGGTCGTGGATAGCGGCGGCGGCCATGCTACTGGACGCGCGGATCCCGATGATCTCGAGGGGCCCTTCGACTGCCCGCCTGTTGATCTTTGGGCTCGGTATGAAGCGCCTAGCTTACCGCTCGGGCTTCTCCCACCCGTCATTGAGCAGTTCGCCATCGCGCACAGCGAAACTATGGGGTCAGATCCGGCGGGCCTGGCGATGGCTGCGCTCACGACGTGCGCGGCCGCCATCCCTGACCGCATTCGGCTCCAGGTAAAGCGGCACGACGACACCTGGCTGGAGTCCGCGCGCCTGTGGACCGCGTTGATTGGACCACCGAGCACCAAGAAAACGCCTATTATGAACGCGGCAATGCGGCCGCTAAACAAGATCGATGCCGGTCTTTTCCGCGAGTACATGATCCGTAACGACGTGTACGAGTCGCTCGACGCCAAGGAGCGAAAGGCTGCGAGCAAGCCCACTCAGCGGCGCGCTCGTATCTCCGACGCGACGGTCGAGGCAGCCCAGGAAGTACTTAAGGATTCGCCGGACGGTGTACTGTCGCAGCAGGTCGAGCTGTCGGGTTGGTTCGGCTCAATGGATAAGTACGGCGCCGGAAAGGGCGCGATGGCAGACCGCGGGTTCTGGCTGCAATCGTTCAACGGCGGCTCCTACGCGCTGAACAGGGTCGCTCGTGGCGCATCTCTTATCCCAAACCTATCCATATGCGTCCTCGGCGGGATCCAGCCGGATCCGCTACGGCGCATCATCTCAGACTCTGTAGACGATGGCCTGATCCAGCGGCTGCTCCCAGTCCTGCTCAAGCCGGCCGTATTGGGCAAGGACGAGCCGCAAGATGGCAGCGTGGGCAGATACGAGGATCTCGTCCAGAACCTCTGGCATTTGTCGTCAACGGCAATCGTGGACGGCGATAGCGTGCTGCAATTCTCGGATGAGGGGCATGAAATCCGGCGCAGGCTCGAGGAGCGCCATCTCGAAATGATGGCGACCGAGATCATCTCTCCAAAAATGGGGGCGCATTTTGGGAAATACGACGGCATCTTCGCTCGCCTATGCGTGCTCTGGCATTGCGTCGAGCACATCAACGCCCGGCCATTGCCGACGATCGTGAGTGGCGAGACTGCGCGACGGGTCGAGGGGTTTCTGCATCGCTTCATCGTGCCGAGCGCCGTTGCGTTTTATACTGGAACCCTCGGCCTATCAGACGATCATGACACCCTGATCGAGTTGGCGAGCTACATTCTGGCGCATCGCCTCAAAACGATCCAGCACCGCGATTGCCAGCGTGCGACGGCTACCCTGAAGGCACTAACAGCCGAGCAAACGCGTCGCCTGTTCGAAAAACTCGAGTCATTCGCCTGGGTCGAGTCCGTCGACCCGGCGAAGAATAGCAAGACACCACGCTGGCGGGTCAACCCGGCTGTGCACGATCTATTCGCCGAACGCGGCCGCAACGAGAAAACCCGCCGTGAGAGCGCGCGGGCCGCAATCCGTTCCGTGCTTCAGGCTGGGGAGAGCTAAGTTGTCACCACTTGTCACTCGCGCGCGTGAAACAGAAAAGGCTTTTCCCCCTTTTTCTTTCTCTGTTTTCTTAAATGCCTCGCCCGCGCGAGTGACAGGTAGTGACAAGTGCCCCCCGATGGCGGGCAGCGAAGTGCGTGCAAGACACGAGGGCCATGCCGATAGCGCCGCCGTCGGCAATCGGTTGGCCGCAACGAAGCGAGGAAGAGCAGCATGACGAACCGCAAATCCAATCAATCTGTCACGCAGGCCAAACCGGCGCCTGGTCCGAAAACCGGTGCGGCTATCGAACAGGCGCAGGCTAAGCATGATGCGCTACCCCTCCGGCCATTCATGGTCGCGGAAGAGGGCGAAGATGGGATCCGGCAGATGGCGCCCACCCACTCCGACGCCGCGGGGCATTCGGCTTGGCTGATGTCGTCATTGGGCACCGCGTCCGCGTCGTTTCTTATCCAGCAGCTCAATTCACTGGAGGTGGCGACGGCCGGAACCGCGGCGGGCAGCGAGCCGAACGTGTCCGGCGTGAATGCGGCGTTGGCGATGCTCGGCGCGATCGATCCGCAGAACGAGCTAGAGGGTGCCCTGGCCACTCAGATGGTTGGCTGTCATTCCCTGTCGATGGCAATGCTCTGCCGCGCAAAAAGTACGACGCGCACTGACCAGCTTCAGCTGTACGGCAACCTGGCGGTGAAATTGCAGCGCACGTTCACCGCTCAGGTCGAGGCGCTGGCCCGGCTGCGAGGCAAGGGCCAACAGGTCGTCCGCGTCGAGCACGTCACCGTCCATCCTGGCGGCCAGGCAATCGTCGGCGACGTGCACCACCACCCGGGGGGACCGGGGACACATGAAAAAGGCGAGGTTCTACCCCATGAAATGCCAGCAGCCGGACTCGCTGCGCCACGCTCGGCGCTGCCAGGCCCGAACCCGATCGAAGACGTCTTGCCGGTCGCCAGCGATGCCAAACGGAAGGTGCCGGCTCCACGGCGGGCTAAGTCCCGGCGCACCGCGAGGGAATAGCCACGCACTGAAGCATGGGCTCTACAGTCGAGCATATCTTGAGGCCCGGAAGGCAGCGGCGGCCATGCGGCGGGAATGGCGGGAGTTGGCGGACGAGATATGCTGATGCGGCTTCGGGTGCTCTCGATCCGAACCCCATGGAGGGCTGACAAATGTTGACATTGGACGCGCCGGAGGGTGTCCGCTTGCGGCGGTTCTGGCGCCATCATTTCGAGGAATGTTCCCGTTTGTCACACGCGTATGAAGCCGCATGCAACGCTTTCATCGAGAGCGGGGGCGCTACCCGGAACCCCAGGCCGCCAGCCTACCCGACCTTCCCTAACGAGCTTCGGGGTTTACCTTGTGGCGCCAGGAACCGCCGGGGAGAGCCCTGCAAGCGCACCGACCTCATGCTCAACGGTCGGTGCAAATTTCATGGCGGTATGTCCACGGGGCCGCGGTCTGCTGCAGGGCAATCTCGAGCGGTGGCTAATCTTGCGAAGCGGTGGGCGCCCGATCGTCACGAGGCACGGGATGAGCGACGTCCATGACGGACTGGCGCGGTCAGTTCGAATCGACGTTGCACCCTACAACCGTGGTGATCGGCCGCGGTATGCTAGTGACCGATCAGGGGTCCTTCCCCGCCGTCTATACGCGGGGCGGCATCTACGGTCAGGAGTGGGTATGGGCGCCGACCGGTCGTAATGGCAAGACGGAGAACCACCGGAGGGATAGCAGATTCCGAAATGGCTGGTATCAACTGCGCCGCGGCCGGCACATTCAACGAGATGGCTTCCCTATTAAATAACCAGCACGCACCGACACATCTATCGTACCTTTAGTGTCACGAGGGCTGTGCCGGTGGCGGTGATCATGCCCTTTATCATTCCTGACCATTCTCGCTCGTCCATCGGATTAAGATCCTCCTCGTTATTGAACACATCATCGTAAAAGCCGACAAAATATCCAATCTCTTTCCGCGCGTCCTTGATGGTTTCCCGCTGCGAGAAGTCGAGCGTGCGAGCATGGCCAATTACTTCGTCAAGAAAGCGTGCGGTGCCGGCCGCGATGTCGCCAAGAGCGTGGATCGACGACCGCCAAGCATCTGTCCACGCCATACCGTTCGGATAGCGCGCCAGTGCCGTGTCGGCAGCGTCGAGCAAGGTAGCTAGGTCTGCGCGGATCAGCGTCTGCTCCTTGCGTTGCTCCTTTGTCGCGGTTCGATCTGTCAACCAGGCAGCCCCCGCCACGGTACCGGCCGCGCCGACCAGCGCGCCGGAAAACGCGAAGACATCGTCGCTTTTGAACCCGGTGTTGACCAGGATTGCGATTGCCGCGCCTGTTCCGCCGGCGGTCACAGCTAGTAATGCCAGTTCCGTAATCTCGTCTCGCATATCACTACCCTAGTTCCATGGAGCATTTCAGGCAGCGCACTCGCATCACGACAACGGAAGTTTGCACGTCAGTCGGCCTCGACGTCGTTAGCCCTCCATACAGGATCAGTGCCGCTTGCTCGCACCCTATCCATGCCGTGACGGCAATCCTTCTTTGTCTTGTAGCCCTCACCGCTGTCTGCGAGGACTTTACCATTAACGGCTTGGTACCTCCAGCGATACTCACCCGCCTGATCTTTATAGATAAAGTAGGAGGGATAAGGCCTTGCAGTCATAGATATTCTCCTCGCTTGCTAAACCAATAGAGTCGATGTTGACGTTGCTCGTGGTTGTCGTTGCGCTTGCCCCCCCCCGAATGCAAAACCGACAAGAAATACGAAACGTCATGGGATATTGCTCATCCGTCCCCACCTTTTCGTCTATGATCCGCAGTTATCTGGACGACGATCGGTTAATTAGTCCTAATCTAGAACGGCCCTCGTCCAAAGCCTGCACTGTGTCGGGTGCGGGCATTCCGGCAACGGACCGGTAGGTGCGGCCGAGGCGGGGATCGGATGCCGCGCCAGTTTTCGGCACGCCGCGCAGGGCCCTGCGGCCATGCTGTTAGGGATGACCTCAACCCACTCAATCCCGGCGTGTGCAGCGCGGCCGATGGCGTTCGTGCCGGCGAGCCGCGACTGATAGGCAGATACGAGGAACTGCGCCGTCTCGATCGGGTCGGCCAACCCCTTAGCAGTCAGAATCGCCAGATAGTCCACTGTCAGGGCGGCGTTTGCCCTCACCTTCAGTTCCCGCAGCTTCTCGATAGGCGCAGGCTCACCACACCGCCGCAGGTCGATCCCCTTGGCGAAGGGGTTGTCTCCTATCGCCCGGCGAACGAACGCAATGTCGTCATCCGTTCCGTTGCTCAATCCAGCCTGGGTAAGCGACGTCCGGACGTCGTGATCGTTTAGTCTTGATACTCGCTGGAAGGACGTAAACGTATCTAGCGTCAACTTTTTGAAAGGTCGGTGCTCGACCGGCTGAACAGATGGCACGTGGAAAAACTGCTTTAGCGCCCGCCAGATCATTGGCTGTTCCTTCCAAGGCGACGCGTCTCGCGCTTTGCCGTTCGGGCATACTGGCGGGGCTTATGTCGTTCGACAACCATGCCGGCGGTAAACGTACCTTACCGCCGTGAGAATACTTGGGGCATGGTCGCACCCAAACACCCCTCGCCCGAGCTTGCCTCAAAATACGCGGACTGGATCAAAATCTTCCGCGATCATTTGGCGGAGCGCGACGTGGCGAGCTGGGCGATGGCGGATCTTGTCGCCGGTGCACGTGCGGAGGGTTTTGGCTCGACAGTCACCGAGATGGCGAACGCGCTTAACATCAATCGGCTAAAGTTCAGCAACATCGGCCGCGTCGCTACGGCGTTCCCGCTAGACAAGCGCAATCATGTCGTTCCGTTCGACGTGCATGGTTTCCTCGCTAGCCTACCTGATGAAACGCGGTTCAAAACGCTCGAGATGGCAGCTGTGGAAGGCTGGGGCGAGCGGAAGGCGAAACAGGTAGCGGTTGCCTACCGGCAGGAAAAAGCGGTTTTCGTCGACGATGACAAAGAAACAACCCTGGCTGTTCACGTCATGCGCGCCTGGAACCGTGCCACGCCGGAAGCTCGCGAGTATTTCAATGAACTGCGCGCAATAGCTGGCCTGGGCCTTATCGACGAGGACGCCTGACACCATGCGCAAAGCACTGTCTACCAAAGTTGCCGAGCCAATCCCGGTTGAGTTTGAGCGGGTGTTCATTGAGCTAGGTTGGGAGCGTGCGAACCGGATATTCGGCAAGCGGGCCTCGCAACGGTATTTTACCGCGGCGGGATCGGAACGGCTTAGGCAACAGCGCGACGCCTATTTAGCCGAGCGCCGAGCAGCCGCAGCGCAGGAAGCGAAATCAGGGGTAAAGCAGCATGGCTAAAAGTTTGGGCGCCGTATTGAACACCCTTTATGGGCCGGTCAGTGGCTTTGCAATCAATGGCAAAGAGGGCTTTTCGCAGGGCATCCTAAATTCCGTAATGGCGGCTAGAGGCCCCTACGCATACGGCGCCTATGTCGCGGGCGCTGCGATTGGTGGCCTCGCAAAGTCCGCCCGATCCGAGCAAACGGAAACGAGCATTAAGACTGCAATTCCTCCGAAAATGTCGGGCTACGGCACCAATCGCCCGTACCTCGCAATGGAGCTCTATCGATGACCGTCTATAACCTCTTTGCGCAGGGCGATTGCGCCTACATCCTTTCGGACACTGCGATGACGGCGGAGAGCGGCGAGCTTATCCGCGACATGCCGAAGGTCGAGCAGTTCCCCAAAGCGCGCCTTGGCATCGGCTGGACCGGCTTTTCTCCGATGTTCAAGGGCGCGTATGTCAATCGGGTTGTCGAGAAGCTTGCCGCGCTGGGTATCAAGTCGGATCATGCCGACCAGGGCGAGATCCTAGCCGCGCTCCCTGGCGTGCTGCGAGACATGCACGCCGAGAACCTCGCATGGCTTGCGGGCGATGACTTGATCGACGAACGCGCGGCGCTAACGCTTGTCGTGGCCTGCTACCGGGAGTCCGACGCATCCCCGGTGTTGCTGGTAGGCTTGACTGGCGGAGGCCCGGTTGCCCCTTACGAGCTGTTCCGCGTGCGGCAATTGGTGGGAACGGACGGTCCCGATGCAGACGCCTTTTTGCGGCAGGCTTTCGGTGGAATGCCGGATATGTCCGACCCGAAACAGTTCGATGCGCGAAAGGACGGGCTTGCCCTGTTAGAGCTGCAGCGGCGCATCCCGCCCGCGCCTTGGCATTTCGGCCATTACGGCGTTGGGGGCAAAGCCATGCTGACGGTGATCGGTCCGAGTGGCATCTGCACCGAAACACTGAAACGATGGCACGACAAAATTGGGCAACCAATCCGACCCGATGCGGTCAGGAAGATTTTTCCTAAGCTGCCGAGGCTTAGGTAATCGGTAGCGAACTTGGACCCGTTGCACTGGGGGAAACGATCGATGTTCACCAAGTTTGACCTCGCCGGCATGGCACGTCGCGTTCGCAACGTCCGCCGCGGCACGTTGAGACTCCGCGAAATTAACCCGCCGTTGATGTTCTCGACTGATCTCTACATCGCCGTTTACAAACCGACGGTTGTCCTCTGGGCCCGTGCCGCGGAGCAGGTAACTGTGGCCTATGAAGCAGCTCTATCCGAATTAATCACCGATTCGCCAGTAGACTTCAATCTGATGCTCAATCTTGCGGCTGATGAGTTCGGCCGATTGTTTCTCTCGCTCCAGCCTGCCTTGCAAACCTGGGCTAATCGGCTTGAAAAATGGCAGCGCGATAAGTGGGTCGCGTCTGTCCTGTCTGGCACTGCAGTGGATCTGACAACGCTGCTTGGACCTGAGGATATGAGGCAAACCGTCGCCACGGCAATCGAATGGAACGCTTCGCTGGTCAAGGACGTCTCGGCGCAGGCACGGCAGCGGATTGCCAACGCAGTGTTCGAGGGTATCCGTAATCGCACCCCAGCGCGCGACGTTGCAAAGACGATCAGGGAGTCGGTCGGCATGGCCCGCGATCGGTCACTGCGCATCGCGAGTGACCAGATGCTTAAATTGTCCTCGGCGTTGGCGGATGAACGTAGGCGGCAGGCCGGTATCGAGGAA
>Ga0308157_10008914_pt1 | contig 11271 bp, 11 predicted proteins | sample PhyBR1_FD_201035 | JGI IMG/M metagenome (GOLD analysis project Ga0308157, IMG submission 201035) | Phyllosphere microbial communities from UC Gill Tract Community Farm, Albany, California, United States - DLSLB.R1 | ecosystem: Host-associated > Plants > Phyllosphere > Unclassified | place: USA...
TTGCATCCTCTTAGAACTTATCTTTCCAGGCCCTCAAGCTAGCAAACACCTCGGCCCCAGAGCGGTTGTCGCGGCCATTCCGTTCGTCCGCTTTTTGTTTAACGGATGTTTCAGCGGTGCGCAAAAAGGGATTCGTGAGTTTTTCCAGCGCCAGGCTCGAAGGCAGCGTGATCTCGCCACGGGCGCGGAGTTGGGCAACATTTTCCACCCGTTCGGCGATATCGGTGTTGTCCGGTTCAACGGCCTGGGCAAACTTGAGGTTGCTTTGTGTGTATTCATGGGTGCAGTACACAAGCGTATCGGCAGGCAGGGCGGCCAGGCGCTGCAGGGAGGCGTGCATCTGTTCCGGCGAGCCCTCGAACAGGCGGCCGCAACCGGCAGCGAACAGCGTATCGCCACACAACAACACGCCCTGGTGATAAAAGGCGATATGCCCCAGCGTGTGCCCCGGCACGGCGTACACGTCGAAGTCGCGGCCCAGCACGTTGATGCGGTCATTGTCGTGCAGGGCTACATCCCGCGCCGGAATCTTTTCATTGGCCGGGCCGTAGACCTTGGCGCCGGTGGTATTTTTCAGTTGCTCGACACCGCCCACATGATCATGGTGATGGTGGGTGACCAGGATGTCACTGAGGGTCCACTCGGCATTCTGCTTGAGCCAGGCAAGCACCGGCGCGGCATCGCCGGGGTCGACCACGGCGCAGCGTTGGGTGGCTGGGTTGCGTAACAACCAGATGTAGTTATCGGTGAAGGCGGGCAGGGCACTGATCTGTATCATTCTTCGATTCGCCAAGCTGAACACATTGGTGCATCTTAGAACGTCTAGGCGAGTTGGAGAATGCAATGACTGATAAAGCGTTCGCCCAGGCCGATCCTGAGTGGCTGGCCCTGATCAGTTCGGCTCGTGAATGGTTGTCCGGGCCGATTGGGCAATTTCTGCTGGATGAAGAGCGGCGTATGCTCGACGACGAGCTGGGCCGGTTCTTTGGCGGCTATCTGGTGCATTACGGCCCCTCGGCCCAGACGCCGCCTTCGGCGCCCCAGGTGCAACGCAATGTTCGCCTGGGCGCGCCGCTGCCCGGGGTGGAAATCGTCTGTGAGGAACAGGCCTGGCCCTTGAGCGAGCACGCCGCTGATGTGGTGGTGCTGCAGCATGGCCTGGATTTCTGCCTGTCGCCCCATGGGTTGCTGCGCGAAGCCGCGAGCAGCGTGCGCCCAGGTGGCCATTTGCTGATTGTCGGTATCAACCCCTGGAGCAGTTGGGGCTTGCGCCGTGTATTCGCCCGTGATGGCCTGCGTCAGGCGCGCTGCATCTCGCCATCGCGAGTGGGAGACTGGCTGAACCTGCTGGGCTTTGCGCTGGAGAAACGTCGCTTCGGGTGCTATCGTCCGCCGCTTGCGACAGCCAAGTGGCAGGGCCGCCTGGCGGGCTGGGAACGCCGTGCGGGTGCCTGGCAATTATCCGGCGGCGGCTTCTATCTACTGGTAGCGCGCAAGATCGTGGTCGGGTTGCGGCCGGTGCGTCAGGTTGCGCGCCAGCCCATTGGCAAGCTCGTGCCGATGCCGATGGCCAAGGTCAACCGCAAGCAAAGCGAACGCTGAACCCTTTTTTGATTTCAGGCCGGTTTGTCCGGCCTCGGGATACTGTCGGTCGATTACCGCCAGCCCGTTTTGATGGATACAACCGATGACCGATAGTGTAGAACTCTTCACCGATGGCGCCTGCAAGGGCAACCCCGGCCCCGGCGGTTGGGGCGCCTTGCTGGTGTGCAAGGGCGTGGAGAAGGAACTGTGGGGCGGTGAAGCCAACACCACCAATAACCGCATGGAGCTGATGGGCGCTATTCGTGGCCTGGAAGAGCTCAAGCGGCGCTGCAACGTGCTGCTGGTGACCGACTCGCAATACGTGATGAAGGGCATCAACGAGTGGATGGTCAACTGGAAGAAGCGCGGCTGGAAGACGGCGGCCAAGGAGCCGGTCAAGAACGCCGACCTGTGGCAGTTGCTCGACGAGCAATGCAACCGTCACGACATCACCTGGAAATGGGTGCGTGGGCACATCGGCCACCCTGGCAACGAACGCGCCGACCAGTTGGCCAATCGTGGTGTGGATGAAGTGCGCGGCTACAAGCAGAGCTGAGCCAGCCCACGTGTTAACATCGCGCCCTTTGATTCACCACATCACATTGCACACCACACCGTTGAGAGCTGAACCCTGATGGCCATCCGATCTGTTGTACTCGATACCGAAACCACCGGCATGCCGGTGACCGATGGTCACCGGATCATCGAAATCGGCTGCGTCGAACTGATGGGGCGCCGGCTGACCGGCCGCCACTTCCACGTTTACCTGCAACCGGACCGTGACAGTGACGAAGGCGCGATCGGCGTCCACGGCATCACCGACGAGTTCCTCAAGGGCAAGCCACGCTTTGCCGAAGTCGCTGATGAGTTCTTCGAGTTCATCAACGGCGCGCAGTTGATCATTCATAACGCGGCGTTCGACATCGGCTTCATCAACAACGAATTTGCCCTGATGGGGCAGACGGACCGTGCGGACATTTCCCAGCACTGCACGATCCTCGATACCTTGATGATGGCCCGCGAGCGTCACCCGGGCCAGCGCAACAGCCTCGATGCCTTGTGCAAACGCTATGGCGTCGATAACTCCGGCCGTGAACTGCACGGCGCCTTGCTCGACTCCGAGATTCTGGCCGACGTTTACCTGACCATGACCGGCGGGCAAACCAGCCTGTCCCTGGCTGGTAATGCCTCTGATGGCAGCGGCTCGGCAGAAGGCTCCGGCAACCGCCCTTCGGAAATCCGCCGCCTGCCGGCCGATCGCAAGCCGACACCGGTCATCCGCGCCAGCGAGCAGGACCTGGCCGAGCACGTGGCGCGGTTGGAAGCGATTGCCAAGGCGGCGGGTGCGCCGGCGTTGTGGACTCAATTGACCCAACAGTAGCCACGATGTGGGCAGTGCCTCAAGGCTCTCTGTAGGAGCGAGCTTGCTCGCGAAAACATCAGCGATAACGCATGCTTCCTGAGCAAGCGCGGTGCCTTTGAGATTTTCGCGAGCAAGCTCGCTCCTACAGAGGGGATTGAGACAAACCAGGTCCCACAGTCGATCTCGGCCACCTGTGAAATCTTCATTCGCCACATTCGCTTCCAGCTTCTACCCTGAGTGCAAAGCCCTCCGGAGTAAGAGCGCTCATGTACAAAGACCTCAAGTTTCCCATTCTTATCGTGCACCGTGACATCAAGGCCGACACCGTTGCCGGTGACCGGGTTCGAGGCATCGCCAGGGAGTTGGAACAAGAGGGCTTCAGTATATTTTCTGCGGTGGACTATGCCGAAGGGCGGTTGGTGGCTTCCACCCATCACGGTTTGGCGTGCATGTTGATCGCAGCAGAAGGCGCCGGGGAAAATACCCACCTGCTGCAAAACATGGTCGAGCTGATCCGCCTGGCGCGGGTGAGGGCACCCAACCTGCCGATCTTTGCCCTGGGTGAGCAAGTCACCCTGGAAAACGCACCGGCCGATGCGATGAGCGAGCTTAACCAGCTGCGCGGCATTCTTTATCTGTTCGAAGACACCGTGCCGTTCCTGGCGCGCCAGGTCGCCCGCTCTGCACGTACTTACCTGGACGGCCTGTTACCGCCGTTCTTCAAGGCCCTGGTGCAGCACACCGCCGATTCCAATTACTCCTGGCACACCCCTGGCCATGGCGGTGGCGTGGCATATCGTAAAAGCCCGGTGGGGCAGGCGTTTCACCAGTTTTTCGGGGAGAACACCCTGCGCTCGGACTTGTCTGTTTCCGTCCCTGAACTGGGCTCGCTGCTCGATCATACCGGGCCCCTGGCCGAAGCCGAGGCCCGCGCCGCGCGCAACTTTGGCGCCGACCATACGTTCTTCGTCATCAATGGCACCTCCACCGCCAACAAGATCGTCTGGCATTCCATGGTCGGTCGCGACGACCTGGTGTTGGTGGACCGCAACTGCCACAAGTCAGTGCTGCACTCGATCATCATGACCGGTGCGATCCCGCTGTACCTGTGCCCGGAGCGCAACGAACTGGGGATCATCGGCCCGATCCCCTTGAGCGAATTCAGCCCCGAATCAATCCGCGCCAAGATCGACGCCAGCCCGTTGGCATATGGCCGGCCACCCAAGGTGAAGCTGGCGGTGGTGACCAATTCCACCTACGACGGCCTGTGCTACAACGCCGAACTGATCAAGCAGCAATTGGGTAATAGCGTAGAGGTGCTGCACTTCGATGAAGCCTGGTATGCCTATGCGGCATTTCACGAGTTTTTCGCCGGGCGCTATGGCATGGGCACCTCGCGCACACCGGACAGCCCGCTGGTATTTACCACCCACTCCACCCACAAACTGCTGGCCGCATTCAGCCAGGCATCAATGATTCATGTACAGGATGGCGGCGCACGGCAGCTGGACCGTGACCGTTTCAACGAAGCCTTCATGATGCACATCTCGACTTCACCGCAATACAGCATCATCGCTTCGCTGGATGTCGCTTCGGCGATGATGGAAGGCCCCGCCGGGCGCTCGCTGTTGCAGGAAATGTTCGACGAGGCCCTGAGTTTCCGCCGCGCGCTGGCCAATCTGCGCCAGCATATTGCTGCCGAGGATTGGTGGTTTTCGATCTGGCAGCCGCAGTCGGTGGCGGGCATCGACCGCGTTGCCACGGCGGACTGGCTGTTGCATCCTCAGGATGATTGGCATGGCTTTGGCGATGTGGCTGAAGATTATGTCTTGCTGGACCCGATCAAAGTCACCCTGGTGATGCCTGGCCTCAATGCAGGTGGCGCCTTGAGCGATTGTGGGATTCCCGCCGCGGTGGTCAGCAAGTTTCTCTGGGAGCGCGGCCTGGTGGTGGAAAAAACCGGGCTTTATTCGTTCCTCGTATTGTTTTCCATGGGGATCACCAAAGGCAAGTGGAGCACCTTGCTCACCGAGTTGCTGGAGTTCAAGCGCAGTTACGATGCCAACGTCAGCCTGGCCAGTTGTTTGCCCTCGGTGTACGCCCAGGGGCCGGTACGTTATCAGGGCTTGGGCCTGCGCGATCTTTGCGACCAGTTGCACAGCTGTTACCGTAGCAACGCCACCGCCAAGCATCTCAAACGCATGTACACGGTATTGCCGCAGATCGCGATGAAACCCGCCGATGCCTACGACCAGCTGGTCAGAGGCGAAGTTGAAGCGGTATCCATCGATGCCTTGCCGGGACGCATCGCCGCCGTAATGCTGGTGCCTTATCCACCGGGCATTCCATTGATCATGCCCGGCGAGCGCTTTACAGAATCAACGCGGTCAATCATCGACTACCTGGCATTTGCCCGCACGTTCGATAGCAGTTTCCCCGGTTTTGTTGCCGATGTTCATGGGCTGCAACACGAAGATGACGGCAGTGGCCGTCGTTACACTGTCGATTGCATCAAGGGTTAAGAATGTTTATGCAGCAAGCTGTGATGAACCCGAAGTACCCAGGGCTCAGTGTGCGCGTCGCCGACGAAGGTTTTGACGCCTATGTATGGGGCAATGACTTCAGCTTCGAGGTCAACGCCTATGGCGTACCGCAGATGGGCCAGCGCGTCGAGCAATGGTCGGTGGAGCGCGTCCTGCCGTATCGCAAATGCTATGGCATCGACCCGGAAGAGTTCGCCAGCTTTCGCGATGCCGCCGACAGTGCGATCTTCATGGCCTACCTGGATGACCGTGCGGTAGGGCACATTGTGGTCAGCACCAACTGGAATGGTTTTGCGCATGTTGATGAGTTGGCTGTGGTGTTGCCGGCGCGACGCCATGGCGTGGCCAAGGCGCTGCTGGATGTGGCGCAGTTCTGGGCCCGCAAGAAAAACCTGCCGGGCATGATGCTGGAAACCCAGAACAATAATCTGGGTGCCTGCCGCCTGTATGAGCGCTGCGGGTACGTGATGGGCGGGATCGATCAACTGCGTTACCGCGGGATTGATCCGCAAACCCGCGAGGTGGCGATTTTCTGGTATCGGTTGTTCAAGACGGAAGTGGGATCGATCTAAGCCCTGTAGGAGCGAGCTTGCTCGCGAAAAACGCAAAGGCGCCGCGTTACGTCAGGATGAGCGCGTAACCGTTCACGTCCTTCGCGAGCAAGCTCGCTCCTACGAGGGTTTTGTGTCGCCGCCCAGGAGACTGTCGGCCTTCTGGGTGACAATCTCCAGCAAGGCATTCAACGCCGGTAAGGTCGCATGGTCTTTGAGCGTCAATGCATACAGGCTGACCATGATCGGCGGCGACACCGGGCACGCATCCAGCCCGACCTCGCGCGCGCCGAAGGCGGTGAAGGGGTCGACAATCGCCAAGCCTTCCCCGGCTTCCACCATGCTGCGCATCATCTGGTAAGTCTGCACCCGCGTTTGCACCACCGGCAGCGGGCGCAGGGCTTGCAGCTTGGCATCCAGCAGGCGGCTGAGCGGGTCATGGCCCTCGAGCCCGATCAGCGACTGCCCGGCCAGGTCTTGCAGCGCAATGTACTTCTGCCTGGGTTTGAGCCAGCCATGGGGCGCGAGCAATTGCAGCTTGCCCTGGGCCAGCACCGTGCTCTGGATTTGCGCATGTTCCGGGTCATGCAGGCTCAAGCCCACATCCGCTTCGTGCAGCAGCAGGCTCCTGACGATCTCCCGGGTCGGCTGGCTCGACAGGTTGCACGGCGTATCCTGGAAACGTCGGCGCAGCATGGCGATGCTTTGCGGCAACAGTTGGTTGGCCAGGGGCGGGGTGCAAAGGGCACGCAGAGTGGGAGCGTGATGGTGTTTCAAACGGTTGGCCAATCGCTGTACAGGCTCAAAGGCTTCGTACAGTTGGGCAATGTGTGTCTGCAACTCCAGCGTTTCCCGTGTCGCTTGAAGCCGACCGCGCACGCTGGCAAACAGCATGAACCCCAACTGCAACTCGGCGTCCTTCAGGATTGCGTCTACTTCACCCACAGAGAGTTGCAACCATTCGGCGGCCGTGCCCAGGTGTCCGGTTTGCAAGATGGCCTGAATCACTTCGATATGACGTAAACGCATGGCCGGAGTCTATGTGCAGCGCGAAGTGTATTCAATGGTGCGAGCCCTCAGGCGCAAAAAAGACTGCGCGGGTCGCCCCGGCCTATGGCGTTCGGCCAAGGCCTCATTAGAATGGTGCGTCTGATCAGCAACGACCAATGCCGGCTTGCCGGTACTTACAACAAAAAACAGGTCTGGTCTCAAATGCCTCTACCCTCGACGTTTTTCGGGGTGACGGCCAAGCAACTCGTGGTTCTTGTGACCGTGGGATGCGTGGCGGCTTACCTCTTCAACGACCCCACGGCACACCCACCCGAAGGCCTTGCACTTGAAACGTTCATCCGTTCCCAGGAAAGGGTGAGCGAGCAGGTGGGCGCCGTGTTGGCGGTTACCTTGATCAGGCAAGTGGAGGCGTATCCCGCGTCCAACCGGTCGGGCTACAAGCGCTCGATGTACGCGGTGGAAGGGGAGAGAGGGCAATTGGTGGTGACGCTCAAACAAAGCGAGCAGGGCATCGAAGTGACGCAGATTCGCAGTCCTTGATGGCCCCGGCCCAGTCAACGCCATCGATGGCCAGGACTGAGCGGGTGTAGAAACGGGGCCCCTTATGATGCCAGGGTAGTTTTCGATTCGCGGACGAGAATGGTCCCCGACTGGATCAGTTTGAATTCATCGCCTTCCAGTTTCTCTACACGGTCGCCAATGGCCAGCTTGTAGGTGGTGGTGGGCGCCGAGCCAGCCAGGTCGCCTTGCGCCGGGTTGGATTCCTGGAACTCATGCACCGAATATACGCGGCCTTCCGCGTCTCTGGCATGGAACTGTCCGACTAGTACTGCTGCCATCTGTTTAGAACCTCTGGAGATAAACACTCGATTTGCGGTTCTGTAGACCGTCAGGGAGCGGGGTAGTTTACCTATAAGAAAAAAATACTATTCGCTGATGTTTTCAGACACTTCCTACGCAAGCTGCTGCAAGGAAAACGCCCCGGTAATCATCAAAACCTTCTGGTGAACACGCCGCTAAGCCTTTATAACTACAAGCTCCTTTATTCAGAAGTCGGGAAACCTCAATGAGCAAGGTCTACACGATTGCCGTCCTGGTGGGCAGCTTGAGAAAAGCCTCAATCAACCGCAAGGTCGCCCTGGCCCTGGCCGAGCTGGCGCCTGCCAATCTCAAGTTGAACATTGTTGAAATCGGCGACTTGCCGCTCTACAACGAGGACATCGACGGTGCAACACCGCCCGCAGCCTACAGTACTTTCCGCCAACAGGTGAGTTCATCCGACGCGGTGCTGTTCGTGACCCCGGAATACAACCGCTCCGTACCGGCAGCGTTGAAGAACGCTATCGACGTAGGTTCCCGTCCATATGGGCAAAGCGCCTGGAGCGGCAAGCCTGGTGCGATCATCAGTGTGTCGCCGGGTGCCATTGGCGGTTTCGGCGCCAATCATCACTTGCGCCAGTCACTGGTGTTCCTGGATGTGTGGTGCATGCAGCAGCCGGAAGCCTACCTGGGTGGGGCGGGCAGTGTGTTCGATGAGGCGGGCAAGGTGTCGGAAAAGACAAAACCATTCTTGCAAGCCTTTATCGATGCCTACGGCAAATGGGTCGAAAAACAGAAGGGCTGAAATTAGCCCGGCACCTGCTGTAGGAGCGAGCTTGCTCGCGAAAACTCGAGGACACCGCATTCATTCAGGATGTCAGCGTTATCGTTAACGGTCTTCGCGAGCAAGCTCGCTCCTACAGTAAGGGGTTATCGCAACCAGTTGGTGCGTGCCAGTTCGATAACCTCATCGCCGCGACCGCTCATCACCGCCTTGAGCATGTACAGGCTGAACCCCTTGGCCTGTTCCAGCTTGATACTTGGCGGCATCACCAGTTCCTGAGTGGCGGTCACCACGTCCACCAGCACCGGGCCATCGTGGGCCAATGCGCGGCGCAAGGCCTGCTCAAGGTCTTCGGATTGCTCCACGCGAATCCCCAGGATGCCCATGGCATTGGACATGGCCGCGAAGTCCGGGTTTTTCAGCTCGGTGCCGGTGTCCAGATACCCGGCAGCCTTCATCTCCATGGCGACAAAGCCCAGGGACGAGTTATTGAACACAATGAGTTTCACCGGCAGATTCAACTGCGCCAGTGAAATGAAATCCCCCATCAACATTGTGAACCCGCCATCGCCCGACATCGAAATCACCTGGCGCCCAGGGAATGCCGCCTGGGCGCCGATGGCCTGGGGCATGGCGTTGGCCATCGAGCCGTGGTTGAACGAGCCGATCAACCGGCGTTTGCCATTCATCTTCAAATAACGCGCCGCCCACACGGTGGGTGAGCCGACGTCGGCGGTGAAGATCGCATCATCGTCGGCCAGCTCGCTGAGCAGGCGTGCAACGTACTGGGGGTGGATCGGTCGATTTGCCTTGGAGGGTTGCGCCAAGTCATCCAGCCCCTGACGGGCCTTCTCGTAGTGCTTCAACGAGGTCTCAAGAAAGCTGCGATCGGTCTTGCGGGTCAGGCGCGGCAGCAGGGCGTCGATGGTCTCGCTGACATCGGCGGCGATGCCAAGATCCAGCGTGGCGCGTCGGCCCAGGGCTTGCGGGTCGCGATCAACCTGAATGATCTTGGCATCGGTGGGGTAGAACTGGCGATAGGGGAAGTCGGTGCCGAGCATGATCAAGGTGTCGCAGTCGAGCATGGCATGGTAACCGGAGCTGAAACCGATCAGGCCGGTCATGCCCACGTCAAACGGGTTATCCCACTCCACATGTTCCTTGCCGCGCAACGCGTGCACCACCGGCGCGCCGAGCGCATCGGCCAGCGCTACGACTTGGTCGTGGGCACCGGCACAGCCGCTGCCGCAGAGCAGGGTAACCTTCTGGCTGTTCTGCAGAATCTCGGTGAGGCGTTGCAAGTCCTGCTCAGCCGGCAAGGTACGCGGTGCGTGCAGGGCCGGCCAGGGCTTGAGCTGGTCTTGCACTTCAAGCAACGACACATCCCCCGGAATCACCACCACCGCTACGCCGCGGTTGAGGATTGCCGAGCGCATGGCACGGTGCAGCACCTGGGGCATCTGCTCGGGGTTGCTCACCAGCTCGATGAAATGGCTGCACTCCTTGAACAGTTCCTGGGGATGGGTTTCCTGGAAATAGTTGAGGCCGATCTCCGACGACGGAATTTGCGCAGCAATCGCCAGCACCGGCACATGGTTGCGATGGCAGTCGAACAAACCATTGATCAAATGCAGGTTGCCCGGTCCGCAACTGCCGGCACACACCGTCAATTCCCCCGTGGCGGCGGCTTCGGCACCGGCGGCAAAGGCGGCGACTTCTTCGTGGCGCACATGCATCCACTCGATGCTGTCCATGCTGCGCAGTGCGTCGGTCAGGCCATTGAGACTGTCACCGGTCAGGCCCCAGATACGCTTGATACCCGCCTGTTCAAGGGTGGTCGCCAGTTGCTGGGCCAGGTTGATTTTCGCCATGAGGAACTCCAGTCGTCAGTGAGGTTAAAAACTGCTGATCAGTAGAGGACAGTTCGATTACGGCGAATGCTCACCCTATAGTGTGAAGATTGCTTCATGGCCACGCGGTATTGGCGGGGGCGCCGGGGGGTGAACCACTGGTCACGTACCAGCGCAATGCACGGGGCGACGTTGGCCTTGGTCTGCCCACCCAAATGTGCAGAGCCAAGCAGGACCAAATGTGGGAGGGGGCTTGCTCCCGATAGCGGTGGATCAGGCAACGAATCTGTTGACTGGTACTCCGTCATCGGGGGCAAGCCCCCTCCCACATTTTGATACTCAGCGTCGACGGAACAGCGGCAGCGGCTCGTCCGTCGCAGCCTGATAGGTCACTGAGAAATCCTTGAGGCTTTCCAGCGCTTCGTACGGGTCTTTGTCGGCACGCAAGGCGAAGGCATCGAACCCGCAGCGGTGCAGGTAGAACAACTGGTCACGCAGCACATCGCCAATTGCCCGCAGCTCGCCCTTGTAGCCATAACGGTCACGCAGCAGGCGGGCGTTGGAATAGTTACGGCCGTCGGTGAAGGCCGGGAAGTTCAGGGCGATGACCTGGAAGTGTTCCACGTCGTCACCGATTTCCTCGGCTTCTTCATCGGCGTCCAGCCACACGCCCAGGCCGCCATCGCGGGCCTTGAGGGCGTGGCCATGTTCGCGCCACAGCGCCAGCGGCACGATCAGGTCGTCGCAGTTGGAGATGCCGTCGAAG
>Ga0308157_10008915_pt1 | contig 11271 bp, 11 predicted proteins | sample PhyBR1_FD_201035 | JGI IMG/M metagenome (GOLD analysis project Ga0308157, IMG submission 201035) | Phyllosphere microbial communities from UC Gill Tract Community Farm, Albany, California, United States - DLSLB.R1 | ecosystem: Host-associated > Plants > Phyllosphere > Unclassified | place: USA...
AGGGGCGGCCTGCCGCCCGGCCGTCAATCGATCAGCTTGACCTCGACGCGGCGGGCCTCGGCGTTGTTGCCCGAGCCGGTGCTGACGGCCGGCTTCTGCAGGTCGACGCGGTCGGCCGGCACGCCCAGGCCGAGCAGCACGTCGCGCACGGTCTGCGCGCGCAGCTTGGCGAGTTCCTCGTTCACCGTGGCGTCGCCGGTCGAATCGTGGAAGCCCGAGACCATGGCGCGGCGACCCTTGCCGATGCCCTGGATGACGGCGGCCAGGGCCTCGGCCGCGCCGGGCGCGAGGTCGGCGCTGCCGGTGGCGAAGTAGAAGTTCACGACGCCGTCGGCCACGCTGATGCTGGCGCCTTCGGGGACGACCACCGTGACCGTCTCGGTCACGACGCTCACCGTCGGGGTGGTGGGCACCACCACGGTGGCGGCGGGCGCGGTGGCGGCGGGTGCCTCGGGGCGCGTGATCAGGCCATAGCGATAGACGGCGAAACCGACGATGGTGCAGACCAGCAGCGCGATGAGGGCGAACAGGAAGCCGAGGGCAAAGCGTTGCTGACTGTCTTCGTCTTGGGGGGATGACATCCGGTGATCTCCGTAGGAAAGTGAGTTGGGCACGTAAATAATGGGCGGGTGAGCCATGATCGTGAAATTGTAGGCGGCGCCGTCATGGGGCCGCGCGACGGAACCCTCCCAAATGCGCCATCCGCGCCCACCGCCGGACCGCCGGCGCTGCCGCGCGACCCCCAGCCGCTGCTCGAACGCGTGATCGCCGACTGGGGCGGGCGCGACGATCTGTGGCTGTTCGGCTATGGCTCGCTGATCTGGCGCCAGGAGTTCGACGCCGTCGAGCACCGCCCCGCCCTCGTGCACGGCTGGCACCGGGCCCTCAAGCTCTGGAGCCGCGCCCATCGGGGCACGGCGCACAACCCGGGCCTGGTGTTCGGACTGCTCTCGGGTGGCAGCTGCCGGGGCGTGGTGTTCCGCGTGCCGGCCGCCGCCGGGCTCGAGGCGCTCGGACGGCTCTGGCTGCGCGAGATGGCCGATTCGATCTACGACCCGCGCTGGCTCGACTGCCGCACCGCCGGCGGCCCGGTGCGCGCCCTCGCCTTCACGCTGTCGCGCCGCAGTCCGCACTACGCGGGCGAACTCAGCGACGACCACTACCGCCATGTCTTCCGCAGCGCCAGCGGCAACTTCGGCACCTCGCTCGACTACGCGCGGCTGACGCTGCAGGAACTCCAGCGCCACGCGATCCACGACCGCGCCCTGGCGCGCCTGGTGCGCCTGGCCGAGCGGGTGGAACAGGAACGGGCGGCCGAGGCGATGGCCGCGGACGACGCGGATGCGGTGGGCGGCGTGCTCAGCCGGTCGCCGGCGGCGCCACGCGGCTGAGCAGCCGCGCCTCGGCCGCCGCCAGGTCGGCCAGGGTGTCGATGTCGGTGACGATGCCGACGTCGTCGATCGCCAGTTCGGTCACCCGTCCCGCCGCGCGCAGGCGCCGGAGCACCGGCGCGGCGCCGAACTCACCGGCCAGCCGCAGGAGGTCGTCGCGGCAGGCGGCGGAGAAGGCCACCGGATGGCCGCGCCGACCGTCGTGGACGGGCTGCACGGCATGCGCCGCCAGACCGGCCGGCGCGTCCGGGTCCGCCGGCGACGGCGACGGCCCGCGCAAGGCCCGCGCCACGCGCCGCAGCGTGGCCGGCTCGACCAGCGGCAGATCGGCCGGCAGCACCAGCCAGCCGGCGGCATCGGACGTGGCGCGCACCGCCGCGGCGATCGAGTCGCCCATGCCGGGATGGCCGGCATCCTCGACGTGCCACGGCAGCCCGCTCGCGCGCACCGCGGCCAGCGTGCGCTCGCGCACCGCGCGGCCATCCAATGGCGCATCGAGCTTGTGGACGGTGCCGCCCGAGGCGCGGAAGCGTTCGCCCCGGCCGGAGGCCAGCACGATCACCGTGGGCGCGGCGGCGGCCTCGCCGGCTTCGCCGAGCTCGTCGGGTTCACCGGGCGGCACGGGACGAGGCGGGAGGAAGGGTCGTTCGGAAGGATCCATGATCGCCAGTATCCGGCCCGCGCGCGGGCGCCCGCGCAGCACGGACAATCGGACCCCATGACCGATCCCCAGCGCCCCGGCGACGCCGCCGCCCTCCCCACCCCCACCGAACTCGCCGCCCTGCGCAAGAGCTACGAGCGCGCCGAACTCGACGAGACCCGCAGCGACGTCGACCCGCTGCGCCAGTTCGAACGCTGGCTGGGCGAGGCCCTCGCCGCCCGCGTGCCGGAGCCCAACGCCATGACGCTGGCCACCGTCGGCGCCGACCTGCGGCCCTCGACGCGCATCGTGCTGGTCAAGGGCGTCGATGCGCGCGGCCTGGTCTGGTACACCAACTACGACAGCCGCAAGGGCCATGAACTGGCGGGCAATCCCTACGCGGCGCTGCAGTTCCACTGGGTCGAGCTCGAACGCGTGGTGCGCATCGAAGGCGTGGTCGAGCGCATCGACGCCGCCGAGAGCGACGCCTATTTCGCCAGCCGGCCGCTCGACTCGCGCCTGGGCGCCTGGGCCAGTCCGCAGAGTCAGGTGATCGAGAACCGCGAGGTGCTGGTCAAGAACGCCGCCTGGGCCGCCGCGCGCTTCCTGCTGTCGCCGCCGCGACCGCCGCACTGGGGCGGCTATCGCCTGGTGCCGCAGCGCTGGGAGTTCTGGCAGGGCCGCAAGAGCCGGCTGCACGACCGGCTGCGCTATCGCCGCGAGGACGGGGAAGGCGCCGCGGGCGGCGACGGCGCGGGCTGGATCCGCGAGCGCCTGGCGCCCTGACCGACGCTCATACGCTCGAAATGGCCCGCCGCGCGACGGGCCGAGTTCCTAAAATGCGCTGTCCGCCGCTTCCCGAGACCCACGCCGTGTCCGACCGCCTTCCCGTCCTGCCCCAATACGTCCTGCCCAAGCAGGCCCTCACATCGTTCGCCGGCTGGGTCGCGGGCAAGGAACGCGGCGCCGTGACGACGTGGATCATCCGGCGCTTCGTCCTCAAGTACGGCGTCGACATGGGCGAGGCGCTGGAGAGCGACGTCACGCGCTATGCCAGCTTCAACGACTTCTTCACCCGCGCCCTCAAGCCCGGCGCGCGACCGATCGACGCGGCCGCGCTGGTCTCGCCGGTCGATGGCGCGATCAGCCAGTTCGGTCGCATCGATGGCGACCAGATCTTCCAGGCCAAGGGCCACAACTACCGCACCACCGAACTCGTCGGCGGCGATGCCGCGCTGGCGGCGCGGTTCGCGCACGGCAGCTTCGCCACCCTCTACCTGAGCCCGCGCGACTACCACCGCATCCACATGCCGTGCGACGGCCGGCTGACGCGCATGATCTATGTGCCGGGCGACCTGTTCTCGGTCAATCCGACGACCGCGCGCGGCGTGCCGGGACTGTTCGCGCGCAACGAGCGCACCGTGTGCGTGTTCGAGACGGCGCGCGGTCCCTTCGTGCTGGTGCTGGTGGGAGCGACCATCGTCGGCAGCATGGCCACCGTCTGGCACGGCGTGGTCAATCCGCCGCGCGGTGGCGGCATCCGCGAATGGCATTACGACGACCGCGAGATCGTCCTGAGGAAGGGCGAGGAGATGGGCCGCTTCCTGCTGGGCTCGACCGTGGTGCTGCTGTTCCCGGCGCCGGCGCTGCGCTTCAACTCCGACTGGGCACCGGCGCGCGCCGTGCGCCTGGGCGAACCCATGGCCGACTACGCGGCCGCCTGAGCGCATGAGCCCGAAGGAGAACACCGCCATCGGCCAGCTGCTGGCGCTGCTGGAGGCGCGCTATGCGCTGCGCGTGCTGTGGGCGCTGCGCGACGGCCATGCGCAGACCTTCCGATTGCTGCAGGACAGCGTCGGCGGCATCACGCCCAACACGCTCAACACCCGCATCAAGGAACTGCGCGAGGCCGGCGTGGTGAGCCATGGCGGCGACGGCTACAGCCTGACCCTGAGCGGCCAGGACCTGCTCAAGCGCCTGTCGGACCTGCAGGCCTTCGCGGTCAAGTGGCAGGCCGGGCAGCAGCGCAAGGCCCTGGCGCCGGCACCGGCGGTCGCCCCCGCGACAGCGGCGCCGGCGGCGGCCGATCTCCCGCTCGCGCGCTGACGCACGGGCCGGCATCGGCCTACTCCGAGGGGTGGAAACGGCTCGTTAAACTCCGCCGCTTCCCTCCATCGACACATCCCAAGGAACGTTCATGCCCACCACTCCCTCCGGCCTGCAATACGAAGACACCGTCGTCGGCGACGGGGCCGAAGCCAAAGCCGGCCAGCACGTGCACGTGCACTACACCGGCTGGCTCTACCAGGACGGCGTGCAGGGCGCCAAGTTCGATTCGAGCCGCGACCGCAACGACCCGTTCGCCTTCTCGCTGGGCGCCGGCCAGGTCATCAAGGGCTGGGACGAAGGCGTCGCCGGCATGAAGATCGGCGGCCAGCGCACGCTGATCATCCCCGCCTCGCTGGGCTATGGCGCGCGCGGCGCCGGCGGCGTGATCCCGCCGAACGCGACGCTGAAGTTCGACGTCGAATTGCTCGACGCCCACTGAGCGCACGCCTCTCCCCGTCTCTCCGAGGGCCGCTTTGCGGCCCTTTCGCGTTTCCGGAACCCATGCCCGGGCACGGCGTGGGGGCGCCGGCCGGCGGGACCGTGTTCATTTTCTTCTTGAAAAGTTCCGGGGCCATCCCCACGTGGCCTGCACTCGCTTTTTCCAAGGTCCGGTTCACGCCGCCATCGAACATGTCAGCACCCTTCCAACCCGAATCCCCCGCCACGAATCCGAACGACCCGAACGGCCTGCAGGGCGCGCCCAGCCCCGAGGAGCTCGAAGCCGCCCAGGCCGCCAACGAAGCCGATGCGCAGGCCGCGCTGGCCGACGTCCAGGCCGAGCTCGCGACGCTGCGGTCCAAGAACGCCGAGCTGGCGGACCAGTACCTGCGGGCCCAGGCCGACGTGCAGAACGCGCGCCGCCGCGCCGACGACGAGATCACCAAGGCGCGCAAGTTCGCCGTCGAGGCCTTCGCCGAGAGCCTGCTGCCGGTGACCGACAGCCTGGAGGCCGGGCTGGCCATCAAGGACGCCACGCCCGACCAGATCCGCGAAGGCGCCGCCGCCACGCTGCAGCAGCTCAAGAGCGCGCTGGAGCGCAACAAGGTGATCGAGATCGCCCCGGCCGCCGGCACGAAGTTCGATCCGCACCAGCACCAGGCGATCTCGGTCGTGCCGGCGCCCGGCCAGGAGGCCAACACCGTCGTGGCCGTGCTGCAGAAGGGCTACACCATCGCCGAGCGCGTGCTGCGTCCGGCCCTGGTGACCGTCAGCGCACCGTCCTGACCTATCCATCATCGAAATTCGGCCGGTTCAGACCCTTGAATCGCGCCATGTGATCCGCAGATTCACGACAACTCAATTTCCGCATTCAGGAGCAAGAACATCATGGGCAAGATCATCGGCATCGACCTGGGCACGACCAACTCGTGCGTCTCGATCATGGAGGGCAACACGACCCGCGTGATCGAGAACTCCGAGGGCGCGCGCACCACGCCGTCCATCGTGGCCTATCAGGAAGACGGTGAAGTGCTGGTCGGCGCCTCGGCCAAGCGCCAGGCCGTCACCAACCCCAAGAACACGATCTACGCCGTCAAGCGCCTGATCGGCCGCAAGTTCGAGGAGAAGGAAGTCCAGAAGGACATCGACCTGATGCCCTACACGATCACCAAGGCCGACAACGGCGACGCCTGGGTCGAGAGCCGCGGCAAGAAGCTCGCGCCGCAGCAGGTCAGCGCCGAGATCCTGCGCAAGATGAAGAAGACCGCCGAGGACTACCTGGGCGAGCCCGTGACCGAGGCCGTGATCACCGTGCCGGCCTACTTCAACGACAGCCAGCGCCAGGCCACCAAGGATGCCGGCCGCATCGCCGGCCTGGACGTCAAGCGCATCATCAACGAGCCGACGGCGGCCGCGCTGGCCTTCGGCCTGGACAAGCAGGAGAAGGGTGACCGCAAGATCGCCGTGTACGACCTGGGTGGCGGCACCTTCGACGTCTCGATCATCGAGATCGCCGACGTCGATGGCGAGAAGCAGTTCGAGGTGCTGTCGACCAACGGCGACACCTTCCTCGGTGGCGAGGACTTCGACCAGCGCATCATCGACTACATCATTTCCGAGTTCAAGAAGGAACAGGGCGTCGACCTCGGCAAGGACGTGCTCGCGCTGCAGCGCCTGAAGGAAGCCGCCGAGAAGGCCAAGATCGAGCTGTCCAACGGTGCCCAGACCGACATCAACCTGCCCTACATCACGGCCGACGCGTCGGGTCCGAAGCACCTGAACATCAAGCTGAGCCGCGCCAAGCTCGAATCGCTGGTCGACGAACTGATCGAGCGCACCATCGCGCCGTGCCGCACCGCCATCAAGGATGCCGGCGTGAGCGTGTCGGACATCAACGACGTCATCCTGGTGGGCGGCATGACCCGCATGCCCAAGGTGCAGGAGAAGGTCAAGGAGTTCTTCGGCAAGGAGCCGCGCAAGGACGTGAACCCCGACGAGGCCGTGGCCGTCGGCGCCGCCATCCAGGGCCAGGTGCTCTCGGGCGACCGCAAGGACGTGCTGCTGCTGGACGTGACCCCGCTGTCGCTCGGCATCGAGACGATGGGTGGCGTCATGACCAAGATGATCACCAAGAACACGACCATCCCGACGAAGTTCGCGCAGACCTTCTCGACCGCCGAGGACAACCAGCCGGCCGTGACGATCAAGGTGTTCCAGGGCGAGCGCGAGATCGCCTCGGGCAACAAGGCGCTGGGCGAGTTCAACCTCGAGGGCATCCCGCCGGCGGCGCGCGGCACGCCGCAGATCGAGGTCAGCTTCGACATCGACGCCAACGGCATCCTGCACGTGGGCGCCAAGGACAAGGGCACGGGCAAGGAGAACAAGATCACCATCAAGGCGAACTCGGGCCTCTCGGAGGACGAGATCCAGAAGATGGTGAAGGACGCCGAGCTCAATGCCGCCGACGACAAGAAGAAGCTCGAGCTGGTGCAGGCGCGCAACCAGGCCGAAGCCATGGTGCACAGCGTGAAGAAGTCGCTGGGCGAGCATGGCGCCAGCCTGGACGCCGGCGAGAAGGAGAAGATCGAGGCCGCGATCAAGGACGTCGAGGAGGTCCTCAAGACCGAGGACACCGCGGCGATCGGCGAGAAGACCAACACGCTGATGAGCGCGAGCCAGAAGCTCGGCGAGAAGATGTATGCCGACTCGCAGGCCGCGGCCGGCGGCGCGGCGGAAGGCCCGGGAGCGACCGGTGCCGGTGGCGCAGCGCAGTCGTCTTCGGGCGCCGCGGCCGACGACAACGTGGTCGACGCCGAAGTCAAGGAAGTCAAGAAGGGCTGATCGCCCGGCATTGACCCGAGGCTGGATCACCTGGGCGGGTGATCCAGCCTTTTCCGTTTCAAGAAGAGTTTCATCACGCGTCCGAGGATCCCGCCCCACCTCGTTCCCGAAGATCATCGACCATGGCCACCAAACGCGACTATTACGAAACCCTTGGCGTTCCCAAGAACGCGAGCGACGAAGAGATCAAGAAGGCTTATCGCAAGCAGGCGATGAAGCACCATCCCGACCGCAATCACGGCGACAGCAGCAAGGACGCCGAGGCCAAGTTCAAGGAAGCCAAGGAAGCCTACGAGATGCTGTCGGACGCGCAGAAGCGCGCGGCCTACGACCAGTACGGCCATGCCGGCGTCGATCCCAACATGCGCGGCGGCCCGGGCGCGGAAGGCTTCGGCGGTTTCGCGGAGGCCTTCGGCGACATCTTCGGCGATGTCTTCGGTGGCGCGCGTGGTGGTCGCCAGAGCAGCGGACGCCAGGTCTTCCGTGGCGGCGACCTGAGCTACGCGATGGAGGTCACCCTGGAGGAAGCCGCCGACGGCAAGGATGCGCAGATCCGCATCCCGAGCTGGGACGAGTGCGGCACCTGCCACGGCTCGGGCGCCAAGCCCGGCACCAAGCCGATCACCTGCACCACCTGCCACGGCCAGGGCGCCGTGCAGATGCGCCAGGGCTTCTTCAGCGTGCAGCAGACCTGCCCGCAGTGCCATGGCACCGGCAAGATCATCCCGGAACCCTGCGCCACCTGCCATGGCCAGGGCAAGATCAAGAACAACAAGACACTGGAAGTGAAGATCCCGGCGGGCATCGACGACGGCATGCGCATCCGCAGCACCGGCAACGGCGAGCCGGGCACGAACGGCGGGCCGCCGGGCGATCTCTACATCGAGGTGCGGCTCAAGAAGCACGATGTCTTCGAGCGCGATGGCGACGACCTGCACTGCGTGGTGCCGGTCAGCATGACGACCGCCGCGCTCGGTGGCGAGATCGACGTTCCCACGCTCAAGGGCGATGCCGCGATCGACATCCCCGAAGGCACGCAGAGCGGCAAGCAGTTCCGCCTGCGCGGCAAGGGCATCAAGGGCGTGCGCTCCAGCTATCCGGGCGACCTGTACTGCCACGTGCGGGTCGAGACGCCGGTCAAGCTCACCGAGCATCAGCGCAAGCTGGTCAAGGAACTCGACGAGTCGCTCAAGAAGGGGGGCGACAAGCACAGCCCCGCCGACAAGGGCTGGATCGACAAGGCCAAGGACTTCTTCAGCTGAGTCCACCGGCCGCGGGCCCTGCTTCGGACCGGACCGGACAGCGACGCGGGTCGGCGCCTCCACCCGTTCCGAGGTCCGGCGGCATCCCTTTCGTCGATCGACTCGATGGGCCCCGCCTGTTTCGGACCAGGCGGATCGCTCGCTCCCATCGCGGCCGGGCGCCCTTTTCCTCCCTCCGGCGAAGGGACTGCCGACGCTCTCGTCTGGCCGGGTCCGGCGCCCGCTCCGATGCCCTTTCACGCCGGCTTTTCCCGGCCTGGAAAAGGGCTCTTTCTTTCATCGGAGTCCGACGGACAGTCCGATGCGAAGCTTTCTTCCGAAGTGGTCTAAGGTTCTACTGCTCAAGCGTCCTCTTAGGAACTTTGCCTCAGCCGTGTTGCTCTTAAAGGACATTGCGCCTTCACGGGTGTGATCTTTGCTTTATGCTGAATCTCAGCACAGGCATGCAGTCCTCGCGGAACACCGACTCAGGGTGCGACGGCCCGGCTGCTGCAGATCGGGGCTTTCGCCTCATTGACTCGATGGAGGTATTTCCATGGACGTGATCAGCAACTTTGCCGCCCGTTACGACCGCACGCGAGAAGAGGTCATCTCGCTGCAGGAGTATCTGGATCTCTGCAAGCGCGACCCACTCGCCTACGCCACCGCTGCCGAACGCATGCTCAGGGCCATCGGCGATCCCCAGCTGGTCGACACGCGCAACGACTCCCGCCTCTCGCGCATCTTCGCCAACAAGGTGATCAAGCTCTATCCGGCCTTCAAGGAGTTCTATGGCATGGAGGACGCCATCGAACAGGTGGTGTCGTACTTCCGGCATGCCGCGCAGGGGCTGGAGGAGAAGAAGCAGATCCTGTATCTGCTGGGCCCGGTGGGCGGTGGCAAGAGCTCCATCGCCGAGCGCCTCAAGCAGCTGATGGAACACGTGCCCTTCTATGCCATCAAGGGCTCGCCGGTGAACGAGTCGCCGCTCGGCCTGTTCGACCCGGTGGAGGACGGCGAGATCCTGGAGAAGGAATACGGCATCCCGCGCCGCTACCTGCAGCGCATCCTCTCGCCCTGGGCGGTGAAGCGGCTGGAGGAATTCGGTGGCGACATCCGCAAGTTCCAGGTCGTCAAGCGCTATCCGTCGGTGCTGCGCCAGATCGGCGTCGCCAAGACCGAGCCGGGCGACGAGAACAACCAGGACATCTCCTCGCTGGTCGGCAAGATCGACATCCGCAAGCTGGAGACCTATGCGCAGGACGACCCCGACGCCTACTCCTACTCCGGCGGCCTGTGCCTGGCCAACCAGGGCCTGCTCGAGTTCGTCGAGATGTTCAAGGCCCCGATCAAGGTGCTGCACCCGCTGCTGACGGCCACGCAGGAAGGCAACTTCAAGGGCACCGAGGGCTTCGGCGCCATTCCCTTCGACGGCATCGTGCTGGCCCACAGCAACGAGAGCGAATGGAAGGCGTTCCGCAACAACAAGAACAACGAGGCCTTCCTCGACCGCATCTACATCGTCAAGGTGCCCTACAGCCTGCGCGTGTCCGAGGAGATCAAGATCTACGAGAAGCTGGTGCGGACCTCCTCGCTGGCGCAGGCGCCGTGCGCGCCCGGCACGCTGCGCATGATGGCGCAGTTCTCGGTGCTCACGCGGCTCAAGGAACCGGAGAACTCCAGCATCTTCAGCAAGATGCAGGTCTACGACGGCGAGAGCCTGAAGGACACCGATCCCAAGGCCAAGTCGCTGCAGGAGTATCGCGACTACGCCGGCGTCGACGAGGGCATGAGCGGCGTCTCCACGCGCTTCGCCTTCAAGATCATCTCGCGCGTCTTCAACTTCGACAGCTCCGAGATCGCGGCCAATCCGGTGCACCTGATGTATGTGCTGGAGCAGCAGATCGAGCGCGAGCAGTTCCCGGCCGAGACCGAGCAGAAGTACCTCGCCTACATCAAGGAACAGCTCGCCGCGCGCTATGCCGAATTCATCGGCAAGGAGATCCAGACCGCCTATCTCGAGAGCTACAGCGAATACGGCCAGAACATCTTCGACCGCTATGTCACCTATGCCGACTATTGGATCCAGGACCAGGAATACCGCGACGTCGACACCGGCGAAGTGTTCGATCGCGTCTCGCTGAATGCCGAACTCGAGAAGATCGAGAAGCCCGCGGGCATCTCCAATCCCAAGGACTTCCGCAACGAGATCGTGAATTTCGTGCTGCGCGCGCGCGCCGGCAATGCCGGCAGCAATCCGGCCTGGACGAGCTACGAGAAGCTGCGCACGGTGATCGAGAAGAAGATGTTCTCCAACACCGAGGAATTGCTGCCCGTCATCAGCTTCAACACCAAGAGCAGCGCCGACGAGCAGAAGAAGCACCAGGACTTCGTGGCGCGCATGGTCGAGAAGGGCTACACGCCCAAGCAGGTGCGCCTGTTGTGCGAGTGGTACCTGAGGGTGCGCAAGAGTTCGTGATGACGTGAATCCGCCAGGTCGTGGATAGCCTGGATGTCATAGATGGCGAAGATGCGCTTCGGCGCGGAGGTCCGGCAACGTGGCAATGCTTCAACAGATCATCGATCGGCGCCTGTCGGGCAAGAACAAGTC
>Ga0308157_10008919_pt1 | contig 11269 bp, 10 predicted proteins | sample PhyBR1_FD_201035 | JGI IMG/M metagenome (GOLD analysis project Ga0308157, IMG submission 201035) | Phyllosphere microbial communities from UC Gill Tract Community Farm, Albany, California, United States - DLSLB.R1 | ecosystem: Host-associated > Plants > Phyllosphere > Unclassified | place: USA...
ACGCTGTAGGTGGCGACGTCTTCCAGATCTTCCTCGAGCACCAGTCCCAGCCTGCGCATGGCCATGACGGACTGGTTCGCCAGTGCCGCGTGCAACTCGGCCGCGTTGCGCACGACCACTTGGCCGCGCCCCGCCGTGCCATCGGGGGGTTTGAGGCGTAGCCGCCCGCGTTTCAGCAGCCGCATGCCTGCGGTCTCCGCGTCTTGCGGCGTGAAGGCGGTGTATCCCGTCAGCACCACGTCGCGCAGGGTTTCAGCCAGGCCGGCGACCCAGGCTTTAGGCGCCTTGGAATGCGGCTCGGGCAACCCGTGGGTGATGGCTTTCCCCGCGACGAAGGAATGCGGGGCAACGCCGCCATACAGATCGGCGGCGCGCGTGATGCCCAACCGCGCGGCACGAACCAGGCCGATGATCGTCCGGTCGGGCACGTAGTAGGGCGGCGGCGCATCCCGATAGAGGCTGGGCCGGTAGCCCGGCTCGAAGCGGCGCCCCAGCAACGCGGCCAGGCGCGAGGCCAGGGCTTCCTGTGACGCGATTTCATGTTCCGACGCGTTGGCGCGTCGGGGATAGGCGACCACCAGGTCGGACTCGGATGGGGACGGGTGTTTTGTCATGGCCGCGGTAGCAGCAAGCGGCGTGCCCGGGCTGGCTACAGGGAAGGTTTCCCGTGGCCTGGCACGCTTGCATCCGCATGGCGCTTGCGCCACGCAATGCGGGCCTCCATCAAGGGGAATGCCGCCAACGCCAGGCACATGGGGGCCAGCGCGTAGCAGGCCCGGTACGCCAGGGCCGCGCCCAGCACCTCGGAGTACGGCAGTTTGGGCGACAACACGGCAATGAAGATCGCTTCCGTGGTGCCCAGCCCGCCCGGCACGCGCGTCAGCACCGCTGCGAAGCTGGCGCTGAGCAAAATGCCCAACACGACGGGATAGGGCGCCTTGCCTTGCAACAGCACATACGCCACGGCGCCCATGAACATCCATGACAGGCCGGCGAACAGACATTGCAATACCGCCATGCGGGCCCGTGGCAACGTGACGTGCTGCCCGATCCAGGTAACCGAACGCCGACGCGCGCGGGCGCATGCCCAAACATAGCCGGCGCCTGCGGCCAGCATGGCGGCGCCCATCAGCCGAAGCACGCCGCTACCCACATCCCAGCCCTCGGGCACGGGCATGGCGCCACTGACGAACACCGTGCCGGCCACCCAGGCATAGCCGATCCAGTTGGACGCCGCGGCGAACAGAGCGACGCGGGTGGCGACCGCCTTGCGGCATCCCAATCGGGCATACAAGCGCAGGCGCGCGCCCAGGCCCCCCACCAGCACCCCCAGGCTAAGGTTCAGCGCATAGCTCACGACTGCCACGCCCAGGACAGTCGGCATCGGCAGCTTGTGGCCGGTGTAGCGGCGGCCCAGCAAGTCCAGCACGCCATAACTCAGGTAGCCAAGCACCGTCAGGCCGCCGGCCAGCAACAGGGCGTCGCGGGGAATGCGGCGCATGGCTTGCCACACTTGCGGCCAATCTACCGAGCGCCCGAAATAGAAGAGCAGCCCGGCCACCAGGGCAAGGATCAGCCAGGGCAGCACCTTCTTGATGCGCGGCCAGCGGTGGCGCAAGGAACGCATGAAGTTCGTGCGGAACACTCTCATGCCGCCTCGCCTTCGCCGGGAGCGGCGGGTTTGATGGTCTGAAGCTTGGGCTTGTGGGCCGGCAGCGCGCCGGCCCAGGCCGGAAAGCGCCGCAGAAAGTGGAACACCACCACGCCCACCCAGAAGCGCCGCAGCACCCGCGTGGGCTTGGGGCTCATCGGCACCAGCTTGCAGTCCTGTTCGATCAGGTGGTCCAGGCTGTCGCGCAGCGCCCGGTTAAGCGACGTGTCGCGGGCCACGACGTTTGCCTCCAGGTTCAGCGCCAGGCTCAAGGGGTCAAGGTTGCTGGACCCGATGGTGCACCAGTCGTCGTCCACGCAAGCCACCTTGCCATGCAGCGGCCGCTTGCAATATTCGAAGATCTCGACGCCCGCGCTCATCAGGTAGTCATAGAGCATCGAGGCGGCCAGCCGCGCCACCAGCACGTCGGGTTCGCCTTGAAGCAGCAGGCGCACCCGCACGCCTCGGCGCGCGGCGCTGATCAGGTCGCGCAGCAGGCGATAGCCGGGGAAGAAATAGGCGTTGGCGATCAGCACGTCGTGTTTGGCCGAACGCAGGCCGGCGCGGTAATAGCGTTCGATGTCGGTGGTATGGGCCTGGTTGTCGCGCACGACCAGCCGCCCGCCACCGTCGCCGTCGGGCACCGATGCCGCCGCTCGCCGCCGCCAACGGCGCGGCGCATTCCGCTTCAGCGCCGCCCGGGCGTAGTCGGCGATATCCGCGGCCAGCGGCCCATCCACCTGCACCGCGTAGTCCTGCTTGGCCTGCGGACCGAAGTCGGGCAGGTGGTCGGCCGAGAAATTGATGCCGCCCACCAAGGCGCATCGGCCGTCCACGGCCACGGTCTTGCGGTGCATGCGGCGGAACACGTTGGTGCGAATGCCCAGCAGCCGGGGGCGCGGGTCGAAAATGTGAAAGCGCACGCCGCTTTCCGTCATGGCGCCGATGAACTCGTCCGTCAGTTCGTCGGACCCGTACCCATCCACCAGCACGTCCACGCTGACGCCGCGCCGGGCGGCGGCAATCAGCGTCTGCTGCAGCGCCTGGCCCACCTTGTCGTCGAACAGAATGAACGTTTCGACCAGCACTTCGTGGGTGGCCGAATCGATGGCGCGGCGGACGGCGGGGAAGTAGGCCTCGCCGTTCTCCAGCAGCGTATAGCGGTTTCCCTCCCGCCACCCCAGATCAACGGTCGTCATAGCGCGATCTCCGCCGAAATGGGTACGTGGTCGGACAGCCGCGACCAGACTCGGGACGCCAGCGGCACCGGCCGCCAGTCGCGCACATTGCGCACGTAGATCCTGTCCAGCCGCAGCCACGGCCATCGCGCGGGGAAGGTGCGCGCGGGCCGGCCCACGCGCGTGGTGAAGACTTCGTGCGTGCCGCAACTGGCCATCAGGCGGTCGGCGGTAAGCCGCCAATCATTGAAGTCGCCGGCAATCAGCAGCGGCTCGTGGGCCGGCACGTCGCGTCCAACCAGTTCGCACAGCCGGTTCAATTGCTGCCCGCGGTGCCGTTCCCGCAGACCCAGGTGCACGCAAATCGCATGCACCGGCGCGCTTCCCGGGACGCGCAGCACGCAGTGAAGCAGGCCGCGGCCTTCGTGTCCGTCCACGCTCACGTCATGGTTCTCGTATCGGTCAATCGGGTAGCGCGACAGGATCGCGTTGCCGTGATGCCCTGCGGGATAGACGGCGTTGCGCCCGTAGGCAAAATCGGACCACAGCGTGTCGGCCAGAAATTCGTATTGCGACAGTGCCGGCCACGCGGCCGGGTGGCGTTCGGCGTGTGCCTGATGTTCGCCCAGCACCTCTTGCAGGAACACCACGTCGGGCGCGGCGCCGCGCAACGCCGCGCGCAGGTCGTGCAGCATGAAGCGCCGGTTGAAACTCGTGAATCCCTTGTGGGTGTTGACGGTAAGTACCGTTAACACCCGAGGGGAATCGTCGGTCGGGGCAGGCATGGACTCTCCGTAGGCGGAAAACCCACATCAGGCGCAATTAGCGTGCCCGGGGTGCCCCGGCGACGCTCGCGCGAGGTGATCGCCCCGATGCCGACGCCGCTGGCGGGGCGCAATGGTGCGGAAAAGCCGGTACGCCCGGCAGAATTTTCCGGTGTCTTACAAATTGCAACAAAGCGGCCGCTGCCGTGTTTTTTGTTTGAAGGCCGCGCGGCCACACTGATGTGCCGTTCGCCGCCGCGAACGTGGCAATCGGTAATAAAAAGCATTATCATGCCGCTTCGCCTAGAACTCACCCCATGTCATCCTCACGGTCCCGTCCACACGGCTTTCTTGCCTATTACGAAGAACTGCTCGCGGTCTGGACCCGTAAGCTGGGATGCCGCGACGCCGCCCAGGACTTGACCCATGACGCCTTCGTGAAATGCCTGGAGGCCGGTTCCGCCCATGTCGAACAGCCGCGCGCCTATCTGCACCAGGCGGCGCGCAATACGGCTATCGACAGCTTTCGCCGGGAAGGCGGGCAGGAGTGGGTGCCGCTTGATACCATAGCGGCCCATCCCAGCGCGCTGGGCGACCCTGTGGCGCAGGCGCGCACGCAGCAATTGGGGCATGCGCTGGAAACGGCGCTGGCCGAATTGCCGCTCAAGTGCCGCCAGGTCTTCATCTGGCAGCGTCTGGAAGGCCTGACCCAGGCCGAGATCGCCGAGCGCATGGGCCTGAGCAAAAACATGGTCGAAAAGTACATGATCCGCACCGCCTTGCATCTGCGCGAACGGCTGGGGGCTTATGCGCCCAGCTAGCGATGCCGCGCGCGCCGAAGCCGCCAAATGGTTCGCCCGGACACGATCCGGGGAACTGGACGCCGCGGGCCAGGCCGAGTGGCAGGCGTGGCTGGCGGCCGATCCCCGCCATGCCTATGAATACCGCGTGCTGGAATCCATCTGGCAGGCCGCCGCCGAGGTGCCGACGGACCGTCTGCGGGCGCTGGCCGAGCCGCGCCGGCGCGCGCGGTCATCGGGCCGGCGCCAGGTGCTGGCGCTTGGCATGACGGCGCTGGCGGTGGGGGCCGGTGTGTTGTTCTGGCAGCGGCAGCAGCCGCTGGCCGTGCAGACGGCCGAATACCGCACGGCGCCGGGAGAACGGCGAGTGGTGGCGTTGCCGGACGGATCCAGTGCCGAATTGAATAGCCGTACCCATGTGAAGCTGCGGTTCAGCGCCGGCGCAAGGCAGGTCGAACTGCTGGAAGGCGAGGCGCTCTTCTCGGTCGGCAAGGACGCGCGGCGTCCGTTCGTGGTGGATGCCGGCCTGGCCACCGCCACGGTGACGGGCACTCGTTTCGATGTCCGCCGGGATGCGGAGGAAGTGCGCGTCCTGGTCGAATCCGGTTCAGTCCGGGTGGCCGGGCGGCAAGATGACGTTGCCAGTGCGGTCTCGGTCACTGCGGGGCTGGGTGCCCGCGTTACCGCGTCGGGCAAGGTCGAGCCGCCGCAGACGACGCCCGTGGCGTCGGCGCTGGCCTGGCGCGCGGGGCAGATCGTCTTCAGCGACACCGACCTGGCCAGCGCGGTGCGCGAGGTGTCGCGCTACCGCGCGCAGGCGGTGGTGCTGGGCGGCGACAAAGGCGTGGCCGACCTGCGCCTGACCAGCGTGTTCCGCATCGACGACACCGACGCCTTCCTGACCGCGTTGCCGCACATCCTGCCGGTGACGGTGCGCAAGTTGCCCGACGGACGCGCTGAAGTCGTGGCCCGTTAAGGCGGCGATCCACACGCCTTGAAAAATATTTCGGTCGGGCATTCAGGTTTTTTCCCGCTTTCGCGTCTTCTCTCTTAACGCGGGGCACATCCGGCCAGGGGGCCGGAGACCGCCCGACTCAGGAGAGGATGAAGTGGATCGCAATAAGAACAAGCGCGCGCAGCCGATGGGCGGCCGGATCCGGGCCGTTAGCGCGGCGGTGCTGATCGCCTTGGGGGCGCCTGCCGCGTGGGCTGCGTCGCCGCCGGTTGCGGTGGACGTGCCGGCCCAGCCGCTGGACGGCGCGCTTAAAACGCTGGCGCAGCAGCATGGCCTGCAGATCTTCTACACCCCGCAAGCGGTGGCAGGCATCCAGGCGCCGGCCGTGTCCGGCACGATGACGCCCGACCAGGCGCTTGACGCCTTGCTGCGCGGCACGCCGCTGCGTGCCCGCCACGAAGGCAGCGCCATCATTCTTGAACCCGCCGCCGCTGCCGGCGCGGCTGCCCCGACGGTGCTGGCGCCGATCGAAGTCAGCGCTTCGCGCATGGCCAGCAACCTGGTCAGCCCGGTGCAGCAGACCATCGTGCTGGAACGCGACAGCCTCCAGGAACTGCGCACGGGGTCCGACAGCCTGGCAACGGTGCTGTCGAAGGTGGTGCCGGGCATGGCCGATTCCAGCCGCACGATGACCGACTATGGCCAGACACTGCGCGGTCGCGGCATCCTGGTGCTGGTGGATGGCATTCCGCTGAACACCAACCGCGATTCGTCGCGCAATTTGGCCAACATCGACCCGGCCATCATTGAGCGCGTCGAAGTGTTGCGCGGCAGCAGTTCGATCTACGGCGCGGGCGCCACGGGCGGGATCGTCTCGATCACGACTCGGCCGGCAGGCGGTGAACCAGTGTCTGAAACCACGTTGACCGCCGTGTCGCCCCTGAGCCGCTTGCGCGCCGATGGGCTGGGCGGCCAATTGCAGCAGCACTTCGCGGGCAGCCAGGGCAAACTCGACTACGCGCTGGATCTGGGCGCGCGCCACAACGGCGCCTCCTACGACGCGCAGGGCCGCCGCATCGCCTCCGAGCCCAGCCAGGGCGACCTGTTCGACTCCAACATCTACAGTCTGGGCGGCAAGCTCGGCTTGCGCATCGACGACGATCAGCGCGTGCAACTGTCGGCCAGCTATTACAACGCCGACCAGGACAGCGATTACGGGTCGGACCCGTCGGTGGCCCGCCTGCCGCCGGGCACGGCGCGCGCCTTGCCGCTGGACGGCCTGGTGCTGGCCGACCAGAACCAGATCCGCAATACGCTCGTGAACCTGGAATACCAGCATCAGAACCTGTGGGGCAGCAAGCTGTCGGCCCAGGTCTATTACCGCGACTACTACACGCGCTTCACGCCGTTCGACGCCCGCGCCGTGGTCACGCGGGGCGGCAACGTGGACCAGGCCATGCAGAATTCCAAGGTGATGGGCAGCCGCCTGACAATCGACACGCCGCTGGGCGATTCCGACAAGACCCGCCTGTTGTGGGGCGCGGACTTCAACCAGGAACGTAGCGACATGCCGATCGACATCTTCGATCCGGCCGCGTTCGACGGCAGTGGCGGCCGCGTATTCCGCAAGACGGGCACGCTGACCTACATGCCGGAACTGACCACCCGCAGCACGGGTATTTTCGGCCAGCTGGAACACCGCTTCAACGACCAATGGTCAGGGCAGGGCGGCGTGCGCTACGAATATTCGTCCGCGCGTTTCAATGATTTCGTGCCGCTGTCGCAGTCGCGGGTGCCGTCGCCGGCGACCGTGCAGGGCGGCACCGTGAACTACGACGCCTTGCTGTTCAACCTGGGCCTGAGCTACGAGCCGGTGCGCGGGCAAGAGTTCTACACGTCGTTCAGCCAGGGCTTCCAGTTGCCCGACATCGGCGTGCAGATGCGCAACGCGCGTCCGGGCTTCGACATCGGCTCGTCGGACCTGGAACCCGTCAAGACCAACAATTACGAGCTGGGCTGGCGCGGCGGCCTGGGCAACACGACGGCGTCGTTGGCCGTGTTCTACACGACCTCGAAGCTGGGCGATGTGCAGAGTTTCAACAATGGCCTGATCCTGACCCGCACCAAGGAACGCGTGTACGGCGTGGAAGCGGCCGCCGACTATCTGACGGACGACGAACGCTGGGGCGCGGGCGGTACGTTCACATGGATGAAGGGGCAGGAGCAGCCAGAGGGCGGTGAATGGCGCAACATGACGGGGTATCGCACCCCGCCGGTCAAGGTGACCGGCTACGTGCAATACCGGCCGAACGAGCGCTGGAGCAACCGCCTGCAGGCCAACTACTACGCCAGCAAGGATTACCGCCTGGATGGCGTCGCCAGTTTCGGCCGGCGCGAGGTCAACAGCTATTTCACGGTGGACGTCATGAGCCGCTACCAGTTCACCAAGAAGGACACGGTGACGGTCGGCATCGAAAACCTGTTCAACCGTGAGTACTACCCGTTGTACAGCCAACTGATGCGCAGCGGCACCAACACCAGCCGTCTTCCCGCGGCCGGCACGGTGCTGACGTTGACGTACCAGCACCGCTGGTAAGCGCAAAGGCGGGCGCGCGCGGCACGGCGCATACCCGAACGCTAAGGAAGCAGGTATAAAAAACGGATTCTGAATCTGCAAAAGCCGTGTTGTATTGCGGTTTGCGCGGGGTCACAATCGAATTCCATTCCAGGAGAACCTGCATCATGACGATTGCACCTCAGCCTTTGGACGCGCGCGTCGTTCAGGCCTTGTCCGGCATCACCACCGCCACCTTGACCACCGTGCTGCTCAAGAAAGGGCTGCGCAACGTGTGGCTGCGCGGGGCGCGGCCGCTGGCGCCGGGTGCCAGGCGGATCGTGGGGCGCGCGTTCACGCTGCGCTTCGTGCCGGCCCGCGAGGATCTGGCCACGCCGGCCTCGTGGGCGTCGCCCATTTCAACGCGGGCCGCGATTGAAGACATGCCCGAAGGCTGCATTGCCGTGGTCGACGCGATGGGCGTGACGGATGCCGGTATCTTCGGCGACATTCTCTGCGCGCGGATGCAGAAGCGCGGCGTGGCCGCGCTGGTGACGGACGGCGTGGTCCGTGACCTGGAAGGTGTCGAGGGCACCGGCCTGCCGGTGTGGTGCAGCGGGGCGGCGGCGCCGCCGTCGGTTGCCGGGCTGACCTTCGTGGGCTGGCAGGAACCCGTCGGTTGCGGCGGCGTCGCGGTATTTCCCAACGATGTGATCGTGCTGGACCGCGACGGCGCGGTGCTGATTCCGGCCGCCATATTGGACGAAGTCGTGGAAATCGCCATCGAGCAGGAACGGCTGGAAGGCTGGATCATGCAGCAGGTCGAGGCAGGGGAAAAGTTGCCCGGGCTGTATCCGCCGAATCAGGAAAACCAGGCCCGTTACCAGGCCTGGCGTGCCAAGCAGGGCGCAATGCCCAATCAGTAGGAGTTGCCGCCGCGGATATTGCCCGCGACGCCACCCGCCACGCCGCCGATGGCGGCTCCCGTCCAGGCGCTGCCGCCAGCAATGGCGGCAATGCCCGCGCCCGCCGCGGCGCCGATGGCCGCGCCCGACACGGTGCCTTGCTGCTTCGGCGACATGTTCGTGCAGGCAGCAAGCGTCCCGATCGCGACGCTGATGACAATCGATCGAATAAGCTTCATGACGGCTCCTTCAAGGCTTGCGCTTGGCGCCGGGGACGACGATCTCGAACCACAGGGTCTCGATCACGGGGCGGTCCAGCTTGGTGGGGTTCGCGGCGTACCAACGGTCCAGGCCGTCGCGCACCGAATCCAGCGTGTGGGATTGCAGGCCGGCCGTGAACCGGGGAACCAGCGTCTGGGTGTCGTTCAGCTTGCGCCGTTCCTGGTAGGCGCGTTCGACTTGCAGCAGGTTGGCGATCCCCAACAGGTAGGCTTTCTTATGGCTGGCGTCTGATTCCGTCCATTGCTTGCCGGTAATGATGGGTGCTGGGTCGGCGGTCTGGGCGACGCCTGGCGGGGTGAACAGCAGAGACAGCGCAAGGGCTGCCGGGCCTAACAGGTGTTTCACTTTCATCGCAACGCTCCTCGCGGGCTTAAAAGATAAAAAACGACCTTTCGACGCCGCGTTGGACGGGCAGGGTGCCCGGGCCAAAACGGGTCTGCTCAATTTATGCCCGAAAGAAGGCATCCGCAAGCAGAATGCGTTGGCCGTCGGCCGCAAGGCGGCGGGTAGAATTCCACCTTCGCGCCGGAATCCGCCGGCGCGCTGGATTGGGCCCATGCGCACCGGACTTTCCTGTCGCTCCCCTCGTACCGCGTTCGCCGCCGATATCGGGCGGCTGTTGCTGCTGCTGTTGCTGGTGGTGCGTGCCTGGGTGCCGGTTGGTTATATGCCGGATATCGACGCGCTGCGGCAAGGCCGGCTGGCACTGGGGTTTTGCGCGGCGGGCGGTGGCTTGCCGCCGGTGCTGCGGGCGCCGGCCGCCCAGATGGACGCGCACCATGGCCACCATGGTGATCATGGCGGCGACGCGCCCGCCGACCATGGCGCGGCCGGACAGGAATGCCCGTTTGGCCTGAGCGCGCATCAGGTGCTGGATGTGCCGCCGATGATGGCGGTGGCGCCGGTGCTGTTGCGCTGGCTGGCGCAGACGCCTGCGCAGGTCGATAGTCCGCGTCCGGCCATGCCGGCCGCCGGCCCGCCACTGGGATCGCGCGCCCCGCCTTCGATACTCGAATGACCCCTGTCGACGTGCGCGCATCGCGCGCATGAAGGCCGCCCGCATTGGGCGGCGTCGTTCGTATTCGGAGGACCCCATGTCCACGCAAACGCTGGATTCCCGCACCGCGCCCGGGCGTGAACGGACCGCGGGCCGCAGCGCCTTGATGGCGCTGATCACCCGCCTGCATTTCTATATCGGGCTGTTCGTCGGCCCCTTCATCCTGGTGGCGGCCATTACCGGCACGCTATTCGTGCTAACCCCCCAGATCGAAAACCTGCTGTATGCCGATCAACTGCGCACCGCGTCGACAGGACCGGCCCAATCCCTGGCCAGCCAGGTCCAGGCGGCGCAGGCGCGTATCGGCCCAGGGCCACGCCTGTTCGCGGTGCGCCCGGCGCCCGGTCCCGGCGACACCACGCGCGTCATGTTCACGCAGCCCGGCCTGGGCGATTCTGAAAGCCGCGCCTTGTTCGTCGACCCCGCCACGCTGGAGATCAAGGGCGACCTGATCGTCTACGGCACCAGCGGCACGCTGCCATTTCGCACGGCGCTGGACTATCTGCACCGCAACCTGATGCTGGGCGAAGTGGGCCGCAACTATAGCGAGCTGGCCGCGTCATGGATGTGGCTTGCCACGCTGGGCGGGCTGGCGATGTGGTGGGCGGGGCGCCGCCGCCATGCGGGCGGGGCGGCACGCAGTCCGCGGCTGCGCACGCGACGCTGGCATGTGTTGCTGGGGTTGTGGCTGGCGGTTGGCCTGCTGTTCCTGTCCGCGACGGGGCTGACCTGGTCGAACTGGGCGGGCGGGCGCGTGGACCAGCTGCGCGCGCAACTGGGCTGGATCACCCCGTCAATTTCGTCGAAGCTGCCCGCCGCGGGGGCGCTGCCCGGGCAGGGCGCAGGCGAGGGCGAACACGCGCATCATCACGGCTCAATGGCGGGCATGGCCATGGCGCCCTCGTCCGCCGCGGTGGGCGATATCGACCGCATCCGGCAGACCGCCCGGGCGGGCGGCATCGACAGCGACGCCTTGGAGATTCGTCCACCGCGTGCGTCGGATCAGGCCTGGACGGTGCGGGAGGTGGACCGGTCGTGGCCCACGCAGGTCGACACCATCGCCATCGACCCGGCCACCTACGCCATCACCAGCCGCGCCGATTTCGCCACCTTCCCGTTGATC